>Ga0067045_1027510_pt1 | contig 106400 bp, 103 predicted proteins | sample TerdegcTABiofilm_FD_59184 | JGI IMG/M metagenome (GOLD analysis project Ga0067045, IMG submission 59184) | Combined Assembly of (Gp0054472, Gp0054536) Wastewater bioreactor microbial communities from Singapore -Terephthalate degrading...
GGCAGATTATCCACGCGTTACTCACCCGTGCGCCACTTTACTCATCCGCCGAAGCGAACTTTCTCGTACGACTTGCATGTGTTAGGCACGCCGCCAGCGTTAGTTCTGAGCCAGGATCAAACTCTCCAGTTGAATATAGAAAGTTTGTCACTAACTTCTTGAAAAACCTAAAAGAAAAAGGGCCCAACAAATCAATTATCCCACTATTCAATTATAAAAGAGCGACTATTTCGAACGAGCTTTTAGCTTAATTAAAAGCTCCTTTTTTGTCAAGAACTATTTCTTTTTGAGGATTATTCTGTAACAGGAAAAACCCTTCGGCCAAAAAGAGTTGACTTTCTACACTCAATCTTTCAAAGAGTCAAGATAAAAATAAAAATTTTTTCAAGAAAAGAAATCCCCTAAAATACTAATCTCCTACCTCCAGAACGGCAAAGGTCTTTTTTCCCTTTCTCAAATAAATTTTCGATTCGCCGCCGAAGTCGTTGAGCCCTATCTTCTCTTCAAAGGATGCAATCTGCCGGTCGTTTACATAGCCACCACCCTGGGCAATCACCCTGCGCGCCTCCCCCTTCGAGGCGCAGAGATTGGCCTCGTGGAAAAGTTCGAATGCGGGAATGCCCCTTTCCAGTTCGGCTCTTGACTTGACTATCCTGAAGATGGCGGAATCATCGACGGGAAGATCGACTCTTGGAATCGAACTCGAGGGCAATATATCGGGTGCAACCGGCTTCAGACCGAAAGCTGCGACGGCCGCCCTGCGCGCCGCAAGCGCTTCCTTTTCTCCGTGAGTGATCCGTGTCGCTTCGAAGGCCAGCACCGCCTTTGCCATGTTCAGGCGCGCGTCACGGAGTTTTCCGGCCTCCCGGATCTCCTCTATCGGCAAGAATGTGAACAGGGCCAGAAACCTCTCCACATCCGCATCATCCGTGTTTACCCAGTACTGGTAATACTCGTAAGGCGTCGTCAGCTTCGGATCCAGCCAGACGGTGCCTTTTTCAGTCTTCCCCATTTTGTTCCCGAGAGACGTCGTGATCAGGGGAAAAGTGACTCCGTAGGCCGTCTTCCCGGTCATTCTCCGGATTAGGTCAATACCCGCCACTATATTTCCCCACTGATCGTTTCCGCCCATCTGCATGACACAGTCGTGGTGCTTGAAAAGATAGTAGAAGTCGTAGGCCTGGAGCAGCATGTAATTGAATTCGATGAAATTGAGACCCGTGTCGAGGCGCATTCGGTAACTCTCGGCTGCCAGCATCCTGTTCACGCTGAAGTGACATCCGATGTCGCGCAGAAACTCTATGTAATTCAGTTCCGTCAGCCAGTCGGCATTGTTGAGCATGACGGCACCGTCCGCGCCGAATGTCAGGTATCTAGCCAGCTGGACTTTCAGCGCCTCCGCATTGCTGTTTACCTGATCCCGAGTCAGAATCTGCCTCATTTCCGTCTTTCCGCTCGGATCACCTATAAGAGCGGTCCCACCCCCGATGAGGGCTATCGGTCTGTGCCCCTCCCGCTGCATGTGGGCGAGCGACATGATCGGGACGAGGCTGCCAACGTGCAGGCTGGTCGCCGTGGGATCGAAACCGATGTAACAGGTCACTGGACCGCTTTTCAAACGGTCCCTGATTTCCCTCTCATCGGTGACCTGTGCGATGAACCCGCGCTCAAGAAAGATGTCATAAACGCTTTTCAATGCCGCCTCCACCCGTTAAAAAACACGAAGATGAGAAGATGGTAAGTTGGAATAGTGGATTCTTTTGTTCTCATCTTCTCAGCCTCGCAACTTCCTGTCTTCTTTTTTTATCGTCAATCCCGATATTTTTTACTGATTCTTTCGATCTTCAGCGCCCTGCCGGTCTCCTCATCAATTTCTATTATCACGCCCTGAAGCCACGTGTCCCTTTTGGCGACGTCAAACCGGCCCAGCATCCCGGTCAGGAATCCCCTCACGACGCTTTCTTTCTGAACCCCTATCACGGAATCGAAAGGCCCGGTCATCCCGGCGTCCGATATATACGCTGTTCCGTTCGTCAATATTCTCTCGTCGGCCGTCTGAACGTGAGTATGTGTTCCTATCACGGCGCTCACGCGGCCGTCCAGGAACCATCCCATCGCCTGTTTCTCCGACGTCGCCTCTGCGTGCATATCCACAATAATGATCCGGGTCGCAGCATTGAGCTTCGCTATTTCGGCCTCGGCGGTACGAAAGGGACAATCGACGGGCCTCATAAAAACGCGCCCCATCAGATTTATGACGCCGACCCGCTTCCCGGACGCCACGGGCATTATAACGCTTCCCCGTCCGGGGACACCCGGCGGCAGATTCGCGGGTCTCAGGAGGCTCTCGTAATCCCCGATGAATTCCTCCGCTTCCTTCTTATCCCATACATGGTTCCCCGATGTGAGCACGTGAACGCCGTTCTGAAAAAATTCTTCGACCACATCCCGGGTGATGCCGAAACCGCCGGCCGCATTCTCGCAGTTAGCTATTGTCAGGTCGATATCATGACCGCCTATGATCTCAGGAAGGAGGTCTCCTACCGCTCGCCTTCCGGGCTTCCCCACGATATCGCCTATGAAAAGTATTTTCATATTATTAGGTGTTGGGCATTTGGCATTGTGCATTGGGCGCTGGACACGGGATCATTTTAATTTTTTTCCTGACATCCGATTCGCAACGCCTAATGCCTTTCATTTTGCAAAATCCGATACCCTCGTTTCCCTGATCACAGTCACCTTGATCTGTCCGGGATAGGTGAGCTCGGCCTCGATTTTCTTTATAATATCCCGGCAGAGAACAACCGCGTCATTGTCCGATATCTTGTCGTTTTCCACTAGGATCCGGATTTCCCGCCCCGCCTGGATTGCATAACTCTTATCCACACCTGCAAATGAATTGGCGATGTTTTCCAGTTCCTCCAGCCTTTTCACATAGGTCTCCAGCATCTCTCGGCGAGCCCCGGGACGCGCCGCCGAGAGAGTATCCGCCGTCTGCACCAGAACGCCGAGAAGCGTGTTCGTCCGCCCGTCATCGTGGTGGGTAGCGATGGCCTGGACGATTCTGTCAGATTCCCCGAAACGCTTGGCATAGGTCGCCCCTATGGCTGCATGGGTTCCCTCAACCTTGTGATCGAGGGCCTTGCCTATATCGTGAAGGAGCCCGGCACGTTTTGCCTCTCTGACATTCATTCCCAGCTCTGTCGCGATGATGCCCGTCAAATGAGCGACTTCAACGGAGTGCTGCAGGACATTCTGAGAAAAGCTTGTGCGGAACTTAAGCTTCCCGAGAAGATTTATCAGCTCGGGATGGAGGTCATGAACGCCGACATCGAAAGATGTCCTTTCCCCCGTCTCCCGGATGATATTATCCACCTCTGTCTTGACCTTTTTTACTATTTCCTCCACCCGCCCGGGATGGATCCGACCGTCGCTTATCAAACGTTCCAGGGAAAGCTTTGCGACCTCGCGCCGGATGGGATCGAAGCTGGACAGGACGACGGCCTCCGGCGTATCGTCTATAATCAGGTCGATACCCGTAGCCGCCTCAATAGCCCTGATATTTCTTCCCTCCCTTCCGATGATCCTTCCCTTCATTTCATCGCTGGGGAGACTCACCACGGAAACGGCGTTCTCGGCCACGAAATCGCCGGCATACCGCTGTACGGCATAAGCCAGTATCTCCCGCGATTTCTTCTCGGCATCGCGCCTCGTCTCTTCCTCTATCCGCCTCAGAATGGCTCCTGACTCGCGTTTGGCCTCCGCTTCCATGGACTGGATCAGATAATTTTTCGCCTCTTCGGACGAAATGCCCGATATCTTTTCCAGCTTCTGCTTCTGTTCTTCTATTAACTGATCAAGCCTGCTGTGCTTCTCGCCGATTAGAGACTCTTTGTGAGCCAGAGCCTTTTCCCTGGCTTCGAGGGCGCCTTCCTTCTGTACCAGGCTGTCGAGCCGTCTCTCGATGTTTTCTTCCTTGGAGCGAATCCTCTTTTCCAGGTTGTCCAGGTCGACCTTCTTTTCGCGCGTATCACGCTCGAACTCGGTCTTGGCCTTGAGCAGATAATCCTTGGCCTGCAGAATGGATTCCTTCTTTATGTTCTCGCTTTCTTTCCTGGCCTCCTCGATGATGCGGGCAGATAAGGCTTCAGAGGATTTCATTTTTTTATGTGAAATCATCTTTCGAAGCAGATATCCCGCAATAACACCGACAGCGGCGGATATCATTATGAGCATTATATCGTAAAGCAAATCGTCCACCTCCCTGTGCACACAAGCGTGACCGCGTAACAAAAATACCGTGGCGGTCCTTAAAATGGGTCTCAGGGGTATAAGTAAAAGGAAAGGAATTGGAAGGGATGTCACACCGGGGGAGGCCATCCCGGGCGCTTCCGAGGCGCGAGGGGGAAAAAAGGTCCCCCGCCTATGCCGTGTTAATAATCCTTTTGAACCTTCTCAAAAGGTGGGCGCCCTGTTGCCGCTTCAGGCTTCCTGTCCCCTCCCGCGGGTTTCCGACAGGCATGCTCACAGCCCGCAAGTGAAGGCTCCCGGTTTCAAAGTGTTGGCTCAAAGACTCATCTTAATCACGAACATCGCAGGGGATACTTTTACTTTCTCTCTTCAATAAAATTAATCAAACGTTCCGATTTTTCTTCCAGCTGACTGTAAATATCGTCTTTTTCGCCCTTAAGCTTCAGATACTCCTCGGCGATATTCAAAGCCACCAGTATGCTCAATGTCAGGGTCGTCTGACTTCTGGTCGATCGTTCAATCTCCCTGGCCTTGTCATTGACGTACTGAACGACTCTGGCCACGTGCGCATCTTCCTTGTCGCTCAGAACAGAGAACTCCTGCCCCATTACCCTGATATTGAAGCGTTTTTTCAAATGCTCTACCTCAGAGCCAACTGCGGATCATCAATCTCCTGAATCATATCAAGAAGTGCGTCCACCCTCGCCCTAATGGCATCCCTTTCCTCTTGCAATTGTTTGAGATTCTTCTTGACCTCTTCCAGTTCCCCTTCCTTTTTTTTCAGCAACCCCTCTAATTCCAGTTTCTCCTTTTTCAATATGGAATAATCGTCTATCAACCCCTTGATCTTCTGTTCAAGCTGACCAAATTTCACTAACTCCACGAAATCACCCGAAACCTTTCTGTCTTTCTGAACTTCCGAAGATACATTGAATTTATTTATAACCTATTTCAAACACCCTTGAAAAGTCAAGTTCTTTGTTGGCTATCGGCCCCCGGCCGACGGGTTTCGCGGCTTAACTGAAAATTTCACTTGCAAACGCCTCACGGCTCAGACTGCTGAAGAGACTCAAAGAAACGATGAATGAAGTTCCTCACGTTTTCATGTCCTTCCAGACTTGCAATCCGCTTCCTGAATTCAGCACAACCTCTCATTCCTTTTGTATACCACGCCGCATGGCGTAAGAAATCACGCAACCCTCTTTTTTCACCGAAAAAAAGAATGGTTCTGTCCAGATGAGTCAGCATGACCGCTTTCCTCTCGCTGAGCGTCGGCGCAGAAAAATCCGTGTCGCCCATGAGAGCTTGCCTCACGGCACTGAACAGCCACGGGTTTCCCATGGAACCCCTGCCTATCATGACCCCGTCGCATCCCGTTTCATCCATCATCCGGAGCGCATCTTCACGCGTGCGTATGTCTCCGTTTCCTATGACTGGAATTTCCACGGCCTTCTTGACCTTTTCAATGATCCGCCAGTCCGCCTTCCCGGAGAATCCCTGAGTCGCCGTCCTCGGATGGACAATGATAGCATCGACCCCCGCATCCCGGGCCGTCCGGGACAGGTCCGGAGCCGTAATCTCGCCTGCCGACCAGCCGGAGCGCATCTTGACCGTAAGGGAACAGCCCACGGCATCCCGGACCGTCTTCAGGAGAATGGAGGCCTTCTTGATATCCCTCATCAGAGCGGCACCGGCTCCTGCCTTTACGACCTTTTTCACGGGACATCCCATGTTGATATCGATAAGGTCCGCACCTCTTCCGGCAGCGACAACCGCGGCGGCGGCCAAGGCGCCGGGATCGGCGCCGAAAAGCTGAACCGCAAAGGGCTTCTCTCCCGGAAAAGGTTCCAGGTATTTCCAAGTGCGCACCGGATCCCTAACGACGCCTTCGGCGCTCACCATCTCCGTGAAGCCCACGGCTCCGCTGATCTCTCTCACCACCCATCTGAATACAGGATGGGTGATCCCGGCCATGGGGGCGAGAAAGGCATTGTTATCAAAAGTCAGACTGCCTATGTTCATAAAAAAAGGGTCGAGGGTTCAATGGCCCAAGGATTCAAGTGAATCATAGAAAAAAATATCTTTTTGCTCTTGACAAATATAGTCTACTTCCCGATAGTTCTCAACAACAGATGAATTATTGCAGACCGGAGAAACGGCCGGCCACCCGCACGCAGATGATTTGAAGCGAGATCTTCTGCCATAACATTGATAAAAGAGAAGAGAAAGGAACCGACAAATGCAAACACCAACGGCGGGGACGGGACGATTTCAGTGGAACACCGGCGGATGGTTCGGAAGCCAGATCGGAAGCACCATCTGGCTGTTTATTCTCGGCATGGTTCTCCTCAACTCAAGCACAGTGATCGGCATTGTTCTTCTGTCGCTCTTCATCCTGCCGAACACCGTGGGATGGCTTCTCTGGCGGGAGCGCCACAGAATAGAGCCATATCCAGCCATACAGGCCCTTCTGGGTACGATCGGGCTCTCTTCACTCTTCGCTGTTATCGTCCTTGATCACTCCGGTTATATCGCAAAGCTCGAACCGGCTATGCGGGAATCGCCGAAACAGGTGTACGCATACCTTCTCATCTTCCCCGTTTTGATGATAGCCTTTCACATTCTGAACGGAAAGGGAAAGGATTCGTGATCGCCCGATAAAGCCATCCTGCGCGCGAAAGAAATTATTTTGACAAAAGAAAAATAAATCGGATAAGAAGTGCGGAAACGGACGATGGAGCAAACGCCTGCTTAAAACATGAGAAGACTTTTCGGAACGGACGGCATCCGGGGTGTCGCCAACACCTTTCCGATGACCGCGGAAATGGCCATGAAGGTCGGGAGGGCAACCGCCCGCCTCTTCAGAAACAGCAAAAGAAAGCACCGGATCCTGGTGGGGCGGGACACCCGCCTTTCCGGCGCCATGATCGAGAGCGCCCTCATTTCGGGAATATGTTCCATGGGTGTCGACGCCATAGCGGCAGGCCCCATACCCACCCCTGCTGTTTCATTTCTAACTGCGGATATGAGGGCGGACGCCGGCATCATGATTTCGGCATCGCACAACCCCTTCGAGGACAACGGTATCAAGATCTTTTCGGCCGAGGGATTCAAACTGCCCGATGAAATGGAAGAGCGGATCGAAGCCCTCATTTCTTCAAGGGAACTCGAAAGGAATCTTCCCACGGGCGCAGACATGGGGAGGCTCATTTCCATCGACAACGCTGAGGCGAGATACATTGACCATCTGAAGAGCACCTTTCCTAAAAAAGGATCTCTCGAGGATATCAAAATTGTAGTTGACTGCGCCAACGGCGCGGGTTACAGGGTCGCCCCGCGCATCTTCGAGGAACTCGGGGCGGAGGTTATCTCCACTGCGGATCGGCCCGACGGCCGGAACATAAATCTCCACTGCGGTGCAATGCACCCCGAAAAAATATGCTCCGCGGTGAGGAAACACCGCGCAGACATAGGCATCGCGCTTGACGGCGACGCCGATCGGGTCATCTTTTCAGACGAAAAGGGATCGAAAATGGACGGTGATCATATAATGGCCATTTGCGCCCTCGACATGAAAACCCGAAACCGCCTCAAGGGTGACACGGTGGTTGCAACGGTTATGAGCAACATGGGCCTGGACATAGCCATGAGAGAAGCCGGCATCCGCATCCTTAAAACGGAGGTGGGCGATCGTTACATCCTAAGGGAAATGCTTCAGGGAGGATTCAACCTCGGTGGGGAGCAGTCGGGGCACCTGATCTTCCTGGATCACTCGACAACGGGAGACGGTATTCTCTCGGCGCTGCAGGTCCTTTCCATAATGAAAGAAACGGGTCGACGGCTGTCGGAACTACGCGCGGTGATGAAAACCCTTCCGCAGGTTATCGTCAACGTCAAGGTCGGAAAGAAAAGGGACTTGAATAAAATCCCGTCCGTGCAAAGAGAGATTCAGGATGCGGAAAGAAAACTGGGGAACGGGGGGCGAATACTTGTGAGATACTCGGGGACGCAGCCGCTTTGCCGCATTATGATTGAAGGTCCCTCGAAAAAGGAAATATCGGACATGGCCAACCGCATCGCCTCCATTATCGAACAGAATATCAAATCATGATAAAGGAGAACGTTAATGACAAAAGCATTGATAGCAGATGATCACCCTATCGTCCGCCAGGGATTGCGGCAGCTTCTCCATGAGGAGCCTGATATGGAAATGGTGGGAGAGGCGGCTGACTCCGATTCGGTACTCGAGCTCGCCGGACAGCAGGACTGGGATATCGTCATTCTGGACATAACGATGCCCGGAAGAGGTGGCCTCGATGTCCTCAAGGAACTGAGACAGAATTACCCTAAACTCCCGGTGCTGATTCTCAGCATACATCCGGAGGATCAGTACGCCGTGCGCGCGCTGAAGGCCGGAGCCGCGGGTTACCTGACCAAGGAAAGCGCGCCCGAGGAACTCATTCGGGCCATGCGTACGGTACTCAAAGGCAAGAAGTACATAAGCGCGTCGCTCGCGGAAAAGCTCGCAGACTACCTGGAACGGGAAGACCAGAAAAACATTCACGAGATCCTTTCCGATCGGGAGTATCAGGTCATGGTTATGATCACGCAGGGAAAGTCCATCAAGGAAATCGCCCAGGACCTGTCGCTAAGCATAAAGACCATCAGCACATACCGGTCGCGGATTTTTGAAAAAATGAAGATGAAGAGCAACGCCGAGCTTATCCGTTACGCCATCAACAAAAATCTTGTGTAAAGCGAAGTCTCGGGTTCACAAAGGCCCGCTGCGTCTTGAAAGGAGCGCTTCAGCCGTTTCAAGGTCCTCCCGGGTATTTATCCCCATGACCTCCCGGAAGTCGGGAGCCGCAAAGGACATTGCTACCAGATTCATGCCGTTCGCAATTCCTACGATATCTGTCAGGTAATATTCCCCCTGGGCGTTTCGATTATCAATCGCCGCCGCCGCTTCGAACAGAAAAGGACTTTCCGCACAATAGATTCCTGTGTTTATCTCCCGGATCTTTTTCTCCTCATCCGTGGCATCGCGCTCCTCGACGATTTTTATGATGCGGTCCCCGGCGCCTTTGACAATCCTCCCGTAACCGGAAGGGTCTTTCAGAAGTGCTGTCATGACCGTCACCGCTGCGCGGCTCCGACGGTGCTTTTCCATCAGGCCCTCCACGGTCTGCGGACGAAGAAGCGGCACATCGCCGCAAAGAATCAGGATCATCCCCTCAAAGCCACGGAAATGTTCCCTCGCCTGGAGAACGGCATGCCCGGTGCCGAGCTGTTCTTTCTGCAGGATAAATGTCAGGTTTTCACCCGTCATGGTCTTTTCAATGAGCTCCGCCTGGTGCCCGACGACCACTGCTATATCAGTCGCACCGACGGCCCTGGCGACGGCAACTGAATAACTCAGCATTGGGGCACCGCGGAGAGGATGAAGCACCTTCGCCAGGGATGACTTCATCCGGGTCCCCTTCCCGGCGGCGAGAATAATAACAGCCAGTTCCGAGCTCGTCATTTTTTATCCCATCCTGTCTGCACTATCTCTCAAAAAACACACATGCGCTTTCCGGCCAAATCTCCCTTGTCGCCTATCTTGACTATGATCCAACTCCGAATTTCAACTCCGAACTTTAAACTCTGAACTCTGAACTGACTTTATGATCCGGCATCACTATCAGCACTTCCCGGATCGATCTTGAGTCCGCATCCTCGACGATGAAATGAATGTCTCCCTCCCTTACACTCTCCCCTCTTCTCGGGATCCTTCCCAGCCGGCTGAGTATGAACCCTCCCAGTGTTTCGTAATCACCCTCCGGAATCTCCAGCATGCAAAGTTCCCGGATGCGATCAAGGCCCGTACGGGCATTGAAAAGATAGCGCCCGGGTCCCAGCTTGAGGTAGGGTTTTTCGCCCCGGTCATGCTCATCCTCTATCTCTCCCACAATTTCTTCGAGAAGATCCTCCACCGTCACAATTCCCACTGCACCGCCGTACTCGTCCACCACTACGGCCATGACTTCCCCCCGCCTCTGAAGATCGAGCAGAAGTTCGCTGGCCGACTTCGTATCGGGTACATAGAAAACATTCGACCGGGCATAGGTTCTGATTGCAGTGTCCTTCGCATCCTGCGGAACCCTCAAAAGATCAAAGCTGTGAAGAATGCCGGTGATGTTGAATATGCTTTCTCTATAGACGGGAACCCGGGAATATCCTTTCTCCCTGACCAGGGCTACGGCGTCCCTGACAGGAGCGTTCTCCTCGAGAACCGCAACATGTGACAGGGGAACCATTATGCGGTCCACCGTCGCCTCGGAAAAATCAATGACCCGCCGGATCATTTCTTTCTCCGAATGCCGGAGGTCGCTCTTCGCGCTTTTTTCACGAATCAGAAATTTCAGGCCCTGCTTCGTGATATAGGGAGAATCGGAAACCGCCGCGCCCCCGGTCAGTACCCGGACGCCGCCCCGGGAGATCCAGGCCACGACGAGGACAAGCGGATAAAGCGCCCAGGAAGCCGCCCTGACAAACCCCGCGAGACCGACGGCGAAAGACTCCGGGCGCTGCTGGAAGATGCTCTTTGGAATGATTTCAGCCGCCACAATCACAAGGGGAATCATCACCGCCGCCGAGAAGAGTCCACCCGCAGCGCCTCCGAACACGGAGACAGAGAGAGATGTCGCCATGCTCGTCGTGATGATGATGCAAAGATCAGTCCCCGTCAGTGTTGTGGCAAGAAACCACTCGGGCCGGGAAAGCAGCTTCAGCGCGAGCGAGGCCGAACGCGAACCTGCAATTGCTTTCTGGCGGATACGGTGGATATCAGAGGCGACAAGTGCAATCTCGGCGCCAGAGAAGAGTCCCTCCAGCAAAAGGAAAAAAAGGATCAGAAGAATGGATGCAACGTCCTGCGTCACTGCCCGCCCTCGCCTTTATTCAGAGTGACCCTGATCAGCCAGATGCCCGCCCCCCGCATCCTTTCGATGCGGAAAGTCATGTCCTCGTAGCTCACCTCGTCCCCCTGAACGGGCAGCCTGCCGAAGAGATGAAAGACAAAACCGCCAAGCGTCTCGAAATCCTCCGAGGAGACGGCGGCTCCCACGAGGTCGTTGAAATCTTCAATGGGCATCCGACCCGAAATGACCATGTTCCTTTCATCAATGAAATGATAGAGCTTCTCCTGGATGTCCCGCTCATCGTATATCTCACCGAAGAGACTTTCCAGGATATCTTCCATGGTTACAAGTCCGGCCACTCCACCATACTCGTCGACCACAATGGCCATGTGGATCTTTCGTGTCTGGAAATCCCGCAGGAGACTCTCCGCACTTCTTTCCAGAGGCACGAAGTAGGGCTTTCTCAGAAGGGACTGCAGGGTCGGTTCCTTCTCCCCATCGAGGATTCCCTGAAGAAGGTCCTTGGCATAGAGAATTCCGACTATGTCATCCCGGTCAGTCCCATAGACGGGCACGCGGGAATATCCGCCTTCAAGAATCTCTCTTTTCAGATCATTCATCCCGATGGAAAGAGGAAGGCAGAACATGTCTATCCGCGGCGTCATGATGGCCTCCACATTTCTGTCGCCGAGATCGAAGATGCGATGAATCAGGTCACGGTGTGTCTTCTCCAGAGTCCCCTCCTCGTGGCCCGCATCAACCAGAACCCTGATCTCCCCTTCCGTGAGGGCGTCCCTGCCCTCAGTACGTTGCACTTCCAGGGGCCCGGTGATCCATTCCGAAAGTTTTTCAAGAATCAAGACAAAGGGATGCACCGTGGCGGAAAAAAGAGAAAGCAAGGGAGCAACCCGCCGTGACGTTGTCATGGGCCGCAGTTTGGCTATTGTTTTCGGGATTGCTTCTCCGAAGACAAGAAGAAGGGGCGCAAGGACGGCAACGGCCACCCATTTCCCCTTATCCCCAAGGAAATGTATGAAAACGGCGGCAGTCAGAGCCGAGAGCATGACGTTCACCGATTCATTTCCCACAATAATCGTGATAAGCAGACGCCGGGGATGCTTTAGAAGATTCGTGATGACAGAGAGATTCCGTGATCCCTCTTCTTTCATTTTGTGGAGGTGAAGAGTCGTGAGAGAGAAAAGGGACGCCTCCGATGAAGCAAAAAAGGCGGAGAGTCCGAAAAGGCCGAAGAGCAGAACGAATTTAAATGCAATGTAAGGGTCCAATGGGATACTGTTTCAGATTTATAGTCCCGACCGAATGAAGCCTCCCCCTGCGGGCACATCCGTATCAGCCGGAAAAGACTGTTGAAAATTAAACCGATTCGGGCGAATTGTCAAGCATTCAGAGGACACGAGGGGGCGCCGTGGATTTGTTTGACTCCCCATCCTCTTTTGGATATATTCGCAATCCTCGAACAATGAACGACCGTTAGCGGATATTTGTCAAAAAACTTCTCGATTCCCGCCTTCGCGGGAATAACAAACCTTAGGGGGAAAACCATGAGCCGGGTGCTTTTGATCGGAAACGGTGCGAGGGAGCACGCCATCGCGGAGGCGGTTATGAGGTCGAGGCATCAGCCTGTCCTTTTCTCCTTTATGAAGGGAAACAACCCCGGAATCGCGGCGTTATCGGAGAAAATCACAATAGGAAACTACGGGGACCTCGACTCGATCTGCCGGTTCGCGACTGATAACCGGGTGGATTTCGCCATCGTGGGACCCGAGGACCCGCTTAACAACGGAGCTGTGGACGCCCTGAAAAAAATCGGAATCCCCGCAGTCGGTCCGACGAAAAAACTCGCCAGACTGGAAACATCGAAGTCCTTCACCCGGAATCTCCTCAGCAAGTACGGCATCCCGGGAAATCCGAAATTCCGGATTTTCACATCGCTGGACGGCGTCGAAGAATTTCTGAAAGAGCTCGACGGCATCGTAGTCAAGCCCGACGGGCTAACGGGCGGGAAAGGGGTAATGGTCCAGGGCGATCATTTCCAGACTGCCGACGAGGCACTGAAATACTGCAAGGAAGTCCTCGCAGGACATTCCTCCGTCATCATAGACGAGAAGCTCGAGGGAGAGGAATTCTCTCTTCAATGCATATCCGACGGAAAAACCGTCGTCGCGACGCCGCCCGTTCAGGACCACAAGAGGCGATTTGTAGACGACAGGGGACCAAACACGGGCGGGATGGGATCCTATTCCTGCGAGGACCATTCTCTGCCGTTCATGAAACGAAAGGACGTCGAGGAGGGACTATCCATCACGCAGAAGGTGGCCGAGGCTCTTTACAGGGAAACAGGCGAATACTACAAGGGCATAATGTACGCCGGCTTCATGATAACGAAGAGCGGTCTCAAGCTCCTGGAATACAACGCCCGCTTCGGCGATCCCGAGGCCATGAACATACTGCCTTTGCTCCGGACGGATTTCATCGATCTGTGCCGGGCCGTAATCGATGGAACGCTCGAACGTCTTTCCGTCGAATTTGAAAAAAAGGCCACGGTCTGCAAATACATCGTGCCCCGGGGATACGGCCTTCCCAAGGAGCATCCCGATGCCGGAACCACATCTGCGAAGATAGAAGTGGGAGACGTCGGTGACGCAAGGCTATACTATGCATCCGTGGAAAAGAGAGACGACGGACTCTACATGACGACGTCCCGGGCCATAGGCGTCGTTGGAATCGCAGATACGCTGGAAGACGCGGAGGCCGCCGCGGAGAGAGCCGTATCGGCCGTCAAGGGCCCCGTGGCGCACCGACCCGACATCGGCACAAAGACACTTATCGAGAAAAGAATCGAGCACATGAAAAAAATAAGAGAGGTTTTTAAATGAGATTGAACGAAATCAGGCGTGCGCTGATCAGCGTCACCGACAAGGCGGGGATAGTGGAATTCGCTCGGGGACTGAAAGAATTCAACGTCGATATTCTCTCCACGGGCGGGACTGCGGCCCTGCTGAGGAAAAGCGGCATAGAGGTCCGGGAGGTTTCCGATTACACGGGGTTCCCCGAAATGATGGACGGCAGGCTCAAGACCCTTCATCCGAAAATCCACGGCGGCATTCTCGCCCTGAGAGACAAGGCCGATCACATCGCATCGGCGAAGGCGCACGGAATAGACATGATAGACATGGTCGTCATCAATTTATACCGCTTCGAGGACACCGTCGCCAAACCGGAATGCTCCCTCGAAGATGCGATCGAGAACATAGACATCGGCGGACCCACCATGCTCCGGGCGGCCGCGAAGAACTATCCGTATGTAAGCGTCGTGACGGACCCGGCGGATTACGGCCGCATTCTCGCCGAGATGAAATCGTCGGGCGGGAAGATTTCCGAAAAAACCAATTTCGCCCTTGCCGTGAAAACATTTCAGCTGACCGCTCGCTATGATGGGGCCATATCCAATTATCTGGGGAAAATCATCCCTGAAGAGGGGCAGAAAGATTTTCCCGACGTCCTCACCTTCCAGTTCGAAAAGGCCCTCGATCTGCGCTACGGAGAGAATCCCCACCAAAAGGCGGTTTTCTACAGGGAAAAGGACGCGCCGCCGTCCGCCGTCGCAAATGCGAGACAGCTTCAGGGAAAAGAGCTCTCCTATAACAACATAATGGACAGCGACGCCGCCTGGCAGATGGCCTGCGACTTCGACAAACCCGCTGCCGTTATCATGAAGCATGCAAATCCCTGCGGCGCGGCCACATCAGGCGACGACATTCTGTCCGCATACCGGAAAGCGCTCGAGACTGACCCTGTATCGGCCTTCGGGGGCATAGTGGCCTTCAACCGTCCCGTAGACAGGAAGACGGCCGAAGAGATGGCGGGAACTTTTCTGGAAGTCATAATAGCCCCGGGTTTTGAAAAGGACGCCCTTGAGGTCCTGAGCGGGAAAAAGAACCTTCGTCTTCTGGAAATAGTGCCTCCCGCAGGCGGCTCCGTCGGTGGTCTGGATTTCCGGCGGGTCACCGGAGGGCTTCTCGTCCAGGAACGCGACTCGGACGAAATGGATGTAAGAAAGGGAACCGTCGTGACCAGGCGCGCACCCACCGAGGAAGAATTCGAGGCCCTCGACTTCGCATGGCGCGTGGTCAAGCACGTAAAATCCAATGCCATAGTCATCGCCTCGAAAGACCGGCTGATAGGCGTGGGCGCGGGTCAGATGAGCCGCGTGGATTCCATGAAGATCGCTCTAATGAAGGCAAATTTCCCGACGAAGGGTGCTGTCCTGGCCTCGGACGCCTTCTTTCCCTTCCGCGACGTCGTGGACACGGCGGCAGCAGCCGGCATCACCGCCATGGTACAGCCGGGCGGATCCATCAGGGACGAAGAATCCATCAAAGCCGCCGACGAACACGGCATGGCGATGGTATTTACGGGAAGGAGACACTTCAAACACTAACGGCTCCGTTTGCAGATGAATCTTTGAATGTCATTGAATTGGAGGGAAGCGAGATGAATGGGAAAAAGGGTACCCTCGTAAGCGTTGTCATGGGGAGCGATTCGGATCTGCCCATCCTCAAAGAGACTGTGGCTGCGCTCAAGGACTTCGAAATTTCATATGAGGTAGTGCTCACCTCTGCACACCGGTCACCTGAGCGGACAATATCCTTCGCCCGGGGCGCCGCCAGGCGCGGTATCAAGGTGATTATCGTCGGAGCGGGAGCCGCGGCTCATCTTGCGGGGGTAATCGCTTCTCACACAACCCTTCCCGTAATAGGAATACCAGTGGACTCAACCACTCTGGCCGGCCTCGACGCGCTCCTTTCAACCGTGCAGATGCCGGGCGGCATTCCCGTCGCCTCCATGGCCATCGGAAAGGCCGGCGCCCGAAACGCGGCCATTCTGGCGGCGCGAATCCTCGCCCTTCAGGACAGGGCTCTCGAGAAAAAACTTGTCGCCCATTCCAAGAAGATGGCCAGGGACATCGAAAAGAAGCAGGAAAAGATAGAGTGCCTATCCTGATTCCCATCGACCCCGTCAACCCGCAGGAAGAGAACCTCCGCAAAGCACTTACAGTTCTCAGGCAGGGCGGGGTGATCGTCTACCCCACGGAAACGTTCTACGGCCTCGGGGCCGACGCGGATAATGAAGAAGCGGTGGAGAAAATCTACGCGATTAAGGGAAGGACCTTCGCCAAACCTCTTCCTCTCATCATCGGCGACCGTAAAGACCTCCCTCGATATGTCGAAGGGATTCCGGATGCGGCAAAAATCCTGACGGCTGAATTCTGGCCTGGAGCTCTCACCGTCGTCTTCAGGGCTTCGCAGGCCGTGTCACTCAGGCTGATGGGGGGAACGGGAAAGATAGGAATACGCCTGTCAAGCCATCCCATCGCTTTCCGCCTTGCGGCCATGCTCTCAGGCGCACTCACGGCCACCAGCGCGAATCTCTCCGGAGAAAAAGAATGCACCTCCGCAGTTGATATCCCTGAAGAATTGAGAGACAGAGTAGACGCCGTCATCGACGGCGGGCGGACACCGGGCGGTCCTGGATCAACCATTGTTGACGTGACGACGGATCCCCCCGCGATTTTGCGGGCGGGGGTAATCCCATCTCATATCATTGAAGACAGACTTGCGAAAACTGCTTGACGTTGTGCTCCTCGCCCAGGGCAATGACCATGTCTCCCCTTTCGATGATGTAGTTGGCCAGGGGGTTGAAGATCATCTTGCCCGAATCCTTCTTAACAGCCACGATTATTAGGCCGTACTTCTGCCGGATCCCCGACTCCCCGATGGACTTTCCGATGATCGGAGAGCCTTCGCAGATCGAGATTTCCTCCATCCGTAGCTCCAGGCTCTGCCGCCGGGTGGTGATCTCGATGAAATCCAGCATCGCCGGCCGCAGGATGGCCATGGCCATCCTCATTCCTCCAAGGGTATAGGGCGACATGACCCGGTCGGCCCCCGCGCGCAGCAGACGGTGCTCCGACTCCTCCTCCTCCGACCTGGAGAGGATGAAGATGTCGGGGTTTAGTTCCTTGGCCGTCAGGATTACGTAGAGATTCAGGGCATCGGAGGGGAGAACGCATACAATTCCCTTCGCCCTCTTGATGCCGGCCTCGAGAAGGGTCTTGTCGTTCGTTGCGTCCCCCCTGCAATATACAAACCCCTCCTCTTCGATCTTTTGAATCACCTCGGGAACATTATCGATTACGACAAAGTCGACCTTTTCGGCCGCCAGTTCCCGGCAGATCAGATGTCCTATCCTGCCGCAGCCGCAGATTATGTAGTGGTTCTGCATTTTGCCGATGATCTTTTCCAATTTGCCCCTCCCCAAAAGGATTCTCATGCGGCCCTCCACCATCGTTTCCGCCATGAGGACCACGGTGTAAAACATAGTTCCCACCCCGAAGAGAATGAGAAACATGGTGAAGACCCGCCCCTCGACTGTCTTTGGATAGACATCTCCATACCCGACGGTGGACAGGGTTATTACGGTCGCGTAAAGGGAAGTGCCGATATCCCATCCTTCTATGAAATGATAGCCCACCGTTCCTGCTATCGAAATTATAAAAAGACTGACAAGGGCTGTCGTAAGTTTTCTGGTGAAAAACAAAGAACCCTCCCCTTCACTTCTTTACCGGACCGGCAACGGACACCATCTCCACGATGTATTCAGCGGCGTTTCCGGGGGGTCGTGTGAACACGAGAACGAAGGGAGCCTTCCCCCCGGGGGCGAGGCCCGAAGCAGGAATATCCCTTCCCTGAGGTGTCACGACTTTTTCCCTTATCTCCTTTTCCGTCATCTTCGCAAGATCGTCATCGGTGAAGAAATTGCCGCAATAGGACTCCGTCTCTCCCACAAAACGTCCCTGCGAGTCGAGCAACTTCCCCCGGATGCGGATTTTCGACACAGGGTGCGAAAAGCGGTTCGCGGCGGTTCCATGGATAACCATGATGTCCCCGATCAGCCAGTTCTTGACGAAATTCTCCCGTACATCCAGAAAGTCGATTCCGCCCTGCACTTTGCTTCTCGACTTCTCAATGCCGAGACCGTCCGCCACCACCTCCCCTCCCGGCAGTGTCTCGAGCACTTTTCTGGCCGTCTGAGGCAGATACCAGAAAAAAAGACCGACGGCGGCAACGAGAAGAATAACGAAAGCAATCAGAACCTTTTTTGAAGTTGAAAGCCCGCCTTTTTTAACCTCCCCGTTTTCGTCGAGAGGCTTCTCTGCCTTTATCACCGCCGGCGCATATCCGGCCGAATCATCATCCCGCTTCTCACCGGCCTCGTACGGACCCGTCCCCGAAGGGTTTTCCTGAAAAAAGACGTTCCTGCATCTGGTGCAGCGCACCCATGCGCCCTCTCCCGCCATGAGAGTCTCGTCGAACCTGTATTCTGTCCCGCATTTCCCGCACTGAATGATCATATATCAATCCTTGAGAACCGCTATTCCTCGATGACAAAAACCTCGGGGTGGAATCGGGACATCTCATTGAAATCCAGGCCGTATCCAACTACGAATCCGTCTTCCATCGTAAAACCCACATAGTCCGCCTCGAACTCAACTTTCCTCCGGGCCCTCTTGTCGAGAAAGGCGCAGACTCTCAGAGAGAGGGGCTTCCTCTCTTTGAGCTTTTCCACAAGGAAACGGAGCGTAATCCCGGTGTCTATGATGTCCTCGACTATGAGCACGTCCTTGCCCTCGATGTCCGTTTCGATGTCCTTGCGTATGACCACCTGCCCCGAACTCACCGAGCCTGAACCGTAACTCGCGACCCGGATAAAATCCACGACGCACGGGATCTTGAGACACCGGATGAGATCCGCCATGAAAATGAAAGCCCCCTTCAGAACCCCTATCAGGACAAGTTCTTTACCCCTGTAATCTTCAGAGATGGCCTTCGCCAGTTCGGCAACCCTGCCGCTGATCTCCTCTCTGGAATAGAGGACTCTTTTCTTCTGCACTTCCATGGTGACCCCCTGAAGAAAATTTCTGGTTTCAGTTTCAAGTTTCTATTCAATAAACCCTTTAAACACTTTTCTTTTTTTACTGGAGGGGGGATAAATTGTCAACGGGAATCACTGATTTCATCATAGATAAGGACGAAGGCGTCGATCGCGTCCTGAATCATTTTCTCAGCCTTCCTTATGTCTGCCGCGCTCCTGAAATCCGAAGTCAGACTCAGGAATATCCGATTGAACCGCGAGGGCTCCCCTCCCAGAGATTCGTAATCGATGTGATGTATCATGTAAAGAGAGCCGTCAAAATAATACTTGCCGAATCGGTTGACCGAATCGGAACGAAAGGGCCAGGATGTCTTGTAGGAAAAAAACCGCAGAGCGGCGGCCTTCAGGGGCTGGTTCCTGAAACAATCGGCCGGGGGCATACCGCCCGCTCCTTCGCTTATGAGGCGGAAATACTCCTTAACGAGGTCAATGTCTGTAACGCAGAGACCGTAAAGATACCAGTCATCCAGAATATTGATAAGCGCCCTCTGCTCTTCCCGGGAAATGTAATGATAGCTCGGGCAGAAGTGTCCGTCGCAGAGCTCCCGCCCGTAAAATGAGACATCGCGCAGATCCCGGCCTCCGTTCTGGAGCGGATGGAGAAGACATCCTACGCGCTTTTCCTCGCCGTCGAGAAAACCGAGATACTCGCAGCAGTATATAACCTCGTAGAGCCGCGTTCCATCCTCGGACTGCTTTATTTTCTCCGAGAACGATCGCAGATCAGCCTCGCTCTTTACGACTGTGCGGAAGAGTTCCGTCCGCCCGCGCAGCCTTCTGACAAGAGATTCTTTAGTGCTCACTGCATAATTATAAAGGCCGCAGCATGCCCCGCAGGACTTCCCATCGTCGGGCTGGCACAGATGAATGAATTCTCCGTTATTCATGGGCCGAAAACATACCAGAAGTTCTTCAGCTTGACAAACGACAAGAAAGAAAAGTTCAGAGTTCAGAGTTGAAAAACACTCATGATTTTGAGTATGCTTTGCAAAATCTTCTTTGAACTTTTAACCCGGAACCCGAAACTATGGTTGAGATCGAACGCAAATTTCTTGTTATAAACGACCGCTGGCACGCTGGAGCATCAGCAGGGACGTTCTACCGCCAAGCCTATCTCTCCTTCGACAGGCGTCGCGCTGTCCGCATCCGGGTGGTGGGAGAAAGGGGCTACCTTTCAGTAAAGAGTCAGGAAGAAGGTCAGATCACGCGGCTGGAGTTCGACTACGAGATTCCCCTGAAAGACGCGGAAGAAATGATCGAAAAACTCTGCGATCGCCCGCCCGTCGACAAGGTCCGCTACCGGGTGCACGAGGCCGGCATGACCTGGGAGATCGATGTCTTCCGGGGCGCCAACGAAGGCCTCGTTGTCGCGGAAATTGAACTCGAATCGGAAGATCAGCATTTCAATCTGCCGGACTGGGCGGGCGAGGAAGTCACGCACGACGAGCGGTATCTGAACGTGAGCCTCTATCTCCATCCCTTCAGGGAGTGGTCCGCGTGATGCAAAACCGGCCGTCTTTCAATCCAGCTTCTTCCACTCGAACCAGGTTGTGAGCCGCAGACGTTCCGCCCAGTGATCGATCATTGATCGATCCCCCTTATGATTGTTCACATAATCCCGCTCGGTCATGCGTACGAGGGAGCCGCCGTCATAAAGATAGACTGTTCCGTGATATGGGGCCACAAAATCCAGCCGGAAGTGATCCTCCAGGACCTTGAAGTAGACATAATTCATGACATTGGAGCAATAATACACCTTCGAAGGCGTTATCTTTCTCATGTCGTCTGAGAGTCCCATGATCGCAGCCTGTCTCTGCCTCTGCAGGGAGCGAAGCTGTACCGGCCTCAATTCGGGATATTCATCATAGAGCCACTTGTCGATCATGATGTCCGGGGGCATACGGGTAACCTGAAATATCACGCCCTCGTACCAGAGCCTTATGAGCTGCCTGAACTTTTCCGCCTCCAGGCTCGAAGAGAGGCGGTGAAGCTCGTCATCCATCTCGAACAGATAGCTCATCATGGTCCTGCGGTTGGCCACGGGAATGAATCTCTGGCCGGCTTCGGCACCGTAGAGCCTCAGAACGTATCCGCACTGGTGGGCTACTAGATAATCTATCTCCTCCCCGTACCCAGCCCGATAGAGAACCCGGTGCACCGGGTCGCTCTTCTCCGCCACCCTGAACTCCGCCGAAACAGAAAGATCTCTTTTCTCAACGAACTCGATCCCTCTGCCCGTCCGTTCCTCCACCAGGGCCATTATCGTCCTGACACATTTCATGAGATTCGGGGTCATATATGTTCCGGTCCCACTGCCCTCCTTTTTTTTATAGTCTATCGCGCAGACGGAAAAGTTGCAAGCTTGCCGCTCATTACCTGTTCCACTCCCATCGTTATCTGTTCACTTTCTTTTTTCTTTCTGGTATAGAAAAAATCAAACTGAACCATGCGAGGACGCAATGAGCGGAAGTAAAATAATGCCCGCTCTCACGGCGATTTTAATTTCTATCTTCTTGATTCATGCAGGCGCATCTGTATCTTCGAGTCAGGAATCAGGCCGCGCGACGGGAACCTCTTCGCTTCAGGTTTTAAAAGCATGCGAGGAAGGAATCCAGGAAGCCGATGCGAGATACTACAGGAAAAAATTTGAAGAGGCCCTGCCTCTTTACGAAGGAATCATCGAGGGCAAATTGCCCTGTCCGGACGAGCTGAAGGGAGAAGCGTATTACGGGCGCGGGCGCACAAAAGAAGCGCTCCAGGATTACCGCGGAGCCGTCGCGGATCTAACGAAAGCCCTTCGGATGAACCCCGATTCCGGAAAATACCGCGAGGCACTGGGCAACGCTCTATATCTTCTCGGAAATCAGAAAGAACGCTTCGGAGATCTCCGGGGTGCCATGGAGGACTACAAGAAGGCCCTTCAGTACATTCCCGACTCCCGGGAGACGATGAACGGAATCGCCGGTCTTCACTATGAAAGAGGCGTCGCCAGGGAACGCCGCGGAGAACTCAAGGGCGCAATGGAAGAATTCAATACGGCGCTGAAATACAGGCCGGATCACCCGGAGGCACGCGAGGCAAAGAAAAATCTCGAAGAGAGACTTCGGCATAAGGCGGCCGAGCGTGACGGCATGTTCACCTTCTGACGAGTAGCCACGCCGCCGAGACCGGATCTCTCATTCAAAAACAATCGTCTTGGAACCGTGAACTATGACACGGTGCTCCAGATGAAGTTTAACGGCCCTCGCGAGAACTATTCTTTCCAGGTCCTTTCCCTTCGTCTTCATGTCCTCGATGGAATCCCTGTGGCTGATTTTTATCACGTCCTGAACGATGATGGGACCGTCATCGAGGCTTTCCGTCACATAGTGGCTGGTTGCGCCGATGATTTTCACCCCGCGGTCGTAGGCCTGTTCATATGGCTTTCCGCCGGCAAAGGCCGGAAGGAAGGAGTGATGGATATTGATGATCCGGTTTCTGTACAGGTTGACGAAATTTCCGGTTAGAACCTGCATGTAGCGGGCGAGAACAATGAGATCCACCCGGTGGTGCTTCAGCTCCTCAATCTCTTTAGACTCCTGCTCCTCTTTGTTCTCAGGGCTGATGGGATACCAGCGGTAATTGAGACCGAAGTGTTCGGCAAGCGGTTTCAGGTCCGTGTGATTGCTGATTACAATAGGTATCTCACAGCTGATATCGCCCATCGTCTGCCTCAAAATGAGATCATGAAAACAGTAAACATGACGGGAGACAAAAATGGCCACCCGCGGGATATAATCGGTGAAATGAAGGTCCCATGTCATGTTGAATCGCTCGGCGAGGGGCGTGAAGGCCTTTCCGATCTCATTTCGGGGTATATCGAAACCCTCCAGTTCCCATTCGATTCTCATGAAGAATATCTTGGATGTCTGCGTCGTGTGCTGCGCCGCATGGACGATGTTCCCGTTGTGCTGGAAGATGAAATTGGAGACCGAGGCGACGATTCCCTTCCTGTCCGGACAGGAAAGCAGCAAGATGGCGTTGGCCTGACTCAATTTATTTCACACCTCTCTTCATAAATATGATAATAGAATCGGCTGATTTCCGAGTCGGGAAGTATAGAGTGAACGGGGCGAAGGGTCAAGACATTTAAAAGGAAGGGTTTCAAGGGGCGAGGGAAAAAGGGAGAAGTCAGGAAGCTGAGAAGACAAGAATATGACTATACACTTGTAAAGGCAGTCAAGAGAATGGGGTCCTCGAGGTTATGAAGCTGGTAGAAGAGATTGCTCTCCCGAACGGCCTGGTCGCGGAGGTCTGGGACCAGTCCCGGGCGATAGCCGCCGATACTACTAAAGTCACATTGCTCGTGCGGATCAAGCTGACTCTTAAAGAAGAATATTTTTCCAGACCGGAGCAGCTGATGATCACCAAGAAAATCTTCGGACCCGATGTATATTATGAATTGAAGAAAGAGCGAACATTCGTTCCCAATGAAGAGGTCCAGCAGGTCTTCAACGCATTCCTGGAGGAGTTCAAGCGGGACGCCCTTCCCTATCTCTCCCGGGACAAATTTCCGACGGGTTTCGCCCGTTCCAAATACCTCGACATACAGAAACATCCATACAAATACGGCCTGCCCGTGGGGAAGGAAATCTGAACACCAATAGAATTATTCAGAAGATTCATTGTGAATATCCACGTCAGGCCCCAAAGGTCTTTTTTCCTACTACCTTTTGTGGTATAGCTTCCCGCAACACATTAATGGAGATTGTTTCATGAAGGATCGCGTATCCATAATCGGTGCCGGCTTTGTGGGCACCATGACCGCCCAGAGAATAGCCGAGAAGAACCTTGCCGATGTCGTCCTTGTTGATCTTATAGAGGGCCTCCCGCAGGGAAAGGCCCTGGACATCGCGCAGTCCGCACCTCTTGAGGGATTCGCCGCCAGCGTAACGGGAACAAACGATTTCTCTGCGATAAGGGGCTCGAGCGTCGTCATAGTGACGGCGGGTTTCGCCCGAACCCCCGGCATGACGCGGGAAGAGCTGGCCCTGAAAAACGGCCGCGTCGTTAAGTCGGTGACGGAGAAGATAATGGAATTCGCTCCGGAGGCGATTATTCTCATGGTGACGAATCCACTCGACGTAATGGCCCGGCTGGCCTTCACGGTGTCAGGATTCCCGTCAAGAAGGGTCATGGGCATGGGAGGAGTCCTCGATTCAGCCCGTTTCAGATGTTTCCTGGCGGAAGAGATCGGGGTGCCGGCCGGCGATGTTCAGGCCCTCGTTATCGGAAGCCACGGCGATACAATGATCCCCCTTGCCCGGTACGCGACAGTTCATGGCATACCAGTGAGCCGGCTGATCCAGAAAGCAAAGCTTGACGCTATCATCGAGAGAACTAAAAACAGCGGGGCCGAGATTGTCGGTCTCCTGAAGACTGGAAGTGCGTTCCATGCCCCATCCGCATCCGTCGTTTTAATGCTCGAAGCCATCTTGACCGGACGTCCTCGGATCCTCCCTGCTTCGGTCTACATCGAAGGCCTCTACGGGATAAACGGCGTCTTTCTCGGCGCCCCGGTACGGCTGGGCCCTTCAGGTGTAGAAGAGATTTATGAACTGAGCCTCACGGACGAGGAATCGGCCGCCCTGAAAAAATCAGCGGATACAGCGAAGAAAACATTTGAAGACCTGATCTCACATGAAATATGAAAAGGGAACCGTCACCCCCTGGGAAGACATCCTGCCCTTCGTTGAAAAACCCGGCCGCTATCTCGGAGGAGAAGTTCATTCCCTGCGGAAGGACAGGACCTACTGCCGTCTGAGCTTCGCCCTCGCTTTTCCCGACACGTACGAAGTCGGGATGTCTCATCTCGGCATCCAGATACTATACGCTATTCTGAACAGCCGCCCTGACATAGCGGCAGAGCGGGTCTTCGCTCCATGGCCGGACATGGAAGCGCTGATGCGCCTGAAAGGAATCCCCCTTTCATCGCTCGAAAGCCGCACTCCTCTTTCATCCTTCGACCTCGTCGGGTTTTCTCTTCAGTATGAACTGTCCTTCACGAATGTTCTGAATATGCTGGACCTGGGCGGCATCCCGCTGCGCGCCGGGGACCGCGATGAGGGCGCTCCCATCGTCATCGCCGGCGGGCCCTGCGCCTTCAACCCGGCCTGCGTGGCTCCCTTTTTCGATGCCATTGTCATCGGCGAAGGGGAAGACGTCGTGATGGAGATAGCCCTCGCAGTAATGGAAGCAAAGGACCGGAAACGTTCCCGGAAAGAAATCCTCTCGCAGCTTGCCTCCATCGAAGGGATTTATGTCCCCTCTCTCACTCCGCCCGGCGGAAAAATAAAAAAGAGGGCGGTTCCGGATCTAAACGTGTGGACCCAACCCGGCCGTCCGATCGTGCCCATCATCAGGACCATACACGACAGGGTCAACCTCGAAATCGCCCGGGGATGCACGCGGGGATGCCGGTTCTGCCAGGCCGGGATGATCTGGCGGCCGGCCCGGGAAAGACGGCCGGAAGTTCTGAACACAATGGCCGAAGAGATGCTCAAGTCGACCGGATGCGACGAACTGTCGCTTCTGTCCCTGAGCACGGGCGACTATTCATGCATAGAAGGACTCCTCGGCGATCTGATGAACCGGTATCAGGGCCGCCGCGTGGCCATCGGCCTTCCATCCCTTCGACCGGAAACCCTAACCCCGCGTCTCATCGAAGAGATCAAGCGGGTGCGGAAAACCAGCTTCACCCTGGCGCCGGAGGCCGGATCCCAGAGACTGAGAAACATCATAAACAAGGGAAACAGCGCCGCGGATCTTCTGGAAACCGCACGTAATGTGTTCGCCGCCGGCTGGCGCTCCATTAAACTTTACTTCATGCTGGGACTCCCCGGCGAGACAGAAGCCGACATAGACGGCATCGCTGACCTTGCCTGGCGCGTCCTCGAAGAAGGAGGAATGAAAAGGCAGGTGACGGTGAGCGTCTCCACCTTTGTTCCGAAACCCCACACGCCCTTCCAGTGGGCCGGGCAGATAGATATAGAAGAAACGCTCAGAAGGCAGTCCCTCTTAAAGGGAAAGATCCGGCACAGAAACCTGTCCTTCAAGTGGCACGACGCGAGGATGAGTTTTCTCGAGGGCATCTTTTCCAGGGGCGACGAAAGGATTGCGCCGCTTCTCGAGAGGGCCTTCCGTCTGGGCTGCCGCTTCGACGGCTGGACCGACCGGTTCCGCTTCGATCTCTGGGAATGGGCTATGGCGGAAGAAAATGTTAAACCCGGTGCGTGGCTGGAGGAGCGAAGTCTCTCAGTCTCGTGCCCGTGGGATGTGATCGACTGTGGCATAAAAAAGGAATTCCTGATCTCCGAGAGGGAAAAATCAATCAGGTATGAATTGACGCCGGATTGCCGCTCGGGCATCTGCCATGAATGCGGCGTTTGCGCGGGGGCTCTCAAAATCGTCACTGCGGCCGAGGAAAGCTCTCTCGCAAAAGAGCCGCCGGCACTACCTGGGGATAGAACTCCTGCCTTCCGCGTGAAGAAAAAATGGCGCATTCGTTTCGCTAAAAAAAATACCGCCCGGTTCCTGTCGCATCTGGAAACGGCTGCAGCCCTCGAAAGGGGAATCCGGCAGAGCGGCCTCACCCTCGTCTATTCCGAGGGCTTCCACCCCCATCCCCGAATATCCTTTGCAACGGCCCTTCCCGTCGGTGTCGAAAGTCTCGCGGAATACGCTGATATCCAGCTCGAGGACCCGGGAATGAACGGAAATGATATCATCGCCCTGATCAACCCCCTTCTCCCCGTGGGCATGGAAATCCTGGAAGCTGATGAAATCCCCTTTCAAGATCAAAGTCTGTCTGATATAATAAAAGGGTATAGTTACGAGATATTTCCCGCTCGCGAATTGGGGAAGGAAGCCGAAAAAATCCGGATGTTTCTCGATTCGGAATCCTTTTTCATAACGAAAACAAGGCGCGGAAAATCCGTTCAGCGTGACATACGTCCACTCGTGGAAAGCCTGTCCTACGACAGGCTTCAACATTCCATCCGGCTGACGATCAGGCTGAGAGAAGGCGGGGGTGTTAAACCCGATGAAATTCTCAGCGCTGTATTCGACGCGGATGCTGAGACGACGGCAAATACGAGAATCGTCAGGACCGAGGCCGTCCTTTCAAAAGAATAAACTCATTTTTTTCAAGCTTTCACGACAGGTGAGTCTCCATGGCCAGGGAAATGGTTTTCAACTGCACCGATCATGAAACGAGGATCGCCGTCCTGGAAAACGGCCTTCTCTCAAATATTTACATAGAGAGGACCGCGGAAAGCGGCATTGTGGGGAACATCTACATCGGAAAGGTGGTGCGCGTCTTGCCGGGCATCCAGGCCGCCTTCGTAGACATAGGTCTCGACAGGACCGCTTTCCTCTACGTGGCGGACATTCGGCCGGATTTCGCCGACCTCGAATATCTCATGACGGAAGAGGAAAACGGCGATGAGGAGGTCGTCGATTTCGAGAGGAAGCTTTTCCGCAGGGAATACACATACCATATCGAAGACCTGATCACTGAAGGACAGGAAATCCTGGTGCAGGTCTCGAAAGAGCCTATCGGAAGCAAGGGAGCGCGTCTTACGACAAATATTTCTCTGCCGGGAAGAAATCTCGTCTTCATGCCGACGGTGAATCACGTGGGAATTTCAAGACGCATTCAGGATGAAGATGAGCGCAAGAGACTCCGGGAGGTTATCGAGAGGCTCCGGCCCGAAAAACAGGGATTCATAGCGAGGACCGTAAGCGAAGGCAAGGGGGAAGAGGAACTGAGAGCCGACGTTGGCTACCTCACCCGGCTGTGGGACACCATACAGGGCAAAAAGGACAAGATAGGCGTTCCCGGCCTCGTCCACAGGGAAATCGGCATAACCCTGAGAGCCATCAGGGACATCTACACGAATGATGTGAGCCGCATCGTGGTCGATTCCCGGAAGGAATACCAGCAGATAACCGAGTTCATGGAGACCTTCATGCCGAAGGCAAATTACTACCTTGAGCTGTATAACAAGAAGGAGCCCATATTCGATTTCTTCGGAATTGAACTGGATATCTCAAGGGCACTGAACAAAAAGGTATGGCTCAAATCCGGAGGCTACATCATTATCGAGACCACGGAGGCCCTTACTGCAATAGATGTGAACACCGGTAAATACGTCGGAAAGCGAAATCTGGAGGAAACGATCCTGAATACCAACCTCGAAGCCGTGAAGGAGCTTTCTTATCAGATCCGTCTTCGTAACATAGGCGGGATCATCATTATTGATTTCATCGACATGGAAAACGAGGCCCACCGTGAAAAGGTGTTCAACGCCCTCAAGGAGGAAATGGAAAAAGACAAGTGCAAGACAAATATACTGAAAATTTCCGAACTAGGTCTCATCGAAATGACAAGGCAAAGAAACGGCAAGAATATCGACAGGATACTCTGCGACACCTGCCCCTATTGCGAGGGGAAAGGGCTCATCAAGTCGAGGAAGACAATTTGTTACGACATTTTCCGGGAAGTGGAACGCGCCGGCATCCAGAGTCTCGCCGGCAGCATTTGTATACTGGCGAACCCGGAGATAGCGGATCTCCTTCTGGAAGACGAAAAAAACACAATCGAGAAGCTGGAAGAAAAGATGAAGAAGAAGATCGTGATAAAGGTCGACAACAGTTTTCATCAGGAAAATTACGAAATCATAGCCATGCCCTGACAGGCCTTCAGATTTTTGTTGACAAAAGGCATTGCAATCTTATAGGTAATGCACTTTAATTTAAAAGAGAAGGATTTAAGGCGATGTACGCAGTCATCAAAACAGGTGGAAAGCAATACAGGGTTTCAGAGGGAGACATACTGAAGGTCGAAAAAATAAACGGCGAGAAAGGCTCCATTGTCTCCTTCAATGAAGTTCTCATGGTCTCCAGCGGTGAAGATATCCGTATAGGGAAACCCTTTGTTGAAGGCGCCGTTGTCAAAGGCGAGATCGTGAATCAGGACAGAGGCCCGAAGATAACCGTATTCAAGATGAAAAGAAGAAAAGGCTTCCGGAAGAAAACCGGACACAGACAGAGTCTCACTTCATTGAAAATAAAAGAGATTTCCATATAGGCGGAGGATCGGATGGCTCACAAGAAAGGTCAGGGAAGCACCCGCAACGGCCGCGACAGCAACGCCCAGAGAAGAGGGGTGAAGGTGTTCAGCGGTGAGGTGGTTCATGCAGGTTCCATCATAATGAGGCAGGTGGGTACCCGCATCCACCCGGGCAATAATGTGGGTATGGGTAAGGACTATACCCTCTACGCCAAGATAGACGGACGGGTCTGCTTCGAAAGAAAAGACAGAAACCGCAAGAAGGTAAGCGTTTACGCAGTTTGATGCCCCCGGCGGCGGACCTTTCGTCTACCGCTTCCGCCCGGGTAAAAGCACAATTTTCTTGACACGCCAGACCGTTTTTACTATACGCTAACCACATAAGGAGTGTCATTCATTCCGATTTCAACGGTTGCGGGTTGCAGGACGTGCTTAGAATTTCACGATAAAACCGCTGAGGCTTACAGAAGCCGAAGCGGTTTTTTATTCTCAGGGGGATTTTCAGCATCCTGAAAACAGGATGCCAATAGAACAAGGAGGGGTTTTTTTAATGAGCGAGAAGGAAACAGGCGTAGTCAAGTGGTTCGATGAGAAGAAGGGTTATGGTTTCATCGCCCGCCAGTCAGGTGGGGACGTCTTCGTCCATTATTCCGATATCGCCGGCCAGACAGGCTTCCGCAGCCTGAAAGAAGGCGACAACGTCGAGTTCACTATAAAACAGAACCAGAAGGGACAGGCCGCCGCAAACGTCATCAAGATCTGACGGCACTGTTTCTCTGACGTCATTCATCACATAACGGCTCCAGCCGACGATCGCGCCATCTGCCAGGTTTTTTACAATGTTTTGAAAAGGCCGCGGCAAAGCGGTCGTTGCCCCAGGCCCATCCCGTTGATCATCCCGCATCAAAACGGATAGCTATGCCCGATGAACCCTCATCTTTTTTGCAGTCGCCCCGTAAGAATCCTTGACCCGGCAATACGGTCAGGAAAAATAATCACCATCTGTCTTGCGGCGGTTCTGACCCTGTTATTCCTCCCGGATGCCCGGGCAGAGCTCACTACCCTCAAAGATGAATACGCCTACAATGCAAGCCGACGGGACAACCGGGAGTCGGCCCGTGTCATCGCCATGGAGGGTGTGAAGGATCTCCTCTGGGGCAAACTCAGGACGCACATAGAGACATTGACGGAAGTGAGAAACCTCGGCCTTTCTTCCGAATGGATCTCGACCCTCGTTCCCGTTCTGGCGCCCGTCGAGATGATCAATGAAACATGGCGGGAAAGAACCTTCCGGATACTTGCGGGAATATCAATATCCTCCAGACCGGAAGCAGTCGCCGACACACTGAAATCAATCGTAACAGACCCCTATCGGACTAAAGAGCTCACCGACATCAGGAAGAGACGCGAACATATCCTGAAAAAAATTGAAGACCCTGAGAGTTTGCCTTTTAAGACCTATAGATCTATTCTGAGAGAACTCAGCTCCATGGACGGATTTATCCGGGGTTGTATCGCAGAAAATGCCGGGAACTTTCAGGAGGCGAAAAAGGCCTTTGACGGCGTCGTCGGACTGGATCGAAAAAACAGCTCAGCCTTTTACCATCGTGGACTGGCCCTCCTAAAAAACGGCGACAAGAAAGGGGCTCTGAGGGATTTCACGAAGTCTGCCGATCTCAACCCCGGAAACGATCGGGCGTATTACATGAGGGGACTCTTACTCGCCGGGGAGAAGAAAGACCGGGAAGCGGCTGCGGACTTCACCCGGGCGATAAAGATCAACGACAGATACGTCCAGGCCTACATACAGCGAGGGTTGGCACTTGAACGTTCAGGAAGATTCCAGGATGCCTTGAATGATCTGTCCCGGGCGATCGAACTTGATCCGGGAGATGCCCGGAACTATTTAAGGCGGGGCGCCATCCACTCGAAGATGGGTCATGATCGCGAAGCCAGGATGGATTTCGCCAGGGCCGTTCGTCTCGATCAGAAGCAGGAGCTGTCTAAAATCCCGTCCCGGTTTCCACCAGCCTACGGTTCCGGAAACGATTTGAAATCCCTCGGGGATCTGGACACAGTCATCGCCCGGGAGCCGGGCAATGCCGAGGCGTACTACCGGCGCGGAATGCTCTACGACGGCATGGGAGACCACAAGCAGGCCCTCCGGGATTTCAGCAAATCCATAGAGCTTGACCCCAAGAACGCGGCCGCCTACTTCATGAGGGGTCTGGTTTACGGCATGATAGATATTCAGGCCGACTCAATCAACGACATGAAGATTTCAGCAAGGCTGGGATACAAGCCGGCCCAGGATTACATGAGTGCGAAGGGGATGACATGGTGATCTATTTCTGTTGACATGACCGGATCGATTTACTATAGGCGACTGGGTCAAGTCACGCATAACGGGAGATAACCATGTCAGAAAACCCTCTTCATCTACTTATGAACCCCGGATCTATAGCTACAGCCGGGGCCGGCAATAATCTGCTGAAAATGGGAACAATCCAGACGCTGAACCTTCTCACGAGCGGCTACCGGGGAGCTTATTATCCGATCCACCCGCGGGAAGAGACCGTTCTCGGCCACCGTGCCTGGTCCTCACCGGCAGATTTACCGGAGGTGCCCGATCTGGCATTCATTATAGTGCCGACGGAAGAGGTGGCTCCGGTTCTCGACGCCTTCGGTAAGGCAGGAACGAGACGGGCCGTTATAGTGACGGCGGGTTTCAGGGAAACCGGCGAGCGCGGGCGGGCACTGGAAGAGGAGATAAAGGCCGTTGCGCGAAAGCACGCCATCCGCTTTGTCGGACCCAACTGCGTCGGAATCATAAACACACAGGCCTCTCTGAACACGACAGTTGGACCGCACGGTTCCGGGCAGGGCCCTCTCGGGCTGGCATCTCAGAGCGGAACGTATGTGACCCAGACCCTCCCCTACCTCGCACGCAGGGGCATCCGCCTGAGCAAGGCGATCAGCCTCGGAAACGAAGCGGACATCAGCATCGTCGACGCACTGGAATATTTGGGTGAGGACCCGGACACCCGGGCCATCATTCTCTACATCGAGGGAATCCGGGAGGGACGTCGCTTCATCGAGACGGCGAAAAAGATTACGCCCAACAAGCCGGTTCTTGCTCTTTATGTCGGCGGGTCCGAGGCGGGAGCACGATCCGGCATGAGCCATACCGGAGCCATGGCCGGCCCTGATTATCTCTATGACGGCATTTTCAAACAGGCCGGCGTCATCCGGGTTCAGACGATAGAAGAACTTTATACCCACGGCTGGGCCCTGGCCACCCAACCTCCCATGAAGGGAAACAGGCTCGGCATCGTGACTAATTCCGGGGGGCCCGGGACCTCGATATCAAATGCCGCTGACACGGCGGGACTGACCCTGCCCCGCTTCTCAGAAGCCCTGCAGAAGGAAATCCGGAAGATGATACCCGGTCACGCCGCGAGCGCCAATCCGGTTGACCTAACCTTTCATCTTGATATGAAAACGCTGAGCACGATCATCCCTGAGCTGATAATGAAGAGCGGAGAGGCGGACGGCGTCATCGTCCACGGGGTCATCGATTTTCTGGAAGAAGTTAATCCCGGTCTCAGGAAGTATCTCGACAACACTCCCTTGAAGGACATGGCCGGGCAGCTGCGCGTGGACCTATCGGAGGCGGCGGCACTGCCGAAAGTTCATGGGAAGCCGATGCTCATCTCTTCATTTTTCGACCGCCGGGATTCTTATGTCGCCTATTATCAGGACCACGATGTCCCCGTCTTCGACAGCCCGGAGAAGGCGGCTAAGGCCATGGCGGATCTCCACCGCTATCAGAGAATCCGCCTCAGAAAAAAGGGGGAAGTCCCGGAGCCGCCCAGGCGCTCGGAAGAGGCGGACGAGCTTATAGCCTCGGCGCTGAAGAAAGGACAAAAAGGCCTTGACGAACACGAGGGAAAGAAAATACTCTCCGCATACGGAATCCCTGTTACCCGCGAGAGGGTAGCGGAAACGGAAGCCGGGGTGTCGGATGCGGTGCGCGACATCGGATTTCCCGTGGCCCTTAAGGCCTGTTCCTGGGATATAATGCACAAGACTGGGAAAGGCCTTGTGCGGCTGGGACTAAAACGAGAAGAGGATGCGGTGGCGGCATTCCACTCCATCCGTGAAGCGGCGGGCCGTCCGGTACCCGTTCTCGTTCAGGAAATGATTCCGGGGAACCGCGAGCTTGTCATGGGCATGACCCGATTCGCGGGTTTCGGTCCCGTGCTCCTCTTCGGTCTCGGGGGAATCTTCACCGAGGTCCTGAAAGATACTGCCTTCCGCTCGGCTCCGCTCAGCCTTGCCGAAGCGGAGGAAATGATCGGCGATATACGGGCTTCCGCAATACTGGGTTCCTTTCGCGGTATGCCGCCGGCTGATACGGATGTGCTGGCCGATATCCTGCAGAAACTTGGCTTCATCGCGGTTCTTCACCCCGAGATCGCCGAGATGGATATGAACCCTCTGATAATAAGCGGAAGCCGACCCATCGTGGCGGACGCCCTCATTATAGTGAACAGTGAAAAAGAAAGCAGGCAGTGAACCATGCGTCTTTTCGGCCCCACAGAACTTCTGTCGGATGTAATCGAGAAAGACCTTTGCAGCGGATGCGGAGGTTGCGTGGAGATCTGCCCGTATTTTCGGTCTTACAGGGGAAAGACGGCCATGCTTTTCCCCTGCAATCTGGAAAAGGGAAGCTGCTACGCCTGCTGTCCGAAGGCCGAGGTGGATCTCGATGCACTGTCGATGCGCTTCTTTGGAAAACCATTTGATGGGTCACCCCTGGGGCACCATCTGTCGGTGCAGGTCTCCCGTGCCGGCAAGAAAATCGGAAACCGCGGGTTTCAGGCGGGCGGCACTGTTTCGGCCCTCATGGCTTTTGCCCTGATGGAGGGAATAGTCGAGGCGGCCGTGCTCACGGACCGGGATCAACTCATGCCGATTCCCCGGCTGGCAAGAGATCCTTCCGAGGTGTTCCAGTGCGCTTCCTCCAAATACGCGGCGGCGCCGACCCTTTCAGCCTTCAACCGGGCCGTCCGGGACGGTGCCGGCAGGATAGGCATTGTGGCAACGCCCTGCCAGGCGACTTCCATCGCCCTCTTCCGCTCTAACCAGCTGCAAAAGCCAGACTTCAGGGACCCGGCGTCCATGATAATAGGATTATTCTGCACCTGGGCGCTTGACTACCGCGCTTTCAGGAATTTCCTGTCAGGAAAAATAAATCTCTCCGGAATCAGGAAGGTGGATGTGCCGCCTCCGCCGGCGGAGGTCATGGAGATATTCGATGACAGGGGCAAATGGGAGATCCCTCTCGGGGAAGTGAGAGAGCTTGTCCTTCCATCCTGTTCTTTCTGCCCGGACATGACGGCGGAATTCTCCGACCTGTCCGTAGGCGTCCTTGAGGGACATCCGGACCTCAACACACTCGTCATCCGCACGGAGAGAGGAATGGAAATTGTCTCGCGGGCCCGCAAAGAAGGTTTCCTGTTTACGGAGGACATACCCGAAGAAAATCTGAAACACCTGACCTGGGCGGCGGCGAACAAGAAAAAGAGGGCAATCGCGAAAATAAAGTCCGAAGGACTTTTCAATACCGACGGGGAGAGGCGCTCAATTTTCAGGTTCAGCGAAAAGACAGCCGGTAAGATTCTGGACGGAGAAGAAGAAAAATGAACCAGAAGAAACACTCACCGCGCCTCCTCATGATGGGCAATGACGCCATCGCCCGCGGCGCCCTCGAGGCAGGCATCCAGATCGCCTCAGGCTATCCGGGCACGCCCTCTTCGGAAATAATAGAGAATCTTTCGCGCTCAGCGGCGGAACGGAATATATACGTTGAATGGTCCACAAACGAAAAGGTCGCGGCAGAGGTGGCGGCCGCTGCATCCTTCGCGGGGCTGAGGTCGCTTTGCGTCATGAAGCAGAACGGCGTAAACGTGGCTTCGGACTTTCTCCTGCACCTCGCCCATTCCGGGACCCGGGGCGGCATGGTGCTGGTATCCTGCGACGACCCCGGTGCACTTTCCAGCGTCAACGAAGGAGATTCCCGGCCCTTCGCCCGGCTTCTTGAAGTACCCCTTCTCGAACCCGGCGACTTCCAGGAAGCAAAAGACATGACCCGCTGGGCCTTCGAACTGTCGGAGGAAATCCGGAATTTTGTTTTCCTCAGAAGCGTCACCCGCATGTCCCACGCGAGCGGATGCGTGACCGCAGGCGATCTGCCGGAAAAGGCTCGCCGGCCTGCCTTCCGGCACAAGGGATTCCTGCTGGATCCCGACAGCGGCCCCGTGATCAGCCTTCTCCCGGGGGTTCCTGAGCTCAAACACGGACCACAACAGGAAAAGCTCCGGAAGGCGGCAAAACTTTTCGAGAAGAGTTCTTTCAATACCTACAAGGGCCCGGAGAAACCCGATCTTCTCATCATCACAAGCAGCGCCTGCAGCCTGTACAGCCGCGAGGCCGTTCATCTCCTGGGTCTCGAAGACCGGGTGGGCATTCTCAAGATGGGGACCACCTGGCCGCTTCCCCCTGAATTGATGAAGAGACACCTGACCGCCCCGGACAGGATTCTCATAGTTGAAGAGGTGCTGCCTTTCCTGGAAGAAAACGTCAAGATTCTTGCCGCCGAGGCCGCAGCGGAACTAGGGATAAAGACGTTCTACGGCAAGAAATCCGGCCATATTCCATCGGTGGGAGAACTGAATCCAGATGTTGTCATATCAGCGCTGAGGAAGATCCTCGGCCTTCCGGCCGATGACAGCACCGCCGATTTTCTCAAGAAGGCGGGCGCCATCGCCGCATCGGCGGCACCTCACCGGGAACTCACCTTCTGTCCGGGCTGTCCGCACCGGGCCTCATACTGGTCCATCCACAACGCCATCGAGCTCGACGGCCGGGAGGGATTTGTCTGCGGGGACATCGGCTGTTACACGCTGGGTTTTCTGCCCTGCGGATTCGGCACACTGAAAACTATCCACTCCATGGGGTCGGGAACAGGCATCGCCAGCGGATTCGGCCAGATCAGGCGTTTCGAAATGGATCAGCCGATCCTTGCCGTTTGCGGCGACTCCACCTTTTTCCACGCGGCCATACCGGCTCTCATCAACGCCGTTCATCACAGGTCGCCTGTCACCATCATAGTTCTCGACAATCGCGGAACCGCCATGACGGGATTTCAGCCCCACCCCGGCCTCGACGTGAGTGTCATGGGCGAACCGGCCGTGGATATCGACATGGCTGAGATCTGCAGGTCACTCGGCGCCCGCGTGGAGATACGCGATCCCTTTGACCTTGAGGAGACCGAAAGAACGCTGAAACTAATGATGGAGGAGACGGACGGCGCCCGGGTGCTCATTCTGCGCCAGGCCTGCAGCCTGAGCCCGGAGAAGAAGGGAAGAAAACTCTTCGAGGTGACCGTAGACGAATCCGTATGTATCGGGGAAAACTGCGGATGCAACAGGCTTTGCACACGTATTTTCCGCTGCCCGGGCCTCCTCTGGGACGGGCAAAAGAAGACAGCACGGATCGACGAGGTGATCTGTACGGGATGCGGCGTCTGCGCGGGCATCTGCCCGTCGGGAGCCATCACAAAAAAAGAGGCACGGGTGTGATATGACGGCTGACCCCTACAATATCATCATAACGGGTGTCGGAGGGCAGGGAAACGTCCTCGCCGCCCGGGTTCTGGGGAATATGCTCCTGAGGAGGGGTTACGAGGTAACGATAGGCGAAACCTTCGGGGCGACGCAGAGGGGAGGCTCCGTGATGAGCCACCTGAGGGTCGCCAAATATGGTGTGTGGAGTCCCCAGATCCCCCGCGGAAGGGCACACATGATTGTCTCGCTCGAACCCGCCGAGGCCGTCCGGGTCCTCAAGGATTACGGAAATGAAGATGTGAAGGTATTGAGCAACACGCGACCCGTCTATCCGGTGAGCGTTATCGCGGGCGATGTAGTGTATCCTCCCGTAGAGGAGATCCGCGACCGGGTTCAGGCACTCATTCCCGGAGCGCGCTTTATCGACGCAACGGAAGAAGCCCTGAAGATGGGAAGCCCCATTCTGAGCAACATTATAATGCTCGGAGCGCTGTCATGCATTCTTCCCATTTCCGTCGGCCGCTCCGATTTCGAGGCCGCAATTTCCGGTTTCGTTCCCGTAGATGCACTGGATACAAATCTGCGGGCCTTTGACCGGGGCACAGAGATGGTATAATAGCAATGGTTCAAGGGGTCGAAGGCCCTTCTAAATGCTCAGGGTGACAGGTAAAGAAAAATGGCGGAGACCTATGAAATTCATGTGAAGGCGGATTTCTCCGCGGCCCATTGCTTGAGGGGCTATGAGGGAAACTGCGAACGCCTCCACGGACACAACTGGACTGTCGAGGTCTTCGTCCAGTGCATCAGGTTGAACGAGATAGGCATTGGCATCGATTTCAGGGACGTGAAAAAAGCACTCGGCCGGGTTGTTGAAAAACTCGACCACCGGCATCTAAATGACCTGAGCGAATTCGCTGTTCTGAATCCCACCTCTGAAAACATAGCCCGTTTCATCTACCGGGAAATGAGCTCCCTCCTCAACTCCGATGCGGTAAGCGTCTCGAAGGTCAAGCTGTCGGAAACGCCCGGTGCCGGGGTATACTACTGGGAGGACTGATTGTCCCTCAAGGTTAATGAGATCTTTTTCAGCATCCAGGGGGAATCCTCATATGCCGGTCATCCATGTGTGTTCGTCCGCCTCACGGGATGCAATCTCCGCTGCGTCTGGTGCGACACCACCTACGCCTACGAGGAAGGAGATGTAATGGAACCGGCGGACATTGCGGACCGCGTGGAGAGCTACCGCTGCCCTATTGTGGAAATCACTGGAGGAGAGCCGCTCCTTCAGAAAGAAACCCCGGATCTTATCCGCGTTCTCCTCGACAGAGGATTGCGCGTTCTCCTCGAGACGAACGGCAGCCTGGACGTGAGCTCTGTGGATCCTCGCTGTATCAGAATAATCGATATCAAGTGCCCCTCAAGCGGAGAGGCAGGGAAAAACCTCTTCGCCAATCTGGACCACCTGACGGAGAAAGACGAAATCAAGTTTGTCATCGGCGACCGGGATGACTACGATTACGCCCGGGGAAAACTCCCGCTTATCATCGGCAAAACAGCGGGCAGGAATATCATCCACTTCTCGCCGGTCCACAACCGGATGGACCCTCGGACGCTGGCGCGGTGGATCCTGGAAGACAGCCTGCCCGTGAGGCTTCAGCTGCAGATCCACCGGATCCTCTGGCCGGACAGAAAGCGGGGCGTGTAGGGAGGGGCTCATGAAGAAGGCCGTGATTCTCTCCAGCGGAGGCATCGATTCCACGACGGCCATGGCCGTCGCCCGGCAAGAAGGTTATGATATCTACAGCCTGAGCTTCGATTACGGCCAGCGCCATAACCTGGAGCTCGAAGCCGCCCGGAGGATCTCGGCAGTATTCGGGGTCCGCGAGCATCTCGTGATCCGCCTGGACATGAGCAGGATAGGCGGCTCGGCCCTCACATCAGATATCCCCGTCCCCAAATCCAAGAGCGAGGTGCAAATCGCAAGCGGGATTCCCGTTACATACGTGCCCGCCCGGAATACAATCTTTCTCGCCTACGGCCTCGCCTGGGCGGAGGTTCTCGAAGCTCCGGACATCTTCATCGGCGTAAACGCCCTCGACTACTCCGGCTACCCCGACTGCCGGCCGGAGTACATACGGGCCTTCGAGACAATGGCCAACCTGGCCATCAAGGCAGCCGTTGAGGGAAGGCTCCGTATAGCCGTCCGGGCGCCCCTCATAGGGATGACCAAGGCTCAGATCATCCGCCTGGGAGTCTCGCTCGGGGTTGATTACAGCATGACCCACAGCTGCTACGACCCATCACCGGACGGAAAGGCATGCGGCGACTGCGACAGCTGTCTCCTGAGAAAAAAGGGCTTTCGGGAAGCGGGAATCGAGGATCCGACCTTATATGCGACCTGAGACATCCTTGACTTGACCCGACATTTGTGGAATTCTTCGTCTTAATAAGAGGTTTATAACAGGCACGTCCCGCAAAAACGTGGAACGGAATCCCGGAAAGCCGCAACACGGCAATATGACGAAAGAGCTTCAACGCCATTATAAAACGCTCAGGATAAAGCCGGGTGCATCGGCGGAGGATGTCCGGCAGGCATATGAATACCTTGCCGGGGCCTGGGACGTGGAGCGCTTTGCCGACAATCCGGAGTGGCGGAAAAGGGCCGAGGTGAAACTTGCGGAAATCAAAACCGCCTATGAAGAGATCCTCGACGCAATGAACAGGGGAGAGGAAGACCTTATGTCCGATGATCCCGGACAGACGACCGGCAAAGAAAAAGATGGTGCTCTGACGAAAAAGACCATCTTTTATTTTCTTGCCCTCGCCTCCGCGGCAGCCCTCATCGTTATCGGAATTTTCATCTGGCCGACGGCTGACGATCGCGGCGGCAATGCACCCGCGGAGAAAAAACAAATCATCCGGACGGAACACCCCGACGACAGGGCATCTGAAAAAAAGCCGGCTCCGCCTCCCGGTCGGGAAACCGTGAAGACTGAAAAAGTCGAAAAAACGGAAGCCGCAAAGCCGCCTGCCCGGCCCGTCGGGTCGAAGATGACAGGGCCCCCCGCCGCGGCACAGGTCGAAAAGAAACCTTACTCAGTCCAGATAACAGCCCTCCGCGACGCCGGCAGGGCCGAGTCTCTGACGAATCAGTTGAAGAAAAGCGGCTGGGAAGCTCACATCGCAAGAGCGGATTTGAAGGGCCAGGGCGTTATCCACCGCGTGCTTGTGGGACACTTCGCAACAAAGGAAGAAGCCATCCGGTTCATGATGGACAAGAAAATAAAGGACACCTACCCCGGCAGCTTCATCCAGAAAACAACTCCCTGACATCTTTTTTTTCTACTCTGCCAGATCCCGCACAGCCTGGACGAGACCTTTAAGGACGCCCGTCATTCTCTGAAAATTAAGCGTGTCGATGGTATCACCGGGACCATGATAATGGGGATTGCGGTAAAAGGCCGTGTCCGTGATCATGGCGGCGCGATATCCTTCTTTCCAGAAGGAGTTGTGATCGGAGAGGGCCACACCGGGAACCCAGCGGCTGGCGCAGAGCGTCTCGACCGGAACTCCGTCGCCTTTTTCCACCGAGTCTTTTATCTTTTTCACAAGCTCCTTCGATTCACTGTCTCCCACTACGGCCAGGAAATCAGGCTTCGTCGGGAATACGAGGTTCATGAGGGGAAGCGGAAAGCTCTGCCCGCCCTCGGTATCGCTGAAATATCCCACCATCTCGAGAGATAGCATGACATGAATTTTCTCGTCCCTCGCTTTCGCGGCCCTGGCGTAAACCGCACTTCCCATCACCCTCGTGTTGTAGTGTGGAGGCTCCTCAAGCGTAAAAAAGATGAGCTTCAGGGTCCGGGAGGGGGCTTCTCTTCTAAGGCTCCGGCACATCTCCAGAAGAACGGCGACCGCACTGGCGTTGTCATCTGCGCCGGGCGTCCCCGGCACCGTGTCGTAGTGTGCGCCGACGATGACGGTCTCACCGGAAGTCCCGGACCCGCCGATGGTCACGATTATATTGCTGAACAGCCGGCCCTCATACTCATAGTCCTGCATCTCGGGTCGATAACCCATTTCCTCCAGCGTCGAGCGGATGTATGCCTTTGTCTCTTCGAGCTTTCCGTACTCGTAAAAACTTCTGGAACCGATCCGGACGCTTAGATGGCGGACATGCTCGTAGAGCATTGCGCCGGCCCCTTCGAGATCAGGGCCTCCCGTTGAGAGTGCTCCGGCGGGCGAGAACCACCGGACTTTCACCACCGGCCAGGCCAGGATTATCCCTATGACAAGGAAGAGGAGAAAGACGCAGAAAATTATCTTCCCGAGCATGGCGCCCCTCCGCCGCCGCGATTCTCCCGAGCGCGATTTTCCAAACATTTGCCAAATTAAGACTTTCCTGATATTGTACGCCTCAATCGCTTAAATGCCTTTTCAATATCTGCGGGGTAACATTTGTCCTTCATTTTAAGGGCATCATAAGCTATATATCGAAAAAACGATACCTAGGAAATCAAATACCTGTCAAAGGAGATTATGTTATGAAAAAGTCTTTTTTTATCCTTTCAAGCCTGACGGTCATATTGATTCTCGTCCTGTCCGGTTCCCCCGCCGCAGCCGCGGATAAGATCGGGTTCGTAAACATGAGAGAAGTCCTGATCCGTTCTGATGCCGGCAAGGCGATGGAAGAGGAGTTCAAGAAGAGTGTAGAGGAAAAGCGGGCGATTATTCAGAAGAAAGAAAACGAGCTCAAGAAGTCCAAGGAGGACATTGAAAAAAAGCGCTCTCTTCTGACGGCGCAGGCGCTCCAGGAAAAAGAAATGAGCTATCAGGTTGAATTCAAGGAATACGAACGGCTGGTCAAGGATACGAATGAAGAGCTGCAGATGAAAGATCAGCTCCTGTCGAGCAAAATAATCCCGGAGGTCGTCAAGGCGGTCCGGACAATCGCCGAAAAGGAAAATTACGCCCTGATCCTTGAAGTGTCCTCCGTCATCTATGCATCCAAGGACAACCTGGTGACGGACAAGGTCATCAAGGAGCTAAACCGGACCTACAAGGGAAAGTGAGAAAAGAAGACGAATCCCGAAGGGAGGTTCATGAGATGGACTGGGGAATGAAAAATCGCATGTCGCGGCTTTTCAGGGAGAACGGTCACTGCTTCTTCCTGCCCATTGATCACGGCTATTTCCAGGGACCCACGAGCTGCTTGGAAAAACCGGGGGAAACCATAGCCCCGCTACTTCCCTGGTGCGACGCCCTATTTGTGACGAGGGGGATTCTGCGCTCCGCTGTGAATCCGGTGGGAAGCAAACCCATCATCCTGAGGGTCTCGGGAGGATCAAGCGTAATCGGAGGTGACCTGGCGAATGAAGGCATCACGACTTCAATAGAGGAGATCATTCGCCTGAACGCGACGGCAGTCGGCGTTTCCATCTTCGTCGGGAGCGAGTACGAGTATGAGTCGCTCATGAATCTCGCCGACATTGTCAATGCCTGCGAGGACTTCGGCATTCCGGTCATGGCCGTCACGGCCGTTGGCAAGGAACTCCAAAAGCAGGAGCCCCGTTACCTCGCCCTGAGCTGCCGCATCGCCGCCGAGTTCGGCGCACGCGTGGTGAAGACATACTGGTGCAGGAACTTTGACAAGGTTGTGGAGGGTTGCCCTGTCCCGGTCGTCATGGCGGGCGGCCCGAAATGCGAAACGGAACTGGAGGTCTTCCAGTTCGTTCACGACGGTATGCAGAGAGGCGCAGTGGGCGTGAACCTGGGACGCAATGTATGGCAGAATCCCCATCCCGTGGCCATGATGCGGGCTCTCCATGCCATCATCCACGAAGAGGCCTCAGTGAAGGAGGCCCATAAGATTTTCAACAGCGTGAAGAAGTCTGGATAAATGCCACGGGAAAGCACCATGCGCGTCGCCATGTATTACAATAACCGCGATGTGCGGATCCAGGAAATGCCAATGCCTCGTTTAGGCCCGGGCGAGCTCCTTGTAAAAGTCCGGGCGAGCGGCATCTGCGGAAGCGATGTCATGGAGTGGTACCGGATTAAGAAGGCGCCGACGGTCCTCGGCCATGAGATAAGCGGCGAGATTGTGGATGTGGCCGACGGAGTAAAGGATTACCGGAGCGGCGACAGAGTTTTCGTGTCCCATCACATCCCATGCAACACCTGTCTTTACTGTCTGCGGGGGCATCACACGGCCTGCGAAACGCTCCACACGACAAATTTCGATCCCGGTGGCTTTGCGGAATATGTCCGCGTTCCCTCACTCAACGTGGACCGCGGGGTCTTCCTTCTTCCCGGAGAAATGTCCTTCGAAGAGGGGACGCTCATCGAGCCGCTCGCCTGCGTCATTCGCGGCCAGAGGGTCGCAGGCCTCAGGCCCGGTCAGTGCGTCCTCGTAATGGGAAGCGGGATCTCCGGTCTTCTTCATATTCTACTGGCGCGCGCCCTCGGCGCGGGCAGGATAGCGGCGACAGATATCAACGAATACCGCATCCGGAAGGCCGTCGAATTCGGCGCCGACGCCGCCTTTCACGCCGGCGACAACATCCCCCTGCGCCTACGGGAAATCAACGGCGGAAGGCTTGCCGACCTGGTCATAGTCTGCACGGGCGCCTTGCCCGTCTTTGTCCAGGCGCTTCAATCGGTGGACCGGGGTGGCACGGTTCTGTGCTTCGCCCCCACTGAACCAGGGGTTAATCTACCCGTTCCGGTAAACGAATTCTGGAGAAATGAGATTAAGCTCATGCCTTCCTATGGAAACGCACCCCTCGATGCCGTGGAGGCCATGGAGCTCATCCGCGCCGGCCGCGTTCCCGCCGCCCGGATGATAACGCACCGGTTGAGCCTCGATGAGACCGGTCTCGGCTTTCAGCTCGTAGCCTCTGCAGGCGAGTCGCTCAAGGTCATCGTGGAACCCCACGGTCCCCCGCGGGGGTAACCCGCACACACGACTCCTCAATCCATCACTAATAAAATTGTCCGGAACCGGAACAGCCTGCCGCTGTCGAACAGGGCACGGCTGAACGGCGACTCGAAACTGGAAACCAGAAAATCGAAACTGTTAAATGAAATTCATCGACGAAGCTAAAATTTTTGTGAAGGCGGGAGACGGAGGGCGGGGATGCGTAAGTTTCCGAAGAGAAAAGTACGTCCCCAGGGGAGGTCCCGACGGAGGAGACGGCGGAAAGGGCGGTGACGTGATCCTCATAGCATCGGGAAGCAAGAGGACCCTTCTCGACCTCAAATTCAATCCCCGTCACGAAGCCCGGCGGGGCGGACACGGGAGCGGCAACAACAGAAAGGGCAAGGACTCCCCGGATGTGGTCATCCATGTCCCCGTGGGGACCGTCATTACGGACGCAACTACCGGCGATACGCTTGGCGATCTTACCCGCGACGGAGAGAGCTGCGTCGTCGCCCGGGGAGGCATCGGAGGAAAGGGAAATGCCTTTTTCGCCACCTCGACCCATCAGGCACCGCGCTTCGCCCAGGAGGGAATTCCGGGCGAGGAACGCTGGATACAGCTCGAACTGAAACTGCTGGCCGACGTGGGAATAATCGGTCTTCCAAACGTGGGAAAGTCCACCCTCATCTCCAGGGTCTCGGCCGCCAGACCGCGGGTCGCCGACTATCCTTTCACCACCCTGACGCCCAACCTGGGGGTGGTGAAATTCAGAAATGCGGAGCCCTTCGTCATCGCCGATATCCCTGGGCTAATCGAGGGAGCCCACAGGGGGCTGGGACTGGGGCAGAAATTCCTCCGTCACATCGAGCGGACGGTCGTCCTGCTCCACGTCCTCGATATCTCCGAGAGGGAAAACGGAAGCGCATGGAAAGACTTTGAGACCATAAATGCCGAGCTGGGCCGCTTCAAAAAGGACCTGCTCCGTAAGACGCAGATCGTTGCACTAAATAAAATTGACCTTCCCGCCACGCGGGAAAAAATGAAAAAGGAATTGACTCCCTTCCGCAAAAAGGGAATAAACGTCTTCCCCGTTTCAGCCGCCACCGGAGAAGGCATAGAAACACTCCTGAAAGCGATTCTCACAACGCTGAGGGAAACATCATGAGAAAGGAAAAAATGTCCATGAGACAAATCCGGAAAGAAATTCTGTCAGGCGTAAAGAACGTCCTCATTAAAATCGGGACGGGCGTCCTCACGGGAAAGGACGGCCTCGATCTGGTCATCATCGATCAGCTTGTCGACGAAATCGCGGAACTCAACCGGAAGGGTTTCCACACCGTTATCGTAACCTCCGGCGCCATCGCCTCGGGCAAGCACCGGATGGGCATCACCAGGAAGCTAAAGAGTATGCCGGAAAAACAGGCCGCAGCGGCCATCGGTCAGAGCCGCCTCATGCGCGTCTACTCCAACTCCTTCGGAAAGCACGGACTGTACATCGCCCAGATACTTCTCACAACGAGCGACCTCACCGACAGAAAGCGCTACATCAATGTCCGCAATACCCTCTCGCAGCTATTGGAATGGGGCATTATCCCCATCATCAATGAAAACGATACCGTAGCCGTCGATGAAATCAAGTTCGGCGACAATGATCACCTGGCGGCTATGATGGCGAATATCATCGAGGCAGATCTCCTGATCAATCTGACCAATACCGAAGGGCTTTACGACCGCAACCCGAAGGATCAGAAACGGGCGAAACTCATCCGCCTCGTGAAAGAAATCACGGATGACATAGAGGCGGCCGCAACGGCAGAGGCCGATCCAGTAGGAATGGGGGGAATGAGAAGCAAGGTCCTGGCCGCCAAGAAGGTAACTGCCTGCGGCATCCCTTACATAATAGCCCGCGGCAAGAAGAAGGGCATTCTGAATGAAATATTTTCCGGCAAGGAAACCGGGACACTTTTTCTGCCCGCAGCGGACCGCCTGAACAGCCGTGAATACTGGATCGCTTATACCCTGCGGTCGAGAGGGAAAGTCTATCTCGACGAAGGAGCTGTCAGCGCCATCGTGCACCGCGGCAAGAGTTTGCTGCCCTCCGGCATAGTCCGGGTGGAGGGCAACTTTGGCATCGGGGATCCCGTCCTGTGTCTGACCACGGACGGAAGGGTCGTCGCCAAGGGACTGGTCAATTACAGCTCCGAAGAAATCCGCAAGATACAGGGACTGAAGACCAGCAAAATCGAACAGGTCCTCGGCTATAAGCACTATGACGAGGTGATGCACCGGGACAACATGGCAGTGACGAAAGAAAAGAGGATCTGAGATTCAGAGAAAGCATTCTCTTTCGACCCTGCCCTTCCTGTCGAAGCGGACTCCCTCCATCTCGAGAAGGGCCCTCTTCATGTCCACTCCGCCGCCGAAGCCGCCGGGGCTTCCGTCCGAGCGCACGGCCCGGTGGCAGGGTATGACGAGCGGGAAAGGGTTTCTCGCCAGCGCCGTCCCAACGGCCCTCGCCGCACGCGGGGCGCCGATGCGTCCTGCCAGGACCCCGTAGGAGATCACCCTTCCCCGGGGGATTGACGCTTCGGCTGCGAGAACTCTCCTCTGAAAGGCATAGCAAGAATCCATGTCGAGGTCGGCCAGGGAAAAGGCGATCGGCCTGCCCTGAAGAAACAGGCTTATCTCAGAGCTGATCCGCTCGATCTCCGGAACTGATCCCTTGCGAAGATCGAAACCCTCCCGGCGGGCGCATTCTTCCACCCCTTCCCCGCGGGGAAGCAGAATGCGCCTTACAGAGGGGACACCTCCCTTCCAACTCCAGAAAAGACCTATCTCACCGAAGGGCGACGGGATCGTTACATGGTAAAGCATCATGATTTCCCCACGCGAACCGCGGCCCATACGGCCAGGATGAGAAGCGCCACTCCCGTAGCGGACATCCGCCATGTCCAGAAACTCCCGGGAAGCGTATCATAAAGGCCGAATACGCCGAAAAAAATAAACACAACGGCAGCGAACCACCTGACCGCCCGCTCCGGAATACTCTGTCCCAGAACCACGCCGACTACAATCCCGACGGCGTCCGCGATGACCATGCCGGTCGTCGTCCCCAGCCATACGGGAACGATGCTTTCGTATCGGGCGGCGAGCACGATCGTCGCCAGTTGGGTCTTATCCCCCATTTCAGCGAGGAACATCCCGATCGTCACCGTCCAGAAGGGACTGAAGTTGAAGCGCCGGTCCTCATCGCCGAGTCTGTCCCCTCTTAATGTCCAGAGTCCGAAGAGAATGAAAGAGACGGCGGCCGCGATTTTTATGACGTCCACCGGAAGCAGCACCGTGAGATAATCACCCGCAAGCACTGCGAGAAAGTGGTTGACGAGAGTGGCGATAAAAACACCCCATAGAACGGTCTTCCAGGGATAGCGGGAGGCGAACGCCATGGCGAGAAGCTGAGTCTTGTCCCCCATTTCGGAGAGAACCACAAAGGCCAGAGAGGCTAAAAAAACTGTCATGGGGAATCCCCTTCCCGCGGGCCCTCATCGCCCGCGGCCGGGGATATTCCGGCGAGAGATTCGCTTATGAGCCGCGCCAGTGAAGGAGTTATTCCTTTCACCTTCTGAAGATCTTCAAGAGACGCACTCCGTATCCGCTCTGCATCGCCGAAGGCCTTCAGGAGCGCTTTTTTTCTGGCTTTCCCGATCCCCCGTATACCGTCAAGAACGGAACGGAAATCCTCTTTTTCCTTCACCCGCCGGTGATAGGTCACGGCAAAGCGATGCGCCTCATCCCGGATCCGCTGAAGGAAATGCAGGGCCGCCGGCCACCGGGACAGGTAAAGGGGGTCTTTCCTGCCGGGAATGTAGACACGATCTTCTCCCTTGCATATCCCTCCCCGCCGTATCCCCGCATCGCGGTCTTCCTTTGCAAAGCCTACGGCATCCACATCCTTGACACCCAGTTCTTTCATAACCGCCAGCGCTACATGGAGCTGTCCCTTTCCCCCGTCCACCATGATGAGGTCAGGAAGGTTCTCCCCGTCGCGATAGCGCCGCTTCATCACTTCATACATCATCCCGTAGTCATCCATGCCCTTGACATCCCTGATCCTGAAGCGGCGGTATCCCGACCTGTCCGGGGCGCCGCCGCTGAACCGGACCAGGGACCCAACGGCATGCTCCCCTCCGACCGTGGAGATATCGAAGCACTCGATCCGCTCCGGCCGGTTTTTCAGGCGCAGAACTTTCTGAAGCGTTTCCCGGACACCTTCGCGGCTTTCGCGCTCAACCTTTTCCTTTTCGAAGAGATGCTTCGCATTGCTCGAGGCCATCTCGACGAGAGCCCTCTTTTCCCCCTTTTCCGGCGTCAGAATCCTGACCCTTCCTCCCCGTTTTTCCGTCAGCCATTCCTCCATGACCGCCCGGTCCTCCATCTTCAGGGGAACCAGTATCTCCGCAGGCACGAAGACATCCCCGTCGTAATACTGCTTGATAAGGGATGAAAGAATTTCCGCCGTGGCCATCGCGCTTTTCAGGACTGGAAAGTCCTTCCTCCCGAGCATGCTTCCCCCGCGGACGAAAAGAACGCATATCCGGATCCGATCCGACTCCCCGAACAGACCGAATACGTCCTCGTCCCGCCTCGACATGGAAACCGTCTTCTGTTTCTCCAGGGTGGCTTCGATGGCCGTGATCGTATCCCGCAGTCTTGCCGCCTCTTCAAAGCGATACCGCGCCGCCTCCTCGACCATCCGCCGGCGCAGATCGGCGACCACCTCGCGCGCCCCTCCCTTCATAAACGCGATGGCATCGTCGACTATGCGATGGTAGTCCTCGCTCCGGATCCGCCCCACGCAGGGGGCAAGACATCTCCCGATCTCATATTCCACGCAGGGCCTCTTTCTGCTCCTGAATTCCAGATCCCTGCAGGTCCGGAGAGGAAAAAGCGGCTGAGTGAGATGAAGCGTCTCGCGTACCGAGGCGCTGGACGCAAAGGGGCCGAGATAAACAGCGCCGTCCTTCCTCGGGCGACGGACAAGCTCAAACCTGGGAAAGGGCTCCCGGCGATCGATGCGCAGCCGTATGTAGTCCTTGTCGTCCCTGAAATACACATTATAGCGGGGGCGATGCTCCTTGATTAGGTTGTTCTCAAGAATGAGGGCCTCTTTCTCCGTGTTCGTGACAATGAATTCGACGTCGCAGATCTTTCGCACCAGGAATGGAATCGACGGGCGCGTATCCCTGCCGCCGAAATATGACCGGATACGTATCCTTAGATTCTTCGCCTTCCCGACATAGAGAATCTCCCCCTGGGCGTCCTTCATCAGGTAAACGCCCGTCGCCTTCGGCGCACCCTTTATGCTGTATTCAAGCTCTTTCGTCATATCGTTAAAAACAAGGATTCAAGGGTTAGAGTGAAATCCTTTCTCTCCTCTTCTTATCTTCTCAATTTCTCAACTTCTGTCCTAATCCCCTCCCAGCTCTAACTCGCGCCCCGTAATCGCCCTCAGCCTGTCCCGGATTTCGGCTGCTTTCTCGAACTCCATGTCCTCCGCGGCCTTCTTCATCTCGGCTTTCAGTTTCCTTATTATGGCCTCGAGTTCCTGCCCTGACAGATAGACCTCCTCCTTTTCCGAAACCGCGGGGACAGTGTAGTAGTCCGCCTCATAGACGGACGCCAGGATGTCGCTGATGGACTTGCGGATGCTCTCCGGCGTTATGCCCTCCTTGAGGTTGTATTCCTGCTGGATCCTGCGGCGCCTTTTAGTCTCCTCAAGACAGACCTCGATCCCGCGGGTGATGCGATCCGCGTACATGATGACCTCGCCCGCCACGTTCCTTGCCGCCCGGCCGCTCGTCTGCATGAGAGAGCGTTCGGACCTCAGGAATCCTTCCTTGTCAGCGTCGAGAATGGCCACCAGAGACACTTCGGGAATGTCCAGGCCCTCCCGGAGGAGATTGACCCCCACGAGGATGTCGTAGTTACCTAGACGCAGGTCCCGGATGATGCCGACGCGCTCGAGGGTGGAAATATCGGAATGGAGGTATGTCACCTTCAGTCCGAGGTCCCGGTAATATCCGGTGAGATTTTCGGCCATCCTCTTGGTCAGGGTCGTGACCAGGACCCGCTCTCCTCTATCAACCCTTCTGCGGATCTCGCCCAGCAGGTCCTCGACCTGGCGGGTCACGGGTTTGACCGCGATCTCCGGGTCCATGAGCCCCGTGGGACGGATGATCTGTTCCACCACCCGACCCTTCGACTTTTTCAGTTCGTACTCAGCCGGCGTCGCCGATATGTAGAGACGCTGGCGCCTGTAAGCTTCGAACTCCTCGAAGGTCAGCGGCCTGTTGTCCAGGGCGGATGGAAGACGAAATCCATACTCCACAAGGGTCTCCTTGCGTGAACGGTCTCCCCGGTACATCCCCCGAAGCTGTGGAACGGTCGCATGGCTTTCGTCGATGATGACGAGAGCGTCTTCGGGAAGGTAATCCATAAGCGTGGGCGGCGGCTGTCCAGGCGATCGTCCCGTCAGATGGCGGGAGTAATTCTCTATCCCCTGGCAGTAACCCATCTCTTCCATCATCTCGATGTCGAACATCGTCCGCTGCTCGAGGCGCTGGGCCTCAAGCAGCTTGCCCCGTGATTTCAATTCGCCGAGCCTCTCCTTGAGCTCTTCACGGATTCCTTTTATGGCTCTTCTCATGTTGTCCCGGGTCGTCACGTAATGGCTTCCGGGATAGACGGTCACTTCATCCATGGAACCTATTTTTTTCCCTCTCAACGGGTCCGCCAGAGAGACGGCTTCAATCGTGTCTCCGAAAAACTCCACCCTTATGACCTGTTCCTCTTCGTAAGCCGGAAAGATCTCTACCACGTCCCCTCTCACGCGGAAGGTGCCGCGGTGAAAATCGATGTCGTTGCGGGCATACTGCATTTCCACGAGCCGCAGCAACATGTCGTCGCGCCGGAGCTCCATGCCGCGTTTGAGGTGCAGGATAAGTCCCCTGTATTCATCCGGCGCACCTATGCCGTAAATGCAGGATACACTGGCCACAACTATGACATCGTCCCGTTCCAGGAGAGAACGGGTCGCCGAGTGCCTCATTTTATCGATGGCCTCGTTGATGGCCGCGTCTTTTTCGATATAGGTGTCCGTGCTGGGAATGTATGCCTCCGGCTGGTAATAATCGTAGTAGCTGACGAAATATTCTACGGCGTTGCCGGGAAAAAACGTTTTGAATTCAGTATAAAGCTGAGCAGCCAACGTCTTGTTGTGGGCGATGACGAGCGAAGGCCTCTGAACCCGTTCGATCACATTGGCTATTGTGAAGGTTTTTCCAGAACCGGTTACGCCGAGCAGGACCTGATGCGGGTAACCCCTTTCGAGCCCCGACACCAGCTCTTCAATCGCACGGGGCTGATCGCCCCTCGGCTCGAAATCAGTCGTCATTCTGAAACGCTTCACCTTAACCCTTTGTCCTCCGCCTTCAGCTCATCCTTCCACGAAGGCAGGAAAGCCTTCATGCTCCCTGAGCCGGGGAACGTAAATGCTCCCCTGTCCCCTACGTATATTTCGACTCCTTTGTTTCTGTATAATTCATTTTACAGGGGCAGGTCAATGCCCCCTCATTTTCGTCTTACGAAAGAAGGCATCTTGTGATAAAAAGCATGGCAATTCGCATTGTATTCCCTCTGCCTCGACGGGAGAGGGTCAGGGTGAGGGTGAATCAACAAATTACACCCTCTCCCCTCAATCCCCTACTTCCATGGAGGAGAAACTTTTCTAACCCTGAGGAGAGAAGAAATGAGAATCGTTCGTTTTGTCTCAACGGAAGGCGATATACATTACGGCAGGCCCGATCCGGCCGATGCCGACTACGCCCTGATTATCGAGGGGAATATATTCGATCGTTACAATGTCACGGACAGGCGGGTCCGGATCGGGATACTCCTTCCTCCCGTAGAGGCCCCGAATATCCTGGCCCTGGGCCTCAACTACCGTAGCCACGCCGATGAAACAAACATTTCATATCCGGACATCCCCATCGTGTTCCTGAAATCGACGAACAGCCTGGTAGGAGCCGGCTCACCCATTCTTCTCCCTAAGGCGGGGCCCGATCATGTGGATTACGAGGCGGAGCTCGCTGTGATCATCGGAAAGGAGATAAAGAACATCGCTCCCGAAAGCGTATTCGACGCGATCCTCGGGTACACCTGCGGCAATGACGTGAGCGCCCGGGACTGGCAGTTCAACAAACAGAAAAAACAATGGGCCAGAGGCAAGAGTTTCGATACATTCTGTCCCCTTGGTCCATGGCTGGTGACAGCAGAGGAGATCCCGGATCCGGGAAATCTCCGCATCACGACGATACTGAACGGCATGGTTCTCCAGGACTCGAATACCGCCAATATGATCTTCAGCGTCCCGGAGATTGTGAGCAATCTCAGCCAATCAATGACTCTTTACCCGGGAACGGTAATCCTGACAGGCACACCGGAAGGGGTGGGTTTCACGCGGCAGCCCCCTGTTTTCCTGAAGGACGGCGACATCGTTACAATCCGGATCGAAAAGATCGGCGAACTGACGAATCCCGTTAAAAGTGAGCCATAGGGCGGGGAATCCCATTGAGCGACTCAAAATCAAATCAGGAAAACAACGCACAGGGCCGCGGAGGACCGCCGGTTGGAGAACCCGATTCTTTCTGGGGCGGCATTATCAAGTCCATGGGGCTTGTCTTCGGAGATATAGGCACAAGTCCCATCTACACATTGACCGTCATTTTCACGCTGACCCGTCCGACACAGGAAAATGTCCTCGGAATCCTTTCCCTCGTTTTCTGGACGCTGACTCTTCTTGTAACGGTGCAGTACGCCTGGCTCGCCATGAGTCTCGGGCACAAGGGCCAGGGCGGTGAAATAGCCTTGAGGGAAATTCTATTCAACACCCTGAAATCGGGGAAGCTCCTCTCTCTCTCCGGCTTTCTGACCTTCATGGGTGTGTCGCTCCTCCTCGGAGACGGCGTTATCACTCCCGCCATCAGCATCCTCTCCGCCGTGGAGGGCATGCAGCTCATCCCCGGCTTTGAAACCACGGGTGAGGGCACCCTGATTTTCATCGCGGCCATTATCGCCATAGGCCTTTTCGTTTTTCAGCAGAAAGGAACCGACCGGGTAGCGGGGTCCTTCGGTCCAATAATGTTTCTGTGGTTCCTGCTGTTGACAGCCTCCGGACTCGCGTCGATCCTAACCATGCCCGACATCGTCCGGGCCGTGAATCCATACTACGCAGTGAATTATTTCGCGAAAAACGGCTTCACTGCTTTTTTGGTTCTCTCAGATGTCATCCTCTGCGCCACCGGCGGCGAGGCTCTCTACGCGGACATGGGACATCTCGGAAGGCGGCCGATTATCCGGGCCTGGTCCATTGTCTTTTTCGCCCTCGTCATCAACTATATGGGACAGGGAGTTTTCGTCCTGCAGCATCCGGAAACAAAGTTCCTGCTCTTCGGAATGATCCAGAACCAGGCGCCTCTTTTCTACGTTCCTTTCTTGATCATCACAATTCTTGCCACCATCATCGCATCCCAGGCTATCATCAGCGGGATCTTCTCCATCGTTTATCAGGGGATTACGACCAGGCTGATGCCGCTTCTGAGAATAAAGTTCACGTCAAGCAAACTGCAGTCTCAGATTTACATCGGCTCAATCAACTGGATACTCATGGTCGCCGTGATATTCATCATGCTCATCTTTCGAAGATCGGAATATCTGGCCGCCGCATACGGTCTCGCCGTGATGGGGTCCATGACCATCACCTGCATTCTGATGATCCTGGTCTTCTCCCATACGACCAGATGGAAGGCCGGGATCGCCTCTGTGCTCGTTCTCGTCGATTTTATCTTTCTCTTCTCCACGTTCAGCAAGTTCCCGTACGGGGCCTACTGGTCGATCGTTCTCGCGCTCATTCCCTTCACTGTAATGCAGGTCTGGACCCATGGACAGCGTTTCCTGTTCCGCTCCCTCAAACCTTTAAATCTCGAAACATTCCTGGTCAGTTATGAACAGATCTATGCCAAGGGGAGGACACTTCCGGGCTCGGCCCTCTTTTTCACAAGGGAATGGAACATCGTTTCGCCATACATCGTTCACTGCATTATAGGAAGCGGCATTATCTACGAACGTAACATTTTCATCTGCATCATACGCACTGAACAGCCTTTCGGCATTGAAACCAGGCTTAGAGAGCGCGTAGGTACGGGTCTGGATGTGTTTGAGATCTGGGCGGGATACATGGATGTCATCGACATCGAAAAACTTCTGAAGGAAAACAGGATTCAGGAAAAAATCATCTTCTACGGAATCGAAGACATAGTCACTCACAATCCCGTCTGGCGGATATTCAGCCTCATCAAGAAAACAACCCCTAATTTCGTGCAGTTCTATCAACTTCCGGCCCGCAAGATGCACGGGGTGGTGACAAGGATAGAGATGTGACGGGAGACCCTCTTTTTCAAAGAAGGCATTGCGCTTTTCGGAAAAAGAGGGTATAAGCGGCTTCCCGGTCAGGGCGCACTGAAAAAAATAACTTGAGGAAAAGAGGTCATTGTTCATGGGAAAGGCACTCAAAGATGTATTGAAGACCATAGAGGAACACAAGAAGGCGAGTCCCCATTACAGGGAATTGATGGACATGCTCGAGGAGATAATGATCCTGCGGGAAACGTACCGCCGGAAATTGAAGAAAGATATCTTCCAGATAGATGAGAAGCTTGTTGAGGCCAAGCTGGCCGGGGAAATCCCGCTTGTTGATTTTGTGTCGGGAAACTACGATCTCACGGAGCCGAAAGAGTATTTTCTAGCCCTTCTCGAAATCGCCGAGAGAATGAACCCAGGTGAAACGAGAGAGATATTGAAAGACATCGAGGAGGGACGCCTCGATTTCGCCGAGATGGTACGCGAGTCCTTCTCGCCCCTCGAAATGGAAGAAGCGGAAGCAGAAGGCGAAGAGGACGAGACCTTCGATCTAATCGCGTTTTTCGTTGAGGAGAGCATGAGACCCGCCCTGGAAGTCCTGGTGAAAAAGTTCGGGGACACGATCCGCAAATCGAACTGGTCAGAGGGTTACTGCCCTGTATGCGGCAAGGAGCCGAAGATTGGAGAGATCCGCGAAAAAGAAGGCTACCGGTTCCTCTACTGCACCCAGTGCGGAATCGAATGGAACTACATGCGCGTCAAATGTCCATTTTGTGGAAACGAGGAGCAGAAGTCGCTTGCCTATTTCACCGTCGAGGGCGATGAGCGCTACCGTGTGGACGTCTGTGACAACTGCAAGCGTTATATCAAGACTGTGGACTTCAGGAACACCAACGAGAAAGCCGATCTCGAGGTCGAGGACATAGCCACCATCCACCTTGACATGCTTGCCAATGAGGAAGGGTATCATTAACTAAGGCATTGGACATCACGCCCCGGGCACAGGGAATTAAAAGTCCTCAATTTTGAATACAGGCGGGGAAGCGGGAATCGGCAAATGATTTCCGCTTTCCATTTTTAGAATGCGGGAGATATTTTTATGAACGATTCCGACATCTCTCGAATCGTAAGCGCCCTGAAAAGGGGGTTGAGGACATGGGAAACGCCCATCGTCACTCAAATGGCCGGGGAGGGCCGCGGGGTATTTCAGATTCTCATCTCGACGATTCTCAGCTCGCGCACAAAGGACGATGTGACCGCCGCGGCCACGGAGAGGCTTTTTCGACTGGCGTCAACTCCGGGAAAAATGGTCCGGCTTACGGAGGAGAAAATCCGCAGGGCCATATATCCCGTCGGATTCTACAACACAAAAGCCAGGAACATCATTCGTACCTGCAGAGCCCTCCTGGAAAGTCACGACGGCCGTGTGCCCGAAAGTATCGACGAACTGCTGAAACTGCCCGGGGTGGGGAGAAAGACGGCGAATCTCGTTGTATCCCTCGGATTCAGGGGTGCGGGTATCTGCGTGGACACCCACGTGCACAGAATTTCAAACCGGCTGGGCTACGTAAAAACTCGGACGCCGCAGGAAACGGAAACGGAGCTCCGGAAAAAACTCCCCCGGAGATTCTGGACCGACTACAACACTATCATGGTCGCCCACGGACAGAACATCTGCAAACCACTCTCCCCCTTCTGCAGCAGGTGTCCTGTCTTCAGATATTGCGATAAAGAGGGAGTCATCCGCAGCCGCTGAAGAAAGTCGCTGCTAAGATGAGAAGATAAGAAGCTGCACCGCACATTTTTTGTCTCATCCCTCAGCTTCTTAACTTCCCAACTTCTATCTTTTCTGCCACACCGTGCCCCCCGGCGTGTCCTGAACGACGATGCCCATCGCGGAAAGCTGCTCACGCAGCCTGTCCGACGACGCGTAATCGCCCCGCCTGCGGGCTTCCTCCCGCTGCCGTATTAGATTCCGGGCCTCGTCGCTTATCTCTTCCTCATCGAAATCCATTACGCCCAGAACAGTGTCGATCCTTTTCATCATCTCCATGACACGGTCACGCTCGGAAACGCTGAGCGTCCCTTTCGCGGCAACTGTATTCACTCGGTTTACGAATTCGAAGAGTGCCGCCAGCGCGGCCGAGATGTGAAAATCGTCGTCCATGGCGTCTGTGAATCCCTTGCGCACATCGTAGAGGTACTGGTCCACATCTGGATTGCCCGCGCCTGCCGTGACGCGCAGAAGCCTCTGGATGAAGGCGTTGAGATGGCGGACGGTATTTCTCGCCGTCTCCAGGGCCCCGAATGAAAAGTTGAGCGGCTGCCGGTAATGCGAACTCATGAGAAAATACCGGAGCTCCTTCCCCCGGAATCCCCTCTTTTCCAGATCCTCAAGCGTGTAATAGTTGCGGAGGGAAAGAGACATTTTCTTGCCCTCCATCATCACCATCTCCGTGTTGAGCCAGTAATTGGCCGGCCGTCTGCCCGTCACGGCCGTTCCTATCGCCATCACATTCTCGCAATGGGGAAAGATGAAATCCGTGCCGCTCGAATGAATGTCGACCGTCTCGGCCAGGTGCTTCATGGAAATTGCGGCGCATTCCAGATGCCAGCTCGGCCTTACGTTGCCCCATCGGGCCTTGTAGAAAATACCCCGCTTCAACTCCGCCAGGGTAGAACGCTTGAGGAGAGTGAAATCCATGGGGTTGTCTTTCTCGTACTCATCGAGATCGACCGTCTTGCCTACGCGAACCTTTCCCAGGTCTATATTGGAAAGACGGCCGTATTCGCTGAGCTTGGAGATGTCGAAATAGACGCTTTTAAGCTTTTCGTAGGCGTACCCCTTCTCGACAAGCTTCTCCGCCATGTTTATCATGGCGTCCACGTTCTCGCTGGCCCTGGGATATACCGTGCCCTTTTTGATGTTTAGCTTCTCCAGGTCTCTCATGAAATCGCCGAAGAAGCGTCCGGTGAATTCGGCGAGATCCATGCCCGCCTGTTCCGCGCCCCGGATGGCCCGATCGGCGAGATCAATCACGTCCATCACGTGCCGCACCCGATATCCCTTGAACTCGAGATACCGGACGACCATGTCAGAAACCACGAAACGCCTGTAAGTCCCAAGATGCGAAACCAGATCGACCGTCGGACCGCAGGAGTACATGAGAATCTCCTCCGGATTCACGGGTTCGAAGAAGTCCTTTCTCCGGTTCAGAGTGTTGTAAATCCGAAGGGTCGTTTTTTCCCGGTCGGCGAAGAGCTCAGTGCTCAGATAACGCTCGGCGCCGTCGGGGAAGATTACTACTATCAGCCCTTCCTCCATCTCCTTCGCCTTTTCGAGGGCCACGTGCATCGCGGCACCGGAACTCATTCCTGCGAAGATTCCCTCTTCCCGCATAAGCCTTCTCGCCATGGAAAAGGCATCCTCATCCAGGATGTTGATCTTCTCATCAAGGCGGTTCTTGTCGAATATGCCGGGCCGGTAGGACTCCTTCATATTCTTAAGTCCCTGAATCTTGTGACGCAGATAGGGTTCAACGCCGATGATCCTGATGTCCGGATTGTATTCTTTAAGCCTTTTGGAAATTCCCATGGCCGTTCCCGACGTCCCCAGGGCCGATACCACCATGGTCACCTTTCCCTCCGTCTGCCGCCATATTTCCTCGGCGGTTCCATGATAGTGGGCCGCGATGTTGTCCTCGTTGTTGAACTGGTCGGTGAGGAAATACCGCCCCGGCTGTTCCCGGATCAGGTTGTATGCCGCTTCGATGGCTCCGTCCGTGCCGAGGGCCGCCGGCGTGAGGCGCAGTTCCGCCCCCATGGCCCGCAGAATCTTCTTCCGTTCCTCGCTGACGGCTTCCGACATCATGAGAAGAAGTCTGTATCCTTTAACTGCTGCTATGAGGGCCAGGCCGATCCCAGTATTTCCGCTCGTCGCTTCGAGGATGGTCTTATCCGGTGTGAGCTCCCCCCGCCGTTCTGCCCCTTCGATCATGAAGAGAGCCGTCCTATCCTTGATGGACCCGCCGGGGTTGAGGCTCTCGAGCTTCGCGTATATCTTCACCCTTCCGCCCGGATTCAGCCTTCTAATCTCGACGAGGGGCGTATTTCCGATCATGCTAAGTATGTCACGGCTTTTTTCCTGCATATGATCCCATCAAAAAAAATGGGGGCAGCGACCCCCACCGTGAAAAAGCAAATACAGGTTTCAGCTATCCAGTTTAGGAATCGATATCTTGAAAAATTCGACGCCTGCTTCCTTCAGAGTTTCTTCATCTTCCTTCGTGGTGGTTCCCTTGATGTTTCGCCTCTCTTCCTCACCCTTGTGGATTCTGAGGGCGACCTCCGCGAATCTTTCTCCCACGTCATCGAAATTCTTATTGATGAATTCCTGAAAGAGCTGAGCAGCTTTCAGAGGGGAAATTTCCTTCGATCTCCCGTGCCCGGCGTCCCTCATATCCTTTCCCATTATTGAGATCGTCGATGGCACCATTTCGACTGCGGAACTCCCGCAGATGGGACAGACAATGAGACTCCCGGCCTTCTGACTTTCAAAGGAAGCACGGTCATTGAACCATCCTTCGAATTTGTGATTTTTGTCGCACTTCAAATCGTATATTATCATGAATCTTTTTCTCCGATTGTCTTTTGATTATTTATACCACGAGTGCCCGCTGAATTCAACGCCTTCCCTTTTCACGCCCCGTCGCTTTTCCGTCGGGCCTGTGATACGAAAAAAAGTTGGACTTTTGAGAAGAAATTTTATAGTTTGAATTTATGTCGGGATGTGGCCCAGTTTGGTAGGGCACTGCGTTCGGGACGCAGGAGTCGCGCGTTCAAATCGCGCCATCCCGACCATTTTTAATTTAAGAGCCAAAGGGCCAAGGGCAAAAGAAAATTATGCTCTAAATATTCATTTCGCCTCTTGCTTTCTCCTTCGTTTCCTCAAAAGAACATAATCTGTCCTGGCTGTTCAAAAACGTTCAGATGCAAGGCGCGCAAGACCCGAGGAATGGTGGTCCGCCTCAGGCGGACAGATGAATGTTTTTCAACAGCCTGGTTAAATACCGGCCGCCATCTGGAATATAGGCAGATACATGGCGATGATCATCCCGCCGACGACCACACCGAGGAAGACCATCATGAAGGGCTCCAGAAGTGCCGTCATGGCCGAAACGGCGGCATCCACCTCGTCATCGTAAAAATCAGCGATCTTGGACAGCATGGAATCCAGAGCGCCTGTATTCTCGCCGACACCGATCATCTGAACCACCATGGGAGGGAAGATGCCCGATTCCATGAGGGGTTCCGAGATGGTTTTTCCCTCGCTGATGCTCCTTTTTGTCCTCTGGAGATGCTCCTCTATCACCTTGTTTCCCGCCGTCTTGCTGACAATATCAAGACCCTCGATGATGGGAACACCGCTCGACATCATCGTGGACAGCGTCCGCGAGAATTTAGCCACGGCGACCTTTTTCATAAGGGGACCGAAGACGGGTGCCTTGAGTATCAGGCGATCCACCATCATCCTTCCGTTCGGTGTCCTGTAAAAGCGCACAAAAGCAATAATCACGATAATAATGGCGCCCATCATGTAAAGAAAATAATCCTGCATGAACTGACTGGCGTCGACGACGAACTGGGTCGGGCCGGGGAGCGCCTTTCCCATACCTTCGAACATCTTCTGAAACACTGGAATGACCTTCAGCAGCAATAGAACGACCACGGCAAAAGAAATTACGAGGACGCTCACCGGGTAAGTCATGGCCCCCTTGACCCGGCTCTTCAATTTCATCGCCTTTTCCATGTAGGCGGAGAGCCGCTGCAGAATTGTGTCCAGGATACCGCCGGCCTCGCCAGCGGCTATTAGGTTTACAAATAGCTCGTCGAATATCTTCGGAAATTTGCTCAGAGACTCGGAGAGTGTAGCTCCGCCCTCTATATCCTCCTTGATTTTCATGATCACCTTGGCAAAGGTCTTGTTCTTCTCCTGAGCGCCGAGCATGTCGAGGCACTGAACTATGGGAAGCCCTGCATTGATCATCGTCGCGAACTGCCTGGCGAAGATGACCACATCTTTTTCCTTCACCTTCGGCTGAAGAAAAGCTATGTTCTCAAAGAGATCAACCGGTTTTTTCTTGATCTCGATATTTCTGAGACCGCGGCGGCGGAGCTGGCCGCGCAGGGTCGCCTCATCCGGAGCTTCCTGTTCTCCCTTTTTCAGCTCACCCTTGACCGTCTGTCCTTCCCAGATGAAAACCGCCATTTTAAACTCCTTGAAGTTTGAAATGTCCGATTTCTTTTCGCTCAGGCCGTCCTCTTCATGAAGATATCGAAGAGGATGACGCCGGCCGCCACCGATACATTCAGCGAGTTTATTCTTCCCCCCATGGGAATGGAAATCAGGAAATCACATTTCTTTCTTATGAGAGGCCTCAGTCCCTTCCCCTCGCTTCCCATGACAAGGGCCACATGACCCTGGTAATTGACCCTGCGGATGTCTTCTCCTGCGCCCGCCTCAGCCCCGTAAACCCAGAATCCCTGCCTCTTCAGGGCATCAATAGCCGAGGCTATATTCACGACCCGCGCGATCAGTGTGCTGTGGGTCGCCCCCGCGGAGGCCTTCACAACAGTCGGGGTCACCGAAGCCGCACGGTTCTCCGGAAGGATCACTCCGTTCACCCCGAAACAGTGAGCGGACCTGATCAGGGCTCCCAGATTCCGGGGATCCGTCACCGAATCCAGAATGAGCACCAGACTTTCCCTGAAAGGCGCCTGGCGATTCGCTATGATATCCTCAAGAGAGGCATACGAGAATTCAGGTGCTAAACAGAGCACCCCCTGGTGTCCGGTGTTTCCGGTCAGCCTGTCCAGATAAGCCCTCTCCCGGAATTCGACCTCTACCTTTTCTCTCCCGGCCAGTTCCAGCAGCTTCGCGAGATTCCCGCCGCCCCGGCCTTTTGCGATCACGATCTTTCGGATTCCTGAAGCTCCGCTTTTCAGGGCCTCGCACACTGGATTGATGCCGCAGATGATGGCCATTAAAAAACCCCTGGGCTGACGGCAAAAAGCCAATTGCAAAAGACATCAGCCCCTTCTTGCCGCCAGTCCCCTTTCGATGGCCCGTACTATCTCGTCGGCGGCCGCGACCGGATCCTCAGCTGCCGTGATGGGTCTTCCCACGACAAGAAAATCCGCTCCGCCCCTTACGGCTTCATCCGGCGTAAGGATTCTCTTCTGGTCGTCCCCGGCAACCTCCCTTTCAAGCCTTATTCCGGGCGTCACGATTATGAAATCTTCGCCGCCGATCTCCCGGATAGCCTCCACCTCGCGGGCCGATGCCACGACGCCTGAAACCCCGGATTCTTTTGCAAGCCCGGCCAGTCGCAGGGCCAGCTCGCGGGCTGAGGACGCGCTGAATCCCATGTCCGCAACATCCTCGTCCCCCAGACTGGTAAGGACGGTCACGGCCAGCACAGCCGGCACAGGCACATCAAAACGGCGCGCTGCCTCTTCAGCCGAGCGCACGGCCTCTTCCATCATCTTCCGGCCGCCGAGGGCGTGGACGTTGAACATTGACACGCCCAGTTTCGTCGCAGCCTCTGAAGCCCGCGCTACCGTATTGGGTATGTCGTGGAATTTCAGATCGAGAAATACCCTGCCCCCTCTTTCTTCAACCCTGCGAACGATGTCCGGTCCGAAGGACGTGAAGGCCTCCTTTCCGATCTTGAACATCCCCACATGATCTTTCAGGCGCTCCACCCACGTCAGGGCATCGCCGATATCCCCGCCGACATCAAGGGCCAGGATCAGCCGGCCCTTCGCCTCATCATTCAATGTCCTCTTCCTCGCCGACAAATTCCGTGTAATCTTCTATCGCTCTTCGATTCTCTTCCACGGCGACGAGATACTCGGGATGGGCGTATCTCACCTTGCCGGCTGCTATCTCCCGGAGCGCCATGACAATCTCGCGATTATCGCCTTCCACAAGCTGTTTCGACCCCTTGAGCATCTGCCTTGTCCTCTGCGCCGCGAGCAGCACAAGGGCGAATCTGTTTTTTGCCTCTCTCAAACAATCTTCAACGGTCACACGCGCCATATTCCTGAAACCTCCAAAAAGATATTTTATTTCATATATTGACGGATCCGATCCATCTGGCGTTCCCTTCTGCTCTTTTCAGCCAGATAAATGGATCTCAAACGGTTAGCCGCTTCATCGATCTTCTCATTGAATATTATATAATCATACCAGAAAACTTCCTTAATCTCATCCATTGAATTTTCTAAGCGTTTTTTCACGACATTTTCGGGCTCGGAGCCCCGTCCCTTAAGGCGATCCCTCAGAACCTCCGCAGAGGGAGGAAGCACAAAGACGAAGACCCCGCCCGGGTAATTCTCTTTCAAAGCCTTTGCTCCCCGTGGGTCCACGTCGAGGAGAAGATCGTGTCCCTGCTCGAGATGTTCCTGCATCGCCTTGCGGGGAGTCCCGTAAAGGCAACCGTAATTATCCGCCCACTCCACGAATTCCCCCCGATCAATCATGTCCCTGAACTCGGACTCGGAAATGAAGAAGTAGTCCTTGCCGTTCACCTCCCCCGGGCGGGGCCGCCGTGTAGTATAGGATACGGAATAACGCATGTCCGGAAACGCCTTCAGTACTTTCCTGCAAAGCGAGGTTTTTCCCGCACCCGACGGCGCTGAAACGGCAATATAAATCGAATTTTCCCTTGCACTCATTTTACTTACTCTGAACTCTAATCTATTCTATATTCTGGACCTGCTCCCGCATCTTCGAAAGTTCGCTCTTGATCTCCACAACCCGGCGCGAGATCTCCGCATCGCCTCCCTTGGAGCCCATGGTATTCACTTCCCGGTTCATCTCCTGGAGAAGAAAATCTATTTTTCTCCCCGCCGCCTCATCGCTCTTCAGCATTTCATCAAGCTGATCCAGATGGCTCCGGAAGCGCACGACCTCTTCCGTGATGTCCATCCGGTCCGCCATTATCGCCACCTCCTGACTCAGCCTGGCGCCGTCGATTTCGATTCCCCCCGTCAATTCCTTCACCCTCTCCCCGAGTCTGCGGTGATACTCCTCAACTACCTTCGGCGCCCGTTTCTCAATGGCATCCAGGTCCTGCCGGAGCAAGTTCATCCGCATGAGCATGTCCCTGGAAATGATCTCCCCCTCTTTTTTCCTCATCTCCGTGAGGGCGCTCAGGGCCTCTTCAAGAACGACTTCAATACCTCTCCAGGCGGCATCCAGGTCCACCTCAGTTTCCTTCGCGACAAAGGCATCCTTGAGACCCGCCAGCATTCCCACCGAGATATCGTCCCGGATGTTCAGGTCCTCTTTCATCCGGACGAGAAGCGAATGGTAATGGCGCAGCAGAGGAAGATTGAGTTCAAAAGGCATCTCGCCGCCTTCCCTGTCGGCTTCTGACTCGACACGAAGAGAAACTTCGATCCTCCCCCGGCTTAGCTTCTCCCCCACCTTTTTTTTCACCTCTCCCTCCAGCGCGGAGAACGAGGCCGGCATGCGGACAAATACCTCCGTGTACCTGTGGTTGAGAGATTTGATCTCCGCTGTCCATTTTCTGCCGTCGAGAAGGGCCTCAGCCCTCCCGTATCCTGTCATGCTTCGAATCATGATACCTCGACTAAAAAGTTTAGAGTTTCAGGTTTCGAGTTTTCCGCTTCAAATCCCTTCCGCACTCAGCCATTCGCCTTTAGCCTGTCTTTGAGCTGCAGCACATATTTCTCCCTGACTTTCATCAGAACATCAGTCACTGCCTTGCTTCTGTAATCCGGGTACGTCCACTCGAGAGGGTGAAAGACCCTGTTCCTGAAGATCAGAGTCAGATCGGCATATATGCCATCCCTCAGATAGGGACGATGGGCGTACCCCTTACCCGTGGCCAGGATGAGATGAAACTCGGAAAGGTACCCCGGATCCATGTTCACGCGCCTCTTGCCCTCCAGCGACAGGTTCTCTTCGATGCTGTTCGTGAAGATCTTAACATCCGGAAGGACGTCCGGCATCACCAGTTCCTCGAAAGACGCGAACCTCCTCTCAAGGGGCGCACCCATCTCAGGCTCGTAATAGTCCGTGTAATCAAACGGTAGGAACGAACTTATGAAATCAGGCGTTCCGTATTTCTCAGCCATCGACTCCAGCGCTTTTCCGATAAGGTCTCTTCTCGACGAAAATACGCTGACGACCAGCTTGACCGGCCTTGGTTCTTTCGGCCTGCTCAAAGCGACCTCACGAGTTCTTCTCTGGAAACCGTCGCCGTTCCAACTTTTCCCACGGCGATTCCCGCCGCCTGGTTGGCGAGAAACGCGGCCTCCCTGAACGACGCCCCGGCGGCCAGGGAAAGGGAAAAGACACCGATGGTCGTATCACCGGCGCCCGTGACATCGAAAACCTCTCTCGCGACGGCAGGTATGTGGGTAACCGCACCGCCCTTTTCGTAAAGGCTCATCCCCTCTTCACCCCTCGTGATCAGAAGCGCTTTTATCTCCAGCCGGTCCATGAGCCTCTCCGTGGCCCTTCGTACCTCATCCTCACGGACGGCGTGACTGTCGTTCATGTCCCCGATTCCGAGAGCCCTCTGCGCCTCGTGGTGGTTCGGTGTTATGACATCGAATCCGCGATAAAGAGAGAAATCATTCTGCTTTGGGTCCACACAGGTTACTAGGCCTTTCCCGGCCGCCGCCTCCCTTATGCCGTCAAGGAGCGATTCGGTGATTACACCCTTGCTGTAATCCGATATGATAATCGCGCCAAGACTTTCTTTCAGCCCTTCTATGTAACGGAGGATCTTGCGGACGCTCGCCGGCCGGATCGGCTGACGGCTTTCCCGGTCGTACCGAACCATCTGCTGGCTGTGGGCGACTATTCTGGTCTTTACCGTAGTGGGTCTTCCCGACTCTTCGATTATACCGCCCGCATCGGCCCCCATCCGTTTCAATTCCCGTACCAGCCAGGCGCCCCTTGCATCGGCGCCGACGACACCGCCCGCGAAAACCTTTCCGCCCATGGCGATGACATTGTGGAGGACATTTGCGGAACCGCCCAGAAGATAGCTTTCTCTTTTCACCTCAACGACCGGGACCGGCGCTTCGGGAGAGATTCTCGAGACCCTGCCCCAGATGAAATGGTCGACCATCATATCGCCTATCACCAGCACACTGGCTTCGGAAAAGTTGCCGATGATTTCCTTTGCCCTTCTGCCGCCGATGATTCTCCTCGTCATGTTCGGCTGAACCTCCTTTGATGCCAGTTCCACGCCGTCCCTACGATAACATCGAGATCCGCGTAACGCGGCCTCCAGCCCAGCTCCCTGATAATCCTTTCAGAACTCGCCACAAGCCGCGCCGGGTCTCCTTTTCTTCTATCTCCCATCCTGACCGGGATGGTCCGAGCCGTGACTTTTTCAGCCGCCGCTATGACATCCAGGACGGAAAAACCCCTCCCGTTTCCAAGATTATAGACGGCGGAGCCCCGTCCCTCCTCGAGATACCGCAGGGCGAGAATATGCGCCTCTGCAAGATCCGTCACGTGAATGTAATCCCGTATGCATGTACCGTCCGGCGTGTCGTAATCCTTTCCGAAGACCGTGATTTCTTTCCTCCTTCCGAGGGCGGCGTCGAGAACCAGGGGGATGAGATGAGTCTCCGGATCATGATCCTCCCCAATGAAGCCGTCGGGGTCGGCGCCCGCGGCATTGAAATATCGAAGGGAGACGAAACGGAGTCCATACACTGCATGGTATTCCCTCATCATGTTTTCCATGATGAGTTTGGTGGTGCCGTACACATTCACAGGCGCCGTCGGGTGATCTTCATCAATCGGTACCCGGAGAGGTTCTCCATAGACCGCGGCACTGGAGGAAAAAACAATCGTTTTGACGCCCGCCTCAAGCATGGCATCCAAGAGCTGAATCCCGCCGGCCACATTATTTCTGTAATAAATGCGGGGATTCTCCTCCGACTCTCCCACAAGGCTGTGGGCGGCGAAATGAAAGACGGCCTTCACGTCATAGGCCCTTAAAATATCAATTACAAGGTCCCTGTCCGAGAGGTCCCCTTCGACGAACTTTCCCCAGGTCACCATCTCGCGGTGCCCCCGGGAGAGATTGTCCAGGGTTATAGAATTAATTCCCTTCTCGCCGAGGAGTTTAACGAGATGGGAACCGATATATCCCGCACCTCCCGTTACCAGTATCATCCTGTTTTACCTTTGAAATAATCGAGAACCCTTCGCAGCCCCTCTTCCAGCTCCACCTTCGGTTCCCAGCGGAGAATCTCTTTCGCCTTTCTTATGTCCGGCTGCCTAACCCTGGGATCATCCACCGGCAGTTCCCTGAAAACTATCTTTCTCCCTCCCCCGCAAAGCTCGGCCACCCTTTCGGCAAGTTCGAGTACCGTCATTTCACTTGGATTGCCAAGATTTACGGGATAGACTTCCTTGGAATAGAGCAGGCGATAAATGCCTTCCACCAGGTCATCGACATAGCAGAAACTCCGGGTCTGCCTGCCGTCGCCGAAGACGGTTATGTCCTCTCCCCGTAGTGCCTGCCGCATGAAAGTCGGGAGCGCCCGGCCGTCGTCCAGCCTCATCCTCGTTCCATAGGTATTGAATATTCTTGCGATTCTCGTTTCGAGGCCGTGATAGAGATGATATGCCATCGTCATGGCCTCGGCGAATCTCTTAGCCTCGTCATAAACCCCCCGGGGACCCACGGGATTCACGTTTCCCCAGTAATCTTCGGACTGAGGGTGCACGAGGGGATCGCCATAGCATTCAGACGTGGAAGCGAGAAGAAACCTCGCCCCCTTCTCCTTGGCAAGACCAAGGGCCTTGTGGGTGCCGAGCGATCCCACTTTCAGGGTCTGGATCGGCAATCGCATATAATCGACGGGACTTGCCGGAGAGGCGAAATGAAGGATATTGTCGAGCTTTCCCTCCACATATATGTAGTTTGTAACATCGTGTTTTATGAATGAAAAACGCTCATTACCAAACAGATGGGCGATGTTGTCCATATCGCCCGTGAGCAGATTGTCCATGCATATGACATAATGGCCCTTATCTATAAAGTAGTCGCAAAGATGACTGCCGAGGAAACCCGCCCCGCCGGTTATGAGCGTCCGCTCCGGCGAACCGGCCCCTGGGTCCCGGGCGCCTGACCCCGGCGATTTTTTACTTTCTGTCATCGATTCAAATTCCTTTCCCGATGCCCCACATCCACCGCCAGATGCCTGAATTGATGTCAGGATGCTATTATCATGATGGTTTTTTGTCAATTGATTTCTCTTGAAAATCGCAATTCTTCCTTGACTAATGGTGAAAAACAATATAGCCATATTAGCTTTATTCTGACAGTGACGGAAACTGCGATGAAAGAAACAGAGCTTTTCAGGACCAGAAGAGAAAAAATCGAAAAACTCAAGGCCGAGGGCGTGGAGCTTTACCCCAATGATGTACGTGTCAGGGACAGCGCCCGTGAAATCCTGACCCGCTTCGCCGACATGGACCGGGAAGCCCTCGAAAAGGTAGAGGAACGCTTCACCCTTGCCGGGAGGATGATGGCCGTAAGGGACTTCGGCAAGGGTGCCTTTATAAGCCTTCAGGACAGAACGGGAAGAATTCAGGTCTTCATAAGAAAAGACAGGGTAGGCGAGAAGACCTTTTCATTATTCAAGAAACTCGATGTAGGCGACATCGTCTTTGCCGCCGGCAGGGTATTCCGGACGAAAACCAACGAATTGACCATTGATGCGGACGAATTCAGGCTCCTTTCCAAGGCCATCCTGCCAATGCCGGAGAAATGGCACGGACTCACCGACACGGAGCTAAGATACCGCCAGCGCTACCTGGATCTCACGGTCAACCCGAAGGTGGCCGATGTCTTCGTGAAGCGAAGCCGGATAATTGAAATGATCCGCAAATTCATGCAGGAAAGAGACTTTCTCGAGGTCGAGACCCCCATGATGCAGCCCATGGCGGGGGGCGCGGCGGCCCGGCCCTTCGTAACGTATCACAATGCCCTGGGGATGGATTTCTACCTGCGGATCGCCCCCGAACTCTATCTCAAGCGGCTTCTGGTGGGAGGGCTCGAGCGTGTTTACGAAATCAACCGGAACTTCAGAAACGAAGGGGTTTCAACCCAGCACAATCCCGAGTTCACCATGATGGAGTTCTATCAGGCATACGCTACTTACGAGGACCTGATGGTCCTGACGGAAGAACTCATCGCGCACATCTGCCGGGAGATTCACGGTTCTCTGAAGATTTCCTATCAGGGACGGGAACTCGATTTCACCCCTCCATGGCGGCGCATGAAGGTCCGGGAGGCAATCGTGAATCTGGGCGGGGTGGATGAAGCCGTTCTGAACGACAGGCGCAGGCTTCTTGAACTGGCGAAGAACCTGAAACTGGAGGTCGATGACGGCGATCCGGCGGGAAAGGTGACGATGGCCGTTTTTGAAGAGCTCGTCGAGAGTCGCCTCATCCAGCCGACCTTCATCACCAGCTACCCGGTGGAGGTCTCTCCCCTTGCCAGGAAAAACGCCTCCGATCCCTCCATCGTGGACCGCTTCGAGCTTTACATCGACGGCAAGGAAATCGCAAACGCCTTTTCCGAGCTCAACGATCCCATGGATCAAAGGGAGCGCTTTCTGGCACAGCTCAAGGAGCGAGAGGCGGGAGATGAAGAGGCCCATGGCATGGACGAGGACTATATCCGCGCCCTCGAATACGGCATGCCGCCTGCGGCGGGCGAAGGCATAGGTATCGACAGACTGGTTATGATCCTCACTGATTCAGCATCAATCCGGGACGTCATCCTCTTCCCCCACATGCGGACGAAGAGCACAAGGGAACAGGAGGGGGAAAAGACCGAAGATGAGAAGCCGGGAATCTGAATTTCCCTCAAATATTTAGAAAGGCTCAGGATAAAATGCGGCGGGGATCCAGAAATGGTCCAAATAATGTCATCCCCGCGGAGGCGGGGATCCAGAAATGGTTCAAAGGAGTGGATTCCCGCCTTCGCGGGAATGACAATAAAAGAAAGCGGGAATGACAATAAAAGAAAACGGGAATGACAATAAAAAAACGGGAATGACAAAAAAGAAACGGCGATGAAAATAAAGAAAAGGGAACGACAATAAAGAAGTGAGAAGGATAATAAACAAACGGGGATGAAAATAAAGAAACGGGAATGACAAAGAAACAGGACTGACTTATAAGGAGTGGGCCACTGCCCTTGATAAGTGTCCTGACGGTTAAATAAACCTCTCAATATGTCATCCCCGCGGAGGCGGGGATCCAGAAATGGTTCAAAGGAGTGGATTCCCGCCTTCGCGGGAATGACAATAAAAGAAAGCGGGAATGACAATAAAAAAGCGGGAATGACAATAAAAGAAAACGGGGATGACGATAAAAAGCGGGAATGACAATAAAAAAACGGGGATGACGATAAAAAGCGGGAATGACAAAAAAGAAGCGGGAATGACAATAAAAAAACGGGGATGACGATAAAAAGCGGGAATGACAAAAAAGAAGCGGGAATGATAGTAAAGCTCCCCGCGCGAGCCGCGGGGTATCCTGCAAGAGTTATTGATAAAAATGAGCCGAAAATAGTTTTTCATCAAGGTGTTAGAATTTAGAAATTTGGATTTAGAATTTCTAATTGATTATGGGATATGAACTTTTCATCAGCCTGCGCTATCTCAGGGCCAAGAGAAAACAGGTCTTTCTCTCCATCATTACCTTCATTTCAATCGCAGGTATATTTCTCGGGGTCGCCGCACTTATTATAGTGCTCGCAGTCATGAACGGCTTCGAGACGGAACTCAGGAACAAGATCCTCGGCATCAATTCTCACATCGTGCTGATGAAATACACAGGTCCGGTGAAGGAGTACGAAAAAATCCGAGAGGAAATAAAAACGGTGAAGGGGGTTGTCGCCTCCACGCCTTTCATCTACAGTCAGGTGATGCTCAAAAGCGGGGAGCGGGTAAGCGGGGTGGTCCTGCGGGGACTTGATCCCGAAAGTGCGCTCAGCGTCATCAACCTGGGAAAGATGGAGGAAGGACAGCTCGACCACCTGTCCGAAAAAGGAAAGAGCGCGCTCAACATCGCACCGTCCAGGGCCGCTCTTCCGGGCATCGTGGTTGGAAAGGAGCTGGCAAAGAATCTGGGGCTGTCGCTCTACGAAACTGTGGACATCGTCTCTCCAACCGGCATATCAACCCCCATGGGAATAATGCCGAGGATGAAACGCTTCCTGGTAGTCGGAATCTTCGACTCGGGTTTCTACGAATACGACTCGTCGCTCGCCTACACGTCTCTCTCGGAAAGTCAGGACTTTCTCAACATGAAAGGTCTGGTGACCGGTCTCGAGATCAAGGTCGACGACATATATCAGGCCAGGACGATCGCCCGGGAGATGGAGCGAAAGCTCGGATTCCCATACTGGGTAAGGGACTGGATGCAGATGAACAAGAATCTCTTCGCCGCCCTGAAGCTCGAGAAACGGGTGATGTTCATCATTCTCACCCTTATCGTGCTGGTGGCCGCCTTCAACATAATATCCACCCTCATCATGGTCGTCATGGAAAAGAACAAGGACATCGCCATACTCAAATCCATGGGTGCAACGTCCGGAAGCATAATGAAGATATTCATTCTGCAGGGCGTAATCATCGGCGCCGTGGGAACCGTTCTCGGCTGCGCAGGCGGGCTCGCCGTCGCACTGAATCTGGAAAAAATCTCCCTTTTCGTAGAAAAGACTTTCGGGTTCAAGATACTACCCGGCGATGTATACTATCTCAACGCCCTGCCCTCGCAGGTCAACTATTCGGATGTCCTTGTGATTGTTATCGCAACCATGATAATAAGCTTCATCGCGACGATCTATCCGTCCAGGCACGCCTCCCGTATAGATCCGGCCGAAGCGTTGAGGTATGAATAAAAGAGAGGTTAAAGGCTAAGGGCTAAGGACACAGGGCGCGTCGTCTATTTTTATTATGATCAAAGTCAGCAAGCTGAGTAAAACATTTATCAAGGATGGAAACCGGATCGAGGTCCTGAAGGATCTGGATCTTGAGGTCGAAAGAGGCGAGTCACTCTCGATAGTGGGCGTCTCCGGGGCCGGGAAAAGCACCCTGATCCACATTCTCGGAACGCTGGATCGTCCCACATCCGGCCAGGTGCTCATCGGCGAAGAAGATGTATTTCAATGGGACGAGGCGAAACTGGCGGACTTCAGAAACAGGACGATAGGCTTCGTCTTTCAGTTTCATCACCTGTTGCCGGAGTTCAGCAGTCTGGAAAATGTCATGATGCCCGCCCTGATAAGCGGCATGACGGGACTGAACGCAAGAAGCAAGGCGGAACAAGTACTGCACGAAGTGGGACTCGGCGACAGGATGACACACAAGCCGGGAGAGCTCTCGGGAGGAGAACAGCAGAGGGTCGCCGTGGCAAGGGCCCTTGTAATGGAACCCCGTATTATCCTCGCGGACGAGCCCACAGGAAATCTTGACACGGAAACAGGAAAAAAGATAGAGGACATACTGCTTTCTCTCAACTCGGAAAGGGGGATCACGCTGATAGTCGTGACTCACAATCCTCTCCTCTCACAACGAATGTCCCGCAGCATCGGCCTGCAGGACGGAAAGATTCGGACACCGTGAAGAAGAAAAACGCTTCGATCTTGATGCATGTCGTTCTTTTCATCCTGTCCTTCCTCCTTGTGTTCTCATCCGCCGGGGCGGAGGAACTGAAGAAAGTGGCCCTCTTTCCGTTTGATATTTACGGCGAGAAGGAACCGGCCGTTCTGCAAAAACAGATCGCGGAAGCGCTTCAGAATGAACTGCTTCGAACGAGATCAGTAAGGATAATTCCCGAAGAGTCTTTCTCGCGACATGTGGCCGGGAAGCGCATAGATGAGGAGCTGGCCCTGAAGACCGGCCGTGCCGTCGATGCCGACTACGTGATCATCGGAAGCCTATCCCGGATGGGGAAAATACTCAGCCTGGATTCAAGGGTCGTCGATATACGGTCAGGGCGGACCCTGCAGGGAATCTTTGCGCAGGGAACGGTCGCCGAGGGTGTGGCCAATATCTCGGGGAGGCTCGCCGAAAAGCTGATCATGCAGGTTGCCGGAGAGAGACGGATCGAATCGGTCGCCGTCACGGGAAACAAGAAAATCGAAGCGAACGCCATCCTCAATGTCCTGAAAGGGACCAAGGGGAAGCTCTTCTCCCCTGAAACCCTTTCTGCGGATATCAAGGGCATTTACAAAATGGGTTACTTCAGCGATGTCAGGGCGGCGGTGGCGGACAGTCCCGAGGGGAAAAAGATAACATTCACCGTCCAGGAAAAGCCCGTCGTCACCGATCTCAAGATAAAAGGAAACGAGGCCATCGACACGAAAGATATCGAGGCGGTCCTCACTGTAAAGATGAGGCAATTCCTCGATGCGGGCAAGATCCTGTCCGATGTGGAGAAAATAAAATCACTGTATAGCAACAAGGGCTATTTCAACGCGGAGGTCAAGTACGAGATCGACAAAAAGTCGGACAAGGATGTTCGTCTCACATACACGATCACCGAGGGCCGGAGGCTCTACATCAAGACCATCTCCTTCACCGGAAACACGGCTTACACGACCAAGGAACTGAAGAATATGATGGACACCAACGAGTGGGGGATTTTCCATTTCTTCACGGACTCGGGTGTTCTCAAGGAAGACAAGCTAAAGGAAGACGTAAAGAAGCTCAACGCCTTTTATCTGAACAACGGTTACATCAACGCCAAGGTCAACGACGCGGAAATCACCCACGACAAAGAGGGGATCTACATAGCAATCCCCGTCTCAGAAGGAAAGAGATTCAAGGTGGGCAAGGTATCCATATCGGGCGATACAATTTCCGTATCCAGGGAAGACCTTCTCAAGACACTCTCCATCGGCAAGAAGGATTACTACGATCGTGAAGCGATAATGAAAGACATCGACACCCTCGGCCAGGCATACAATGACGAGGGGTACGCCTACGCCGACGTCACGCCGGTCACGGTGCCCGATGAAAAAGAACAGAAAGTGAACATAGAGTTCCAGATTGTAAAGGGAGAAAAAGTTTACCTGAACAGAATCTCCATCGCCGGAAACACGAAGACACGCGACAAGGTGATCAGGCGGCAGCTCGCAGTCACGGAGGGTGATCTTTACAGCCGGGGCAAACTGAAGGCAAGCTACATGAATCTCAGCAGGCTCCGTTACTTCGAGGAGGTGGATTTTCAAACCGAAAAGGGACCGGATAAGAACCTGATGGATGTCAATATCCGCGTGAAGGAAAAACCCACCGGCATGATAAGCGTCGGCGCGGGATACAGCGCCATCGAGCAGGCCCTCCTAACAGCTCAGATATCTCAGGGAAATCTGTTCGGGAGAGGACAGAGCCTCGGAATAACAGGTCAACTGGGCGGCGCAACAAGAAGTTATGAGATCTTTTTTATCGAACCGTGGTTGTTCGACATACCTCTATGGAGTAAATCCGAGCTCTGGAATTATACAAGAACTTGGGATACCTTTTCGCAGGATTCAAAAGGATTTGGAGAAACGTTTGGATATCCACTCTGGCCTTATGTAACGGGTTATGTCGGTTACAGACTTTCCGTAGACAAGGTGAAAGATGTACAGAGCACTGCATCCAGTTACGTGAAAAAACAAGAGGGAGTACGGTTGACAAGCGGACTGACACTGACTCTGGTTAGGGAAACAACTGACGATTATATATTCCCTACAAGAGGAAGCAAAAACTCCGGCTCAATAGAACATACAGGAGGAATCCTTCAGGGAGATATAAGTTATACAAAATATACGGCTGCATCAGCGTGGTATTTTCCTGCTCCATGGGACAGTGTCTTTGCTCTCCGTGCAAAACTTGGATACCTTCAAGGGCATGGAGACAATGAAATCCCTATTTATGTGCGCTTTTATGTGGGCGGGATTGGCTCACTGCGAGGTTTAAGAAACGTGGGCCCCACAGACCCCTCAACAGGAGATTTTATAGGAGGTACGACCATGATGGTCTACACGGCAGAATATATCTTCCCCCTAATAAAGAATGCGGGAATGAAGGGAGTCTTTTTCTTCGATACGGGCAATACATGGGAAAGCGGTTATCACTTTGACGACATGAGGAAAACATGCGGCGCAGGTATCCGATGGTACTCTCCGATCGGTCCCCTGAGGCTTGAATACGGTTACGTTCTTGACCGAAAGGATAATGAACCCACGGGACGATGGGAGTTTACGATAGGGATGTTTATGTAATAAGCAGGCTAAGGGATAAGGGCTAAGGGCGATGAAAAAGTTTTATATACCCATTATAATTTTAGTGGCTGCAATTGCTTTCTCTTTTCCATCCTCTGCAGGAGCGGAGAAGATAGGGTTCGTGGACGTGAGGCAGGTTCTTTCGCAATCGAATGCGGGAAAGAAGGCTCAGGCGGAGTTCAAGAAAACCTTTGAAAAGAAAAAGGCCGCTCTTCAGAGCAGGGAGAACGAACTGAAAAAGCAGACGGAGGCCTTCCAGAAACAGCGGCCCGGCATGACTGAGATCGCTGCAAAAGAAAAGGAACTGGAGCTCCAGAAAAAATACCGCGAGTTTCAGCGCATGGTCAGCCGCACAGAAGAAGAGATGCAGCGCAAGGATCAGGAACTTTCCCGCCGTCTCATTCCGGAAGTTTACAAGGTAATCCACGCCATCAGCACGCGGGAAGGCTACTCGCTGATACTGGACGTTAATAACCCCGTGGTGATATATTACTATAAGGGGAACGACATCACGGAACAGGTGATAGCAGAGTTCAACAAGATCAAAATAGGCGAGCCGAAGAAAGAGTCCAAGAAAACATCCAGAAAAGGCAAAAAGAAATAGGCAGGAACGCCGTGGGAAAAACCGTTTCAGAAATAGCGGAATTTCTGAATGCGACCGTTATCGGGGACAGGTATGTATTCATCGGTAACATCAGGGGAATCGATGAAGCTGAGGAAGGCGATCTCACGTTCATTGCCAATCCGAAATACCGCAACAAGATCAGCACGACCAGGGCATCGGCCATACTCGTCTCACCCGACACGAAACCATCTGTAAAGACCCTGATTGTCGTGAAAGATCCCTATGCCTCTCTGGCAAGACTCCTGGCCTGGTTCTATCCTCAGGAGGAACTGTCTCCGGGGATAAGTCCCCTCGCCTCCATCGATAAGGGAGCAATCGTTGCTGATGATGCCGTTATTCATCCCTTCGTCAGCGTAGGGAGAAATGCGAGAGTTGAGAGCGGAGCGGTTCTTCATCCCGGCGTCGCCGTCGGCCACGACGCCGTAATCGGCGAGCGAAGCGTCCTCTACCCGAACGTAACCGTTTATCCGAAGTGTCTGATCGGGAAGAGGGTGATCCTCCACGCCGGCGTCGTTGTGGGAAGCGACGGTTTCGGCTATGCGAATCCCGGCAGAGAGAACCTTAAAGTTCCCCAGGTGGGCATCGTCCAGATAGACGACGACGTGGAGGTGGGAGCCAACACGACCATAGACCGGGGAACCCTGGGAAAGACGTGGATAAAGAAAGGGGTCAAGATCGACAACCACGTCCAGATCGCCCACAACGTCGTCATCGGGGAGAATTCCATTATCGTTTCCATGGTCGGCATATCCGGAAGCACCAAGCTCGGCAGAAGCGTCATCCTGGGCGGCCAGGCCGGCCTTGTCGGGCACATCACCCTGGGCGACGGCGTCATGGTGGCGGCAAGGGCCGCCGTAACCAAAGACATTCCCTCAGGCCGGATCGTTGCAGGTGCGCCCGCCATACCTCACGGCGAATGGCTTAGGATGCAGGCCATCCTCTCGAAACTGCCGGAGATGCGAAGCACTCTGCTTTCGCTCTCGAAAAAAATAGAAGCAATTGAGAAAAAGATAGAAGATAAGAAGTTAAGAAGCTGAGAAGTTGAGAACAAAATATTAAATTTTATTCAGGAAGGTATTAATGACGATTCACCCCACAGCCGTCGTTTCTCCCGACGCGAAAATAGGAGAAGGCACAGAGATAGGTCCATACGCCATCATAGGTCCGGATGTCACAATAGGGAAGAACACCTTCATCGGCCCCCACGTGGTCATTGAAAAACACACGGACATCGGAAACAACTGCCGCATCCTACAGTTCGCCTCCATCGGGGGAGACCCGCAGGATCTCAAATTCAGAGGCGAGAAGACCCGGGTCATCATAGGAAACAACAACATCATCCGGGAATTCGTCACCATCAACCGTGCCACCTCGGCCGACATCGGCGTCACCATCATCGGAGACAACAACCTCCTAATGGCATACTGCCACGTGGCCCACAACTGCAAACTCGGCAACAATATCGTGATGGCCAATTCCGCAAATCTGGCGGGACACATCCATATCGAAGACTTCGCCATCATCGGCGGCCTATCCGGAATTCACCAGTTCACGCGGATCGGGTGCCATGCGTTCATCGGCGGAGCATCAGCCGTCGCGAAGGACGTTCCGCCCTTCCTGACGGTGGCAGGCAACCACGCGAGGCCCTACGGACTGAATCTGGTCGGGCTGAGGCGCAGGGGATTCAAGGAAGAAACGCTGAAAACCCTCAAACAGGCATACAAGCTCGTATACAGGTCGTCGCTCCTGCTTTCGGCGGCGCTGGAGAAAATACGCACCGATGTCCCGGACATCCCCGAAGTGCGACAGTTCATCGAGTTCATCGAAAAGTCGGAGAGGGGGATATGCAGATAGGGCAGGCAAAAGGCAAAGGGCGAAATGCATCGGGAACGAAGGGAGCGGAAACGGTTAGACCTGCAATATGAAACGGGATAGGATTATAAAAATGGGGGTGGTCGGAATCGGTCATCTCGGCAATTATCACCTCCAGAAATACAGGATGATTCCGGAGTGCTCCATCGTCGGCGTCGCCGATATCATCGAGGAGCGTGCCCGGAAGGCGGCCGAATCATTCGCATGCACGGCTTTCGCGGATCACCGGCATCTGATCGGAAAAGTGGACGCCGTTAGCATTGCCGTTCCCACAAAGGATCACCACGCCATCGCGAGAGACTTTCTCGCCGCGGGCATCGACGTCCTGCTCGAGAAACCAATAGCCTCGACACTGGAGGAAGCCGATGAGCTTGTCCGGATAGCCGAAGAGAAAAACGCCGTTTTTCAGATCGGCTTTGTGGAAAGATTCAATCCGGCCATAGTAGCGCTCGGCTCCGTGATCGGGGAGCCGCTCTTTATCGAGACGCATCGTCTGCATCCGTTCTTCAACCGGGGAACGGATGTAGATGTGGTGCTCGACCTCATGATACACGATCTGGACATCATCCTTCACTTCGTGAAATCGCCGGTCGAAACGGTGGATGCCGTCGGCGTATCGGTTCTCTCGGAGGAAGTGGACATCGCAAACGCCCGCGTGACCTTCCGCAACGGATGCGTCGCCAACATCACGGCGAGCCGCGTGACGGGCAAGAACATGCAGAAGATCCGGTTCTTCGGTTTCGAGGGTTATCATTCCATAGACTACGAAAAGAGAGAGCTCGTATCCCTTGGGACCCGGCACGGGCCGGGGGGAAAGATGGAAATCCTTCCCAACGACGTGGAGGTGAGCAGGAAGGATCCCCTGGAAGAGGAGATCCGTGCCTTCGTTCAGTCGGTAATCTCCCGGACGCCGCCTCTCGTATCCGGAAGGGAGGGAAGGAAATCTCTCGAGCTCGCCCTTCTCATCATGGAAAAAATCAAATCCGGTCAGGAGAAGTTACTTCATGCTGCCCATGGTAGATTTGCAGAGACAGTATCGGAATCTCAAGGCTGAGATCGACTCGGCCGTCGAGGAGGTGCTGCGAAACGCTCATTTCATCCTGGGACCGAACGTCTCCCGGCTGGAAGAAGAGATAGCCCATTATCACGGTGTTCCATTCGCAGTAGGAGTGGCGAGCGGCACGGATGCCCTCCTTCTCGCCCTGAGGGCATGCGGAATCGGCGAGGGCGACGAGGTCATCACGACACCCTTCACCTTCATCGCCACTGCGGAAGTAATAGCGCTCCTGAAAGCCGTTCCCGTCTTTGTCGACATCGACCCCGTCACCTTCAATATCGATCCCGCCGGCATCGAAGCCGGGATAACGAAGAGGACGAAAGCCATCCTGCCGGTTCATCTCTACGGTCACCCGGCCGACATGGGACCCATTGTGGAAATGGCGAAGAAACACGACCTGAAGGTGATTGAAGACTGCGCCCAGGCATTCGGAGCCGAATACCGGGGAAAGAAAGTGGGGACCCTGGGTGATTGCGGCTGCTTCAGTTTCTTCCCGAGCAAGAATCTCGCCTGCTACGGCGACGGCGGAATGGTCATAACCGCCGATGAGGAAAAGGCAGGCCGGATCCGACTTCTTAGGAATCACGGTAGCAGCAGGAAGTATCATCACAAGGTCCTGGGATACAACAGCCGCCTGGACGAGCTGCAGGCCGCCGTCCTGCGGGTGAAACTGAAGCGGATTGATTCGTTCAACGCGGCGCGGAGAACAAACGCAGACCTTTACCGGAAATACATTCGGCGGGACGATGTCATCCTCCCCCGGGACCCCGAGCATGGCCTTCACGTTTATCATCAGTTCACCCTCAGGTCAGGAACGCGGGACCGCCTCATGGCCGCCCTCAGTGAGAACGCCATCGCCTCGACCGTCTATTATCCCGTCCCGCTGCACCGCCAGGAGGTCTTCGCCGGCCCCGGGCGCAAGGGAAAGGACCTCCTCAACAGCGAAATCTGCTCGGCGGAGGTTCTTTCACTCCCCATGTTCCCGGAGCTAACGGAAGAAGAAATCCGCCTTGTCAGCGACGTGATCAATAATGTCTCCTGAAAACGAAAATCCCGCGAAAATCATGATTGTCGCCGGCGAGGCTTCGGGAGACCTCCACGGTTCAAATCTCGTCCGGGCCATACGCAATATCCGTCCCGACACCCGGTTCTACGGTATCGGCGGAAAGCATCTCGGAGACGCCGGTGTCGAACTCGTCGCCCGTTCCTCGGAGATGGCCGTAGTCGGACTGACCGAGGTGGCCGCAAAACTGAATTTCATTCTGAAAATCTTTTTCAGACTGAGGAAGTCTCTCGAGGAAGAAAAGCCGGATCTCGTGATTCTCATCGATTATCCTGATTTCAACATCCCTCTCGCCCGGGCCGCGAAGAAAAGGGGTATAAGGGTTTTCTATTACATAAGCCCGCAGGTCTGGGCCTGGCGCAGGGGCCGCATCAGGAGCATCAGGAAATGCGTGGACCGCATGGCGGTGATATTCCCCTTCGAGGAGGCGATGTACCGCGAAGCCGGCGTAGAGGCGACATTCGTGGGACATCCGCTGCTCGATACCGCAAGGCGCCGGTATAAGAGAGAGGAAGCGCTCGAACTTTTCGGAGTGAAAGACAACGTGACGACAGTGGCGGTTCTTCCGGGGAGCCGCGAGAGTGAAGTGACCCGTCTTCTGCCGGTTATGATGAAGGCGGCGGAGATACTGAGCAATAGTCTCGGCTCCCTCCAGTTTATCCTTCCCCTTGCCGACACGCTGGACCGACATCTCGTCGAAGATATGCTTGAGAAAAGCCCCGTCCCTTTCCGCATTGTGGAGGACAGCATCTACGATGTCCTCTGCATATCGGACGCCGCGATCGTGACATCCGGAACGGCGACCGTCGAAGCGGCGCTCATGGAAACACCGATGGTGGTCATTTACAGGGTATCAGGATTCACGTATCTCATCGGCCGCCTGCTCGTCGACGTGGAACACATCTCAATGGCCAATATCATCGCCGGAAAGACAATCGTCACTGAACTGATCCAGGACGATGCGACGCCGGAGAGGATTGCAAAAGAGATTGCCGGTATCCTAACAAATGATGTAAAAAGGTCCGAGATGAAACAGGAGCTCAAAAAAGTGCGGGAAAAAATGGGAGAACCCGGCGGCGCAGGGCGGGCGGCGAAGCTGGCGGTCGAGTTACTGGAAAAAGATGAAAGTTGAAAAAATGGCAAAGAAGATGGAACATGGGTTTCCACCCGCACGGACAAAGAACTCTTTTTCGTCAGTAATTGTCATTCCCGTGACAACGGGAATCCGGTCCATATTGTTGTCATGGTGAGCTTATCGAACCATGGAACCCCGCCTGAGCGGTGATGACATACTTGAGGAAGTCAGGAGCCTTTCAATAACCTGTTGGAATTTTCGTAGATTATGGACTTGTACAAACGTTTATTAGAACTATCAAAACCCCACTGGGCAAAGTTTCTCTTTGCCATGATATGCATGGGTGTAGTCGGCGTCACCACGGCAGCGGCCGCCTTCCTGGTCAAGCCCGCCATGGACGACATTTTTTTGAACCGGGACGCAGTCACGCTCAAGTGGATACCCATCGCCGTCATTGTCATTTACCTGCTGAAGGGACTCGGCAATTACGGTCAGACCATAATCATGAGTTACATCGGTCAGAGAATCGTGACGGATCTCAGAAATAAACTCTACAATCATATCCTCCGACAGCCTCTCTCCTTCTTCACGAAAAATCCTACCGGCACCCTCATGGCGAGGCTCACAAGCGACGTGGGTCTGGTCCAGGGAGCGGTGTCGGAGGCCGTCACCAGCATCCTCAAGGACTCTTTCAGCCTCCTCGGGCTTGTCTTCGTCATCTTTTACCGCGACTGGAAACTCGCCTTGGTCGCCATGGTCATCTTTCCCATCGCGATCTATCCCATCACCAGCTTCGGCCGGAAGATGAGGCAGATTTCAAGCAGCACCCAGGTGACAGTGGGTAGCCTCACGTCGCTCCTGCAGGAAACGATCTCGGGAAATCGCATCGTCAAGGCCTTCGGCATGGAAAGCTACGAGGACGAGCGCTTCGGCAAGGAAAACGAGCGGCTCTTCAGGTTGACCATGAAATCGGTCTCCGTTCGGGCGATAACCAGCCCTCTTATGGAATTTCTGGGGGGTATCGGCATCGCCTCCATCATCATCTACGGCGGATACCAGGTCCTTCAGGGCACCTCGACGCCGGGAACCTTCTTTTCTTTCCTCGCCGCGCTTCTTATGCTCTACGAGCCGGCCAAGCGGCTTACAAACGTAAACAACACGATTCAGCAGGGTCTCGCCGGCGCGGAGCGTATTTTCAGCGTGATCGACACCGTCCCCGAAATCAAAAACAGGGAAGGAGCCGTGGAGCTGCCCCGGATATCGAGAGAAATCAATGTCTGTGATGTTTCTTTCCGCTACGAGGAGGCATTCGTCCTGAGGCACATCAACCTTAACATCAGGGTCGGCGAGTGCGTCGCCTTCGTGGGGATGAGCGGCGGCGGGAAGACCACCCTCGTAAACCTTATCCCCCGTTTCTACGATGTGACGGAGGGACGCATCCTCATCGACGGCCACGACATTCGCGACGTGACTCTGGAATCCCTGCGGGCACAGATAGGCATAGTCACCCAGCAGACCATCCTCTTCAACGACACGGCGAGAAACAACATCGCATACGGCGATATCCGCAAGAGCGACGAAGATATCGTCAGGGCCGCCAAGGCCGCCAATGCACACGACTTCATCATGAAGCTTCCCGAAGGCTACGACACCATGATCGGCGAGCAGGGAGTGAAGCTCTCGGGCGGCGAGCGCCAGCGAATTTCCATCGCCCGGGCTCTTCTCAAGGACGCTCCGATACTCATTCTCGACGAAGCCACATCCTCCCTCGACACGGAAGCGGAGATTGAGGTTCAGGAGGCCCTGGACAAACTGATGAAAAACCGTACCACCCTCGTCATCGCTCATCGTCTCTCGACGATTCGAAACGCCGACCGGATCATTGTCCTCGTGGACGGCGAGATCGTAGAAGAGGGAAACCACGAATCCCTCCTTCAGAAAAAGGGGGAGTACTTCAAGCTCTACAATATGCAGTTCAGGGATGAGACAATTCAGAGTTCAGAGTTCAGAGTTCAGAGTTAAAAAACACGCACTCATATATCCCCACGTCTGATGCCGATGAAATGTATTCAAGAGAAGCTGACTGCAATCTGGAACGATGATCATCTGTCTGAATTTTCGAATCCCTTCTGTTCTTTTCTCTACACTCTGTCACTTTTCTACGGCGCGGGGGTCCGTCTCCGGAATAGTCTTTACGACTCCCGCCTCTTCGAAGCGAAAAGACTCCCCTGTCCCGTCGTGAGCGTAGGAAATATCACCGTGGGAGGAACGGGAAAGACCCCCATGGTGATCCTGATCGCAAACATGCTGCTGCGAAAAGGCAGGCGGCCGGTGGTGCTCAGCCGCGGCTACGCGGCGAAAGGCAAGAGGTCCCTCACGGTCGTATCGGACGGAAAGAGGATCCTCGCCGGACCCGACGAATCCGGTGACGAACCATTTCTGATAGCCGTCTCGGCGGGTGGAGTACCTGTCCTGACCGGACGGAACAGACACACCGCCGGAATGCATGCCATCGAAAAGCTGGGAGCCGACACACTCGTCCTCGACGATGCCTTTCAGCACCGGCAGGTGTTCAGGAACGTAAATATTCTTCTGCTCGATGCCGAAAGGCCCTTCGGCAACGGCTGTCTGCTCCCGAGGGGAACCATGCGCGAGCCGGGAGGCGCACTGAGAAGAGCGGACATAATTGTCCTGACAAGAGCGGATGAACATGCGTCGTCCGGACTGAAACAGAAAATCGAGCGCATACGTCCAGACGTGCCGGTATTCATTGCATGGCACAGACCGGTGGGGATCGTACCTTTGTCCACCCTGCAATCCCGCATGCCATTCCCGTCTTCCGACTCGCTTTCTCCTGATTCTGATTCGTCATTCCCCTCCTCCGATTCGCTTTCTCCTGATTCTGATTCGTCATTCCCCTCCTCCGATTCGCTGTCTCCTGACTCTGATTCGTCATTCCCGCCCTCCGATTCGCTGTCTCCTGATTCTGATTCGTCATTCCCCTCCTCCGATTCGCTGTCTCCTGATTCTTATTCGTCATTCCCGCCCTCCTCTCTGTCATTCCCGCGAAGGCGGGAATCCACCACCAAAAAAACATCAATTCCCGATCCAGTCCGGAATGACAATTCTTTGTCCCGGGATGGCAAACTATATAATCTGGATTCCCTCAAGGACAGGCGGGTCTTCGCCTTCGCCGGCATCGCAAGGCCGGATTCTTTCAGAAAGAGCATCGAGTCGCTCGGCGGCAAGGTCGCCGAATTCAGAACCTACCCCGATCATCACCCCTACACGGTGAAGGACGTGGAGGACATTATCAGGGCATCGCGAGAAATGAGCGCAGACATCATACTGACGACCGAGAAAGACGGTGTGAAGATCTACGGTCTCGGCTATCCCGTGCCGGACATCTCGGTGCTTCGAATCGAGATGGAAATCCTTTCGGAGAAAGAGAGCTTCGAAGAAAAAATAATGTCAGGGCTTGGGAAATGAAAAAAAGTGCGGCCACGAGCATCATCATATTTCTTTTCCGGTGCATCCCTCTCGAGCTGAGAAAAAAGCTCTTCATTGCCGCCTTCCGCCTCTTTTATCACTGTTCCGCAAAGCAGAGACTGATCGCCCTTCACAACCTCCGCTGCGCCTATCCCGAGAAGAGCATAGATGAGATAGTCGCCATCGCCAGAGGGGTTTACCGGCATGTGGCCATCGTCGCCGCCGAATTTTTCGAACTTCCTTACATAACGAAGGAGACCCTTTCAGAATGGGTCGAGTTCGAGGGACTGGAAAATTTCAATGAAGCCCTGGCTCAGCACAAGGGCGTCCTTTCGGTCGTGGCCCATTTCGGCAACTGGGAGCTCATGACAATAGCACTTCCCATGGCGGCCCGGCCCATGAACATAATTTACAGGCCCCTGGACAGCCCGATTCTCGATGACATGATGGCCTGGGTGAGAACCCTTCACGGGAACACCCTGATCCCGAAGGAAGGCGCCACGAAAAAAATCGTGAGGCTCCTCCGTGAAAACCAGGCCATCGGCATTCTGAGTGATCAGAACGTGGCGGCTCACGAAGGCGTATTCGTCGAATTCTTCGGCCGCCCGGCCTGCACCGCCGTCGGGACGGCTGTCCTCGCCATGCGGACAGGCGCACCGGTCCTTCCGGCCTTCATGCCCCGGATGCCCGACGGAAAATACAAGTTCATCATCAAGCCGCCCGTGGAGATCAGCGTGACGGGCGACGACAACGCCGACATACTCACGAACACGCAGAGGTTCACCCGCGTCGTCGAGGACATGGTGCGGCAGTACCCGGACCAGTGGTTCTGGATACATCAGCGCTGGAAGACGAAGATACACCAGAAGGAATAGAAGTTAAGAAGATGAGAAGTTAAGAAGATGAGATGAACACGGTCAGGAAATTGAAACAATGCTGAAAGTCAGGGGCGATGTCCCCTTCCCCATCGACAGTGCGCGGAACATCCTGGTGCGCGGCACCAACTGGATCGGCGATGTGATCATGACGCTGCCCGCCCTGACCGCCCTGCGAAAGACGCTGGCCAATGCGACCATAGCCGTTCTCGCCAAGCCATGGGTGGCGGAGATATACAATATCTGCCCGGACGTGGACGAGGTGATTATCTTCCGGAGCCCGGGCGCGCACAGCGGACTCGCGGGGAAATTCCGGCTGGCGGCGGAACTGAAAGAGAGGAACTTCGACGCCGCCATTCTGCTCCAGAACGCCATCGAAGCGGCCATCATCGCCAGGATGGCAGGCATACCGGTCCGGGCGGGGTACAATTCAGACGGCCGGGGCTTTCTCCTTACTCACTCGGTCCGGCGGACAAAAGAAATCCGCAGAGTGCACCAGATCGATTATTATCTGGAAATGGTGAGGGCTCTCGGATTCGAGTCGGCGGGGAAGGATGTGCGCCTTAAGCCGGCAAAGGATTACGAGGGAATTGCCGAAGACCTGATCAGGGAATATGCGCCGGCGGGAAGCGGACCTCTCGTGGGGATTGCGCCGGGGGCGACTTACGGTCCGGCCAAGATGTGGTTCCAGGACAGGTTCGCCCGCGTCGCCGAGCGTCTCGTCGAGAACTTTGGCGCCCGGGTGCTGCTATTCGGAAGCCGCGGCGACCATGCCGCAGCCGAGAACGTCCGGCAATACGCATCGTTCCCGCTTGCGAACATCGCGGGACTAACGACACTCAAAGAGGCCGTCGCGCTCATCACCCGGTGCAAACTTTTCATTTCAAACGACTCGGGACTGATGCACGTGGCGGGGGCGCTGGGAATCCCGACGATCGCCATCTTCGGCTCCACGAATCCGGTCACGACGTCACCCGTAGGAAACCGGAGCATCGTCATCACGAAGGCGGTGGACTGCAGCCCCTGTCTGAAAAAGACATGCCCGACGGACTTCCGCTGCATGGACCGGATCGGGGCGGATGAGGTCTACGAGACAGCCAAGAAACTTCTGGAAACGAACTGAAAACGGGAGAAAGGGAGGCCGAAGCCTCCCCCACCCGGGTAATGAACAAACTAAGACGGGCAGGGGAGCGTTCACGCTCCCGGACAGTTGAGGGCAGAGACAGCATGAAGAAGAACATCGCCGTTTTCATGGACAGGGACGGCACAATAAACGAAGAAGTGGGATACTTAAGCAGGGTCGAAGAGCTTAAACTCATACCCGGCGCGGCTCAGGCCATACGGCTTCTCAATGAAGAGGGGATAAAAACCGTCGTCGTGACCAATCAGTCCGGAGTGGCCAGGGGATTCTTCAGCGAGGAGTGTGTCAGGATCATTAATTCGAGCCTCAATGACATGCTGCGCAGGGAGGGGGCGCTCATCGACCGATTCTATTATTGTCCCCATCACCCGACAGCTGGGAACGAACCCTACAAGCGGGTCTGCGACTGCCGCAAACCGGAACCGGGCATGCTTCTGCAGGCCGCCCGGGAACTTGACATAGACCTCGCCGCCTCTTACGTGGTGGGCGATATGCTCAAGGACCTGGAGGCGGGCAGGAGAGTCGGAGCGAAGGGCATACTGGTTCGAACGGGGTACGGGAACAACGTCGTGGTCACGGATAAGCCTGTTTACATCGCCGAGGATCTTCTCGACGCAGTGAAGTGGATTTTGAATGATAGGGTGAAACAGTGAAAATTACCCCCTCCCTTGTGTTCCCTCCCACCAGGGGAGGGAAGATAGTTGATGAATGTTACTTCCCGCAAGGGGAGGGAAGATAATTGATGAATGTTACTTCCCACCAGGGGAGGGAAGATAATTGATGAACGTTCCCTACTGCGAGGGGGGACGATAGTTGATGAACTTTCCCTACTGCGAGGGGGGAAGATAGTTGATGAATGTTACTTCCCGCCAGGGGAGGGACGATAGTTGATGAACTTTCCCTACTGCGAGGGGGGAAGATAATTGATGAGTATTCCCTCCCGCCAGGGAGGGAAGATAGTTGATGAATGTTACTTCCCGCCAGGGGAGGGACGATAGTTAATGAACTTTCCCTACTGCGAGGGGGGAAGATAATTGATGAGTATTCCCTCCCGCCAGGGAGGGAAGATAGTTGATGAATGTTACTTCCCACCAGGGGAGGGAAGAGATAGATCCATCTCCCTTGTCGAAGATCCGCGCGTGGCGGAATGGGAGAGGGTCTCACAACATTACACCCCTCTCCCTTAATGGGAGAGGGTCAGGGTGAGGGTGAATCCCTCTAAAGCAACAAATCAAAAGTAAAAAAATAGACACAAAAACCGTGAATATTCTAATTGTAAAATTGAGCGCCATCGGCGACGTCATCCATACCCTGCCCTCCCTTGCCTCGCTCAGAAGGCTCTATCCGGAAGCTCACATCACCTGGGTCATCGAGGAAGCAGCCGCCGACCTGATCATCGGCCACCCCCACCTCGACCGCGTCCTTGTCTCCCGCCGGAAGCGATGGCTGAGAGATCTGGGAAATCCCGGCAAGGCCGCACAGGCGATAAGAGACGTGCGTGATTTTCTGAATTCCCTCCGGGACCGTCCATACGACCTAGTCATCGATTTCCACGGTCTTTTCAAGAGCGCGCTCGTTGTTCTCCTGAGCGGCGGACGGAGAAAGCTCGGCTACGACAGCATGCAGGAAATGAGCGGTCTCTTTCTGAACGAGAAAATCCCCGAGGACATGGGAAAGCACGCCGTGGACCGGTATCTCGACTTTCTCAGGCATCTGAAAGCCCCGGAGGCCCCGCCGGAATTCCTGATCCCCGTCAGCGAGGAAAATAAAAAGAGAGTCGAGGAACTCCTTGAGAAGTCCGGCCTTGACAGGGGCGAACGATTTGTGGCAGTAAGCCCCATGGCCCTCTGGGAGACAAAGCTCTGGGAGGAGGAAAAGTTCGCCCGTTTATGTGATAGAATAACCGGCGAACTCGGCCTGAAAGTGGTTCTCACGGGGAGTGAAGAAGAGGGGATGAACGATCGGATTCAGTCCCTCATGAAAATGTCCGCCGTCAATCTGGGCGGGAAGACCACTCTGCGAGAGCTGGCCTGGTTATACCGATTGTCGGCGCTGCTTATCACGACCGACTCGGGCCCCATGCACATAGCGGCCGCCATGGGCACTCCGGTCATCGCCCTTTTCGGTCCCACGTCCCCCGAACGGACAGGACCATACGGAGACGGACATGTCGTCATCCGCAGGGAAATGGACTGCAGTCCCTGCTTTCTCAAGAAATGCGAATCGAGGCGGTGTATGAAAGACATCTCTGTGGACGAGGTCTTCGATGCCGCGAAGAAAATGGTGGAAGGGAAGATTTAGCTCAAGGCCAGATATGTCATCCCCGCGTCCCTATATTGTTATTACCGCCTCTCAACTGTCATTACATCCTCTTTATTGTCATCCCCGCGTCCCTATTGTCATCCCCGCGAAGGCGGGGATCCATAAAATTATCAACAAAAACTAAATTCCCGTCTCCACGGGAATAACAAAAATTAGCCGAAAAACAGTCTTCAACAACTTATCATAGCAAAAGAAGGGAAATAGACATGATGCAACGCACACACTCTCGGCTGAGAATCTCTTTCGCCCTCCTATTGGGCACCATGCTTCTCGTCCTCGGCGGCGCGGCCTTTGCGGAGCCTCCCCTGACAGATTCAGCGACCGGCAAGATCGAAAGGTTCCCCTTCATCACGGAATCGGGTGGAATAGTCGGCATGGGAACGGGCAGCATCCCGGAGGGAAACTACCAGCCCATCCTTCTCATCTGGCATCTTGCCGCGGACCTCAGGCATCACGTATCATCGCTAAAGAACCACCGGGGAACACTCTCAGTAATCTGCGAGCCCCAGGTCAACCCGGTCTTCGACCCCCGGACGGATATTGAATTCGGTGTAGGCGTGGGCCTAAAATACATGTATCCGGTGACGGACAGGCTTTCGCCGTACATCATGGGTTCCGTGGGTCCCCACTACATCTCCGTGCAGACGGAGAAGCAGGCGAGCGGCTTCATCTTCGCCGACACCATCGGCGCGGGGATCTACTATTTCCTGGACAAGAAATCGGCCCTGAACATAGGGTACCGCTTCCGGCACGTCTCGAACGCGGACCTGAAATCGCCCAACGGCGGAATCGACACCCAGATCGGCACGATCGGTTACTCTGTTTTCTTTTAAGATAGAGGTGAATATGGCCATAAGCAAAGAACTCCTCGATATCCTCGCCTGCCCGAAATGCAAGGGGGACATCCGTCTAAACGAAAAGGAAGACGGCCTCATCTGCGACAACTGCAAGCTCCTGTACGAGATCAGGGACGACATTCCCATCATGCTCATCGACGAGGCGAAAAAACTGGACTGAACTTTTCGTCGTCAATGTCCTACAATTTAGTGTAAATTATTCTTGACATCATTGCCCCGCCTGTAATAGGGTTCATGACGTTCACGCTCTGAACTAAATTGATTTCATTGCCACAACCAATAACCTCCCACGACCGTTGGTTTAATGAAAGCGACAGACTCCCGACAGAGCGAACGCGAAGTCAGTGAAGACGTTCTTCGTGTTCTTCAGGCGCTCAAACAGAATTCCGAAATGACACAGCGGGATCTGTCGCGGAAGGTCGGCATCAGCCTCGGGAAAGTAAACTTCATTCTCAAGGCCCTGATCAAGAAGGGCCTCGTCAAGACCCACAACTTCAAAAACTCCAGAAACAAAAAAGCCTACTTGTATATACTCACGCCTTCCGGGATCGAAGAGAAGGCGCGGATCACCTATCGTTTTCTGAAAAAAAAGATGATGGAATACGAACGGCTCGAAGAACAGATCCGCCTGCTGAGAAAAGAAGTCGATGAAATCGAGTCCTCTTCAAGAATAGAAGTGGACATAAACCCTTAATTATCGACAAAAACGCTATTCTCCTTTCTCCCTGCTTTCTCGGGAAAACCCCTGGATGTAATCCAGAGGGCGGAGCTGTCTCCACTGTATTAAAAGAGCGAAACCTTTGCACAACTCCCGTCTTTGTCACCCCGGCGGAAGCCGGGGTCCAGAAAACCACCTAAAACACTGGATTCCGGCCTTCGCCGGAATGACGAAATACTGGTCCTTGATGTGAACACTGCAAACAAAATTTTAATCACCGGCGCAGCGGGCTTCATCGGCTTCCACCTCTCCCGCCGCCTTCTCCAGGAAGGACAAACAATCCTCGGGGTCGACAACCTCAACAACTACTACGACCCCGCCCTGAAAAAAGCCCGCCTTGCCATCCTCAAAAAACACAGAAACTTCTATTTTCTAAAACTCAACATCTCCAACCGCAAAGCAATGGAGAACCTCTTCAGCAACCACTCTTTCAATACCGTTATCCACATGGCCGCCCAGCCCGGCGTCCGATACTCCCTCATAAACCCTCACGCTTACATAGACAGTAACATCGTCGGCTTCATGAACATCCTCGAAGGCTGCCGGCACCAGAAAATCCGGCATCTCGTCTTCGCCTCCAGCAGCTCCGTCTATGGCTCAAATACATCAATGCCCTTTTCCACCCGTCACAACATCGATCATCCCATCAGCCTCTATGCCGCCACCAAGAAATCCAATGAGCTGATGGCACACGTCTATGCAAGCCTCTACAAAATCCCGTGCACCGGCCTTAGATTCTTCACCGTATACGGCCCCTGGGGAAGACCCGACATGGCGCTTTTCACCTTCACGAAAGCCATCCTCGAAGGGAAACCCATAGACATCTACAATCGCGGAAAGATGAAACGGGACTTCACATACATCGACGACATCGTAGAAGGCGTCATTCGCGTGATGAACAAAATCCCCAAACCCGATCCCAACTGGGACAGCAATAAGCCCGACCCGGGAAAAAGCTACGCGCCCTATCGGATTTACAACATAGGCAACCACAGCCCCGTCGGATTACTCGACTTCATTCGAATCCTGGAAAAGAACCTCGGCAAAAAGGCCAGGAAAAACCTGCTGCCCTTGCAGCCCGGCGACGTGCCCGAAACCTATGCGGACATCGACGACATCAAGAACGCCGTGGGATTCGCGCCCTCAACATCTATTGAGGAGGGGATCGAGAGATTTGTGAAGTGGTACAGGGAGTACTACCGATTTTAGAACCAGGTATAGCAATCCTCATCCAGAATCGGTTCGAGATTAAGTCTGATCCTGATCTCGAGGGCCAGACAGGTGTATGCCGACAAGGGATACTGAGGTTCGGAGGAGCGGAAACCTAAATTTCGCAAAGCTTTCGTACTGTCTACTTCTCACCGTCTTCATTGCTTCCTACCGCCCTTCATATATCGTCCTTGGCAGAAGGATAAATAATCAGTAAATTGTCCTTTCAAAAGGGACAAAAATGATATCGAAAAGTGCTTTAAAAGAAATTATCCTTCTTTACGATAACTTTCGCCGCAACGCCGACTCCGCACTCTATCTTGACTTCGAGGACGACCGCCTCGCAGGATTCACGGTGGAGGATTTCCCGTCGGTCAGAGAAGCCTTCCTTGAAATAAGACCGGCCGAGGTCCAATCGTATATCTCTTCGATGAAATTCAGCACGTGGCGGGCTGGGAACGATTCTGCAGGCGGGTCACGGAGCGAGAGAACGCCGCCGTTTATGTGACCGGATCGTCATCAAAGCTGATGCCCCTCGAGGTTGACACAATAATTCGAGGGCGCTCCTGAAGTGTGCCGGTCCACCCCTTTTCTTTTCGGGAATACCTGGAGGCCCGAGGACTCGATCCCGCTGCATCGGATACCCTTTACGGGAAGGCGATGGGCGAGGCAAAGCGGCTTTTTTCAGAATATGCGCAATGGGGCGGATTCCCGGAAGTCACGCTGGCCTCAGGACAGATGGATCGAACGAAACTTCTGAAAGAATACCTGAGGGCCATGTTCTTTCGGGACCTCGTCGAGCGCTACAACATGACAAACATCGCCCTTTTCGACGCACTGGCCGACAAACTCTTCTCGTCCTTCTCGACCCGCCTGTCTCTGACGGCTTTCTATAAACAATACAAAAACATGTTCCCTTTCTCGAAGGATCTCCTCTTCCAATATTTCCGGAATTTCGAGGACAGCCTTCTGGTCTTCGCCGTAAAGAAGTATACCGAGTCCTCATATGCCCGGAGCAGAAACCCGATGAAGCTCTACCTCGCGGACACGGGCCTGTGCCGCCGCGTTACATCGCAGGACGCCGGGCGAATCCTCGAGAACATCATCTTTCTTGATCTCGTGCGCCGAATCGGCGATGTCTACTACTTTGCGACGGACAGTGGTGAGTGCGATTTCATTCAGGAAAGGGATGAAAAGGCGGACAACATCGCCGTTCATATCCGCCCGACATGGCGCTGGCTCCTGGAACATTAACAGACGCCATGTTTTTCCCGTTCACTGTTCACCGTTTACTTTTCACCGCCTTTGTGGCTGTTTACCGTTTACTTTTCACCGTTTTTAAGACGCCGTTCACCGTCTTTGTCGGCCTTTTTATCCCTTTGCCCTTTTTCTTTCTGCCTACTGCATACTGCTTACTGTTTACTGCCTACTTTCTTTCTTACCGTCTTTTAGGAGGTGCCCCATGAAACGCTACGGCTGGCTCCCGGACTACCCCGACTTCCGTGACTACACGGAAGACTCCGAACCCATCACCTCGCTTCTCAACTCGCCTCTGGCGAGAAAGCGCGGCCCGAAAAAAACGGCGGGCAGCCTCCCCGCCTCCGTGGATCTCCGCCCCTGGTGCTCCCCAGTCGAAGACCAGGGCAACCTGGGCTCCTGCACGGCCCACGCCGGCGTGGGCATCATCGAGTACTACGAGCGAAAAATTAACGGCAGGCACACTGACGCATCGCGCCTCTTCCTGTATAAAACAACACGAAACCTCATGAAAGCGAAAGGCGACACGGGAGCATACCTCCGTACCACCATGGGCGCCATGGTCCTCTTCGGCGTCCCGCCCGAGACATACTGGCCCTACACGGACAGCGAAAAAGAATTCGACCGCGAACCGCCCGCCTTCACCTACGCCTTCGCCGCCAACTACCAGACCCTCAAGTACTTCCGGCACGACCCGCCGAGAACCAGCGGCACCGACCTCCTCAAGAAAGTAAAGTCTTATCTGGCCAAGGGGCACCCCGCAATGTTCGGCTTCAGCGTCTACAACACCATCGAACAGGCCGAAAAGACGGGCCGCATCCCCTTCCCGGCTACCAGGGACAAAATAGAGGGAGGCCATGCCGTAGTGGCCGTGGGCTACGACGACAAAATGAAAATCAAAAACAAATACGACAAAGTCGAAACAACCGGCGCCCTTCTCATCCGGAACTCCTGGGGCGAAAGCTGGGGTGAAGACGGCTACGGCTGGCTTCCATACGAATACATCCTCAAGGGCCTCGCCGAAGACTTCTGGAGCATCCTCAAGAAGGAATGGGTGGATGTGGAGTTGTTTGGGGAGTAGGAAGCCTTCGTCCCTTTTTCTGTTCGCCATTTTACTGTCAACTATTTGGAGGTTTTATTGCTTCACCCAAGATTCTCCAATATTCGTCGAAAAATAAATAATTTACTAAACCCAACAAGGAATAAGGAATGACGACCATGCTGAATGACAAATCCATCCTCATCACCGGCGGCACTGGTTCCTTCGGGAAAAAATGTACAGAAATCATTCTACGAAAATACAAGCCAAAACGTTTGGTCATCCTCAGCCGGGACGAGCTCAAACAATTCGAGATGGCACAGCAGTACCCTCTTGACAAATATAATTGTATGCGTTTTTTCATAGGCGACGTACGAGACAAAGAACGTCTATATCGCGCCTTTCACGGCATCGATTACATCATCCACGCCGCCGCCCTCAAACAGGTGCCGGCGGCAGAATACAATCCTTTCGAAGCCGTAAAAACCAATATCCTCGGTGCGCAAAATGTTATTAATGTCGCCATTGATACCGGCGTTAAAAAAGTTATAGCGCTCAGCTCAGACAAGGCCGCTAATCCAATTAATCTCTATGGTGCTACCAAACTCTGTTCAGACAAACTATTTATTGCCGGTAATTCCTATGTCGGTCAGGATCATTCGAGCTTCAGTGTGGTACGTTATGGCAATGTTGTAGGCAGTCGGGGCAGTGTCATCCCCTTTTTCTTGAAGTGCAAAGAAAACGGGACACTTCCCATCACAGACCCCCGCATGACCCGCTTTTGGATCACCCTCGAACAGGGTGTTAATTTTGTACTTTCCTGCCTTGAAAAGATGGTGGGCGGCGAACTGTTTGTACCCAAGCTTCCTTCCATGAACATCATGGAACTCGCTCAAGTCATCGCACCGGAATGCAGAACAGAAATCATTGGTATTCGCCCAGGTGAAAAATTGCATGAGGTGATGATACCGCGAGATGACGCCCGGCGTACCCTTGAATATGCTGATCATTACATTGTTCAGCCAGATTTTTCTTTCTGGGGGCGGCGTTTTGTCAATAACGAAGGCAAACCAGTAGCAGATGATTTTGAATATAACTCGGGAACAAACCCCTGGAAGCTAATCGCCGAAGAAATGAGAGAGATGATTAAAAATCTATGATCCCGTATGGCAGGCAATATATCGACGATGAGGATATCCGGGCTGTCGTGGAGGTCCTGCAATCCGACTGGCTAACAACTGGCCCTAAAATCGAAGAATTTGAAAAAATATTTGCCGATACAGTCGGTGCACAATTCGCCGTTGCCGTATCAAGCGGCACAGCCGCGCTCCATGCGGCGATGTTTGCCCTTGGCGTAGGTTCAGGAGACGAAGTAATCGTGCCTCCCCTAACCTTTGCCGCAACGGCCAACTGCATTGTCTATCAGAAAGGATCGCCGGTATTCATTGATGTGAGCCCCGATAACCTCCTCATCGATTTCAAAAAGATTGAAGAAAAAATCAACACCAAGACAAAGGCAATTATTGCCGTAGATTATGCGGGACACCCGTGCGAATGGGATGAACTCCGTCAGATTGCAGACCGCCACAATATTTGGTTAGTCGCCGACGCCTGCCATGCGCTTGGCGCAAAATATAAAAACCGCCTTGTCGGTTCACTCGCTGACCTTAACATTTTCAGTTTTCACCCGGTAAAGCATATTACCACTGGTGAAGGCGGCATGATAACAATCAACAATTCAGAACTCGCCGAACGCATGCGTATCTTCCGCAATCACGGCATCACAACCGACCATCGACAGCGAGAGGCGCAAGGTTCCTGGTACTATGAGATGGCTGAACTTGGATACAATTACCGCATAACAGACTTCCAATGCGCTCTCGGTACAAGTCAGCTCAAAAAACTTCCCCGGTGGATAGATCGTAGAAATGAAATAGCTCGGAAATACGATGACGCTTTTCGTATCTCAGATCGCATATCACCCTTGAAAAGGGCCGATCATGTGACCCACGCATATCACCTTTACGTTGTAAGACTTGATCTAGAGAGCATCGGCAAAACGCGTGCACAAATTTTCCATGAATTGCGAGAACGAGGTGTCGGTGTAAATGTTCATTATGTTCCAGTGCATCTCCACCCTTATTATCGAGACACATTTGGCACAAAGCTGGGGGATTGTCCTATAGCAGAAGCCGCTTACGAGCATATTCTCTCATTGCCAATGTACCCGAAGTTAACAGATAAAGACATCGAATTTGTGATTGAACAGATACATGAGGTGATAATGCGTTGAAGACAACAGCGGAACGCAATCGCCTAATACTCGGAACCGCACAGCTCGGCATGCCTTATGGAATTGGCAACAAGTCTGGCAATCCGACGCCTGAACAGGCCCGATCGATCATATCAACAGCGTTGAAGAACGGCATTTCTCATTTTGACACCGCACAGGATTACGGGGAAAGTGAAGCACTTCTTGGCAGCGTTTTGGGCGAGCTAACAGCAACAAGGGAAGCAAAGATCACAACAAAACTGCATCCGACAGTAAATATCTTGAAAGAAAACGATGTCCGTTTTGCCGTAGAACGAAGCATGAAAAACCTGAAAGTTCCCACTTTGTTCTGTCTGATGTTGCATAGAGAAAATCAGATCGAAATGTTGGATCATGGCACCGATGAGATATTGTTTAATCTGGTTCGATCCGGCTATACAGAGCAAATTGGCATATCTGTATACTCTCCGGAAGTCGCAATGCGGGCGGCAAATTCTGAAATAATAAACATTATTCAATTACCGGCTAACATTTTAGACAGACGCTTCGAAAAGGCGGGGGTATTTCATGCAGCGAAGGCCAATGGGAAAAAGATTCAGCTAAGGAGTATATTCCTCCAGGGACTACTCCTGATGAATCCTCGAGATGTACCTGAACATATGTCTTTTGCTTTACCGGTTATCTCGCAACTCGACAAACTCGCTCAAAAATACAGCACCAGCCGCCTTGCTTTAGCACTTAATTACGTCAAAGAGAAATACCCTGACTCTGGCATAATTTTTGGTGCTGAATCGTTGAAGCAGGTATCCGAAGTCTGCAGCATCTGGAACACAGAAGATCGAATTAATTTTATCCAAGACGCCGATGACATTTTCCGTAATGTGTCAGAACGAATCCTGAATCCCGCCCAATGGCATTGAAATGATCCCTTTATTTGTCGCCGAGGTTTCCAGCAATCACAACAAGAATCTGGAGCGGTGTTTCCAGTTCATTGATAAAGCCGCCGAGATTGGTTGCGATGCCGTCAAGTTTCAATTGTTCAGGATTGAGGAGCTATTCGCACAAGAAATTCTCTCAAAGAGTGAAGACCATCGAAAACGAAAAGAGTGGGAGCTACCGCTGGAATTCCTCCCCCATATTGCAGAGCGGTGTAGATCGAAAGGCATTCTGTTCTCTTGTACACCTTTTTCCATGCGGGCGGTAGAAGAATTGATGCCTTATGTTGATTTCTATAAAATTGCTTCTTATGAACTCCTATGGACAGACCTTCTGATTATTTGTGCCAACACTGGCAAGCCCGTTGTCCTTTCCACCGGCATGGCTACGCTCAACGAAGTTGAGGCGGCTGTACAAACGATTTTTACTGCGGGCTGCAATGACTTAACTCTCTTGCACTGCGTATCCGGCTACCCTACCCCGGTCGCCGAATGCAATCTCGCTGCCATAGAAACACTGCGCTCCTTCTTTAACCGCTCGCCATTCATCGCGCACCTGAAATTTGGTTGGTCGGATCATAGCGTGCAACCATCTGTCATTTATCGGGCCATACACCGATGGGGTGCAGAAATAATCGAGTTTCACCTTGACCTCGATGGTACAGGGGCAGAGTTCAAAGCCGGTCACTGTTGGTTGCCCGAGCAAATAAAACCAGTTATTGAAAACATAAGAGCCGGTTTTTTTGCCGATGGGACAGGGGAAAAACAACCCTCTCAAAGTGAACTCGGCGATAGAGACTGGCGGGCAGACCCATCCGACGGCCTTCGACCCCTAAAGAAACTTAGGACAGAATGGAGAAAATAATTTGAAACCGATTGCAATCATTCAGGCACGGATGAGCTCAACGCGACTTCCTGGAAAGGTGCTCAAACCAATCTTAGGACGCCCGATGCTATGGCATATTGTACACAGACTCAAACATGTAACTGCTCTTGCCAAAATTATAGTTGCCACTTCTGATCAACCTTCCGATGACCCTGTCAGACGATTCTGCAGTGAAAACGCTATTCCTTTTTTTGCGGGAAGTGAAAATGATGTGCTGGATCGCTTTTATCAAGCGGCTCTCATATTTCAAGGTGATCCCCTGATCCGCATAACGGGAGACTGTCCATTTGTTGACCCGAAAATTGTATCTGAGCTTCTATCTCTCTATCAAAAGTCCTATGCCGATCACATTGGTGTTGCGACTGGTGCCGGTGCGATTTATCTTGATGGAGGACGTTTTCCTGATGGGCTCGATGCTGAATGTATTCGCCTTTCTGCCCTCGAAAAGGCGTGGCGAGAAGCAACCGAACAATCAGACCGAGAGCACGTCACACCCTACATCTGGCAAAACAAAGGTATCTTTCGCTGCCAGGTTCTAAAAAGTCCAAAAGATTATTCCCATATGCGGTGGACAGTTGACAATGAGGAAGACTTTCAATTAGTAACGAACATATATGAAAATTTATACCGCGATGACAAACCATTTCTGATGAAGGATATTTTGAACTATCTTTCGCAACATCCGGAAATAGCCAACATGAATAGTGCCTTCATTGGATTAGAAGGGTATCAAACCCTTTGGAATAAGGAGGAATAGCCGTGAAGGGTCAGGAGCTCTACAAAAAAGCAAAAAAACTGATTCCCGGCGGAACTCAGCTTTTGTCAAAACGCCCGGAGATGTTCCTTCCGGACAATTGGCCTTCATATTATTCTAAAGCACAAGGTGTGGAGGTTTTTGACCTCGAAGGCAACAGGTATATAGACATGAGCATCATGGGTGTCGGTGCATGCGTACTGGGTTATGCCGACCCGGATGTGGATCAAGCCGTCAAAGCAGCAATCGACAGCGGCTCCATGTGCACCCTCAATGCGCCAGAAGAGGTCGAGCTTGCCGAGTTGCTTTGTGAGTTGCATCCTTGGGCGCAGATGGTCCGCTACGGACGTTCCGGAGGCGAGGCCATGACCATCGCCGTGCGTATCGCCCGTGCCCATACCAAGAAGGATGTGATTGCCTTTTGCGGCTACCATGGTTGGACGGATTGGTATCTTGCCGCCAATCTCGGAGACACTGAAGCCCTTGACGGACACCTCATGCCCGGCTTGAGCCCCGCTGGCGTACCAAGGGGACTAACGGGAACAGCAATTCCTTTTCATTACAATCAAATAGATGAATTAAAAGCCATCGTTAACAATCAACGCCAGAACATCGCGGCGATCGTTATGGAACCACAGCGGGATCATGCGCCAAACCTCGGATTTCTGGAAACAGTTAGGGATATTGCGTCAAATATTAATGCTGTCTTGATTTTCGATGAAATCACTACAGGATTTCGCATGACCGCAGGCGGCATTCACCTCCGCCACGGTGTCTATCCGGATATGGCCGTCTTTGCCAAGGCCATGGCTAATGGTTACCCTATGGCGGCAGTTATCGGTACCGAAGACGTAATGCAGGCGGCCCAATCCACTTTCATCAGCAGCACCAACTGGACAGAGAGAACAGGACCGGCGGCGGCACTGGCAACAATCCGCAAATACCGAAGGGAGAATGTAGCCGCACATCTCATTCAGATAGGCAACATGGTCATCGATGGATGGAAAAAGATTGCCACCGAAGTAAACCTAAAACTTAACGCCGATGCAACCATACCGAGCCTCGCCCATTTCGGCTTGCCCTATCCCGATGAACTTGAATTGACCACCCTCTTTACCCAGTTAATGCTAAAGAAAGGTTATCTGGCCTTTCACCAGTTTAAACCGTCTTTTGCCCATAGAGAAAATCACGTGCGTGATTATTTAACGAGAGTATCGGAAGTTTTTTCTATTCTTAAAGAAGCATCGGACAAAGGAAATGCGGCAGAGCTACTCGAAGGCCCACCGGCACGCCGTGGTTTCTATAGACTCACATGAAAAAACAAAGAGCTGTCTTGTTTCGCTGTGACGGATCGCCTGAACTTGGCTTAGGACACATAGTGCGATGCCTTGCCCTTGCTGACGAACTCAAAAACCACAACATCAATATCTACTTTGCCATACGTAAAGGCCCTCTTGGCATACGGATGGTTGAGGAAAAGGGCTACAGAGTCTTTACCTCAGATGAGGTCACCAATAATTTCGATTACGGCAAATGGATTGATAAATGTGCCATTGAATCATGCTGCAAAGCGATTATATTCGACGTGCGAGATGGATTATCAAGAGCAATTGTCAGAAAATTGCGCAACAAAGGCATTCTAACCGTAACCATCGACGATCCGGAAGACAAACGCCTTGAAATGGATCTGGCATTCTATCCACCCGTTCCGCAGGTAAAAAGAATGGATTGGTCAGGTTTCACGGGAGAACTCTATATCGGCTGGGACTGGGTGATTCTCCGCCCCGAATTCGCTGCGTGGCGGCAAAGACAAAATGAAACTGTCCAATCACGGGAAAGAGATAACACGTTAACGCCACGCATCTTGATTACCATGGGCGGAAGTGACCCGGCTGGCCTGACACTAAAAGCCGTAGAAGCCCTGAATATGTTGCATGAAAACTTTCAAGCCATGATTGTCCTCGGACCGGGGTTCATGCATGAAGATCCGCTAAATAAACTTCTCAGGAAGATCAATTATAACTATACCATTATTCGGAATGTCTTGGATATGGCTCCCATTATGGCACAGGCAGACCTTGCCATTGCCTCTTTTGGGGTGACGGCCTTTGAACTTGCGGCTCTGGGAGTACCAGCGATTCATCTGTGCCTTACTGAAGACCATGTTGAATCCGCCTCGACTTTTGTCAAAGCAGGAATCGCCGTTAGTCTGGGGTTGTTCAACAACGTGAGCAAACCCGTGCTTGCCAATGCTATCAGACAATTGCTGGTTAATGCCCAACGACGTTCTATTATGAGTGATAGGGCCAAACAAAAGGTGGATGGGCAGGGGGCGACAAAGATTATCCAGATGATAGAGATTAGAGTGAAAGATATCAATGGCTGAATCAAGGGAATGGCAAAATCATAAAGGACGTATGTTAGACTCCGTCAAGGGGTTTGACGTGATCGAATGCGAGACATGTGGCTTTAAACACATCGTGCCAATTCCCTCTCAGGAAGAATTGGAAACCGTCTATCGCCATGAGTACTACTCTTTGGAAAAACCATTGTACCTGGAGCGAGTTAAAGAAGACATAGAGTGGTGGAATCTGGTATATAGCGAACGTTTCGATACTTTCGAAGAACTGCTGCCACCTTACCGCCGCCGCATCCTTGACGCCGGTTCCGGGCCGGGCTATTTCCTGCTGCATGGTAAACAGCGCGGGTGGCAGGTATTGGGTATTGAGCCTTCAGCGCAGGCAGCCGCACATAGCCGTGAGTTAGGAATAGAAATCATTGAAGACTTTTTGACAGAGGAAACGGCAAAAGGACTTGGGACTTTCGATGTTGTGCACATGAGTGAAGTATTGGAACATATACCAAATCCCAAATCATTGCTTCATACTGCTAGTAATATCCTCGCTCCGGGTGGCTTGCTATGTGTTGTAGTGCCCAATGACTATAATCCATTTCAATACGCTCTTCGGAAAGCATGCGGCTATGCCCCCTGGTTTGTAGCGCCACCCCATCATATCAACTACTTTGATTTTAAATCCTTACGCTATCTCTTAGAATCCTGTGGTTTTGAAGTAGTTTTTCAGGAAGCCACATTTCCGATTGATATCTTTCTGCTCATGGGGGATAATTATGTAGGAAACGATATGCTTGGCCGGCAATGTCATGCCAAAAGGAAAATACTGGAACAAAATCTTGCAAAAGCAGGGTTGACCGATTTAAAGCGCAGGCTGAGTCAGGCTTTTGCGTCTATGAATATTGGGCGAGAAGTCCAAGTTATCGGGCGGAGGTCATAACCGCAAGGATGCGCAAACATCGGGCCATTATCAGCATAGGTGCAGGCAACAGCCAGCTTCCTCTTATCCTTTCCTCCCGTAAGAGAGGATGGTCAGTAGTAGCCGTAGATCGCAATCCCAATGCTATCGGGTTTCAACACACCGATATGTCCATCAATGAAAGCACCTATGATTCTGATACTGTGATTGCTGCATTGAGAGAAATCCAAGATTTGTATCAATTTGAAGGTGTTGTCGCACGAACAACAGCGTATGAAGCACTGCTCACAGCAGCAAAGGTGGCACAAGAATTCAATCTACCAGGACTAACGAACGAACTTGTGCAGATATCAACCGAAAAATCCACTCTTCGGGAATTTTGCAATCTTTATTTCTTACCTGTACCTATGGGCATTAAAGGTGGCCCAGATATTTCTCACATAGAATTGGTCAACCCTCCTCTAATTATTAAACCAGACCGCACATCTGTTGGCAAATCAAATATATACTTTTGCAGTAATAAGTCTCACTTACATACATATATAGCTGAAACCATTAAAATGTCCACCAACCAAATGGTTGAGATTGAATCCTATTTAGAAGGCATTGATGCGACTTGTTTGTGCTGGGCCCATAGGGGGCAGGCACAAATCATTACATGGTGGGATGAGTTAGTTGGTATTGACAAAGACAATAGGATCGTAGGTCTCGGTGTAAGTGTACCCTCAGTAATAGCAGGAACTATAGTACAGGGAGAGGCGGAACGGATTGTAGCTAAATTGGTTCGCCATTTTCCTGAAGCAGATGTTTTGCTTCATGTCTCATTCAGAGTCACAATGGAGGGCATGCCCTATATTATGGAAGTTCATGCCGATCTAGGTGGCGATTTGATAGCTGATGTACTATTGCCATCAGCTAATAAAAACTTTAACTTTTTTGATATTGCAATATTGATAGCAACAAAGCAATTACAAAAAGTGGAAGACTATTTTTTTAATCCCACGGTCTTGTATTATATGAACAGATCAAACGAACTCGGTTCTGCATCCTTTTTGCAATTTTTTGACCCAGCTCTATACCAAGAAGGAGGCGTAAAGCATAACCTGGCACTACTTCCTGAGATCGTGCCTTTGCGAAATATTGAACTCTCTGCTTGGCCTTTGCATTTAGAGTGGTTTGAAAAAAACTCATCTGGAGTGTATGAATGAATAAAAAGAAATTAAAAGCTATCATTCACATTGGCGGTAGTCATCTCCAACTTCCAAGTATTCGCTGGGCTAAGGAACTCGGCCTTTATGTAATAGTTACTGATAGAAATCCTAATGCTCCTGGACGGTCAATTGCTGATCAATTTGAAGTTATCAGCGGCACCGACATTCTTAAACTGATTGATTTAGCCAATCAAATATCAGCAAAGCATGAATTGGTTGGAGCCTATACGAGCAATGACTTTGGGCTAAAGGCCGTGGCAGCGATATCAGATCAATATGAATGTCCCGGTTGTTCTCTCGCTGCTGTGGAGCGAGCACTTAACAAATCGCTCTCAAAAAAATTATGGCAAACAGAAAACCTGCCAACCCCGAGAGGGATAACAATTAGAGAAATTAATAGTCTGTCTGAAGCCATAGATAAACTTGGTTTGCCGGTTATTATTAAGCCAATAGATAGCAGCGGTAGTCAGGGAGTTCGTTCAGTCTACGATCATAGAGATTTAATTGATGCGTTCAAATCAGCGCAGCAGTTTTCAAAAACAGTCCTCATAGAGCAATTAATTATAGGACATCATATAGATGTGAATGGACTGTTCATAGAAAATAAATTTGTCCCTTGCGGAACCATGGATCGATTTTTTTCTGACCCACCCTTCCATTATCCTATTTGGGGTTGCCAGCCCTCATCTTTGACTGAAGAACAGGAGAATATCGTTTACGCACTTGTTGAACGTGCATCACGCGTTCTAGGGATTGATGCTGGGCCTGTTAAAGCTGATGTAGTTTGGACAGATGATGGACCGGTTATTTTGGAATTGGCGCCTCGTTTTCACGGAGATGTAAGCACAGCACATGTAACCCCGTTAGCAACATTAGGAAATCCCATCAAGACATGGATAACTTATTTGATGGAAAAGGGAAACGTGTCAGAATATTTGAACATCGACGTTATTCAATACGCTGGATGGATGTCACTTTTTCCTTCCACTTCGGGAACTTTAGTGTCAGTTCAAGGCATTATGAATGCGAAGGCGATAAAAGGCATGCAAAAAGTTTTGCTTAGCAAAGAAGCTGGTGCTTTTATAAAGCAAGTCAAAGATAACTCCGCAGTTTGCGGATTCTTATGGGCCGTCGCCGCTAATCGCTGCGAGTTGCTCGAAATCTTGTCTACGGCCCGATCGTCCATCGAGTTTATCGTTGAATGAGGAAATATTAAGACAGATAGGAGGACATAATGATTTCACCGCAAACTATTACTAGTCCTAGTGATCTAAAAAAACTCAATCCTTCTGAATTGACTCTTTTTGCTGATGAAGTTAGACATTTCTTGATAGAAGAGGTGTCACGCACTGGTGGTCACATTGGTGCCAATTTGGGCACAGTAGACTTGAGCATAGCACTGCACTACTCTTTTAACTCACCCACAGACAAGATCATTTGGGATACAGGCCACCAAGGATACACACACAAAATCATTACTGGGCGGGCCTACATGTTCCCCACACTTAACACTTATGGCGGAATGAGTCGCTTTATAACGCGAGCTGAAAGCGAACATGATATCATTGATGCGTCACATGCTGGCACGTCAATTTCTATAGGACTTGGCATAGCATTGGCAAAAAAACTTAGAGGGGAAAAAGATTTTGTGATTGTTATAATCGGAGATGGGTCGCTCTGTGAGGGAATAGCGATGGAGGCCTTAAATCACGCAGCCGCTGAGAAAAGGATAAATCTAATATTAGTTCTGAATGATAATGGGTATGCTATTAGTCCTGGTTTTGGAGGTTTACACAACTGCCTACAAAACAAGTCCACATATGGGTATAGTGCGGAAACTTTTTTCAAATCATTAGGTTTAGAATATATAGGCCCAATAAACGGTCATAACATAGCACAGATAGTGGATGCTTTTGAGAAAGCCAAAAAATTAGAAAGCGTTCCACTAATACATGTAAAAACTATAAAAGGCTACGGACTTAAAGTTGCAGATAAGCACCCTTACAGACTTCATTTTTCGTTTCCTTTCGACCCAATAACGGGGAACACAGAGGAGGGATATAAATATACGGGGTACCAAGAAATAGCAGCTTCTATTATAGAAGATGAGATGAAAAGAGACGAGAAAATAATCGTCATTACACCTTCAACAATTTATGCAACTGGATTACAGTCAGTTTTCAATCTCTTCCCAGACCGTTGTTTTGATCCTGGAATGGAAGAGCAGCATGCAATGACAATGACTGTAGGCTTAGCCTTGGAAAGACACAAACCGGTGATATTCTATCAATCAACATTCATGCAACGAGCTTTTGATCAATTGATTCACGATGTCTGTTTCATGAACCTCCCCACCATGATACTAACGGTACGTACAGGATTCTCTGGATACGATAGCCCAACACATCACGGTATATACGATTTCGCTTATCTTCGAGGAATTCCGAATTTAAGGGTCATGTATCCTAAGGATAAGTTTGAATTGGAGCGAATGTTACGCGATAATTTGCTCAGTCTGAAGGGTCCCACATTGATCGAGATGGACTGCCCCCCTGGGGTTAGACAGTTCCGGTTAGGGCAGTCGGACAGGGGTTCTGGGTTGAAAACATTTCTTCAAACTCCACAGGCGGTCTGTATCCGAGAGAGGAATGCAGACGTTTGCGATTGTACACTTCCTGGATAAAAAAGGGAAGCCGAATCTGAACATCTTCCAGGGTCCGGTATTCCCAGAGATAGACTTCCTCGTTCTTTAAGGTCTTGATGAAGCTCTCGGCTGTAGCATTGTCGTAGGGATTTCCTTTCCGGGCCATGCTGATCCGGAAGCCGTGCATGAGGAGCATCGCCACGTAATCGTGGGATGCATACTGAACGCCCCGATCGGAGTGATGGATGATCCCCTCGGAAGGACGGCGATCTCGAATGGCCATCTGAAGTGCCTCCAGGCAGAGAGCCGTGTCTATGTTGCGGGAGATGGCATAGCCCACGGCCCTGCGGGTAAAGAGGTCCAGAATGACCGCCAGATACACGAAGGCATTCCAGATGCCGATATAGGTGATGTCCGCCACCCATGCCTGGTTGGGACCCGTGACGGCGAGGTTCTGCAGGAGATTGGGATAAATCCGATGGCCGTGGTTGCTGTCGGTAGTCCGGGTCCAGCGGCGTTTTGGTTTTTTGAGAAGGCCGCGCTCACGCATGATGCGGTGAACCTTCTTGTGGTTGACCGGGTTCCCCCGGCGGTGCAGTTCGCGGGTCACACGGCGATATCCATAGCCCGAGAACTCTTCGATGATCGCTTCGATGCTGTGGATGAGATCCTGATCATCGGGAACGACCTTCGGCTTATGATAATACGTGCTGCGGGGCAGGTTCATGAGTTGGCACCCCCTTTCGGTGCTTTCGAGGAGGTGACGATGCTTAATAATGAACCGGCGTTTTTCTTCGGCGCTGACAAGAGGCCCCTCTGAACGGCTTTTTTTAAAAACTCGTTCTCCAGGGTGAGCCGGCCCACCAGCTGCTCCAGCTGCCGGACGCGGTCCTCAAGGGCGGCCTCTTTGGTGGGTTCATTGCCGAAAAGCCCCCGGGCGTACTGCTCTTTCCAGTGGTAGAGAAGACCCGAAGAGATGTCATGGCGGCGCATGAGCTGGGCCGGGGTGCTCATCCCGCTAAGCAGTTCTTCGACAACCTGACGCTTGAGTTCGACACTGAATTTTCTTCGCTGCTTCATGGCAAGATCCTTCCTCCCGTTCTCCGGGATGTTCGGTCCTGCCGACTACTCTAACATATTTTGTCCAACGCGGGGGGTGCATTTCAA
>Ga0067045_1027511_pt1 | contig 106128 bp, 102 predicted proteins | sample TerdegcTABiofilm_FD_59184 | JGI IMG/M metagenome (GOLD analysis project Ga0067045, IMG submission 59184) | Combined Assembly of (Gp0054472, Gp0054536) Wastewater bioreactor microbial communities from Singapore -Terephthalate degrading...
GATCGAGGCGCTGGGGCCCGCCACCCCCTGAGCCTGCCGCGGCAGCCAATCCGCGCAAGACAGCCCGCAGCCATCGCCGAACAATGCCGGCAACGGACCCCTTTCGGGTCTGTCCCTGTTGCTGACTGCCATGACCTTTCGTGCCACCCTGGACCTGCTGCTGCTCGACTGGCTGCAGGCCGCCGCGCTGACGGCGCGCCCCCGCTTCGCCGACCACTCTGCGGACACCTTCGCCGCGGTGCTCGACCTCAGCGAACGCCTGGCACAGGACAAGTTCGCGCCCCACAACCGGCGCGCCGACACCGAAGAGCCGCACTTCGACGGCGAGCGCGTGCACCTGCCCGAAGCCACGCGCGAGGCGGTGCAGGCCCATGCCGAAGCCGGCCTGCGCGCGGCGGGGCAGGACGCCGAATGCGGCGGCATGCAACTGCCCTACGTGGTGGAAGCGGCCTCGCGCAGCTTCTTCATGAAAGCCAGCATCGGCATCGACGCCTACGCCATGCTCACCACGGCCAACGCCAACCTGCTCATGGCGCATGGCACGCCGGCGCAGCGCGCCGCGTTTGCCGTGCCCGAACTCGATGGCCGCTACACCGGCACCATGTGCCTGAGCGAGCCGCAGGCCGGCTCCAGCCTGGGGGACATCCTCACGCGCGCGGTGCCGGACGGCGCCGGCAGCGACGCCGATCCGCTCGGCCCGCGCTACCGCCTGCAAGGCCACAAGATGTGGATCTCCGGGGGCGAACACGAGCTGGCCGACAACATCGTGCACCTGGTGCTGGCCAAGGTGCCCGGTGCCGACGGCCGCCTGCCGCCGGGCGTCAAGGGGATTTCGCTGTTCATCGTGCCGCGCTGGCTGGTGAATGCCGACGGCCGCCTCACCGGCACGCGCAACGACGTGGCGCTCGCCGGGCTCAACCACAAGCTGGGCTACCGCGGCACGGTCAACACCCTGCTCAATTTCGGGGAAGGCCGGTACCCGGTGGCCGGGCGCGCGGGTGCCGTCGGCTACCGCGTCGGGGCCGAAGGCGACGGCCTGCGCTGCATGTTCCACATGATGAACGAGGCGCGCATCCAGGTGGGGCTGGGGGCCACCATGCTCGGGTGGGCGGGCTACGAGGCCGCGCTCGACTACGCACGCCAGCGCCCCCAGGGCAGGCCCGCCGGCCCGGCCGGGCGGGACCCCGCCACACCGCCGCGGCCCATCATCGAACACCCCGATGTGCGCCGCATGCTGCTGGCGCAGAAGGCCTATGCCGAAGGCGGCCTGGCCCTGGGGCTGTACTGCGCGCGGCTGGTGGACGACAAGGCCACGGGCGACGCCGCGCTGGCCAGCGAAGCCGGTGCCTTGCTGGAGCTGCTGACCCCCGTGGCCAAAAGCTGGCCCAGCGAGTGGTGCCAGGAAGCCAACAGCCTGGCGATCCAGGTGCACGGCGGCTACGGCTACACGCGCGATTTCGCGGTGGAACAGCACTGGCGCGACAACCGGCTCAACATGATCCACGAAGGCACGCACGGCATCCAGGCGCAAGACCTTCTGGGTCGCAAGGTGCGCGCCGAGGGCGGCCGGGCGCTGGCCCTGTGGCAGACCCGGTTGCAGGACACGGCGCGCCGCGCGCGTGCGGTGGTGGCCCTGCAGCCGATGGCCGATGCGCTGGAGGACGCGGCCGCGCTCGTCACCGCCGCCACCCAGGCCGCCTGGCGCGGCGACCGGCCCGACGTGGCCACCCACAACGCCATGGGCTATCTGCGCGGCTTCGGCCACACCGTGGTGGCCTGGCTCTGGCTCGACCTGGCGACGCTGGCGTCACAGCGCCTGGAGGCTGGCGCGGGCGATGCCCAGCTGCTGCAGGGCCAACTGGCGGCGGCGCGCTACTTCTTCGTGCGCGAGCTGCCCCAGGTGGGGGCCTGGCTGGCGCCGGTGATCGACGGCGACGACCAGCTGGCCACGCTCGACACGGACGTGCTCTGAGGTCAGCCACTGCGCGCAAGTCGCGGCGGGGGCCGGTTCCTAGAATGAAATGCGCGGCCCGCAGCCACCCCGGCTGCGGGGCTTTCCCCCTCTCAGCCCCATGTTCGACTTTCCTTCCGCGCCCCATTACTTCACCGCCGAACACGACGCCTTCCGCGAAGCGCTGCGCGACTTCGTGGCGCGCGAGATCACCCCGTTCGCGGCCGACTGGGACGAGGCCGAAGGCTTTCCGCGCGAGCTCTACCGCAAAGCCGCCGATCTGGGCGTGCTGGGCGTGGGCTACGACGAAGCCTATGGCGGCACACCGGCCGACGTGTTCTACCACCTCATCGTTTCGGAAGAGATTGCGCGCTGCGGCGCCGGTGGCGTGGGGGCGTCGCTGCTCTCGCACACCATCGGGCTGCCGCCCGTGGCCCGTTTCGGCAGCGAGGCGCTGAAGCAGCGCATCATTCCCGAGGTGCTGCGCGGCGAAAAGATCGCCGCGCTGGCCGTGACCGAGCCCTCGGGCGGCTCCGACGTGGCGGCGCTCAAGACCACCGCCGTGCGCGATGGCGACCACTACGTCGTCAACGGCGAAAAGGTCTTCATCACCTCGGGCATGCGGGCCGACTACTTCACGGTCGCGGTGCGCACCGATCCGGCCAGCAAGGGCGCCTCGGGCGTCTCGGCGCTGCTGATCGAAGGCGACGCGGCGGGCCTCTCGCGCACCGCGCTCAAGAAGATGGGTTGGTGGGCGTCGGACACGGCGCACCTGCGCTTCGACAACGTGCGCGTGCCGGCGAGCCAGTTGCTGGGCGTGGAGCACCAGGGCTTCAAGGTGTTCATGAACAACTTCAACAGCGAGCGCCTGGGCATGTCGGCGCAGGCCTGCGCCTACGCGCAGGTTTGTCTGGAAGAGGCGCTGGACTGGGCGCGCGAACGCAAGACCTTCGGCATGAGCCTGTCCGAACGGCAGGTGATCCGCCACAAGCTGGTCGACATGTACGCCCGCATCGACGCCGCGCGCAGCCTGATCTACGACCTGGCCTGGCGCCTGCGCGAAGGGGTGGGCGACGCCAACGAGCTGGTCGCCCGCACCTGCATGGCCAAGATCCTGTCGACGCAGGCCATGCAGTTCTGCGCCGACCAGGCGGTGCAGATCCTGGGCGGCATGGGGTTCATGCGCGGTACCCGCAGCGAACGCATCTACCGCGAGGTCAAGGTGATGATGATCGGCGGCGGTTCCGAAGAAATCATGAAAGACCTGTCGGCGCGCCAGCTCGGTTTCTGAGCGGGCGTTCGGTGGCACCCTGCCGGAGGCGGCCCTGTGCCTGGGCAGCCTGTGGATTCCCGCGTGCGCGGGAATGACGGGTGCTGGGTGCCCGGGACACGCGCCAAGGGCGAAGCGTTGGGGGGCAGGCGATCCGCCGCCGGGCCGCTGTGAGGTGGCTGGATTCCCGCGTTCGCGGGAATGACGGCTTCCCTGGGGGCACCGACTAGTGCAGCGGCGGAGCGTGGGAGCACCGGGCCAGCCGCCGGGCCGCCCCAAGGCTGACCCAGCCCCCTCGGGGGGCAGCGACCCGCGTCAGCGGCGGAGCGTGGGGGTCACGATCCGGCGCCGGGCCACCCCGGGACAACCCGGGCCGCAGGCAGCCAATTCTCGCAAGACACTGTGTCGCGGCACTCCTACGATGACTTCCACACCGTCGCCAGGCCTTCGGCCCCGCGGCACCGAGCGCAATCTTCCGATTCCTATGGCACACATCGAGTCCCAACTGTCCGTCACCAGTGACACCTACCAGGCCAACCGCGAAGGCATGCAGGCGCTGCTTGAGCGTGTGCGTCTGTACGAAGCCCGCGCGCGCCAGAAATCGGCCGCCTCGCGCGAGCGGTTTGAAAAGCGCGGGCAGATGCTGCCGCGCGACCGCCTTGCGCTGTTGCTCGACCCGGGTGCGCCCTTTCTCGAAATCGCCTCGCTCGCGGGCCTGGGCATGGACCAGGCCGACCTCGACCGCAGCGTGCCCGGCGGTGGCGTGATCGCCGGCATCGGCTTCGTTTCGGGCATCCGCTGCATGGTGATGGCGTCCGACTCCGGCATCGACGCCGGCGCGCTCCAGCCCATGGGGCTGGACAAGATCCTGCGCGTGCAGGAGCTGGCGCTGGAAAACAAGCTGCCCTATGTGCAGCTCGTCGAAAGCGCGGGCGCCAACCTCATGGCTTACCGGGTGGAAGACTTCATCCACGGTGGCAGTTCCTTCCGCAACCTGGCGCGTCTGTCGGCCGCGGGTTTGCCGGTGGTGACGGTGACGCACGGCTCGTCCACCGCCGGCGGCGCCTACCAGACCGGCCTGTCCGACTACATCATCCTGGTGCGGGGGCGCTCCAGGGCCTTCCTGGCCGGCCCGCCGCTGCTCAAGGCCGCCACGGGCGAAATCGCCACCGAGGAAGAACTCGGCGGCGCGGTGATGCACACCAGCATCTCGGGCCTGGGCGACTACCTCGCCGAGGACGACCGCGACGCGCTGCGCATCGCCCGCGAGGTGCTGGGCCACATCGACTGGAACCGCGACATGCCCGCCGATGCGCCGCGCGCCTTCAAGCCGCCGCGCTACGACACCGAGGAGCTGCTGGGCATCATGCCGATGGACCACAAGCGGCCGGTGGACATGAAGGAGGTGATCGCGCGCATCGCCGACGACTCCGAGTTCCTGGAGTTCGGCGAGAACTACGGCGGCGCCACCGTCTGCGGCCACCTCAAGATCGAAGGCTGGCCGCTGGGCGTGATCACCAACAACGGCCCCATCGACCCGGCCGGCGCCACCAAGGCCACGCACTTCATCCAGGCCTGCTGCCAGTCGAAGACGCCCATCCTCTACCTCAACAACACGACCGGCTTCATGGTCGGTCGCGCCTACGAGGAGGGCGGCATCATCAAGCACGGCTCCAAGATGATCCAGGCCGTGACCAACGCCACCGTGCCGCAGATCACCATCTACTGCGGCGCCTCGTTCGGCGCCGGCAACTACGGCATGTGCGGCCGCGGCTTCCATCCGCGTTTCTGCTTCTCGTGGCCCAACGCCAAGACAGCGGTCATGGGCGGCGAGCAGGCGGCGCAGACCATGGCCATCGTCACCGAGGCGGCGATGCGCCGCAAAGGTGAGGTGGACCACGCCAAGATCGAAGCGCTCAAGCAGGGCATCGTCGAACGGTTCGACCGCCAGATGAGCGTGTTCACCACCAGCGCGCGCCTGCTCGATGACGGCGTCATCGACCCGCGCGACACCCGCGCCGTGCTGGCCAACGTGCTGGCCCTGTGCCGCGAAGCCGCCGCCCGCGAACCCCAGGCCATGCAGTTCTCCGTGGCCCGCCCCTGAATCTTTCGCCCAACCCCGCCATGCAACTCACCCCCGAACACGAACAGATCCGTGACACCATCCGCCGCTGGATTGCCGAGAAGGTCAATCCCCATGTGGACGCCTGGGAGGAGGCCGAAATCTTCCCCGCCCACCAGGTGTTCCGCCAGATGGGCGAACTGGGCCTGCTGGGCCTGAACAAGCCGGTCGAAAACGGTGGCATGGGGCTGGACTATTCCTACGCCGCCGTGCTGGCCGAAGAGCTGGCGCAGATCAACTGCGGCGGCATTCCCATGGCCATCGGCGTGCAGACCGACATGTGCACGCCGGCGCTGGCCCACCGCGGCAGTGCGGAGCTGCGGGCCGAGTTCCTGGCGCCCGCCATCTCGGGCGAATACGTCGGCTGCCTGGGCGTGTCCGAAGTGGGCAGCGGCTCCGACGTGGCGTCCATCAAGACCACCGCGCGCAAGGACGGGGACGACTACATCATCAACGGCGGCAAGATGTGGACCACCAACGGCACGCAGGCCGACTTCTGCTGCGTGCTGGCCAACACCTCCGACGGCCCGGTGCACAAGAACAAGTCGCTCATCATCGTGCCGATGAAGACCAAGGGCGTCGAGGTTGCCAAGAAGATCCGCAAGATCGGCATGGACGCCTCCGACACCGCGCAACTGTTCTTCGACGACGTGCGCGTGCCGCAGCGCTACCGCGTGGGCGAGGAGGGGCAGGGCTTCATCTACCAGATGGAGCAGTTCCAGGTCGAGCGCCTGTGGGGCGCGCTCAACACCTGCGCCTTCGCACAGCGCGCCATCGACATCACCATCGAATACACACGCGATCGCCAGGTGTTCGGCAAGCCGCTGCTGGACAACCAGGTGGTGTACTTCAAGCTGGCCGAACTGCAGGCTGAGGTGGAAGCCGTGCGCGCGCTGAACTGGCGTGGCGTGGAAATGATCGTGCGCGGCGAAGACGCCACCCACGTGGCCACCATGGCCAAGTTCAAGGTGGGCCGCCTGGTGCGCCAGGTGACCGACAGCTGCCTGCAGTACTGGGGCGGCATGGGCTTCGTCAAAGAGAGCCTCATCTCGCGCTTCTACCGCGACTTCCGCCTCAGCTCCATCGGCGGTGGCGCCGACGAGGTGATGCTGCAGATCCTGTCCAAGAACATGGGCATCTTCCCCAAGAAAGCCGCCTGAGCGCCCTGCCCACCATGACCACTGCGACCCCTTTCCACAAAATCCTGATCGCCAACCGGGGTGAGATCGCGCTGCGCGTGATCCGCTCCGCCCGTGCCATGGGCTACCAGACCGTGGCCGTCTACTCCACCGCCGACGCCGGTTCGCGCCACGTGCTCGAAGCCGACCAGGCGGTGTGCATCGGCGAGCCGCTGCCGGCGCAGAGCTACCTGCGCATCGACGCCATCGTCGAGGCCGCGCGCCGCACCGGCGCCGACGCGGTGCACCCCGGCTACGGCTTCCTGGCCGAGAACGAAGACTTCGCGCGTGCCTGCCGCGACGCTGGCCTGGTCTTCATCGGTCCGTCGCCCGAAGCCATCATCGCCATGGGCCACAAGGCCGGTGCCAAGCAGATCATGATGGACGCGGGCGTGCCCTGCATCCCCGGTTACCAGGGCGAGGACCAGAGCGAGGCGCGCCTGGCGGCCGAGGCCGAACGCATCGGCTTCCCGGTGATGATCAAGGCCACCGCCGGCGGTGGCGGGCGCGGCATGCGCCTGGTCGAAAGCGCCAAGGCTTTTCCCGAGCTGCTGCGCAGCGCGCAGTCCGAAGCGCTGAACGCCTTCGGCGACGCCGAGGTGATCCTGGAGCGCGCCATCATCGAGCCGCGCCACATCGAGATCCAGATCTTCGCCGACCGCCACGGCAACGCCATCCATCTGGGCGAGCGCGACTGTTCGGTGCAGCGTCGCCACCAGAAGGTGGTGGAAGAGGCGCCGTCGCCCGCTGTGGATGCGGCCCTGCGCGAACGCATGGGCGCCACCGCGGTGGCCGCGGTCAAGGCCATCCGCTACGAAGGCGCGGGCACGCTGGAGTTCCTGCTCGACCAGCAGGGCCAGTTCTATTTCATGGAGATGAACACCCGGCTGCAGGTGGAGCACCCGGTCACCGAAGCCATCACCGGCCTCGACCTGGTGGAACTGCAACTGCGGGTCGCCGCGGGCGAGGCCTTGCCGCTGCGCCAGGAAGACGTGCGCTTCCAGGGACACGCCATCGAGGTGCGCCTGTGCGCCGAAGACGTGGACCGCGGGTTCATGCCCCAGAGCGGCACGCTGCGCCTGTGGCAGCCCGCGCAGACCCTGCGTGTGGAGCAGGCGCTGCGCAGCGGCGCCGAGATCCCGCCGTTCTACGACTCCATGATCGCCAAGGTGATCGCCCACGGCGCCACGCGCGACGAAGCGCGCCGCCGCCTGCTGCAGGGCCTGCACCAGACCGTGGCGCTGGGCGTGACCACCAACCAGGTGTTCCTGGGCGCCTGCCTGCGCCACCCGGTGTTCGCCGAAGGCGGCGCCACCACGGCCTTCATCGCCCGCCACCAGGATGCCCTGCTGCAGCCCGACGCCGCCGTGCGCGAGCGGGCGCTGGTGCTGGCGGCCGCACTGCTGTTCGAAACCGCGGGCGGCGCGCCGGCGCGGCCCCTGCTGCGCCGCCTCGCCCACCGACTGCCCGTGGGCCTGCTGCTGGAAGTGAACGGCGCGCGCCACAGCGTGCACGTGGCGCAGACCGGTCCCGAGCACTTCCTGGTCACGATCGGGGAAACCGAGCACGGCGTGGCGCTGGTGGCCACCGACACCCAGGGCGACGCCGGCCGGGTGCGCGTGGTGCTCGACGGGGTCATGGAAAGCGCCGATTTCGTGCGCGACGGGGCCCAGCTCTGGCTGCATTACGCCGGCCAGCCCGTGACCGTGACCGACCTGACCCGCAGCGCCGCACAGCGCGCCAGCGACAGCGGCGGTGACGGCAAGGTGCGGGCCTCCATGAACGGCCGCGTGGTCGCGGTGCTGGTGGCCGAAGGCGACCAGGTCGAGGCCGGCCAGCCCGTGGTCACGCTCGAAGCCATGAAGATGGAACACGTGCACCTGGCCCCGCTGGCCGGCCGCGTGCTCGGCCTGAGCGTGGGCGTGGGTGAGCAGGTCACGGCACGCCGCGTGCTCGCTGAGATCGAGGCGCCGGTGGCGGCCTGAAGACCCGGACCCAAGGAGACAAGACCATGAGTGAAGCGCCCGAAGTCCTGCTGGAAAAACGCGGCCCGGCTTTCTGGATCACCATCAACCGGCCCGAGAAGCGCAATGCCCTGCATGCGGGCGTGATCGCGCTCATGCGCGAAGGCCTGCGCCAGGCGCACGCCGATCCCGAGGTGCGCGCCATCGTGCTCACGGGCAGTGGCGACAAGGCCTTCTGCGCCGGTGGCGACCTGCAGCCGGGCAAGGGCTTCGCGTTCGACTTTTCCAAGCCCAGCGTCGACTACGCCGACCTGCTGCGCGAGGCACAGAACGCCACGCTGCCCCTCATCGCGCGCATCAACGGCACCTGCATGGCCGGCGGCATGGGCCTGCTGTGCATGGTGGACCTGGCCGTGGCGGCCGACCACGCGCTGTTCGGCCTGCCCGAGGTCAAGGTCGGTGTGTTCCCGATGCAGGTGCTCAGCCTGCTGCAGGACCTGGTGCCGCGGCGCACCGTGCGCGAATGGGCGCTGACCGGCGAGCCCCTGAGCGCGGCCGATGCGCTCGACGCCGGCCTGCTCAACCACGTGGTGCCGGCCGCCGACCTGGACGCCAAGGTCGACTGGCTGCTGGGCCGGTTGGTGGACAAGTCGCCCACCGCCATCCGGCGCGGCAAGTACGCCATGCGCGCCATCGAGGCGATGTCGTTCGACCAGGCCATCGCCTACACCGAGAGCCAGATCGCGTTGCTGGCCATGACCGAAGACGCCCGGGAAGGCCTGGCCGCCTTCAACGAGCGGCGCAAACCCGTGTGGACCGGCCGATGAACGCTGGCGCGCCTGCGGTGTCCCTGCCGGACTGGCCCGGTTCCCGCGCCGGTTTGACCACGCCCGTGCTCGGCCTGGCGACCTGGCTGCGCCGCGTGGCCGAACGCCACCCGCACCGGCCGGCGATCACCTGCGACGAGCGCACCTGGACCTATGCCGAGCTGCAGCAGCGCGTGGAGGCCATGGCCGCCGTGCTCGCGGCGCAGGGCCTGCAAGCGGGTGACCGCGTCGGTTACCTGGGGTTCAATCACCCGCTGTTCCTGGTCGCGCTGCACGCGTGCGCGCGCCTCAACGCCATCTTCGTGCCGCTGAACTTCCGCCTCTCCGGGCCGGAGATCGCCTTCATCGCCGAAGACGCGGGCCTGCGCGTGCTGCTGGCCGATGCGGCGCACCGGCCGGTGGTCGATGGCATCCGCGACGGGCTGCGCTGCCCGTGTTACCTCGCGCTCGATGGCGAAGCCCCTGGCTGGGCAACGCTGCCGGCGCTGGACCGCCCGGCCGCCGCGGTGCCGGCCGAGCAACCCACCGCGCCCGACGACGTGGCGCTGATCATGTACACCTCGGGCACCACCGGTCACCCCAAGGGCGCCATGCTCACGCACGGCAACTTCTGGACCAACAACCTCAACGGCATCCTGAGCAACGGCCTGCGCTGCGAGGACGTGGTGCTCAACTTCGCGCCGCTGTTCCACGTCGGTGGCCTGTGTTCGGTCTCGATGCCGGCCATGCAGGCCGGCGCCCACCTGGTGCTGCACCGGGCCTGGGACGCCGAGGCCGTGATGCACGACATCGCCCGCCACCGGGTGAGCGTCACCTTTGCGGTGCCGTCGATGCTGCTGTTCATGAGCCAGCACCCCGGTTTCGGAGCCGCCGACCTGTCCAGCCTGCGCACCATCGCCGTGGGCGGTGCGCCCATGCCGCTGCCGCTGCTGCAGCGCTACGCCGAGCGTGGCATTCCGGTCAACCAGGGTTTCGGCATGACCGAAACCACCGCCACCGTCAGCCTGCTCATCCCCGAGCGAAGCATCGACAAGCTCGGTTCCTGCGGCACGCCGGCGCTGCTGACCGAGGTCTGCCTCAAGGACTACGAGGGCCGCCTGATCACCGAACCCCACCAGCGCGGCGAGCTGTGCATCCGCGGGGGCAACGTGATGCGGGGCTACTGGAATCGCCCCGACGCCACGGCAGCGGCCTTCGACGACGAGGGCTGGTTCCACAGCGGCGACGTGGCCTACGTCGACGAAGACGGCTTCTATTTCATCTGCGACCGCCTCAAGGACATGGTCATCAGCGGTGGCGAAAACGTCTACCCGGCCGAGGTCGAGAGCGTGCTCTACCGCCATCCCGCCGTGGCCGAGGTGGCCGTGATCGGCGCGCCCGACGAGCGCTGGGGCGAACGCGTGGTGGCCGTGGCCGCGCTGAAGCCGGGCGAGCAGCTCACGCTGGAAGCCTTGCAGGCCTTTGCGCGGCAGGAATTGGCCGGCTACAAGCTGCCGCGCGAGCTGCGTATCGTCGATGCGCTGCCGCGCAACCCCACCGGCAAGGTGCTCAAGGCGCGCCTGCGGCAACCTGCCCCCTGAGTTTCATCCCCCAGAAAAAACGGAGACAAGCGCATGAGCCCGATTCCATCCCTGCCCGCCGACGGCTTCGGCGGCGTGCCCGCGCCCTGGCCCAAGATCGCCATGGGCCAGTGGTTCACCGAACGCGCGCGGCGCGACGGTGGCCGCCAGGCCCTGACCTTCGAGGGCCGCACCTGGACCTATGCCGAGATGCTGGCCGACATCGACCGCCTGGCCGGCGCCCTGCGCGCCGGCGGCATCGAGCCGGGCACCCGCGTCGGCTACCTCGGGTTCAACCATCCGATGTTCTTCGTCGCGCTGTTCGCGTGTTCCAAGATCGGCGCCATCTTCGTGCCGCTGAACTTCCGCCTGGCCGGGCCCGAGTTCGAATACATCATCAACGACGCGGGCGTGCACACGCTGCTGGTCGACACCGACCACATCGCGGTCATCGACTCGGTGCGCGAGCGGCTGCACTGCCAGCGCTACCTGTGCGCCCACGGCCAGCCGGCCGACCCCGCGCGCTGGCCCGGTGCGGCCGAGGCGATGGCGGCGGCCACGCCTGTGAGCGAGGCGCACCAGCCGCACCAGGACGACGTGGCGGTGATCATGTACACCTCGGGCACCACCGGCCGGCCCAAGGGCGCGATGCTGACCGTGGGCAACTTCTGGTGGAACCACGTCAACGAGCTGGTGATGCTCGACATGCGCCCCGACGACGTGCTGCTGACCTTCGCGCCCGTGTTCCACATCGGCGCGCTCAACGTGCTCACGCTCACCAACTTCCTCAAGGGCGCGCACATGGTGCTGCACCGGGGCTTCGATCCCGGGCTGGCGCTGCGCGACATCGCGGCCTACCGGGTGACCACCATCTTCGCGGTGCCGGCGATGCTGCTGTTCATCAGCCAGCATCCGGACTTCGCCAGCGCCGACACGTCCACCGTGCGCACCGTGATGTGCGGGGGCGCGCCGTGTCCCGAGCCGCTGCTGCACCTGCTGGACCAGCGCGGCATCCTCGTCCAACAGGGCTACGGCCTGACCGAGACGGCCGCCATGGCGACCGCGCTGTCGAGCGAATGGGCCACGGCCAAGATCGGTTCGGTGGGGGTGTCGCCCCTGTTGACCGACGTGTGCATCATGACCGCCGATGGCCAGAAAGTGACCGAGCCGCACGCGCGCGGTGAGGTCTGCGTGCGGGGCATGAACGTCACCCGCGGTTACTGGAACCAGCCCGAAGCCACGCGCAACGCCATCGACACCGAGCACTGGTTCCGCACCGGCGACGTGGGCTACTTCGACGAGCAGGGCTTCTATTACATCTGCGACCGGGTGAAGGACATGATCATCACCGGCGGCGAAAACGTCTACCCGGCGGAGGTCGAGAGCGTGCTGTTCGGACACCCCGCCGTGGCCGAGGTCGCCGTGATCGGTGTGCCCGATGCGCAGTGGGGCGAAGCGGTGGTGGCGGTGGTGGCACTCAAGCCGGGCAGCCAGCTCACGCTGGACGATCTGCGCGATTTCGCCACCGAGCGCCTGGCGCGCTACAAGGTGCCCAAGCAGATGCGCCTCGTCGATGCCCTGCCGCGCAATCCGACCGGCAAGGTGCTCAAGTACAAGCTGCGGGAGGCTTGAAGCACCCCCTGTGCCGCTGACGCGGCTTCCCCCTGCGTGGCGCGCCTTCGGCGCTTCGCGGGGGGTTGCTTCTAACGACCGCGCCAGACCGGCGCGCGCTTCTCGGCAAATGCGCGTGCACCTTCGAGCGCGTCTGCCGAGTGGCCGATCGGGTCGGCCAGCGGGGCCTGGCGGGCGAACATCTCGTCGGCCGGCCAGGTGGCCGACTCGATCACGATGCGTTTGCTGGCGCGCACCGCCAGCGGGGCCTGTTCGGCAATGCGTGCGGCGAGTTGCAGCGCCTGCGCCAGGGCCTCCCCGGGCGCCGCGAGCCGGTTCACCAGGCCCTGCGACCAGGCGCGCTCGGCGGACAGCAGGTCGCCCGTGAGCGCCATTTCCATGGCCAGGAAGTAGGGCAGGCGGCGCGGCAGCCGCATCAGCCCGCCGGCCGACGCCACCAGGCCTCGGCGTACCTCGGGCAGGCCGAACTGCGCGTTGTCGGCGGCGACGATCAGGTCGCAGGCCAGCGCGAGTTCGAAGCCACCGGCCACCGCATACCCTTCCACGGCGGCGATGATGGGCTTGGCCGGCGGGCGCTCGGTCAGCCCGCCGAAGCCGCGCACCGGGTCCCAGGGCAGTTCGCCCTGGGTGAAGGCCTTGAGGTCCATGCCGGCGCAGAAGTGCCCGCCGTCGCCGGTGATCACCGCCACGCGGCAGGTGTCGTCGGCCTCCAGCGCGTCGATGGCGGCGGCGATGCGCCGCGCCAGCGTGCCGGTCATGGCGTTGCGCGCCTGCGGGCGGCTGATGCGCAGCACGCGCACCGGCCCGTGCGGCTCGATCTGCAGCTCCTCGCTCATGCCACCTCGAACAGGCCGGCCGCGCCCATGCCGCCGCCCACGCACATGGTGACCACCACGTACTTCACGCCGCGGCGTTTGCCTTCGATCAGCGCATGGCCGACCAGGCGGGCGCCGGTCATGCCATAGGGGTGGCCGATGGAGATGCCGCCGCCGTCGACGTTGTAGCGCTCCGGGTCGATGCCCAGGTGGTCGCGGCAGTACAGCGCCTGGCAGGCGAAGGCTTCGTTCAGTTCCCACAGGCCGATGTCGTCGACCTTGAGGCCGTGGCGCTGCAGCAGTTTGGGGATGGCGTAGATGGGGCCGATGCCCATTTCTTCGGGGGCGCAGCCGGCCACGGCCATGCCGCGGTAGAGGCCCAGCGGGGCCAGGCCGCGCTTTTCGGCCAGTGCGCGGTCCATCACCACGCAGGCCGACGCACCGTCGGAGAGCTGGCTGGCATTGCCCGCGGTGATCACGCCGCCTTCGAGCACGGGCTTGAGCGACTGCAGGCTTTCGAGCGTGGTCTCGGGGCGGTTGCCCTCGTCGCGTGCGAGCGTGATGTCGCGGTAGCTGACCTGTTCGGTGGCCTTGTCGACCACCGCCATCTGTGTGGCGATGGGCACGATCTCGGCGTCGAGCCGGCCGGCCTGCTGGGCGGTGGCGGTGCGCTGCTGCGACTGCAGCGCATAGGCGTCCTGCGCGTCGCGGCCGATGCCGTACTTCTTCGCCACGAACTCGGCCGTCTGCAGCATCGGCATGTAGGCATGCGCGGCGCGTGCGATGACGGCCGGGTCGGCCTCGGCCGCGACCCACTTCATGTAGGCGTTCTGCACCGCCGAGATGTTCTCCTGCCCACCGGCCACGACCACGTCCATGCCGTCGGCGGTGACCTGCTTGGCGGCGGTGGCAATGGCCATCAGGCCCGACGCGCACTGGCGGTCCATGGTCTGGCCGGCCACGCTCAGCGGCAGGCCGGCGGCCAGCAGCGCGTTGCGCGCGAGGTTCATGCCGGCGGTGCCGGCGCTGAGCACGGTGCCGATCACCACGTCCTCAATCTCGCCGCCCTCGATGCCGGCGCGTTCGACCGCGTGGCGGATGGCGTGCGCCATCAGCGTGGGCGACTTGGTGTGGTTGAACGCCCCTTTGAAGGCCCGCCCGATGGGGGTGCGGGCGGTGGACACGATGACAGCTTCTCTCATGGAATGGCTCCGTAGACAGGGTGAGGGATCGGGCGCCGCTGGCGGCGCAGGGGGTCAGGACCGGGACAGGCGGCCGCCTTCGGCGGCCAGGCGCCGCAGCAGCGGGCTCACGCTCCAGTAGCCGAAGGGGTTGCCGCGCACGGCGGCGTAGTGGTCCAGACGCTGCACCAGCAGCGGCAGGCCGGTTTGATCGGCCAGGAACATCGGGCCGCCCTGGTGGACCGGGAAGCCGTAGCCGGCGGTCCAGACCACGTCGATGTCGCTGCCGCGGTAGGCAATTCCTTCTTCCAGGATGCGCGCGCCTTCGTTGACCATGCTGTAGATCAGGCGTTCGATGATCTCGGTGTCGGTGATGTCGCTGCGGCGGGCGATGCCGTGCTGCTGCGCCAGCGCCTCGCACACGGCCTGCGTCTCGGGGTTGGCCAGCGGCGTGCGGCCTTCGTAGCGGTAGTAGCCGGCGCCGGTCTTCTGGCCGAAGTGGCCCAGCTCGAACAGCTTGCGCACGACCACGCGGTAGGTCGGGTCGGGCGGCAGGCCACCGGCCTTCTCGTACTCGATCACGGTCTTGGCGCCGACGTCGATGCCGGCCATGTCGAGCATGCGGCATGGCCCCATGGCCAGGCCCAGGCTTTCGATGGCACCGTCGATCTGTGCCGGTGTCGCGCCTTCGAGCAGCAGGAATTCGGCTTCGCGCATGTAGACCTCGGCCATGCGGTTGCCGATGAAGCCGTAGCACACGCCCGAGACGGCCGCGACCTTGCCGATGCGCTTGGCCAGCTGCATCACGGTGGCCAGGGCGTCGGGCGCGGTCTGCGCGCCGCGCACCACTTCCAGCAGGCGCATCACGTTGGCCGGGCTGAAGAAGTGCGTGCCCAGCACGTCGGCCGCGCGCCCGGAGGCGGCAGCGATCTGGTCCACGTCCAGCGTCGAGGTGTTGGTGGCGATGATGGCGCCGGGCTTGCAAATGGCGCCCAGGCGCTGGGCGATCTGCTGCTTGAGCGCCATGTTCTCGAACACGGCTTCGATGACGATGTCGCAGTCGGCAAAGTCGGTGTCGTTGAGCGAGGGCGTCAACCGGGCCAGGCGGCGGTCGCGCTCCTCGGCGGCCAGCCGGCCCTTGCTGACGGTGGCGTCGTAGTTCTTGCGGATCGTGGCCAGGCCGCGCTCCAGCGCTTCGGAACTGGCCTCGACCAGCACGGTGTCGTAGCCGGCGTTGATGAAGCACATGGCGATGCCGCCCCCCATGGTGCCCGCGCCGAGCACGCCCACCTTGCGGATGGGGCGCAGCGCAACGTCTTTGGGCAGGCCGGGGATTTTTTCGGCCGCACGCTCGGCGAAGAACAGGTGGCGCATGGCCTGCGAGGTGCCCGATCGCAGCACGCGGGCGAACCACTCGGCTTCCACCTGTTCGCCTTGCGGGAAGGGCAGGGTGGCGGCGGCGCGCACGCTCTCGACGATGGCTTCGTGGGCCGGGTACTGGGGTTGCGAACGCGCCTTGGCCAGCGCCTGGTCGAGCAGCCCGTCGGGCAGCGAGGCCGGGTCCACCGTGAGCGCGCTGGTGCGGCGCGGCGTGCCGCCCGCCAGGGCGAGGGCCTGGGCCCGGGCCAGCGCGGCCTGCAGCGGCGGGGCATCGCTGATCTCGTCGATGATGCCGGCGGCCTGCGCTTCGGCGGCACCGACCATGCGGCCGCTGAGCATCATGTCCAGCGCGCGCTGCGCGCCCGCCAGGCGCGGCAGGCGCTGCGTGCCCAGCGAGCCGGGGATCAGGCCGAGCTTGACCTCGGGCAGGCCCACGCGGGTGGTGGGTGCGGCCACGCGCCAGTGGCACGCCATGGCCAGTTCCAGGCCGCCACCCAGGGCCGTGCCGTGCAGGGCCGCCACCACGGGGCGGCGGCTGGCTTCGAGCCGGCCCAGGAACTGGTTGTACGGCGCGGCGCTGAAGGCCGGGTCTTCGAACGCCGCGATGTCGCCGCCGGCGACGAAGGTGCGGCCTTCGCAATGCAGCACCAGGGCCTGCAGCTCGGGGCGGGCTTCGAAGGCGGCGAGGCCCTCGATCAGGCCCTGCACGGTGGCGGGGGAGAGGGCGTTGACGGGCGGGTTCTGGATGACCAGTACGCCAATGGCGCCTTCGGTCTTCAGGGTCACGGGGGTGGTCGACATGGGCAATTCCGATCAGCGAAGGGACTGGGGGACTGTAGGAGGGCCGCCCGCGCCTGTCTTGCGCCGACTGGTTGGTGCCGCGTGCAGCCGCCCCCGGTAAAACCCGGCCCCGGTCCAGCCAATGGACGCAAGACGGACACGGGGGGTGTCCCCACCATTGCGGGGTGTCTGGCGCAGGCCTCTGCCGGGGGCCGGCGCTTCGAATTTTCGGGTGGTCTGGGCACTGCCACACCGCTTCAAGGACTCCTATGCGACTGATGAAAAAATGGTTGGGAACGCTGGCTGGCGCCGGCATGGCCGCAGCGTTGGCCCTCGGGGCCGCCAGCGTGCAGGCGCGCGACCTGCGCTACGCGATGGGTTTTCCCCCGGGCTCGGACTCCGACAAGGCCGGCCAGGCCTACGCGGCCGAGGTGAAGAAGCTCACCAACGGCCAGCTCAACGTGCGGGTGTTCCCGCTGTCGCTGCTGAACTTTGCCGAAACCTCGGCCGGGCTGCGCGATGGTCTCGCCGACATCGGCTACCTGCTGGCCCCGTATTTCCCGGCCGAGTACCCGCACTTCAACCTGCTGGCCGAATCGTCGATGCAGCTGCTCACCATGGACGACCGGGTGCGTGGGCGCGAGGGCATGGCCTACGTGGGCGCGCTGTCCGAATTCGTGTTCACCAAGTGCCCGGAATGCCAGGCCGAGTTCGCCAAGCAGAACCAGGTGTTCACCGGGCCGGCCGCCAGCTCGCCCTACTACCTCAACTGCAACAAGCCGGTGCGCAACGAAGCCGAACTCAAGGGCAAGCGCCTGCGCGTGGCGGGCTCGCACTGGTCGCGTTGGGCGCGTGCCATGGGCGCGCAGCCGGTGACCATGTCGTCCAACGAAGCGCTCGAAGCGCTCAAACAGGGCGTGGTGGACTGCGTGGTGGTGTCGATCCCCGAACTCACCAACCTGGGCCTGCTGGAAGCCGTGAGCGACGTCACCGTGCAGGTGCCTGGTGGCATCTTTGCCGGCACCGGCGTGACCCAGGTCAACAGCCGCGTCTGGAAGAGCCTGACCAAGGAACAGCGCCAGGCCCTGCTGCGCGCGGGCACGGTGATGCCGGCCTACATTCCCTACGTCTACCACCAGCGTGAAAAGGACGTGCTGAACCTTGTGACCCAGCGCGGTGGGCGCGTGCACCAGCCCGACCAGGCGCTGCTGCAGAAGACCCGCGATTTCGCCGCGCAGGACATGAAGACCATCGTCGAGTTCTTCGCCAAGACACACGGCGTCAAGCGGGGCGAGGAAATGCTGGCGCAGTTCCGCCCGGTGCTGGAAAAGTGGGTGGGCCTGGTGCAGGGCGTCGACAGCCGTGAAAAGCTGGCCGACCTGTACTGGACCGAGGTGTTCTCGAAGGTGGATGCCGGCGCCTACGGCCTCTGATGCCTGCCGGAGGGCCGCCGTCGCTGGCGGTCCCCTGGCCTTTTCCATTCCCTCTTAGGTGTCGCCATGCACGCCATCGGCAAATTCCTCTCCAGACTGATCGACTCGGTGACGGTCATCTCAGGCCTGGCCATCGCGCTGATGATGGTCCACATCACGCTGGACGTGGTCTCGCGCAATGTCTTCAACTACCCCCTGCCGGGCACCATCACCATCGTCTCGTATTACTACATGGCGATCGCGGCCTTCATGCCGCTGGCTTTTGCCGAACAGAAGTCGGCCCACATCTCGGTGGAGGTGATCACCGAGCGCCTGCCCAAGAGCGTGCAGAAGCACCTGGCGGGCTGGATGCTGCTGTTTTCCGCCGTGGTGTTCGCGCTGATGACGCTGCGCTCCTGGGAGGAGGCCTTGAGCAAGTACGGCATCAAGGCGTCCATCGTGCAGGGCGAAGACAGCCTGCCCGTCTGGCCCACCTATTTCTTTCTGCCGCTGGGCTGCCTGCTGATGTTCCTGGTGGTGGTCTACAAGTTCATCGTTTACCTCACCAACCGGCCCTCCGGGCTCGATGTCGAGCGTGCCCGGGCCGACAGCGACGACTGACCCTTTCCCAAGGACGTTTCCCCAATGACAGACGTACAAGTCGGCCTGGTCGGCATCGGCCTGCTGCTCACCCTCATCGCGCTGCGGGTGCCCATCGGCATCTGCATGATCACCGTGTCGTTCTCCGGCATCTGGTACCTCATGGGCTGGAACGTGGCCTGGGGCTCGCTCGGCGTGATCCCCTACCAGTTCTCCACCAACTGGGTGCTCAGTTCGGTGCCCATGTTCCTGCTGCTGGGCTTCGTGTGTTACCACGCGCGCCTGACCGAAGGGCTGTTCCGCGCGGCGCGCATGTGGCTGTCGGGCGTGCCGGGTGGCCTGGCGATCTCGGGCATCCTGGGCTGCGCGGGTTTCGCCTCGGTGTGCGGATCGTCGGTGGCCTGTTCGGCCGCCATGGGCCGCATCGCCGTGCCCGAAATGATGAAGCAGCGCTACAGCGCCGAGCTGGCCACCGGCACGGTGGCCGCCGGCGGCACCATCGGCGCGCTGATCCCGCCGTCGATCATCATGATCCTCTACGGGATCATCGCGCAGACGTCCATCACCGAGCTGTTCCTGGGCGGCGTGACCATCGGTCTGCTGACCATGTTCAGCTACATCCTGGTGATCCTGATCCGCGTCAAGCTGAACCCGGCACTCGCCCCCTCGGTCAAGGAAGCCATTCCCATGGCCGAGAAGATGCGTGCGCTCAAGGACGTGTGGCCCATCGTGCTCGTGATGCTGGGGATCTTCGGCGGCCTGTTCAGCGGCATCTTTACGCCCACCGAAGCCGGTGCCATCGGCGCGCTGCTGTCCTGCGTGGTCGCGCTGATCGCCCGCTCGCTGAGCTGGGAGCGTTTCAAGAACGCGATCCTCGAAACCCTGCTGACCACCACCGCGCTGCTCATCATCGGCATCGGCGCCAGCCTGCTGCAGCGCTTCCTGGCGCTGTCGGGGGCGGGCACCTACATCTCCGAACTGATCATCGGCCAGAACGCCGACATCGTCTGGGTGCTGCTGGGCATCGTGCTGATCTACCTGCTGCTGGGCATGTTCCTCGAACCCATCGGCGCCATGCTGCTGACGCTGCCCATCGTGCTGCCCATCATCAACTCGGCCGAACTCAGCCTGGTGTGGTTCGGCGTGGTGCTGACCAAGCTGCTGGAGATCGGGATGATCACGCCGCCGGTGGGCATGAACGTCTTCGTCATCAAGGGCGTGGTCGGCAACCTCATATCGACCACCGGCATTTTCAAGGGCATCTTCTGGTTCCTGGTCGCGGACTTCGTCGTGCTGCTGCTCATGATGTGCTTCCCCGATCTGGTGCTGTTCCTGCCGAACTGGGGCAAGTGAGGCGGGTGCCGAACCGGCACCCCGGGCCGGGATAATCCCGGTCCCCTCACGCTCCAGGAGATTTCCGCATGCCCGACGTCCTCTTGCAGACCCAGGGGCCGGTCAGCCTCGTCACGCTGAACCGCCCGAACCGGCTCAACGCCATCGGTGGCAGCCTGCTGGCCGACCTGCACGACACCCTGCAGCGCGCCCAGCGCGATCCCGATACCCGCGTCATCGTGTTCACCGGCGCCGGCCGCGCCTTCTGTGCGGGCGACGACCTCAAGGAGTTCGATCAGCAGGCGCAGTCGCCCGAGCGCATGGCGCGCATGTGCGACGACATCCAGGTCATCACGCGCGACCTGTTGTTCGGACCCAAGCTGGTGGTCGGTGCCGTGCACGGCTACGCGGTCGGTGGTGGGCTGGAATGGGTGCTCAACTGCGACCTGGTGGTGGCGGCCGACGACCTCGTGGGCTTCTTCCCCGAAATGCAGCTCGGCCACTTCGTCACCGGGGGCGTCACCCACCTGCTGCCGCAGGCTCTGGGGCACCAGCGCGCGATGGAACTGCTTGTGCTCGGCGAGCGGCTGGACGCGCAGCGCCTGCACGCCCTGGGCCTGATCAACCGGGTCGTGCCGCGCGATCACCTGCTGCCCACCGCGCTGGCCCTGGCCCACCAGGTGGCCGAACGCTCGCCGCTGGCCACCCGCCTGCTCAAGAAAGCGCTGGTGCGTGATCTGAGCGCCCTGCCCGCCGCGCTGGAAGGGGAAAGGCGGGCGGCGCTGGCCTGCTTCGCCGACCCCGAAACCGCCCGGCGCATCCATTCCCTTGGAGGACCCACCCCGTGAACACCGCATCGGCACCCCTGGTGCTCTACCACTGCCTGGACGCCCGTTCTTTCCGCCCGCTCTGGGCGCTGGAAGAGCTGGGCCTGCCTTACGAACTGCGCGTGCTGCCGTTCCCGCCGCGCTACGCGGCGCGCCACTACCTGGAAGAGAACCCGCTGGGCACCATTCCGCTGTTCGTGCACGGCGCCGTGCGCATGACCGAGTCGGCCGGCATCTGCCAGTACCTGGCCGCGCTGAACGATCCCGGCGGGCTCGACGTGCAACCCACCGAAGCCGCGTACGGCGCCTACCTGAACTGGCTGCACATGAGCGATGCCACGCTCACCTTCCCGCAGACGCTGGTGCTGCGCTACCGCTATTTCGAAACCCCCGAACGGCGCCAGCCCCAGGTGGCCGAGGACTACGCCAAGTGGTTCCTGGCGCGCCTGCGTGCGGTCGACGCGGCGCTGGCGAAGGACCCGCAGCACCTGTGCGCGGGCCGCTTCACCGCCGCCGACATCGCCGTCAGCTACGCGCTGCAGCTGGCCTGCCAGATCGGTCTCGACAGCGAGTTCCCCGAGCGCGTGCAGCGCTACTGGGCGGGCCTGCAGACGCGGCCGGGCTTCGTGCGCGCCAAACAGTCCCAGGCCGCGGCCGCGCAGGCCCAGGGGGTGAAGGCCCCCAGCCCCCTGCAGGCCTGAGAGCGGGGCTCAGAGCCAGGGCACGGCCAAGCCGACCATGAGCGCCAGGAAAGCGGTCTCGCCCAGCAGCATAAGCACCGGGCGCCAGCCCAGCTGACCGAGCTCGGCCAGGCTGGTCTTGACCGCCACCGCCGCGATGGCGATCACCAGCAGCGTGCGCGAGAGACCGCTGGCCGCCGCCACGCCCCAGGTGGGCAGCACCCCGGCGGTGTTCAGCAGCATCAGCACCACAAAACCCAGCAGGAAGGTCGGCACCAGCGGCACCTCGGCGCGCGGCGGACCGTCCTCGTCCACCGCCACGGCCGCCGGCGCCTGACCACGGCGCACCCAGGTCGCCACCGCCAGCACCACCGGCAGCAGCAGCATCACCCGCATCAGCTTGACGATGGTGGCGTTGTCGGCCGCCGCCGTGTCGCCCGCCTGCGTCAGCAGCATGCCCGCGGCCACCACCTGCGCCACATCGTGGATCGTGGCGCCAAAGAAGATGCCCGCCTGGTGCGTGCTGAACCCCAGCACCTGCACCAGCAGCGGGTACAGCAGCATGGCCAGGGTGGAAAGCACCGTCACCCCCACCACCGCCAGCAGCGTGAAACGCTGATTCTCGCGCGTGGGCGGCAGCACCGAGGCCACGGCCAGCGCGGCCGAAGCGCCGCAGATGCCCACCGCGCAGCCCGAGACCAGGCCCTCGTCGCGGCGGCAGCCCAGCCAGCGGGCCAGCAGCAGGCCGCAGGTGATGGTCAGCGTCACGCCGGCGGCCACCAGCAGCGCGGTGCGCCAGCCCAGGGCCAGGACCTGGCTGAAGCCGATGCGCGCGCCCAGCAGGGCCACACCGATGCGCAGCACCGTGCGGCTGCAGAAGTCGATGCCCGGGCGCAGGCGCGGATCGGGCGAGAGGAAGTGAAAGGCCAGGCCGATCAGCAGCGCGTAGAGCAGGGCGGGGCCGCCGTGGTGTTCGCTGACGAACAGGGCCGAGAGGCCGACCACGGTGCTGAGCAGCGCCCCGCCGGCCAGCCGGCGCACACGGCCGGCGGCGGCGCGCACGGCCGTGTGCAGTGCGGCCGGATCAGCCGGCACGGACACGGTCGGTCTTCACGCGCTCCCAGGCGTCTTCGACCCAGTCGCACAGCAGGCTGCGCGTTTCGCGCGGGTCGATGATGTCGAGGATGCCGAACTTCTCGGCCGTGCGGAACGGCGAGGTCATGTTCAGGTAGAACGCTTCCAGCTCGGCGCGCTTGGCGGCCGGGTCGGCCGCGGCTTCGATCTCGGCCTTGTGCGCGGCCATCACGCCGCCTTCGATGGGGATCGAGCCCCAGCGTGCCGAGGGCCAGGCCACGCGGAAATTGAGCGACTCGCCGTACTTGGGCGCGTGCAGCGCGCCGGCCATGCCGAAGCAGCGCCGCACGATGACCGAGGCCCAGGGCGAGCGGCAGGCGTGCAGCGCCTCGCCCACGCGGGTGGCGCCCAGCAGGGTGCCGCCCAGCTCCGCGTCCAGCCCGGTCTGGTTGCCCGGCTGGTCGACGAAGTTGACCACGGGCAGGCCGAACTGGCTGCACAGCCTGATGTGGCGCTCCATCTTGTAGGCCGCCTGGATGGTCATCGCGCCGCCCTGCACCTTGGGGTCGTTGGCGATCACGCCGACCGGGATGCCGTTCAGCCGCGCCAGCGCGGTGATGACCGAGCCGCCCTGCCAGCGCCCGATCTCGAAGATCGAGCCGCGGTCGAGCACCGCGTCGAGGATCTTGCGCGGGTCGTAGATTTTGCGGCGGTCGCGCGGGATCGCGTCTTTCAGCCAGTCGTCGGCGCGCTCCGGGTCGTCGCTCGGCGCCACGGCCGGCGGCAGGTGGAACACGCTGCGCGGCAGGTAGCTCAGGAAGCGCCGCACCTGGGCCAGCGCGTCGGCTTCGTCCACCGCCTCGTTGTGCACCAGCGCGCTTTTGCGGTGAACCTTGTAGCCGCCCAGGTCGTTCTTGTCGATGCTCTGGCCGTAGGCCTGCTGCACCACGTGCGGGCCGGCGGCCATCACCTGGGCCTGCTCGCGCACCATCACGCTGAAGTGCGAGGACAGCACCTTCACCGCGCCCTGGCCCACGCAGGCGCCCAGCGCCACCGCCGCCACCGGCACGGTGTCGAGCAGGGCGTTGGCCGGCCAGGTGGGGTATTCGGGGATCTTGGTGCCGCCCAGTTGCATCAGCAGCTTGACGCTGCCGCCGGCCGAATCGACCAGCCGGATCAGCGGCAGGCGCAGCTGGTGCGCCATGCGCTCGATGTAGATCCACTTGTCCGCAATCGTGGCTTCGGACGAGCCCGCGCGGATGGTGAAGTCGTCCACGTGCAGCGCGACCTTGCGGCCTTCGATGCGGCCCGTGCCGGTGATGGCGTTGGTCGGGTCCAGCCGCTCGAAAGCGCCTTCCCGCGTGTAGTGGCCCTTGCCGGCGGTCTGCCCGTATTCGCGGAACGTGCCGTCGTCCAGCAACTGCGCAATACGTTCACGCGCGTTCAGGCGGCCACTGGCCTTGAATTTGGCCAGCGCCTCGGGCCCGCCCATGGCGCGCACCTGCTCGCGGCGGGTCTGCAGCTCGGTCAGTTCGGCGGCCCATTCGCCGCCCGGTTCGTGCAGACGGCTCATCGGGCACCGGCTCCCAGCGACGCCACCAGTTCCTGGGTGTCTTTCAGTTCGCTCTGCAGGTAGCGGTGCGAATCGACGTAGCCCTTGAAGATGGGTTTGTTGCCCGACTTCTCGACCAGTTGCCGCCAGTCGGCGGACTGCGCGACCTGGCGCAGCGCGTTCTCCCAGAAGCGGATCTGCTCGGCGTCGACACCCGGGGGCAGCAGCACGCCGTTGTAGCTCACGTAGTCGGCGGCGATGCCGAGTTCGCGCCAGGTCGGCACCTCGGCCAGCGGGCCTTTGCCGCGCACCGGGTCGCAACTGGCCAGCATGCGCAGCTTGCCGCTTTGCGCCAGCGGGGTCACGGTCGGGCCGGTGGCGATCACCACGTCGACGTGGCCGCCCATCACCGCGGTGACCGACTCGCCCGAGGAGCGGAACGGCACCACCGTCAGCCGCGACACGTCCACGCCGGCCAGCTTGAGCGGCTTGGCGATGGCCAGGTGCAGGTTCAGGCCGCGCAGCGGGGCGACGGCGATCTTCAGCGACTCGGGCGACTGGCGCAGTTTGTCCACGATCTCGGTGGCGCTGCGCAGCGGCGAGTCGGCCGCGACGGCGACCAGCGTGGTTTCTTCCACCATCATGGCCACGGGCACGAATTCGCGCAGATCGGCCTTGAGCACACCCGTCACCTGGCCGGCTATGCTGCCGGTGTGGAAGGTGGAGAGGTTGTGCGCGTCGCCGCGCGCTTTCTGCATCGCCTGCAGCACCAGCAGGCCGGCGGCGCCGGGCTTGTTCAGCGGCAGCACGGTGTGGCCGCCCACGAGCTTGAGCGTGTCCAGCGCGTTCTTGATGCCCCGGGCGTACAGATCGACCGATCCGCCGGGGGCCACGCCAATGTTGTAGGTGATGTTGCCGGTGGGGGCCCAGGGGGCGGCGTGGGCCAGTTGCGGGCGGCCGAGAAAGGCGGCGCCGGCAGCCAGCCAGCCCAGCGCCTGGCGGCGGTTGGAGCGTTGCGGATTCATGAGGTCTCCTGGGTTGGGCGCCGTGGGGGCGGCGCTGAAACACGTTCTCAGTGGGATGGTGTGCGCAGGGCTTGCGCAGCGATCAGGGCTTCGATGGCCTCTGTTTCCAGGGCGAGGGATTCTTTGAGCACGGCCACGCCGTCGGCGCCGAGGTCGGGGCCGGTGTGGCGGATGCCGCCGGGCGTCGCCGACAGCCGCGGCACCACCCCCATCTGGGTGGTGTGGCCGAGCGTGGGGTGCGGCACGGCCTGCAGCATCTGGCGCGCCGCGAAATGCGGGTCGGCGTAGATGTCGGCGATGGTGTAGACGCGGGAGGTGGGCACCTCGGCGTCGCGCAGCATCTGTTCGAGCACGCCGCCGTCGAAGGTGCGCGACCACGCGCCGATGATTGCGTCGATGGCCTTCATGTTCTCGGGCCGGCCGCGCGCCTGGATGGTCTCGAAGCGCGGGTCGGTCAGCAGCTCGGGCTGCTGCATCAGGCCCACCAGCCGGCGCCAGGTGGGCTGGCTGTTGGCCGCGATCAGCACCCAGCCGCCGTCGGCCGTGGGGTAGGAGCTGTTGGGCGCCATCGACGGCAGGTTCGAGCCTTCGCGCATCGGCACCACGCCCAGCTTGTCGTGTGCGGGCACGATCGGCTCCATCTGCGAGAACGCCGCTTCGTAGAGCGCTACGTCGACCACCTGGCCGCGGCCGGTGATCGCGCGGGCGCGGATGGCGGCCATCGCGCCGAACGCGGCGTACACCGACGACAGGTAGTCGGTGGTGGCCAGTGCCACGCGGGCCGGCGGCCGGTCGGGGTCGCCCGTCATGTGGCGCACGCCGCCCACGGCCTCGCAGATGGCGCCGTAGCCCGGGCGTTCGCTGTAGGGGCCGTCCTGGCCGTAGCCGCTGATGCGCACCATCACCAGGCCGGGGTTGCGCTCGCTCAGCGCGTCGTAGCCCAGGCCCAGGCGCTCCATCACGCCGGGGCGGTTGTTTTCGACCAGGATGTCGGCGCGTGCGATGAGTTCGGCCGCCACGGCGCGGCCCTGCGGGGTCTTGAGGTCCAGCGCCACCGAGCGCTTGTTGCGCAGGATCGAGGCCGCGTAGAGCGACACGTTGTCCACGTGCTGGCCCATCTGGCGCACGGGGTCGCCTTCGGGCGGCTCGATCTTGATGACTTCGGCGCCGAAGTCGCCCAGCAGGCGGGCGCAGGCCGGGCCCGCGATGGTGGAGCAGATTTCCACCACCTTCAGCCCGCTCAGGGGGCCGTGGGGCAGTTCGGGGTGCGGGGTGGGGCGGGTCATGCCCGGTCTCCTGGGTTCGGGGTGTTCGCGAGCTGGCGCACGGCTTCTTCGGCCGACTCTTCGATGCGCTGGCGGGCCAGGAGCACCATGCGTTCGGTGTCGCCCTGTTCCAGCGCGTCGGTGGCTTCCTGCCACAGGCGCGCCGAGCGCAGGCGGCGTTCGGGCGTGCGCAGGCCCAGCTTGCTGTAGCGCAGGGTCTGCAGCGACAGGCCGGTCAGCATGCGTTGCAGGCGCTGGTTGCCGCTCAGGCGCGCGCACAGGATGAGCAGGCGGTAGGTGGTTTCGGCGTAGGCGTCGCCCATCTCCGGGATCGGTGCCAGCGCCTGCAGGCGCTGGTTGCCGGCGCGCAGCATGGGCAGCAGTTCGGGGTGCCGGTTCTGGGTGAGCTTGCGCACCACCAGTTCGAACAGCCCGGCGCGGATTTCCATCAGCTCGGTCAGTTCGGCGGCGCTCAGCTCGGTGACGATGGCGCCGCGGCGCGGCAGGATGGTGACCAGGCCTTCGCGCTCCAGGATGCGCAGCGCCTCGCGGATCGGGCCCCGGCTGACGCTGAATTCGTCGGCCAGTTCCTGCTCGCCGATGCGCGCACCGGGGGCCATCTCGCTGTTGAGGATGCGGTCGCCGATGCGGCCCGCGATCTGCTCGGGCACGCTGAGCGTGGGGTCCTTCTGGTCGGCAAACAGCCGGAAGGCGACTGCGCCTTCCAGCGAAGCGAACACGTCGGCGGGCATGTCGGCCGGGTGCATGGCTCAGCCCAGCTCGACCAGGGGCTGGCCGTCTTCGACCGTGTCGTCCTTGGCGACGAGCACGGCCTTGACCGTGCCGGCGGCCGGCGCCGAGACGGGGATTTCCATCTTCATCGACTCGACCACGAGCAGCGTGTCGCCTTCCTGGACGCTCTGGCCCGGCTGCACTTCGATGGCCCAGACGGTGCCGGTGACTTCGGAAAACACTTGCATGAAGACTCCTTGGTTGATATTCAGATTGTTAACAATCTGAATTGGAGAAGCTATCAGGGTTTGCCCGGGTTGGGGACGGGCGGGGTGTTGCGCGCCGGATCGAGCCGGGTAAACCCGGATGGGAGCTGCGTCTGTAATTTGTATGATGACCAGACTAATGATCGGATGCCTGCCTTGGCGCATCCGGCAACCGTTCCGCCGCGGCGGCGGTCCGGCACGTTCCGTGCCGACAGGGACCGGCCGACCGGCTTTCACCACCCCCTCAGGAGACTTTTTGTGACCCCGTTGTTGACCAAACGCCCGCTGCTGCGCGCTGCCGCCTGTGTCCTGCTGGCCCTGGCGGCGCCCTTGTCCCAGGCGCAGACGTGGCCGAACCGGCCGATCCGGCTCGTGGTGCCGTTCCCGCCGGGCGGCCTGATCGACAACATGGGCCGGCTGGTGGCCGCCCGCCTGGCCCAGGAACTGGGGCAGCCCGTGGTGGTCGACAACAAGCCCGGGGTCGGTGGCAACCTGGGCGCGGCCGATGTGGCGCGGGCACCGGCTGACGGCTACACGCTGCTGATGGCCTCGCCCGCGCTGACCATCAGCCCGGCGGTCTACAAGAAGCTGCCTTACGCGTCGGCGCAGCTCGCGCCGGTGGCGCTGCTGGGGCGTGTGCCCAATGTGCTGCTGGTCAACCCGAACTCGGGCATCACCTCGGTGCAGGACGTGGTGGCGCGGGCCAAGGCGGCGCCGGGCAAGATGAACTACGCGTCCAACGGCAACGGCACCTCGCTGCACCTGAGTGCGGAACTGTTCAAGCGCCAGACCGGCGCCTTCATCACGCACGTGCCGTACCGCGGCTCGGCAGCCGCCATCACGGCGGTGCTCTCGGGCGAGGTGGATGTGATGTTCGACAACCTGCCTTCGGCCATCGGGCAGATCCGCGCCGGCCGCCTGCGGGCGCTGGCGGTCACGACGCCGCAGCGCAGCGTGGCCCTGCCGGACGTGCCGACCCTGGCCGAAGCCGGTCTGGCCGGCTTCAATGTCAGCGCCTGGTTCGGCGTGGCCGCGCCGGCGGGCCTGCCGCCCGAGGTGCTGGCGCGCCTGGCGCCGGCCCTGGAACGCGTGGCCAAGCAGCCTGAAGTGGTCGCCGGCATGGAGCGCCAGGGCGCCGAGCCGATGTACCTGGACGCGACGGCTGCGGCCGCAGCGATGGCCAGCGACGCCGCCCAGTGGAAACAGGTGGCGGCGTTCGCCAAGATCCAGCTCGACTGAAGCGGGCCCGGCGCAGGCGGGTGGGGAGGCTTCAGGTACATTCATCCGGCGGTCCGCGCCGCGGCCGCCGAACTGCCCTCTCTCGTCCCACGCCCATGTCGTCTTCTTTTTCCGCCGTCAAACCCGGCCTCAAACTCGCCGACCAGGTGGCCAGCGCGCTGGAGGCGGAGATCCGCGCCGGGCGCCTCCAGGTGGCGGACAAGCTGCCCACGGAGACGGCGTTGGCCCAGCAGTTCCAGGTCAGCCGGACGGTGGTGCGCGAGGCGCTTTCGCGCCTGAAGTCGCGCGGGCTGGTCGATTCGCGACAGGGCAGCGGGGTCTATGTGCAGGCGCCGGGCATCGAGCCGCTGCAGTTCGACCTGCCGCACGCTGCGTCGCGCGAAGCGGTCATGCAGATCGTGGAGGTGCGCCGGGCGCTGGAGGCGGAGGTGGCGGAAATGGCGGCCCTGCGCCGCAGCGAAGCCGATCTGCTGGCCATCCGCCAGGCCATGGCGGCGATCCAGGCGGCGGTGCAGGCCGGCCGCGACGGGGTCGAGGAAGACGTGCAGTTCCACCGCGCCATCGCGCGCGCGGCGGGCAATCCGTTCATGATCAACACGCTCGATTACCTGGCGCAGTTCCTCAAGGGGGCGACGCGGGTCACACGGGCGAACGAGGCCCGGCGCAGCGACTTTTCGCGCGCGGTCACGCAGGAGCACGAGCACATCGTGCAGGCCATCGAAGCCGGTGACGCGGTGGCCGCGCGCAGTGCGGCGGCCGAGCACATGCGCAACGCGCTGGCGCGCATCGCGCAAGCGGACCCCGGGTTCTGGACCCAGGACGGGGCCCGCCTGGCCGAGCCCTTGCTGGCGGCGGCCCCCGCAACGCCGCGGTAGTCACAGACCGCTGGGGTTTAGGGTTAACCCTTGGAAATCAGGGTCGCTAAATTTGTATGATAACCAGTCTAACGTACAAATAAGACCGCTTTCCCGATCGCGGCCAATCCATCGGAAACCTCTCGCATGTCCACCCTCGCGCTTCTCGGTATTGGTGCCGGCAGCATTGCCCTGCTGCTTCTGCTCATTGTTCGCTGGAAGGTCCACGCCTTCGTCGCCATGATGCTGGTGAGCCTTCTGGTGGCGCTGGCCACGGGCATGCCCACGGGCGACATCATCGGCACGCTGGTGGCCGGCATGGGTGGCACGCTGGGGTCGGTGGCGATTCTGGTGGCGCTGGGCGCCATGCTCGGCCGCATGATCGAAGTCTCGGGCGGTGCCGCCAGCCTGGCCAACCGGTTCACGCAACTGCTGGGGCCGAACCGCGTGCCCATGGCCCTCACGGCGTCGGCTCTGGTGCTGGCGATTCCGGTGTTTTTCGACGTCGGCTTCATCATCCTGGTGCCCATCGTCTACGGCTTCTGCAAGGCGGCGGGCGTCAACCCGGTGAAGTTCGGGCTGCCGGTGGCGGGCATCATGCTGGCCACGCACGTCGTGGTGCCGCCGCACCCGGGCATCGTGGGCGGTGCGGCCATCGTGCAGGGCGACATCGGCTGGATCACGCTGATCGGCCTGGGCATCTGCATCCCGCTGGCGGTGCTGGCCCAGTATGTGTCGGGCTGGCTCAACCGCAAGGGCTACGCCATGCTGCCGGCGACGGCGGAGCAGTTCGCCGCCTTTGGCAGCAGCGAAGAAAGAGCCGCTTCCACGAAGCGCCAGACGCCCGGCGTGGGCACCGTTCTGGCGCTGATCCTCATCCCGCTGCTGCTGATCATGGGGGGCACCACCGGCGCCACCGTGCTGCCCAAGGGCGACGCGCTGCGCAATCTGCTCGGCTTCATCGGCTCGCCCATCTTCGCGCTGATGGTCGCCGTGGGCCTGGCCATGTTCCTGCTCGGGCGCCAGCAAGGCTGGAGCCGCGAGCGCACCAACGCCGTCATGGAGTCCGCGCTGCCGCCGGCGGCGACCGTGATCCTGGTGACCGGTGCCGGCGGGGTGTTCGCCAAGGTGCTCACCGCCAGCGGCATCGGTGTGGCGCTGTCGCAGAGCCTCGCGGCGACGCAACTGCCGCTGATCCTGCTGGCCTTCTGCATGGCGCTGGCCCTGCGCGCCGCGCAAGGGTCGGCGACCGTGGCCATCATCACCACCTGCGGCCTGCTCAGCGACGCGATCACCGGCGGCGGCTATTCGCCCGTGCAGGTGGCGCTGCTCACGGTGGCCACCGGCTTTGGCGCCCTGGGCCTGTCGCACGTCAACGATTCGGGCTTCTGGATCGTGACGCGCTACCTCGGTCTGAGCGTGGGCGATGGCCTGCGCAGCTGGACCGTGCTGACCACGGTGCTCGGCCTGGCGGGCTTTGCCTTCACGGCCCTGCTCTGGGTGGCCGTCGCCTGACCTGTTTTCCCTGCGTACGAAAGACCTTGTCATGACCCAACCTTCCGTCGGCATCATCGGCCTGGGCGCCATGGGCGCCGGTATTGCCAAGACCCTGCGCCAGAACGGCTTCCCTCTCCATGTGTGCGACGTGCGACCCGGTGTCGCCGAGGCCTTCGCGGCCGAGGGCGGCACCGCCCACGCCACCCCGGCCGCGCTGGCGGCGGTGAGCGATGTGGTGGTGTCGGTGGTGGTGAACGCCGCGCAGACCGAAAGCGTGCTGTTCGGCGAGCACGGCGCTGCGGCCGCCATGCGCCCGGGCAGCACCTTCGTGATGTGTTCCACCGTGGACCCGAACTGGTCCGTGGCGCTCGAAGCGCGGTTGAACGCGCTGGGCCTGCATTACGTGGACGCGCCCATTTCGGGCGGCGCGGCCAAGGCCGCCTCGGGCCAGATGACGATGATGACCTCGGCCAAACCCGAGGCCTATGCCGCTGCCAACGCCGTGCTCGACGGCATGGCCGGCAAGGTGTACCGCCTGGGTGATGGCGCGGGCGCGGGCAGCAAGGTCAAGATCATCAACCAGCTGCTGGCGGGCGTGCACATCGCCGTGGCCGCCGAAGCCCTGGCCCTGGGCCTGCGCGAGGGCGTGGACGCGGCGGCGCTGTACGAGGTCATCACGAACAGCGCCGGCAACAGCTGGATGTTCGAGAACCGCATGGCCCACGTGCTGGCGGGCGACTACACGCCGCTGTCGGCGGTGGACATCTTCGTCAAGGACCTGGGCCTGGTGCTGGACACCGCGCGCGCCAGCAAATTCCCGCTGCCACTGGCGGCCACGGCGCACCAGATGTTCATGCAGGCCTCGACCGCCGGCTTCGCCAAGGAAGACGACAGCGCGGTGATCAAGATCTTCCCGGGCATCACGCTGCCCGAAGGAAAGGACAAGGCATGACGCGCGCACTGCTGGGCTGCATAGCCGACGACTTCACCGGCGCCACCGATCTGGCCAACAACCTGGTGCGCGCCGGCATGCGCGTGGTGCAGGCCATGGGCGTGCCCACGGCCCCGCTCGATGCCGAGGCCGATGCCGTGGTGGTGGCACTCAAATCGCGCACCATTCCGAAGGACGAAGCCATCGCCCAGTCGCTGGACGCGCTGCGGTGGCTGCAGGCGCAGGGCGCCGAGCAGATCTACTTCAAGTACTGCTCCACCTTCGACAGCACGGCCGCAGGCAACATCGGCCCCGTGACCGATGCGCTGATGCAGGCCCTGGGCACCGACTTCACCATCGCCACGCCCGCCTTCCCCGACAACAAGCGCACGGTGTTCAAGGGCTACCTGTTCGTGGGCGACGTGCTGCTGAACGAGAGCGGCATGCAGAACCACCCGCTCACGCCCATGACGGACCCCAACCTCGTTCGTGTGCTGCAGGCGCAGACACCCAGCCGCGTGGGCCTGATCGACCACGCCGTGGTGGCGCAGGGCGAGGCGGCCATCAGCGCGCGCATCGACCAGCTCAAGGCCGAGGGCGTGCGCATGGCCGTGGTCGACGCGGTGTCCAACGCCGACCTGCTGCGCCTGGGCCCGGCGCTCAAGGACCTGCCCCTGGTGACCGCCGGCTCGGGCGTGGCCATCGGCCTGCCGGGCAACTTCGGCGTGGCGCCCAGCCACGAGGCCGCCCGCCTGCCCGCGCCGCACGGGTTGCAGGCCATCGTGTCGGGCAGCTGTTCGGTGGCGACCAACCAGCAGGTGCTGCACTTCATCCAGTCCGGCGGGCCGGCGCTGGCCATCGACCCGCTGCGCATCGCCGCTGGCGTGGACGTGGCCGCCGAAGCCCTGGCCTGGGCCGAAAGCCACATTGGCCAAGGCCCGGTGCTGGTGTATTCCACCGCCGAGCCCTCGGCCGTGCGCGCCATTCAAGGCAAGCTGGGCTCTGAAAAGGCCGGTGCCCTGGTGGAGGACACCATCGCCGCCATCGCCCGCGGCCTGGTGCAGCGCGGCGTGCGCCAGCTCATCGTGGCCGGGGGCGAGACCTCGGGCGCCTGCGTGCAGGCCCTGGGCATCACGCAAATGCGCATCGGCGCGCAGATCGACCCGGGCGTGCCGTGGTGCCACGCCGTGGCGCCCGATGCCACGGACGGCCTGCACATCACCCTGAAGTCGGGCAACTTCGGCAGCACCGACTTTTTCACCAAGGCTTTTGCACAATCGCAGGCATGAGCACCGCCACCGCCTTCATGGAAGAAGCCCCGGCCCGCGCCGAGATCTGCCGCGTGGGCCGCAGCCTGTTCGAGCGCGGCTACGTGCACGCCACGGCCGGCAACATCAGCGTGCGGCTGGCCGACGGCTACCTCATCACGCCCACCGACGCCTGCCTGGGCACGCTGGCGCCCGAGCGCCTGGCGCGGCTGGATGCGCAGGGCCAGCAAACGGCGGGCGACCGCGCCAGCAAGACCATCGCGCTGCACCGCCAGATCTACGACGCCACGGCGGCGGCCGGCCAGCCGGCGCGCTGCGTGATCCACACGCACAGCACCCAGCTCGTCGCCTGCTCGCTGGCGGCCGACGGCGCCGCGGGCGGCCAACTGGCGGACGACGCCGAGCTGCTGCCGCCCATCACGCCGTACTTCGTCATGAAGGTCGGTCGGGTGCCGCACATCGCCTACCACCGGCCGGGTGATCCCGCCGCGGCCGAGGCCGTGGCACGCACCATCGCGCGCCATGCGGCGCAGGGCCGGCGCCTGCGCGCCGTGATGCTGGCGCGGCTGGGCCCCAATGTCTGGCACGACACACCGGCCGAAGCCATGGCCGTGCTGGAGGAGCTGGAAGAAACCGCCCACCTGCACCGCCTGAACCCCCACGTGCCGCCGCTGGCCGAAGCCCGGATCGACGAGCTGCGCCAGGTCTTCGGCGCCAGCTGGTGACGGCCGGCGGCCCGCTGCGCTGATCCCCGACCGCACCGCCCGAACCGCACCGCGCCAGGAGCCTTTGTGACCGACCGCGCCGCCGACCCGTACCCGACGCCCCGGCAGGCCGAATGGGGGGTGAGCGACTTCCGCTTCCACACCGGTGAAGTCCTGCCGGCGCTGCGGCTGGCCTACACCACGGTGGGCGATCCGGCCGGCGAGCCGGTGCTGGTGCTGCACGGCACCAACGGCTCCGCCGAAGCCCTGCTGACCCCGGCCTTCGCCGGCACGCTGTTCGGGCCCGGCCAGCCGCTGGACGCGCGCCGGCACTTCATCGTGCTGCCCGATGCGATCGGCACCGGCCGCTCCAGCAAGCCGTCCGACGGGCTGCGCACCGCGTTCCCCGCCTACAACTACGACGACATGGTGCGGGCGCAGCACCGCCTGCTGACCGAGCACCTGGGCATCCGCCACCTGCGTGCCATCGTGGGCTACTCCATGGGTGGCATGCACACCTGGTTGTGGGCGCAGCACCACCCGGATTTCATGGACGTCGCCGTGCCCTTGGCCGCGCTGCCGGCCCCCATGTCGGGCCGCAACTGGCTGCTGCGGCGTCTGGTGATCGACGCCATCCGTCACGACCCCGCCTGGCAGGGCGGCCACTACACGCAGCAGCCGCGCAGCCTGCAGGTCGCCTCGGTGTTCTACGGCCTGGCCACCAACGGCGGTCATCTCGGCCTGCAGCAGCTCGCGCCCACGCGGGCTGCGGCCGATGCGCTGCTCGACCAGCGCCTGCAGTCGCCGTTCAACGGCGACGCGAACGACCACCTCTACCAGTGGGAGGCCTCGCGCGACTACGACCCGGAACCCGGCCTGGACCGGATCACGGCCCGCGTCCTGGCCATCCTGTCGGCCGACGACGAACGCAACCCGCCCGAACTGGGTGTGCTGGAACGGGCCATCGCCCGCATCCCGCACGCCGAAGCCCTGGTGATCCCCACCGGGCCCGACACCACCGGCCACGCCACGCTGGGCCAGGCGCGCTTTTACGCGCAGGCCCTGGCCCAGGTGCTGGCCACCGCGCCCCGGCGCTGAACCCTGTTTCAGAAGAGGAAACCCCCATGCCCCGTTTTGCCGCCAACCTGTCCATGCTCTACAACGACGTGGATTTCCTGGACCGTTTTGCCGCCGCCGCCCGCGACGGCTTCCAGGCGGTCGAATACCTGTTTCCGTACGCCTATCCGGCGCCAGAGCTGGCCGAGCGCCTGAGCGCCCAGGGCCTGCAACAGGTGCTGTTCAACGCCCCGCCCGGCGACTGGGACGCGGGCGAGCGCGGCCTGGCCTGTCTGCCTGGCCGCGAGGCCGAGTTCCGCGCCGGCATCGCCCAGGCGATCGAATACGCGCAGGCCCTGCAGTGCCCGCGCATCCACGTCATGGCCGGCCTGGTGCCCCAGGGCGCCGATGCCGCGGCCGTGCGCGCCACCTACATCGCCAACGTGCGCCACGCGGCCGAGCAGGCTGCGCCGCACGGCATCCGCATCCTGCTGGAGCCCATCAACGGACGCGACATGCCGGGCTTCTTCCTGAGTCGCCAGGACCAGGCCCACGCGCTGGTTGCCGAGATCGGCGCCACCAACGTGCAGGTGCAGATGGACCTCTACCACTGCCAGATCGTCGAAGGCGACCTGGCCATGAAGATCCGCCAGTACCTGCCCACCGGCCGCGTCGGCCACCTGCAGATCGCCGGCGTGCCCGAGCGGCACGAGCCCGACGTGGGCGAGCTGAACCACCCCTACCTGTTCCGGCTGCTCGACAGCCTGGGCTACGACGGCTGGATCGGCTGCGAATACCGCCCGGCGCGCGGCGCCGCGCCCCACGCCACCAGCGACGGCCTGGGCTGGCTCAAACCCTGGCTGTAAAAGAAACGGCGCCCCGCAGGGCGCCGTTTCTTTATCTCCTCGGCTCCGTGTGATCGTCAGGCCGCAGCCTTCACCTTCAGGCGCCAGGCGTGCAGCAGCGGCTCGGTGTAGCCGCTGGGTTGTTCCTTGCCCTTGAACACCAGGTCGAGGGCGGCCTGGTAGGCCTTGCTGGTCTTGGCGTTGCCCGCCATCGGCTGGTAGAGCTTGTCGCCGGCGTTCTGCTTGTCCACCTTGGCGGCCATGCGCTCGAAGGTTTCGCGCACCTGCTTTTCAGTGACGACGCCGTGCAGCAGCCAGTTGGCCACGTGCTGGCTGGAAATGCGCAGCGTGGCGCGGTCTTCCATCAGACCGATGTCGTTGATGTCGGGCACCTTGGAGCAGCCCACGCCCTGATCGACCCAGCGCACCACGTAACCCAGGATGCCCTGGATGTTGTTGTCCAGCTCGGCCTGCTTCTCGGCGGCGCTCCAGTTGGCCTCGGCGGCCACGGGCACGGTCAGCAGGCCGGTCAGCAGGGTTTCGCGTTCCTTGTCGGCCTTGATCGTTTCCAGTTCCTTCTGCACGTCGGACACCAGCACCTGGTGGTAGTGCAGGGCGTGCAGCGTGGCGCCGGTGGGCGAGGGCACCCAGGCGGTGTTGGCGCCGGCCTTGGGGTGGCCGATCTTCTGCTTCATCATCTCGGCCATCAGGTCGGGCATGGCCCACATGCCCTTGCCGATCTGCGCCTTGCCGCGCAGGCCGCAGGACAGGCCCACCAGTACGTTGTTGCGCTCGTAGGCCTGGATCCAGGCGCTGGTCTTCATGTCGCCCTTGCGGATCATCGGGCCGGCCCGCATGGCGGTGTGCATCTCGTCGCCGGTGCGGTCGAGGAAGCCGGTGTTGATGAAGGCCACGCGGCTGGCGGCGGCGGCGATGCAGGCCTTGAGGTTGACGCTGGTGCGGCGTTCCTCGTCCATGATGCCCAGCTTGACGGTGTCGGCCGGCAGGCCCAGCACCTGTTCGACGCGGCTGAACAGCTCGGCGGCGAAGGCCACTTCGGCCGGGCCGTGCATCTTGGGCTTGACGATGTAGACCGAGCCCTTGCGCGAGTTGCGGATGGCGTCCTTCTTGCCCTTCTTCAGGTCGTGGATGGCGATGGTGGTGGTCACCATCGCGTCCAGGATGCCTTCGGGAATCTCTTTGCCCTCGGCGCCCCACAGGATGGCGGGGTTGGTCATCAGGTGGCCGACGTTGCGCACGAACATGAGCGAGCGGCCGTGCAGGCGCACGGTCTTGCCGTTCGGGCCGGTGTACTCGCGGTCGGCGTTGAGGCCGCGGGTCAGGGTCTGGCCACCCTTCTCGAAGGATTCGACCAGCGTGCCTTGCAGGATGCCCAGCCAGTTGCTGTAGGCCAGCACCTTGTCTTCGGCGTCGACCGCGGCCACGGAGTCTTCCAGATCGAGAATGGTCGACAGCGCGGCCTCGACCACCAGGTCGCTCACGCCGGCGGCGTCGGTCTTGCCGATCGGGGTCTCGGGGCGGATCTGGATCTCCAGGTGCAGGCCGTGGTGCTTGAGCAGCACCGCCGAGGGCTTCTTGGCTTCGCCCTGGAAGCCGACGAACTGGCTCTTGTCGGCCAGCTTGCTGGTGCCGCCTTCGGCCAGGCTCACCACCAGCTCACCGTCCTTGTTGACCTTGTAGCCGGTGGAGCCGACGTGCGAACCCTTCTTCAGCGGGGCGCAGCGGTCGAGCACGTGGCGCGCGTAGTCGATGACCTTGGCGCCGCGCTTGGGGTTGTAGCCGCCCTTCTTGCCGACTTTCTCGCAGCCCTTGTCTTCGCTGATCACATCGGTGCCGTACAGCGCGTCGTACAGGCTGCCCCAGCGCGCGTTGGCGGCGTTTAGCGCGTAGCGGGCATTGAGGATGGGCACCACCAGTTGCGGGCCGGCCTGCGTGGCGAGTTCGTCGTCCACATTTTTGGTCGTGGCCTTGACCTTCTTGGGTACGGGCACGAGGTAGCCGATCTCTTCCAGGAAGGCGCGGTAGGTGGCCTGGTCGGCCACCGGGCCCGGGTGGGCGCTGTGCCACTGGTCCAGCACGGTCTGCAGGCGGTCGCGCTCGGCCAGCAGGGCGCCGTTCTTCGGTGCCAGGTCGGCCACGATGGCGTCGAAGCCCTTCCAGAACGTGGCGCTGCTCACGCCGGTGCCGGGCAGCACACGCTGCTCGATGAAATCGTAGAGCTCGGTGGCGACCTGCAGGCCGTGAACGGTGGTGCGCGCGGTGGTGGCGGTCATGGGAAACCTCGACGGATGAAAAAGGTGGTGTGGGGCGGCCGGCTGGTGGCCGCCGTGCGGGAAGGGCGGTGCGGGGCCACAAGGCGGCGCGCGCACGGGAGCTTCGGGCACCCTGATGTTATTCGATACCTCGATCGGTATTAAGTAACTGCATTTCTCTGGGGCTGTGACTGAAATGGATGTAATGAAGGGCGGTGCCCGCCTTCGTACCCGCATGGCGCAGTACAGTGCGGGCTGCCGGGTTCGCGCAGCAACGCCATGACGACAGACACAGAGACACATACCCCCCCATCCTCCAAGCACGCACTGCCCCTGGCCGGGCTGCGTGTGGTCGAGTTCACGCACATGGTCATGGGCCCCACCTGCGGTCTGGTGCTGGCCGATCTGGGGGCCGAGGTCATCAAGGTCGAGCCGCTGGACGGCGATCGCACGCGCTTCCTGCTGGGTGCCGGTGCGGGTTTTTTCCCGATGTTCAACCGCAACAAGAAGAGCATCGCCATCGACCTGCACACGCCCGAAGGCGCCGAGGTGGCGCGGCGCCTGGCCGCCAGCGCCGACGTGGTGGCCGAGAACTTCAAGCCCGGCACCATGGCCAAGTACGGGCTGGACTACGCGGCGCTGTCGGCGGTGAACCCGCGGCTCATCTACGTGACGCACAAGGGCTTCCTGCCCGGCCCCTACGAGCACCGCACCGCGCTCGACGAGGTGGTGCAGATGATGGGCGGGCTGGCCTACATGACCGGGCGCCCGGGCGACCCGCTGCGCGCCGGCACCAGCGTCAACGACATCATGGGCGGCATGTTCGGCGCCATCGGCGTGCTGGCCGCGCTCATCCAGCGCGGCATCACCGGCCGGGGCCAGGAGGTGCAGAGCGCGCTGTTCGAGAACAACGTGTTCCTGGTCGGCCAGCACATGCTGCAGTACGCCATGACCGGTCAGCCCGCCGCGCCCATGCCGGCCCGCATCAGCCCCTGGGGGCTCTACGACGTGTTCACCGTGAAAGACGGCGAGCAGATCTTTCTGAGCGCGGTCAGCGACGCGCAGTGGGCCACCTTCTGCCAGGCGCTGGGGTTTGCCGATCTCCAGAGCGAGCCGCGCTACGCCGACAACAACCGGCGCGTGCAGGAACGGCCCACGCTGCTGCCGCTGCTGCGCGAGCGCCTGGCGGGCTGGCGGGCGGCCGACCTGGCGGCCCTGTTCGAGCGCGTGGGGCTGCCCTACGCACCCATCCGCCGGCCGGAAGAGCTGCTGGACGACGAGCACCTGCTGGCCACCGGCGGGCTGGCCGACATGACGCTGCCCGATGGCGAGCGCGCGGGCCAGACCGCCAAGGCCACCTTGCTGCCATTCACGCTGGATGGGCAGCGCCTGGGGGTCTACCGCAGCCCGCCGCCCCTGGGCGACGCCACCACCGAGCTGTTGTCGGCCCTGGGCTACGACGCCGCGGCGCAGGCCGCGCTGCGCAGCGCCCACGCGGTGGGCTGATGGCGCTGTCGCCCTCGGTCTGTGACCGATTGGGTGGGAATAGGCAGGTTTGCTGATTGATTTGTGTCTCGATAGGCCCTAATCTGCCGGCGTGGACAAATTCAAGCAACTGGAGACTTTCGCGGCCGTGGCCCTGCGCGGCAGCCTGACCGCCGCCGCCAAGGCCGAAGGCGTGGCGCCGGCCATCATCGGGCGCCGGCTGGACGCGCTGGAGGCGCGCCTGGGCGTCAAGCTCATGGTGCGCACCACGCGCCGCATCACGCTCACCCATGAAGGCAGCGCTTTTCTGGAGGACTGCCAGCGCTTGCTGACCGATCTGGCCAATGCCGAAGCCAGCGTGAGCGCGGGCGGCGTCAAGGCCAGCGGCCACCTGCGGCTGACGGCCCCGGCCGGATTCGGCCGCCGCCACGTGGCGCCGCTGGTGCCCCGTTTTCGCGAACTGCACCCGGAGGTGACGATCTCGCTGAACCTGAGCGACCGGGTGGTCGACGTGGCCGGCGAGGGCTACGACTGCGCCGTGCGCGTGGGCGATCTGCCCGACTCCTCGCTGGTCAGCGTGCGCCTGGCCGACAACCGGCGCCTGTGTGTGGCCACGCCGCGTTACCTCCAGCAGCATGGCCGGCCGCAGACGCCAGCCGATCTGGTGCGCTTCGACTGCCTGACGCTTTCGTCCGACGCCTCGCAGACGCGGGGCTGGGCCTTCGCCATGCCGCGCGACGCGGACGGGGGTGGTGCCAACGCGCGCGAACTGGTCTACCTGCGCCCGGGCGGTCCGCTGGACTGCTCCGACGGGCAGGTGCTGCGCGAATGGTGCCTGGCCGGTTACGGCATCGCCTGGCGCAGCACCTGGGAGGTGGAGTCCGACATCGCGGCCGGGCGTCTGGTGACCGTGCTCGACGACTACGCCGCACCGCCCAACGGCATCTACGCGCTGTTCCCGCAGCGCAAGCACCTGGCGCTGCGCGTGCGGCTGTGGATCGACTTTCTCAAACACCACTACGCACAGCCCGATTTCTGGGGCAGCGCCGCGCCGGTGGCCGGCGCGGTCTGAGCGTCATTCGGGCTGGATACCGGCGGCGCGGATCACCTCGCCCCACTTTTTCGACTCGGCGGTCTGGAACTGCGCCAGCGCTTCGGGGCTGCTGAAGGTCACCTCGCCGCTGGTCTTGGCCTGGAAGCCCTTGACCTCGGGCGCCTCCGAGGCCTTGGCGAAGGCTTCGTTCAGGCGCTGCACGATCGCCGGGGGCAGGCCGGCCGGTCCGTAGATGGCGAACCAGAAGGTCATGTCGTACCCCTTGACGCCCGCCTCGGCCACCGTCGGCACGTCCGGCGCCGCGCCCAGGCGCGTGGCACCGCTGGCGGCCAGCGCGCGCAGCTTGCCGCCCTGCACCTGCGGCACGGCGGTGGGCGCGTCGGCAAACATGAAGTCGATCTGCCCGCCGATCAGGTCGGTGATCGCCTGCGGGTTGCTCTTGTAGGGCACGTTGGTGACGTTGACGCCGGCCATCTGTTTGAGCAGTTCGCCCGCCACCTGGCTGGACGAGGAGCCGCTGCCGAAGTTGAGCTTGCCCGGGGTCTTGCGGGCCGCGGCCAGCAGATCGGCCAGCGACTGGTAGGGCGCGTTGGGCTGCACCAGCAGCAGCATCTGGCCCTTGGCCAGCAGCGCGATCGGGGTGAAATCCTTGACCGGGTCGTACGGCAGCTTCTTGAACAGGTGCGGGTTGGCGACCTGCGTGGTGTTGGTCGTCATGAACAGGGTGTAGCCGTCGGGCGCGGCCTTGGCCACCTGCTGCGCGGCGATGAAGCCGCTGGCGCCGCCCTTGTTGTCGACCACCACCGGCACCTTCAGGTGTTCGGCGATGGCCTGGCCGTAGATGCGCGCCGACTGGTCGGTGCCGCTGCCGGCCCCGAACGGCACCACGATGGTGATGGACTTGCTGGGATAGGCCTGGGCCCAGGCCTGGGGCACTGCGAGCAGCGCAGCGGCGCTCAGGCCCAGGGTGATGGCAAGCCGGCGGTGCGGGCGGGTTTTTGTCATGGTGTGGTCTCCTGTCGGGGTGGAACGGGGAAAAGGGACGCCTCGTGGCGGGCGTTGTCGGCACCGAGCTGCGGCGCGAGGCCGCGCGCCAGCTGCCGCTCGCCGTCGATGCGCAGGGGCAGCGCGGTGAGGGTGACGTCGGCGCCCGCCACCGGGGCCTGCATGCCCAGGGCCTGCACCTGCGGGTGCGCCAGCGCTTCGGGCACCGAATGCACGGGCGCGCAGGGCACGCCGGCGGCTTCGAAGCGGTCGGTCCAGTCGGCACGGGTGTGGGCGCGCAGGAGCGGGGCGAGCTGCTCGAACAGCGCCGCCTTGTGTTGCAGGCGGGCGCGGTTGGTGGCGAAGCGCGGGTCGTCGATCCAGTCCGGCCGCGCGAGCGCGTGGGCCAGCTTGGCAAACAGGCGGTCGTTGCCGCAGCAGATCAGCAGCGGTCCGTCGGCGGTGTCGAACGCCTCGTAGGGCACGAAGCCCGGGTGGCCCGAACGGTGCCGCAACGGCAGTTGGCCTTCGTTGGTCCAGGCGTCGCTCTTCTGGGCGTTCCAGGCCAGCGCGGTCTCCAGCAGCGAGGTGGTCAGCAGGCCACCGCGGCCCGTCTGCGCCCGCCGATGCAGCAAGGCCAGCACCCCGATCACCAGCCACATGCCCGAGCCCTGGTCGCACACCGAGGCGCCCGAACGCATCGGCGGATCGCCCTCGCCACCGTTGGTGCTCGACAGGCCGCTGAACGCCTGCAGCAGCGGTTCATAACCGGGCCGCATGGCCATCGGGCCGATGGGGCCGAAAGCCGAAATCTCGCCGTAAATCAGGCGGGGGTGGCGCGCGCACAGGGTGGTGCCGTCGATGCCCAGGGCCTCGGGCACACCGGGTCGCAGGTTGTGGATGAAGACGTCGGCCTGCGCCGTCAGGCGCTCCAGGTGCGCGCGGCCGGCCTCGGTCTTGAGATCCAGCGCGACCGACTGTTTGCCGCGGTTGAAGATGTGGAAATTGAGCGCGTCGCCGTGCCGGAAGGCCGGGCCCATGCGGCGCGCGTCGTCGCCGCCTTCGGTGCGCTCGATCTTGATCACCTCGGCCCCGAGGTCGGCCAGGATGGCGCCCGCAAACGGCCCCGCCAGCACCTGCCCCAGCTCCAGCACACGCACGCCGTCAAGCACGCCGGCCATACCGATCACCCATGGGTCTTGTCTCCTGTGTCTTTCGGGCGAGTCTAGGCAGGCGGGATTGATCTGGGAAGCGATACATTCCTATTTCTGTGATAACCAAACCGGATCAATCGGATGCGCATCGATCTCAGCGTGCGGCAACTGGAAGCCTTTGTGCAGGTGGCCTCGAGCGGGAGCTTCCGCCAGGCCGCGCTGCAGCTCGGGCAGTCACAGCCTGCGCTCAGCAGCGCCATCCGGCGTGCCGAACAGTCGTTGGGCGCGCGCCTGTTCGACCGCGACACGCGCCATGTGCGCATCACCGCGACGGGGCAGGAACTGCTGCCCATTGCGCGCCGCGTGTTGCGCGACTTCGACCACGCGCTGGGTGACCTGGGCGAGTTCATGGCCGGGCGCAGCGGCCGCGTCACGGTCGCTGCGCTGCCGTCCACCAGCGTCTCGCTGGTGCCGCGCGCCATGGCCGCTTTCCTGCGCGCGCATCCGCAGGTGTCGCTGTCGCTGATCGAGGCGCCGGCCGACGCGCTGCTGGCGCTGGTGGAGGAGGGGCGCGCCGACCTCGGGCTGAGCGTGCGGCCGCAGCCGCGCCAGCGCCTGCAATACCGCCATTTGCTCGACGATCCGTTCGTGCTGCTGTGTCGCCGCGACGATCCGCTGGCTGCACGCGCGTCGGTGCCCTGGTCGGTGTTCGCCACGCGCCCGTGCCTCGTGAGTGCGCCGCACAGCAGCATCCGGCAAATCACCGACGCGGCCTTTCTGCGCCTGCGCAGTCCGGTGCGGCCGCTGATGGACTTTCCCAGCGTGGCCGCCTGCGGCGCCATGGTGGGGGCGGGCCTGGGTGTCGCCGCCCTGCCGGTGCTGGCGCTGGAACTGGTGAACATGGCCGAACTGGCTGCGGTGCCCCTGGCGCGGCCGGGGGTGACGCGGCCCATCGGACTGGTCACGCGCGTGGGGCGCTCGCTGCCGCCGGCAGCCCGCGCCTTCATGGACAGCCTGATGCCGGACGCCCTCGCGTCTGGCCCTGCGTGAGCGGGGGCGCCAGGGCGTGGCCGGTGTGCGCCAATCCGGTGCTTTACATTACATTACGAACTTTTTTGGGGGAGGACCGAATGCAGTGGATGGATATGCGCAAAGCGCTCGCTGGCCTGTGTGGTGTGGTGCTGGCCGCCTGCGGCGGTGGCGGCGGGGATGGCGGTGGGGTGACCGACTCCAAGCGCTACGACAACCAGCCCCAGCTCACCCTCCCGGCCGCCACCGTGTTGTGCGAAAGCCAGGGCATGACGCCCAAGATCGTGAACGGCACGGCGTGTGTGGCACCCGAGGCATCGCCGGTCGTGCTGTTGGTGATCCAGGAGCCTTCCGGGGCGACGTCGGCCTGTTCCGGGGTGCTGGTGACGCCCACCTCGGTGGTGACCGCTGCCCACTGTGTCGAAGGCAAGATCTCGCGCATCGTTGCGGCGCAGTGGAAGGGTGACGGCACGGCCGACCCGATCGACGCCAGCAGTTGGGTGCCGCACCCGGGGTATTCGTACACCGACGGGCGTCTGCTCAACGACCTGGGCGTGGTGCATCTGCGCAGCCCGCTGTCGAACCCGACCATGCCGGTGCTGACCAGCCAGCGTCTGTCGACGGGCCAGTCGGCCTACATCTCGGGCTGGGGCCGCCCGTCGTACGAGCTGTCGGTGGGGCTGGTCCGGGTCGATTACGTCGAGGATTCCCGGGCCGGGTTCGTGTTCGATGAAAAGCTCAGCAACACCTGCATGGGCGATTCCGGCGGCCCGATGTACCGCGTGATCAATGGGCGCGCCGGTGTGGTGGGGGTGACTTCGGGGGGCACGTCGGCCAACTGCGCCGTGGGCGAATGGTCGGTGTTCACCAACCTGCAGGCCGGCTCGATGATCGACTTCCTGCGCGGGCAAATTCCGGGCCTGCCGGAAATGTGAGCCCGTCCCGCCTCAGCCGGAGCGGGGCTGGCTGAGCGCGGCGTACAGCGCCGGTCGCCGGTGGGGACGCTGGTCGTGCGCCAGCGCCGTGCGGCGTTGTCCGGCGGCCAGGGTGGCGGTCTGCAGGGCCTGCCCCCGCCCGGCGGCCAGCAGGGCGCGGCCATCCGGGCCGCACACCCGGCTTTCACCGCCATACACCGTGGCGCCCTCGGCGCCGCAGGCGTTGGCGTAGGCCACGAACAGCCGGTTCTCGCAGGCGCGCGCCGGCACCAGGATTTCCGGGACCTCGTCGAAGCCGATCATGTTGGCGGTGGGGACCAGCACCGCATCGGCGTCCTGCAGCGCGAGCGCACGCACCGTTTCCGGAAACTCCACGTCGTAGCAGATCAGCAGGCCCAGCGTCCAACCGCGCCAGGCGAAGGTCGTGGGGGCGGTTTCGCCCGGGCTGAACTGTTCGGCGTCGAGCGCGCCGAACAGGTGGCTCTTGCGGCCATTCGCCAGCCGCTGACCGTCGGCGCCGATGGCTTGCACCGCGTTGAACGGCCGGCCCTGCGGATGGCGCTCGGGATACCCGTAGACGATGGCCAGGCCGTGGCGGCGCGCGATCACGGCCACAGCCTGGGCCAGTGGGCCGTCGGAGGCTTCGGCGAGCGCGGCCACCCGCTCGGCGCCGATGGCATAACCCGTGAGCGACATTTCCGGGCACAGCAGCCAGTCGGCGCCTTGTGCGCGGGCCTGTGCCGCTGCGGCGTCGAGCCGGCGCAGCGCTTCGGCGGTGCCGCCTGACGGAGGCGCATAGGGCGTTTGCCAGAGCGCGAGGCGCAGGTCGTGGTCGGGCACGTTCATGGCGGCACGGTACGCGAAGGTGGCGGGGGCGGCAAGGCGGTGGGGCGGCCGCGCGTCAGTCCGGCAGCGCGATGGGCCCGATGGCGGGATAGTGCTCGCCCGGCCCCGGATTGTCGGCCGGGCATTGGCCACCGAGCTGGTGTGTGATGCCCCAGACCGCGTTCAGCGCTGTCTGCACCGCGCCTTCAACCCAGGCCGGCGTGAACGAGATGTCATCCCCCGCCAGGAAGATGCCGCGTTCGGCAGCCGGCAGGCCGTCCTGCATGAAGTGGCCGTACATGCGCTGGTTGTAGCGGTAGTGGCCGGGCAGGGCGCCCTTGAAGGCGCCAAGGAAGTAGGGATCGGCTTCCCACGAAATCGTGATCGGGTCGCCGACGATGTGGCTCGCAATGTCCACGCCGGGGTAGATCTTGCGCAGCGCGTCGAGCGCGAGCTGCACACGCTTTTCAGGCGGGTGCGGCAGCATCTTGAGCGCGTCGCTCATCCAGGCGTAGGAGAGGCACATCACGGCGGGCTGGTCCGGCCCGTTGTCGAACAGGTAGGTGCCGCGCGTGAGCCGGTCGGTCAGCGTCATGCTCATCGTGTCGCGGCCGGTGGCGGGGTCCACGTCTTTCCAGAAGGGGCGGTCGACCATGACGAAGGTCTTGCTCGACTGCATGTAGCGGGTACGGTCCAGCGCCATCCACAGCTTTTGCGAGAACAGGCTTTCCTGCGCCGCGATCTGGGTGGTCAGCAGCCAGCTCTGGCAGGTCACCAGCACGGCGGAGTAGGTGCGCTCGCTGCCCCAGGTGTCGGTCACGGCGATCCGGCCATCGCTGGCGCGGTGGATGGCGGTCACGCCCGGCCGCGTGGCGCCACCGTGCAGGCTGGCCAGCGTCGTGCCGGTCGGCCAGTGCGCGATAGATGCAGGTGCGTGTTGCCACAGGCCCAGCGGCACCTGCTGCGCGCCACCCACGATCAGGTGCTGGTTTTCGTCGCAGCCGGTCAGTACCACGCGCAGGATTTCCAGCAGGGTGTTGGGGAAGTCCGAGTCCCAGCCGCCGGTGCCGAAGCCGACCTGGCCGAAGATTTCACGGTGTCGGAACGACAGCTTCGAAAACGCCGCCGACTGCGCCACGAAGTCGTAGAAGGTGCGGTCGTCCCACAGCGGAACGAGGGCGTTCCACAGCGCTTTCAGGCGGGGCACATCGCGCTCGCGCAGCGCCTGCTGCAGGCCGGAAAAACCCAGTTCTTCCAGCGCGTCGTTCCAGGCCGCGGCCACCTCGCGGAATACGGGCGGCAGTTCCTCCAGCGACCGCGCGTAGTGCGTCTGGCCTTCGAGGTCGATCACCGTGCTGCCGGCGGCGGGCGTGAGCGGGTTGGGAAAGGGGCGGGTCTGCAGGCCCAGCAGGTTCACGTAATGAAAGAACGCGGTGGACGATGCCGGGAAGCGCATGCCGCCGAGTTCGGCGATCACGCCCTGGCCCCCTTCAAAAGCCTGGGATCGCAGGCGCCCGCCCATGCGCGAGGCTTCGTACAGCACGGGCCTGAGCCCGAGCTTCATGAGTTCGTAGGCCGCCACCAGCCCGGCGACGCCGGCGCCCACGACCGCCACTTCTGTGCCATGTGCTGCCTCGGGCAGCGTGGCCAGGCCCCGGGGGTGCCGGAGCCAGTCGTCGTAGGCAAAGGGAAAGTCCGGCCCGAACAGGGTGACGGGGGCGTCGGCGGGGCGGGTGGGGCGCATGGAGCGGCTTTCTCAGAACAGGCTGCCGACCAGCACGGCGGCCGTGCCCCACATCATCAGGGCCACGGCACCGTCGAGCGCGCGCCAGATGCGCAGCGCGTTCAGGCGCCGGCCCAGCCAGAACGCGGCGGTGCCCAGCAGCAGGAACCAGACGATGGAGCCCGTGACCGCGCCCAGGCCGAAAACGGTGCTGCCCTGGCCGTAGGCCAGCGATGCGGTGCCGATCAGCACGGCGGTGTCCAGCCAGGCGTGCGGGTTCAGCCACGAAAAAGCCAAGGCCGAGAGCACTGCTTGGCGGCGCGAGACGTTCGCCCCCTGCGCGGCACCGTCGCCGATGGCGGTGGCCGGGCGGGCTGGCTGGCGGAAGCGCTGGAAGGCCTGCCAGCCGTAGACGCCCAGGAACAGCACGCCGGCACCGATCAGGGCGCCTTGCAGCTTGTCCGACAGGCCGCCCAGCTGGGCGAGCCCGAGCACGCCCAGCGCAATGAGGGCCATGTCGGCCAGTGCGCACACCGCCACGGTCAGCCACAGGTGCTGGCGCTGCAGGCCCATGCGCAACACGTGCGCGTTCTGCGGGCCGATGGCCATGATGAGCGACAGGCTCAGCACCATGCCGGCGGTGAAGGTGGGGAAGGCGAGGGTCATGGGGTCTTCTCGGCGGTGGATCGCGGTTTGATGTGGCCGGGAGTGTGCAGGGCGACAGCTTTCTTTTAAACAGAGTTAACTTAAACTCTGATCAGTCAATAAAAATTAAACAGAATGCTCGACGCCCGCCAACTCGAAGCCCTGGCTGCCGTGGCCGAACACGGCAGCTTCGGGGCGGCAGCCCAGGCCCTGTCGCTCACGCTGGCGGCGGTGTCGCTGCGCATCAAATCGCTGGAAGCGGCGCTCGGTCAGCGCCTGCTGGTGCGCGGCAAGAGCGTGCGCGCCACGGCCGCGGGGCAGGCGCTGCTGGCGCACACCAAGCAGGTGCGGCTGATGGAAGCCGACCTGCTGGCAGGCCTGCAAGGAGGGGCGCCGGTGCGCGCTGGCGCGGCCTGGCAGAGCCTGAGCGTGGCGATCAACGCCGACTCGGTGGCGAGCTGGTTCCTGCCCGGCGTGGCGCCGTTGCTGCAGCGCCACCGGCTGTTGCTGGAAATCCTGATCGACGACCAGGACCATACGCACGACGCGCTCAAGAGCGGCGACGTGATCGGCTGTGTGACCACACTCGCCGATCCCATGCGCGGCTGCGTGGCCGAACCGCTGGGCGTGATGCGCTACCGCTGCGTTGCGGCGCCGGCGGTGGTGGAGCGCAGCCGCACGCCGCGTGGGGCGGTGTCGCCGCACCGGCTGCTGGCGCATCCGGCGATCATCTTCAACCGCAAGGACGCGTTGCAGGACGCCTTCCTGCTGCAGCACTTCGGGCTCAAGCAGCCGCACTATCCGCGCCATTACGCGCCCGCGGTCGAAGCGTTCGAGACCGCCATCGAACTCGGTCTGGGCTGGGGCATGGTGCCCGAGCAGCACCTGGCGCAGAGACCGGCGCTGCAGGAAGTGCTGCCTGGTGCGACGGTGGATGTGGCGCTGTTCTGGCAGCACTGGGCGCGCGAGCCGGCGTCGGCGCAGCGCCTGACGGCGGCGGTGAAGGCCGCCGCGGCCAAGCACCTGCATCCCTTTGGGCCGCACGGAGAGGCATAGAGGAAATCGGCCGCCCTTTCGGGCACGCCCCAATCCCTCTCACTCTCAGCCTCTGCGCTCGGTGCCGGGCGCGTTCATGCGTGCAGTTGCCGGCCACCGCCGAACGACCAGTTCTCCCAGGCGGTTTCCTGCAGGACGACCATGACCTGTTCCGTGTCGATGCCCAGGGCGTCCAGGCGCTGCATGAGGTCGGCGAGCAGGGCGCGTTTGATCCGCACGCTGCGGCCGACCGACCAGAGGATCTCGATCAGCAGGGCGTCGTCGGTGCGCGGGCGTGGCAGGTCGGGGTACCAGGGGTCCATGTGCGCGTCGGCGGCCTCCAGGGTGAATACGCGCTGAAAGCGGTCCGCCTCCGGGATGCCCGCCTGGACCAGTGCCGCGTGGATGGCGTCGAGCACCGCCTGTTTGAACACCGCCGGCCGGCGTTGTCGCAGGGTGAGGGTGACCAGGGGCATGGCGGCGGCTTTCAGGAGGCCAGCAGGTGCTGCTGCCGGCGCTCCAACCGGGCCTGCAGGCGCCGGGTGCTGCGCATCAGGCGGGCGTTGGCGTCCAGTTGCACGCGGGTCCACATGCTGTCGGCCTGGCGCCAGAGGCCGTCGAGGTGTTCTCGCCGCTCGTGCTCGGCCTGGTGGCGCTGGGCCGCCAGGTCATGGGGGTCGGTGTGGAAGAGGGGCATGTCCGTCTCCAGAAAAAGGATGGATTGACTCTAGGTGCAATGCCGGAAGCCGGAAACGGCGATTCAGATGAATGGGTATTGCAAAATAAGCAAAACCAAGCCGGAGAACCCCATGCACCTCGATCTGGACGATGCGGCCCTGTTTCTGCGGGTGGCCGAACTGGGCTCGCTCTCGGCAGCGGCGCGCGAGCGCCACGTGCCCGTGAGCCAGGTGTCTCGGGCGCTGGTGCGCATGGAGGCCCAGTGCGGCGTGCGCCTGATGCACCGCACCACCCACGGCCTGAGCCTGACGGACGAAGGCGACACCTTCGCAGCGCACGCGCGGCGCCTGGTGGATACCCGCGACGAGCTTGCCGCGGCCTTGCGCCTCAAGCGCGCCGGGCCCAGCGGCTGGGTCCGGGTCGCGGTCAGCCCGGTGCTGGCCGAAACCGTGATCGCGCCCAGCCTGCCCGCGCTGTACGACACCCACCCGCAGTTGCAGGTGGAGGTGCTCGCCGACGACCGCATGAGCGACATGGCGCGCGAGGGGGTGGACATCGCCATCCGCACCGGCACGCCGGCCGGTGACCACCTGGTGGCACGCCGCATCGCCGAGCATGGCCGGCGCCTGTGCGCCGCGCCCGCGTACCTGCAGCGCTTCGGGGTGCCGCAGCATCCCGACGACTTGGCCCGCCACCGGCTGATCACCAGCACCTCCAGCCCGGTGCTCAACCGCTGGCCGTGGACGCCGCAGGCAGGGCGCCCAGTGGGAAGCGTCTACGTGGCCCAGGGCCACACGCGCAGTGACAACACCGCGGTCACGCTGGCGCTGGCGGTGCAGGGCGTGGGCATCGCAAGGCTCAACGACCTGCTCAGCCGGCCGCATCTGGCCAGCGGTGCGCTGGTGCCGGTGCTGGACGACTGGTTCGAACGCGACCGGGTGCCGATCTATGCGGTCATGCTGCCCGAGCGGCACCGCCTGCCCAAGTTGCGCGCCTGTATCGACCACTGGGCCCGCTGGCTGTCCGGTCCTGAGGGGGTCGGCGCCGCCGGGGAGGTCTGAGCCTCAGCCCTTCAGGCAGGTGCCCATGAACTGCTTGCGTGCGTCGCCTGTGAGCGCCTTGGCGGTGGCCTCGGTGTTGCAGCTTTTCATGAGCTCCTGCGGCGTGGCCGGGGCGTTGCTCAGGCACTTTTTCATGAATGCCTTGCGTTCGTCGCCCTTGAGCGCCTGCGCGCCGGCATCGGCATTGCAGGCCTTCATCCGTTCCTGCTGGGGCGTGCCGGCGGTGGGCTCCGTCTCGCCCTTGAGGCAGCGGCTCATGAACTGTTTGCGCTCATCGCCCTTGAGGTCGGTTTCCCCCGCGCTCTGGTTGCAACGGGTCATCCGCGCCTGCTGCCCGGTGGGCGCCTTGTCCGGCGGGGTTGGGGCCTGGGCCGACGCCATGGTGGCGCACAAGGTCAACAGAATCAGCAGCGGTTTCATGGGGTTCCTTGCAAACGGTGCGTGGACGGGGCCCGCCAGCGCGGGTGGCGCAACGATAGCGCAGCCGCAGCCCTGTCGGCGCACAGGGTCGGCGCGCCCGCCTAAAATTCCGCCCCTATGCTGAAAATCAAACAAGAACTGCTGGCCGGGCTGGCCCAGGCCCTGGAACAGCTGTCGCCGGGTGCCGGCGAGAAGGCCGCCTTCGAATCGCCCAAGGTGGCGGCACATGGTGACTTCGCCGTGACCGCGGCCATGCAACTGGCCAAGCCGCTCAAGGCCAACCCGCGCCAGGTGGGCGAGCAGCTCAAGACCGCGTTGCTGGCTCAGCCGGTGTACCAGCAGTGGGTGGCCGAGATCGATATCGCCGGCCCGGGGTTCATCAACATCCGCCTCCAGCCGGCAGCGAAGCAGCAGATCGTGCGCGAGGTGCTGGAGGCTGGCACGGGTTTCGGCGTGCAGCCGGCCAACGGCCAGCGCCTGATGGTCGAGTTCGTGTCGGCCAACCCCACCGGCCCGCTGCACGTGGGCCACGGCCGCCAGGCCGCGCTGGGCGACGCGATCTGCAACCTCTACAGCACCCAGGGCTGGGCGGTGCACCGCGAGTTCTATTACAACGACGCGGGCGTGCAGATCGGCACGCTGGCGACCAGCACCCAGCTGCGTGCCAAGGGCTTCAAGCCCGGTGACGAACAGTGGCCCGAGGCCGCCTACAACGGCGACTACATCCAGGACATCGCCAACGACTTCCTGGCAAAGAAGACCGTGCAGGCCGACGACCGCGCCTTCACCGCCAGCGGTGACGTCGACGATGCCGACAACATCCGCCAGTTTGCCGTCGCCTACCTGCGCAACGAGCAGGACAAGGACCTGCAGGCTTTCCAGGTCAAGTTCGATCACTACTACCTCGAATCCAGTCTCTACACCAGCGGCCGCGTCGAGGCCACGGTGAACCGGCTCATCGCCAACGGCAAGACCTACGAGCAGGACGGCGCGCTGTGGCTGAAGTCGACCGACTACGGCGACGACAAGGACCGCGTCATGCGCAAGGGCGATGGCACGTACACCTACTTCGTGCCCGATGTGGCCTACCACATCGCCAAGTGGGAGCGCGGCTTCACCAAGGTCATCAACATCCAGGGCACCGACCATCACGGCACCATCGCCCGCGTGCGCGCCGGCCTGCAGGCCGCCGAGGTGGGCATCCCCCAGGGCTACCCCGACTACGTGCTGCACACCATGGTGCGTGTGGTGCGCAACGGCGAAGAGGTCAAGATCAGCAAGCGCGCCGGCAGCTACGTCACGCTGCGCGATCTGATCGAATGGACCAGCAAGGATGCCGTGCGCTTCTTCCTGCTCAGCCGCAAGCCCGACACCGAATACACCTTCGACGTCGATCTGGCGGTGCAGAAGAACAACGACAACCCGGTCTACTACGTGCAGTACGCGCACGCGCGCATCTGCTCGGTGCTCGCGGCCTGGGGCGGTGACAGGGCCACGCTCCGGGACACCGACCTGTCGGCGCTGGAGGGGCCGCAGGCCCAGGCACTGATGCTGCTGCTGGCCCGGTACCCGGCCATGCTCACGGCCGCGGCGGCCGATTTCGCTCCGCACGATGTGACCTTCTATCTGCGCGAACTGGCGGCGGCCTACCACAGCTACTACGACGCCGAGCGCATCCTGGTCGATGACGAAGCCGTGAAAAAGGCCCGCCTGGCGCTGGTCGCGGCGACCGCCCAGGTGCTGCACAATGGCCTGGCGGTGCTGGGTGTGGACGCACCGCAAAAAATGTAAGGCACGAGTTCCGGATGAAACATTCTCCCCGGCCGCAGCGTGGCGGCACCCTGATCGGTTTTGTGGTGGGCGTTCTGGTCGGTCTGGCCATCGCCCTGGCCGTGGCGATGTACGTCACGCGCGTGCCGGTGCCCTTTGTGGACCGGGGCGTTTCCCGCTCGGCGGCGCAGGACGCGGCCGAGGCCGAGCGCAACAAGGGCTGGAACCCGAACGCCGGCCTCGCCAGCAAGGCCCCGCTGCCTGCGGCGGCGCCGGCGCCCGAATCGGGGGATCCCGCCGTGACGGCACCGGGCGTTGCCCCCGCTGCTGCGCCTGCTGCACCCGCCAGCTCGGCCGACCCGATTGGTGACCTGGTGCAGTCGCGCCTGGGCTCGCCGACGCCCGCAGCCCCTGGCACGGTGACGGTCACCGTCACGCGCGACACCTCGGCACCAGCGTCCGCAGCCACCGTGGGCGGTGCCGAGCCTTTTGTCTACTTTGTGCAGGCGGGGGCTTTCCGCAGTCCCGAGGAAGCCGAGTCCCAGCGTGCGCGGCTGGCCATGATGGGGTTTGCCGCCAACATCACCGAGCGCGAACAGGCCGGGCGACCGGTGTTCCGGGTCCGTGTGGGGCCGTTCCAGCAGAAGGTGCCGGCCGACGCGACCCGCGAGCAGCTCGAGTCCGGCGGGGTGGAGGCGGCACTGGTGCGCGTGCCGCGCTGACGCCCCGCGCCCGCGGGAACTTTGCCGCGGCGCCGGCCACCAACCCGCTCATCACAGGAGTCCTTACATGCAACGTCGTCAGTTTTCCGCTTCCCTGCTGGCCTCCGGCGCGGGTGCCGTATCCGGTGCCTTGTGGTCCCCGCTGGCGCAGGCCCAGGTCGGGGGCTTCAAGGAAGGCAACGAATACCAGCGCCTGGGCCGCCCCGCGCCGGTGGATGCCCCGAACGGGCAGGTGGAGGTGATCGAGTTCTTCGCCTACACCTGCGTGCACTGCTTCAACTTCGAGCCCATCTTCAGCGCCTGGATCCAGAAGAAACCGGCCCACGTGACCGTGCGGCGCATGCCTGTCGCGTTCAGCGAAGCCTTTGTGCCGCTGCAGCGGCTGTTCTACGCACTCGAAGCGATGGGCCAGCTCGATGCCTTGCACGAAAAGGTTTTCAAGGCCATCCACGTCGAGCGGCAACGCCTGACCACCGCCGAGACCATCACCGCCTGGGTCGGCAAGCAAGGGCTGGACACCGCCAAGTTCACCGAGAACTACAACGCGTTTTCGGTGGCGGGCAAGGCGCGGCGCGCGGCCCAGATGCAGGAAGCCTATCTGGTGGAGGCCACCCCGTCGCTGGGTATCGGAGGACGTTTCTACGTCCCGGGTCAAGGTCCCAAGACCCTGCAGGTGGCCGACGCGCTGATCGCCGATCTGCGCAAGGGCTGACCGGTTTTGGGTCGCCTTGTGGCGGGGCCGGTCAAAGGCCCCGCAATTTGTTCGGCCATGCGCGCCGAACGCCGGCCGGTGAAGGCTACAATGAATGCAAGTTTCGTGCCCTCATCTGCCATGCCCGTGCTTCAAAACTCCCGCTTCCCGATCCGCTCCCTGTTGCTGGCCTTGGCCTGCGCGTTGCCCGTGGGCGCCGTGCATGCGGAGTTGGCCGACAAGGACAAGCCGTTGAACATCGAGGCCGACAGCCTGCGCTATGAAGATGCCAAGCAACTGAGCGTGTTCACCGGCAAGGTGGTGGCCACCAAGGGCACGATCATCATGCGCGGTGCGCGCATGGAGGTGCGCCAGGACCCGCAGGGCAACCAGTTCGGTCTGCTCGTCGGGGGGCCGAATGCCCTGGCCTTCTTCCGGCAGAAACGCGAAGGCGTGGACGAATGGATCGAGGGCGAGGGTGAGCGCATCGAATACGAAAGCGCCTCCGAAACCGTGGTGTTCACCGGCAAGGCGGTGATGCGCCGTTACCGAGGCACCCAGCTCAACGACGAGAGCTCGGGCACCCAGATCACCTACAGCAGCGCCACCGAGGTCTACACCGTCAAGGGCGGCGCTGCCGGCACGGCCACCGCGTCCAATCCTTCCGGCCGTGTGCGGGCCATGCTGACCCCGATCCCGGACGAGCAGGCCAAGCCGGCACCCGCCACAGCGCCCGCCCAACTGCGGTCCACCAACACCCTTCCCGAGCAGAAGCAGTGACGGCGGCGGAGGCCCCGGCGCCGATGGCGGTCCGCAGCCGGCTGGAAGCACGCGGCTTGCGCAAGGCCTATGGCAGCCGCAAGGTGGTCAAGAACGTCTCGCTCTCGGTCGACAAGGGCGAGGTGGTCGGTCTGCTGGGCCCCAATGGCGCGGGCAAGACCACATCGTTCTACATGATCGTGGGCCTGCTGCGGGCCGACGGTGGCGAAATCGAACTCGACGGCATGCGCATCGAGCGCCTGCCCATCCACCGGCGGGCCCGCCTGGGCCTGGGCTATTTGCCGCAGGAAGCCTCGATTTTTCGCAAGCTCACGGTGGCGCAGAACGTGCGCGCGGTGCTGGAGCTGCAGCACGATGTGAACGGCGAGCCGCTGTCGGCGGTCGATATCAACGACCGTCTCGACGAACTGCTCAAGGAATTGCGGGTCGACCACTTGCGCGATTCGCCCGCACCGGCGCTCTCGGGTGGGGAGCGTCGCCGCGTGGAAATCGCGCGTGCGCTGGCCACCCGGCCGCGCTTCATCCTGCTGGACGAACCCTTTGCCGGTATCGACCCGATCGCCGTGCTCGAAATCCAGCAGATCATCGCCTTCCTCAAGGACAAGGGCATCGGTGTCCTGATCACCGACCACAACGTGCGCGAAACCTTGGGCATCTGCGACCACGCCTACATCATCAGCGATGGCCAGGTGCTGGCCAGCGGGACCACGGCCGAGATCGTCGAGAACGCCGACGTGCGTCGGGTGTATCTCGGCGAACACTTCCGGATGTGAGGCCAGCATGCGGATGACCGGACCTGGCGGACAGCTTCCGACGGGCATGCGCCCGGCATGGCGTGATGCGGAGCGGGCGGCGGCATGAAACAGTCGCTCTCCCTGCGGGTTTCGCAGCATCTGGCCCTGACGCCGCAGCTGCAGCAGTCGATCCGGTTGCTGCAGCTGTCCACGCTCGAAATGGCGCAGGAAGTCGAGCAGATGCTCGACGAGAACCCTTTCCTGGAGCGCACGGAAGAAAGCGCCGAGCGCGAGGAGTTCGGTCTGTCGGCCACCGACGCACCGGTCAGCGCGGGCGAACAGCTCAGCGAGTCGGGGAGCGGTGCGGATGATGGCGCCGCCGCTTCGGCGGGCGAGCGCCTGTCCGCCTCGGATGAAAGCGCCCCGGCCGACGACCTGGAAGGCCGGCTCGACGGCTCGGCCCCCGTGGAAGAAAGCTGGGAAGGCGACGGCACGGTCGAAATCGCGCCCGATGACAGCGAATGGGGCGGTGACGCGCCGCCGCGCAACGGCGCGTCGGACGACGACGAAACCGCCAGCGCCGCCGAGTTGGCGCGCAGCCTGATCAGTCTGCAGGACCACCTGCACGAACAGGCACGCATGCTGCGCATCGGGGATGACGACGCAGCCGCGCTGTTCTTCCTCATCGAATCGCTGGACGATGACGGCTACCTGGATGGCGATCTGGGTGATCTGGCCCGCGCCTGGTGGCGCCTGGCCCATCCCGACACCGGTTTGCCGTCGCTTGAAGAGGCCGAGGAGGCCGAAGAGCAACTGCGCATTGCGCTGGGCTGGCTGCAGGCGATGGAGCCCGCTGGTGTGGGGGCACGCGATCTGGCCGAATGCCTGCGGCTGCAGATCCAGGAACTGCGCAACACCCCGGCAGCCCGCATCGCGCTGGCGATCTGCCAGCAACCGCTGGAGCTGGTGGCCAAGCGTGACATCAAGCGCCTGTGTGCGCTCACGGGGGCGGACGACGAGACGGTGCGCGCCGCCCTGGGCCTGATTGCAGGGCTTGAACCCAAGCCGGGGCGCCGCTTTGTCGACGTGGAGCGCAACATCGTCGTGCCCGACGTGATCGTGCTGCGTGCCGGGCGCGGCTTCAAGGTGGTGCTCAATCCCGACGTCATGCCGCGCCTGCGCGTGCACGATGTGTACGCCAACGCGCTGCGGGGCCAGCGCGGAGGGCGCGACAGCGAAGGCGGCCACGCGGCGATGCAGCAGCGCCTGCAGGAGGCGCGCTGGTTCATCAAGAACATCCAGCAACGCTTCGACACCATCCTGCGCGTGTCCAGCGCCATCGTCGAGCGCCAGCGCAATTTCTTCATGCACGGCGAGCTGGCCATGCGCCCGCTGGTGCTGCGCGAGATCGCCGACGAACTGGGCCTGCACGAGTCGACCATCAGCCGCGTGACGACGGCCAAGTACATGGCCACGCCGTTCGGCACCTACGAGCTGAAGTACTTCTTCGGTTCTTCGCTGGGCACGGAAACCGGCGGCAACGCGTCGAGCACCGCGGTGCGCGCGCTCATCAAACAGTTCATCTCGGCCGAAGACACCAAAAAACCGCTGTCGGACAACCAGCTCTCGGACATGCTCAAGGAGCAGGGCATCGAGTGCGCGCGCCGCACCGTGGCCAAGTACCGCGAGGCGCTGCGCATCGCCCCGGCCAATCTGCGCAAGGCGCTCTGACAGACCCGAAAAAACGCCGCCCAAAGGGCGGCGTTTTGGCAGGCAGGGCGCTCGGTGCGTGCTCAGGCAGTGCGCGTGCGCAGCGTGGTGGCGGGTGCGCCGCGGCTGGCCAGGCCCCACACCACCTGCCAGGCCATGGCCACGGCGCCCACGATGAACACCACGTCACCGAAGGTGCGCACCCAGCGCAGCGTCTGCAGCAGCGGCTGCTGCAGGAAGGCTTCGCTGCGGGCGTACCACAGGCCCTCGCTGACACTGGCGTGGAACTGCAGGATGCCGATGGGCAGCAGGCTGGTGGCGATCATCAGCACCAGGCCGACGTTGAGGCCCCAGAACGCGGTTTGCATCAGGACGGGGTTGAAAACGAACTGCGGGCGAAGGTAACGCAGCACCAGCAGTGTGAAGCCCAGCGCCAGGAAGCCGTACACCCCGAACAGGGCGGCGTGTGCATGCACCGGTGTGGTGTTCAGACCCTGCACGTAGTACAGCGAGATGGGCGGGTTGATCATGAAGCCGAAGACGCCCGCGCCCAGCATGTTCCAGAAGGCCACGGCCACGAAGCACATCAGGGGCCAGCGCAGGTTGTCCATCCAGGGCGCACGGGTCTTCAGGCGCCAGTTGTCCCAGGCTTCGTGGCCCAGCACGATCAGCGGCACCACTTCCAGCGCGCTGAAAGCCGCCCCCACAGCCATCACCGGCGTGGTGGTGCCCGCGAAGTACAGGTGGTGGAAGGTGCCCGGAATGCCGCCCAGCAGGAACAGCGAGGCCGAGGCCAGGCTGGCGGTGGTGGCCATGGGGCGCGAGACCAGCCCCATGCTGCTGAAGACGAAGGCCAGCGCCACGGTGGCGAAAACTTCGAAGAAGCCTTCGACCCACAGGTGCACCACCCACCAGCGCCAGTACTCCATCACCGTGAGGCTGGTGCGCTCGCCGTAGAACAGGCCGGCGCCATAGAACAGACCGATGGCCCCGACCGAAGCGGTCAGCAGGGCGAGCAGGTTCTTGTCTTCGCCATCAGAACTGTTGGCCCCCAGGTCCAGGCTTCGCCCGGCCCGTCCCCCAAGGGGAGCAGAAGAGCTTGGGGCGGCCCGGCGCTCTCCTGACAGCAGCGCCGGCAGCACGCCGCGCAGCATCAGCACCAGCCACAGCAGGATACCGACCCACTTGAGAATCTGCCACAGGCGCCCGAGGTCGACGTATTCGTAGCCCTGGTGGCCGAGCCAGAAGCTCCAGGCTGGTGGCAACTTCTGCGCGATGGCCAGGTAGTTACCGATGAAGGAGCCGACGCACACGAACACCAGCGCCCAGAACAGCACATCCACCCCGAGCTTCTGGAACTTCGGGTCCTTGCCGCCGTTGATGACGGGCGCCAGGAACAGGCCCACGGCGAGGAAGCCGGTGGCGATCCAGAACAGGGCGCTCTGGATGTGCCAGGTGCGGGTGAGCGCGTAGGGAAACCACTGCGACACGTCGATGCCGTAGAAGTGCTGGCCTTCGACCGTGTAGTGCGCGGTGAACCCGCCAATGAAGACCTGAAACACGAACAGGGCCACCACCAGGAAGAGGTACTTGCCCAGAGCCCGCTGCGACGGGGTGAGCGCGCTCAGCGTCAGGGGGTCGTGTGTCGGCGCTGTGGGCAGCGGCGCTTCGTACGCGCGCAGGAAGGACCAGCCCCACACCAGGAAACCGATGCCGGCCAGCAGGATCACCACGCTGGCGACCGACCAGACCACGTTCTCGGCGCTGGGGGCGTTGCCGATCAGCGGCTCGTGCGGCCAGTTGTTGGTGTAGGTGACCGCCGAGCCGGGGCGTTCGGTGGCCGCGGCCCAGGCGGTCCAGAAGAAAAAGTGTGTCAGGTCCTGACGCCGCTCGGCGCTGGGCAGGGTGTCTTCTTTCATGGCGTAGCTTTGGCGCGTGCCACGCAGCGCCGGATCGGCGGCGAACAGGCGCTCGTAGTAGGCCGCGGTGGCGGCCATCGCCTGCGCGCGGCGGGGACTGACCACCAGGCGCTGCGCGGCGTCGACACCGTTGCCGCGGTACTCGGCGCGCAGTTGTGCTTGCAGGGCGCCCTGGGCGGTGGTATCGAGTTGCGCGAAAGACTGACCGTGCGCTGCCTGCGCGGCCAGGTCCAGCCAGGCCGTCAGCTCGCGGTGCAGCCAGTCGGCCGTCCAGTCCGGCGCCTGGTAGGCGCCGTGACCCCAGATGGAGCCCAACTGCATGCCGCCCACCGACTGCCACGCCGTCTGGCCGTCGAGAATGTCGTCGCGGCCGAACAGCACCTGGCCGTCGGTGCTGGCCACCTGGGCCGGGATCGGCGGGGCCGAGCGGTAGACGTCGGCGCCGAAGTAGCCGAGCAGCGAGAACATCGCGATGAGCACGCCGATCAGCGCGAACCAGTGTTTCTTGTACGGACCCATGTCGGTGCTCCGGTTTCAGTGCGCGAGTGCGGGCGCGAAGCGCTCGAACAGCACGTTGTTTTCGAGGTGGATGTGGACCATCAGATCGGCGCGGAAGGTGGCCAGGCCCAGGTAGAGCGCGCGCCAGGTGGTGCAGGCGCCGCGTGGGGGTGTGATGTCCTGCGTCAGCGCCATCAGATGCTGCAAAGACTCGCCGTGGTGGTCGTGTTCCCGGCGCATCACGCCGATGGGCATGCGCGCCAGCGTGCCCTGTCCGCGCGCGAACATCGGGAACAGCACCTGCTCTTCCTTCTGCATGTGGCTTTCCAGCTCCTGCTGCATGGCGCTGAGGTGGTCGGCCAGGCCGGTGGGGCAGTCCGGGCGGTCGCCGTGAACCTGCTCCACTTTGCGCGCCAGCCGCACCAGCTCAGGCAACTGTTCGCGGTGCACGGCGTGGAAGCGGGTCAGGAGGTGGTCGACCAGTTCGGTCGGGGTGGCGCTGTTCCAGTCGCGCTCGCCGGTGGGCGTGTCCAAGGCGGCGACGGCTTGCAGCGCCTGGGCAATCGGCTGCGGGTCGAGCCCGCGCGAGGTGGCGGCCTCGCGCAGCGTGTGGCGGCCGCCGCAGCAGAAGTCCAGGCCATGGGCGTCGAACACGCGCGTGGCGCCGGCGATGCGGCGGGCCAGTTGGCCCAGGGGTTGGTCGATGAAGGCATCCATGAGGTTCTCCAGGTCTTGGGATGCGCAGGACAGTGCGAATGGTGTGCCTGGAAAAAAACGTGCAAATTCAAGATGCTGGGGCCATGAATGGTCATAATCACCGCATCTGAATGGGGTTGATTCAACCTTTCAAAGGTATAAATGACCATGGATGCCGTCTTGTCGCTGCTGCTGACCGACCTGGCTGCCGAGTTGCCGCCGGCGGTGCGCCTGCAGCGCCTGGTGAGCAGCCTGCGTGAGCACTTCGGCTGTGGTGCCGTGGCCTTGCTGCAGCGCGAGGCCGAACATCTGCGCCCGGTCGCGGTCGACGGGCTGGTGCGCGACGCGCTGGGCAGGCGTTTCGAGTTGCAGGCGCATCCACGCCTCTCGGCCATCCTGGCCCGCTCGGGCGTGACCTGCTTCCATCACGACAGCACGCTGCCCGATCCCTACGACGGCCTGATCGACGAACACGCGGGCGAGCCGCTGCCCGTGCACGACTGCATGGGCGTGCCGGTGGCGGTTGAGGGTGAGCCCTGGGGCGTGCTGACGCTGGACGCCCTGCGGGTGGGCACTTTCGATGCCCGCGCCCAGGCGGATCTGCAGGCGCTGCGTCCGCTGGTCGAGGCGGCGGTGCGCATGTCGCGGCTGGAGGCCCAGGCGCGCGCACTGCGCCTGGGCGGCGTCGACACGGCCGAGCGCCCGGTCGGCGAGGAGGGTGACATCCTCGGCCAGAGCGAGGCCATCGCGCGGTTGCTGCACGAACTGGCGGTGGTGGCCGACTCCGAACTGCCGGTGCTGCTGCTGGGCGAAACCGGGGTGGGCAAGGAGCTGTTCGCGCACCGCCTGCACCGCTTGTCGCGCCGCCACGGTCGCCCGCTGGTGCACGTCAACTGCGCGGCGCTGCCCGAATCGCTGGCCGAGAGCGAGCTGTTCGGGCACGTCAAGGGCGCGTTTTCCGGCGCGGTGAGTGATCGTCCCGGCCGTTTCGAGGCCGCCGAAGGCGGCACGCTGTTCCTGGACGAGGTCGGTGAGCTGCCGCTGGCGGTGCAGGCCAAGCTGCTGCGCACCCTGCAGAACGGCGAGATTCAGCGCCTGGGTGCCGACCGGCCACGGCGCGTCGACGTGCGCGTGGTGGCGGCCACCAACCGCAGCCTGCGCGAGCTTGTGCGCGACGGCGGCTTCCGCGCCGATCTCTACCACCGCCTCTCGGTCTACCCGATCCCGATCCCGCCCCTGCGCGAACGCGGCCACGACGTGCTGCTGCTGGCCGGACGATTCCTGGAGCGCAACCGCGCGCGGCTGGGCCTGCGCAGCCTGCGCCTGAGCACGGCGTCCGAAGAAGCGCTGCGACGCTATCCCTGGCCAGGCAATGTGCGCGAGCTCGAACACGTGATCAGCCGCGCCGCGCTCAAGGCCGTCAGCCGCGGCGCGGTGCGCACCGACCTCGTCACGCTCGGGCCGGAGCTGCTGGACCTGGAGGCCGCCTCGGCCGTGCTGGACCCGGTGCCCCCGGTGGCGGCGGAGGGGGCCGTCGCAGCGCTCCGGAGCGGTAGCCTGCGCGAGCAGGTCGAAGCCTGCCAGCGCCAGGCGGTCCGCACCGCGCTCGATGCCCACGCGCAGAACTGGGCCCAGGCCGCGCGCGCCCTCGGCTTGGACGCCAGCAATCTGCACAAGCTCGCCCGTCGCCTCGGGCTCAAATGAGGATGCGTCGAGCCCGGGAGCGCCGGTGCGCCAGGGTCTGGACGACAATCCGGGAATGAACCATCTCTCGCTTTTCCTGCCTTGCGCCGCTGGCGTGGAGGACTTTCTGGCTGCCGAGGTGCAGCGCATCACCGGCAGCACCGACGTGCGCAAGTCGCGCGCCGGCGTGGGGCTCATGGGGGCCTGGCGCGACGCGCTGGCGCTCAATCTGCACAGCCGGCTGGCCCAGCGTGTGCTGGTGCAGCTCTGGCACGGCCCCTACCGCAGCGAGCAGGATCTGTACACCGCCGCTGGCGATGTGGCCTGGGAAATCTGGTTCACGCCGCAGCAGACCATGAAGGTTGAGGTGACGGCGCAGCACAGCCCGCTGCAGAGCCTCAATTTTGCGGCGCTCAAGATCAAGGACGCGGTGTGCGACCGCTTCCGCGCCAAGCGCGGCGAGCGCCCCAGCGTCAACACCACCTGGCCCGACGTGCGCCTGTACGCCCACCTCACGGCCGAGACGCTGAGCCTGTACATCGACACCTCGGGCGAGCCGCTGTTCAAGCGCGGCTGGCGTGAAGACAAGGGCGACGCGCCGCTGAAGGAAACGCTGGCGGCGGCGATGATCGCGGCCACCGGCTGGAACGGGGCCGAGGCCGCGTCGCTGGATGACATCGCCCCGCTGTACGACCCCTGCTGCGGCAGCGGCACGGTGGTGATCGAAGCGGCTCAGATGGCGCTGCGCATCGCGCCCGGCCTGCAGCGCCGCTTCGCGTTCGAAAAGCTGTTGCCCTTCCAGCCGCACGTCTGGCACGGGCTCAAGGACGCCGCCGCGAAGCAGCGCCGCGAATGGCCTGCCGGGCACAAGCCCATCGTCTTCGGCTCCGACGTGGCCTTCCGCATGGTCGACTTTGCCCAGCGCAACGCCGAGCGCGCGGGGGTGGCTTTCGCCATCGAGCTGCGCGGTGGCGACGCCCTGCAGCGGTTGCCCCCGACGACTCAGCCCGGTGTGCTGCTGCTCAACCCGCCCTATGGCGAGCGCATCGCAGCCGCCGGCGTGGCGGGCCAGAACGCCCAGTCGAGGGCGGCCGAACGCGGCGGGCGCGCACCGCGCACCTTCACGGTCGGCGCCAAGGCCGCCCTCGAGCCGGGACTGGGGCGCGAGAGCGCCCAGATGGCCGATGGCAGCGACGGCAGCGATTTCTTTGAGCGCCTCGCCGCACACTGGAAGAGCCATTACACGGGCTGGAGTGCCTGGCTGCTCACGCCCGACCTCAAGCTGCCGGGCAAGATGCGCTTCAAAGAATCGCGCCGCGTGCCGCTGTGGAACGGCCCGATCGAATGCCGGCTGTTCCGGTTTGACCTGACGCCGCGCCGTTCGCCGCCGCCTGCTGCATGAGGGCCGACGCATGAGGGCCGGCGCACTGGTGCTCGACACCAACATCGTGCTCGACCTCTTTGTCTACGCCGATCCCGCCGTGGCGCCGCTGTACGAAGCGCTGACGCAGGGCGAGGCCCACTGGCACGCCACCGCCGCCATGCGCGAAGAGCTGGCGCGGGTCCTGACCTATCCGCACATCGTGCGCCGCCTGGAACGGCGGCCCGTGACCGCGTCGGCCGTGCTGGCGGCCTTCGACGAGCGGGCGAAGATCGTGCCGGCAGCGCCCAAGGCCGCCTACACCTGCAAAGACCCGGACGACCAGAAATTCATCGACCTGGCCGCCGCCCTCGCCACCCCGCAGGGCGCGACCCTGCTGAGCAAGGACGCCGCCGTGCTGTGCATGGCGCGGCGTTTGGCGACGCTGGGTGTAGACGTCGCGAGGGCCTGACGCCGGCCGTTCCGCGTCGCTGACGCGCGATCCGCTCGCTGTGGCGGTGGGAAAAGACGCGCCCTGACGGAGCCGTCCCAAGGAGGGAGACCCCGCGTCACCCACCTACACACTGCGTCGACAAAGGGCAGCCCAGCCCCAGGGCCCTTCCGGCGCGAAGTGTCTTCACGAGCAGGGCAACGAGGGTCCGGCTCCGCCGGCCCAAGCTGCCGTCCCCCCTCCCAGCGGCGCAGCCGCGCCAGAGAGGGGGGAAGCCGCGTCAGCGGCGCAGGGGGGTGTCAGTGGACACTCCCGCCATCGATCAGCAGGTTCTGCCCCGTCATGTAGCCGGCGTAGCGGGACGCCAGGAAGGCACACCAGGCGCCCAGTTCGTCCGGGTCGCCGAAGCGGCCGGCCGGGTTGGCCGCTTCGCGGGCTTTCCAGAGGTCGGCAAAAGGTGTGTCCGTCTGGCGCGCGCTGTGTTCCAGATGCACGCGCTGGGCGTCGGTGGCGAAGGGGCCGGGCAGCAGGTTGTTGATGGTCACGTTGTGGCGCACGGTTTCGCGGGCGAGCGCGTTGGCGAAGCCCACCAGGCCGGCGCGCGCGCCGCTGGACAGGCCCAGGCGCAGGTCGGGTGCGCGCACGCTGCGCGAGACGATGTTGACGATGCGGCCGAAGCGCCGGTCCATCATGCCGTCCACGGTGCGGCGAATCATCTCGATCGGGCCGACCATCATGGCGTCGAGCGCGGCGTGCCATTCGGCCGGCGCCCAGTCGCGGAAATTGCCGGGCGGCCAGCCGTCGGCGTTGTTGACCAGGATGTCGGGTGCCGGGCTGGCCTGCAGGGCGGCGTCGCGCCCTTCGGGCCGGGTGATGTCGGCGACCACGTACTGCACGGGGCGGCCGGTGGCCTCGCCAAGCCGGCGTGCCGCTTCGATGAGGGTGGACTCGGTGCGTGCGGCGATGCACACGTTCACGCCCGCAGCGGCCAGGTGCTGCGCACACGCGTAGCCCAGCCCCTTGCTGCCGCCAAAAACCAGCGCGCTGCGCCCGTCAATGCCCAGATTCATCGTGTGTGGCTCTCGTGTGTGACTGACCATTGGGGGCGCTGCGTCAGCGCGGCTGGAAGACGAAGCTGTCGCTGTAGATGTGGTCGACGCTGGCGCCGCGACCGATGAAGGCGGCCTTGGCGTCGGCGATCATGGCGGGCGAGCCGCAGAGGTAGAACGCGGGTTCGGACAGGTCGTCCAGATCGGCCAGCACGGCGTCCTGCACGTAGCCGGTGCGGCCGTTCCAGCCGCTGCCGGCGCGCGAGAGCACGGGCACGTAGCGGAACTCGTACAGGCGCTCGGCCCAGGCGGCGATCGCGTCGTGCAGGTAAAGGTCGTCCGGCGTGCGCGCGCCCCAGTAGAGGTGCACGGGCGGGCAGTCGTCGTCGTCCATCAGCGATTCGAGCATGCTCTTGATGGGCGCCAGGCCGGTGCCCGTGGCCACCATCACCAGCGGCCGCTCGTCTTCTTTGTGCAGGCGAAAGCTTCCCAGCGGGATCTCCACCGGCAGCCGGTCACCGGGCCGGAGCGCGGCGATCTGGCCGTCGGTGAAGTGACCGCCGGGAATGCGGCGCACGTGAAAGTCCACGCGCTGCGCGTCGGGCCGCGAGGCCATGGAGAAGCTGCGGCAGCGCCCGTCGGGCAGGTGCACGTTCATGTACTGGCCCGGCTGGTAGATCAGTTCCTGGCCGTCCGGCAGTTGCAGTTGCAGGTGCGTCACATCGTGGCCCAGGGATGCCACCCCGAGCACCGTCGCCTCCACCTGCACCGGGTCGCTGCAGTGGCCGGGCGGCATGACGCTGATCACCAGGTCGCTGCGCGGGCGGGCCTGGCAGGCCAGCCCCACGCCCCGTGCGACCTCGTCTTCGGTCAGCGCCATGGGCAGCTCTTCGTAGTCCACCGCGCCATCGCGCACCTGCATGCGGCAGGTGCCGCAGCCGCCGAACGTGCATTCGTGCGGCAGTGTGACGCCCTGGCGCAGCGCCGCGTCGAGCACGGTTTCGTCCGGGGCGACCTCGAAGCGCGTTTCGCGCTCGATCCACAGTACCTCGAAGCCCATGAGCTGCTCTCCTGTGCCGTGTGGCTTACTTCTTGATGTCGGCCTGCACCAGGACGTCCAGGCCGTCGGCGGCCAGCAGGTCCTTCAGAGCTTGCAGCGCGGCCACGCCGCAGGCGGTGTCCTGCTCGCCGTTGCCGCCGCTCAGGCCGACGCCACCGACCACTTCGCCGTTGACCACGATGGGGAAGCCGCCGACGAACACGGCGAACTTGCCTTCAAAGCTCCACTGGATGCCGAAGGCTTCGTTGCCGGGCAGGGCGGGGCCGTTGGGCGGCGTGTTGAACAGGTGGGTGGAGCGCTTGTGGCCGGCGGCCGTGAAGGCCTTGTTCCAGGCAATCTGCGGGCCGGTCACGCGGGCGCTGTCCATGCGTTCGAGCACCAGCGGGAAGCCGCCTTCATCGGTGATGCACACGGTTTCGGGCACACCCAGTTCCTGGGCTTTGTCGAGGGCGGCGGCGGCCATGCGGCGCGCTTCGGGCAGTTGCAGTTTGAGGCTGGATTTCATGGTTGTCTTTCTTTCTGTGAAGCAGGGCGTGGGCGACGCGGCGATGGCTCAGAGGCCGCGGTAGATCACCTTGGTCTGGGTGAAGAACTCCAGGCCGACGCGGCCGGACTCGCGGAAGGTCGAGGTGCTGGAGTTCTTCATGCCGCCGAAGGGCGCGTTGACCAGGTTGCCGGTGGTGGTGCGGTTGATCTTCACGGTGCCGGACTGGATCTCGTTGGTGAAGCGGTGGATGTAGCGCACGTTCTGCGTGGCGATGGCTGCGGACAGGCCGTACTCGCTGTCGTTGGCCATGGCCAGCGCGTGCTCGAAGTCCTCGGCTTCGATGATCGCGATCACGGGGCCGAAGATCTCTTCGCGGGCGATGCGCATCTTCTGCGTCACGTTGTCGAAGATCGCGGGCGTCACGTAGTAACCGTGCTCGTACTCGCCGGTGTGCAGGTGCTCGCCGCCGCACAGCAGGCGCGCTTCCTGTTTGCCGACCTCGATGTAGGACAGCACGGTGTCGAGCTGCTTGGCCGTGGCCAGCGGGCCCAGGTCCATGCCGGGCTGGTCGCCCCGGCCGATCTTGAGTGTCTTGACCTTGGCCACCAGCTTGGCGGTAAAGGCTTCGCGCACGGCCTTGACCACGATCACGCGGCTGGTACCGGTGCAGGCCTGCCCGGTGAGCGAGAAACCGCCCTTGATGGCCAGGTCAACGGCCTTGTCGAGGTCGGCGTCTTCCATCACCAACAGCGGGTTCTTGCCGCCCAGCTCCATCTGCAGCCGGGTGGTCAGGTGCACCGTGCGGTGGATGTGCATGCCCGCCTGGGTGGAGCCGGTGAAGGAGATCGCGCGGATCGCCTGCGAGGTGGTGATGATCGGGCCCACGTCGCCAGCCTTGCCGGTGACGTAATTGATCACGCCCTTGGGCAGGCCGGCGTGGATCAGCGCCTCGACCAGGCGCAGGCCGCTCAGGGGCGCGTCGGACGAGGGCTTGAACACCACGGTGTTGCCGGTGACCAGGGCCGGGGCGATCTTGCGCGCCGGGATCGAGGCCGGGAAGTTCCAGGGCGAGATGACCGAGACCACGCCCAGCGGCTCGCGCTGGCTGAACACGGCCATGTCGGCGTCGTCCTGGGGGTAGCTTTCACCACCGAAGGTCTGGCCTTCGGTGGCATAGAAGCGGAAGGTCTGGGCAGCACGCAGGAATTCGTCCTTGCCGAGCGCGACGGACTTGCCCTCTTCACGGCTGAGCTCTTCACCGAAACGCTGGGCGTTGTCTTCCAGGTAGTCGGCGGCCTTGTTCAGCAGGCGCGCACGCTGGCCGATCGGCGTCTTGCGCCAGAGTTCGAAGGCGGTGGACGCTGCATTGACGGCGTCTTCGGCGTCGAGGGCCGACGACGACTGGAAACGGCCCACCACCTCGCGCGTGTCGGCGGGGTTGATGTTGTCGAAGGTGCGGCCGTTGCGGCACCGGATCCATTCACCGTCGATGAAGTTCAGGAATTCTTCTGTCTGCATGGCGTGCTGCTTGGGAAATCGGGGGAGGGGCAGCCGGGTGGCGCGCGGCCTGCGCGGAAGTGCTGTGCCGCACCGCGCGCCACCCGGTTGCATCAGGCGGCCAGGGCCGGTTCTTCCTTGGCGACGTAGTCGTTGTAGAGCGCGGTGGTGTAGAGCAGGCGCATCTGGGCGCCGATCTCGCAGATCTTCAGGCAGCGCTGTTGCAGCTCGACCGTGTTGGCGTGCTCCAGCACGATCTGGTAGCCGCGCTCGCCGTGGATTTCGTCGGACACGATGTGCAGGTCGAAGAATTCGACCTCTTCATCGGTGAAGCCGTACTTCTCGCGCAGCGTGGGCGTCTGCTTGCGGTAGATGGAAGGCACCTGCGATTCCAGGCCCACCACCAGGCCGGCGACGGCCACCACGGGGTCTTCACGCATCGCCACGGCGTAGCACCAGGCTTGCAGGCCCCGGGTCGTGGGCGACATGTTGTCGGGGTCGACCACGCGCTCGCGGGTGGTGCCGCAGGCTTCGGCGAAGCGGATCAGCAAGTCGGTGTGGCGGTCGCCACCGATTTCCTCTTCGTACATGTTGGCCAGCAGGAAGTCCTTGGCCTCGGTCATGTGATCGGGCGTGCGGGCGTACAGGTACCCCAGGTAGTCGGCGAAGGGGCCGACGTAGTGGTAGTGGTTCTCGGCCCAGCGGGCGAGGTGGTCACGGCTGAGCGTGCCGCCGGCCCAGGCGAGGCTGAAAGGCGACTGGTTCGCGCTCTTGCCCTTGATGGCGTTTTCGAGGGCGGTCCGGAATTCGTCGCGGTTCATCAGTTGAGGCATGGAAGGGCTCCTTGACAGAGGGTGGTGGGGTGGGTGGCGCTGCCGGTGCCGGGAGGCGATGGGATCCTAGCAACGTATACAGTATACAAACATACTTGGCGAAGTCGAGCGGTGACAGTGAATCCCGGGGAAATGACGGTCAGCGCTTGGACGTCGTTAAAGTATACTGTATACTGAAACTTTGCAGACGCCAAGAATTCTTTCAATCCCGGAGTGATTCCATGCCCATCGTCACGTTTCACAAGAACGGCCAGGTCTACCGCGACGAAGTCAAGAGCGGCGCCAACCTCGTCGTGCGCGCCGGCATCCGGGAGTTCCCGTTTCCGCACCTCAAGTACGAATGCGGCATGGGCAAGTGCTCCAGGTGCGCGACGCGCGTGCTGGCGGGTGCCGAGCACCTGCCGCCGCCCAATTGGAAAGAGAAGAAGCAGTTGGGCGACCGCCTTGCCGAGGGCTACCGCCTGACCTGCCAGCTCTGGCTGGAGCACGACATCGAGCTGGCCCAGGACTGAGAGGCCGAGAGGGAGTCGATCGCGCCCTTGCGGGCAGGCCCTATTCCCTCCCGGCCTCTGAGCGCCACGGATTCCCCTTCCCCAACTTCCAGGACATTGCCATGTATGTGATCTTGACTTCCAAGCCCGGACAGTTCCGCAGCGAACCCAGCGAAGGGCTGGTGCCGGTGGAGGCGTACGACTACGTCTTCTATGGCCGCGTGAAGGCGCGTTTTCTGGTGGCCGAGTTGCTGCAGCCGACCCGCATCCGGGTGATCGACGAGACCGAGCCGGTCACCATCAACAGCGTGCCGACCAAGTTCCTGGAACGTTTTGAAGACCTGGACAGCGCGCGCCGCGAGCTGCGCCATCTGTGCGCCTTCGGCAGCATGAAGGCCGAACTCGCGCCCATCGATCCGGCACGCTTCGCTGAACGGGTGGTGGCATGAGCACGGTGCAGATCACGTTCCTGACGAATGCGGGAAAACAGGTCCAGGCGCCGGAGAACAGCAACCTGCTGCGCGTGTCGCTGCGGGAAAAGGGCGGTATTCCGTTCAAGTGCGGGGGCGGCCTGTGCGGCACCTGCAAGTGCCGCATCGAGGAGGGCCTGGCGAACACCGACGACGTCAAGGCCAAGGAGCGCAAGCACCTGAGCGAAGCGGACCTGGCCGCGGGCTACCGCATGGCTTGCCAGACCTTCGTGAAGGGCGACATCGCCGTGTCGTGGTGATGGCCATGGACTGGCTGTCTGCCGAACTGGCCCAGGGGGTGAGCGGTGGGCACTACCTGGCCGCCGGGGTGCTGGTGCTCATCGGCGCCTGCCTACAGGGCGTGAGCGGGTTGGGCTTTGCCATGTTCAGCGCGCCGCTGGCCGCGATGTGGTTTCCGGAGCTGGTGCCGGGCCCGCTGCTGGTGCTCAGTTGCCCGCTGGCGCTCATGGGCGGCCTGCGCGATCGCGAAGCGATCGAATGGCGTCTGGCCGGCATGGGCGTGGCCGGGCGGCTGGGCGGCACGGTGCTGGCGGCGGCCTGCCTGGTGTTGCTGTCGGTGAAGACGCTGTCGCTGATGTTTGCGCTGCTCATCCTCACCGGCGTCAGCCTGAGCCTCACCGGCTGGCGCGTGCTGCCAACGCGGCGCAGCATGGCCATGGCCGGCCTCGCTTCGGGAATGATGGGCACCATCACCTCGGCCGGCGCCCCCCCTTTCGCCATCGCCATGCAGAACATGGGCGCGGCGCAACTGCGCGGCACCATCGGCGCCATCTTCTTCATCGGCTCGGTGGTGTCCATCACCGTGCTCACGGCGGTCGGGCGCATGGGGGCGCACGAATACCTGCTGAGCGCCCTGCTGATGCCCTGGATGTTCGCGGGCTTCTTCGCCTCCAACCCCATCAAGCGGCACGTGCCGGCTCCGCTGGTGCGCAGGCTGCTGCTCGCCATGGCGGCCGCCGGGGCGCTGGTCGTGCTGTTCCGTACCTTGTTCGCAGCCTGAGGACTTCTGCCATGCAACACATTACCGACGCCATCGTCGACGCCACCATCACCCCGGAAGACGCGCAGGTCGTGCTTCAGGACGCCTTTGAACGCTTTGGCCGCAGCGAAGCGGCGATGCAGGAGCGTGTGCGCACCGAAGCCCAGGGCATCAAGCTGTCGACGCTGGGGGCGGTGATTCCTGGGCAGCAGGTGGCCGGCGCGAAGGTCTACACCACCATCCAGGGCCAGTTCACTTTCGTGATTCTGCTGTTCTCGACCGAGGACGGTCGCGCGCTCGCGTCCTTTGACGCGGGGGCCATCACCCGTCTGCGCACCGCGGCCTGTTCGGTGATCGCGGCGCGCCGGCTGGCGCGTGCCGATGCCAAACGGCTGGCGCTGTTCGGCGCGGGCGTGCAGGGCCGCATGCACGCGGTGCAGATGGCGGGGGCGTTTGCGCTGGAAGAGATCCGCGTGTTCGACCCCTACGCGCCGGCGGATCTGGTGCCGCAGCTCGAAGCCGCCTGCGGCACGGCGGTGCGCCTGGCGACCCCGGAGGAGGCGGTGGCCGGCGCCGACATCGTGGTCACCGCCTCGCGTTCGACGACGCCGCTGTTCGGGGGCGACCAGCTCGCGCCCGGCAGCTTCGTCGCCGCCATCGGCTCCAGCCTACCCCACACACGCGAACTGGACGACCGCGCGCTCGAACGGGCGAGCTGCATCGCGGTCGAGTGGCGCCCGCAGACCCTGCGTGAAGCGGGCGATCTGGTGCTCGCCGCCCCGGGCCTGGTGCGTGACGACCAACTGGTGGAGCTGGGCGAGCTGCTGACCGGCGTGCACCCGGGGCGCCGCCATGCCGACGAAATCACGCTCTACAAATCGGTGGGCGTGGGGCTGGAAGACATTGCGCTGGCCGGTCTGGTCTGGAAAAGATTGAGCTCCCCCCTGCGCCGCTGACGCGCATTCCCCCTCCCAGCGACAAAGGCGTGCCAGAGAGGGGGAAGGCGCGTCAGCGGCGCAGGGGGGGCTTCAAGGCTCCATCTGCGCCGCGTTGTACACGTGGCGCATGGCGAGCAGCGACGCGAGTTCGGCGTCGCCCTTGATCACGGCGCGCAGGATGGCGGCGTGTTCGTCCCAGTTCTGCTGCCCGCGCTCGCGGTTGAGCGGGGTGAACAGCAGCGCCGTGCGGTCGCGCAGCGAGCGCATGATGTCCTGCAGCACGGAATTGGCGGCGATGCTGCCCAGCGCGTCGTGGAAGCGCTGGTTCATCAGCAGCAGCGTGGCGTGATCGGCCGAGGTGGCCAAGCGCGTGCCTTCGGCCAGGATCGTTTCCATGTCGGCAATCTGCCGCTCGTCGTGGCGCTGGGCCGCGAGTTTGGCGTTCAGGCCTTCGAGCGTGGCACGCACCTCGACCAGTTCGCGCACCTGCTCGGGGCTGAAGGCGGTGACCGAAGCGCCGCGGCGCGGCTCGATGGTCACCAGGCCTTCGGCGGCCAGTTGCCGCAAGGCTTCACGGACCGGCATGCGGGAGACGCCCAGCTCGTCCGAGAGACGGCTCTCCACCAGCCGTTCACCCGGGGGAATGGCGCCGCTGAGGATGCGCTCGCGCAGGGCCTGGACCACCAGGGTGGTCAGCGGCGAGTGCGCTGCCCCCAGGGTTGCCTCCTTTTTGGGTAGGTTCATGGAGCCTTCGATGAACGTTCGAGAGTCGGGACGGGGCAGCCCATGCCGGCGCCGTCTTGGATACTGAATTCTATGCGAGCACCCGCTCTGCGCTCAGGGCTGGCGGTACCGTGAAGGATGACGAAAATCATGGGCCCATAAAAAAGACCGCGCCGGAAAGGCGCGGTCAAACGGTCATGAAAAAGAAAGCTGCGTGCCGGAAGCGGCTCAGAACATGTGCAGCAGACCCAGGGCGAAGACGTCACCGTCCTTGTCGGCGGCACCCGGGGTCTTGATCTTGTTGGCGCGGTAGCCGCCGTAGACCGAGGTGCGCTTGCTCAGGCTGTAGAAGGCCGCGATGCTGTAGCCGGTGCGTTCCATTTCGGGGCCGACGTTGACGAGCTTGCCGGTGTAGTTGGCGTCGCCGCTGAAGCCGGTGATCTCGCCCTTGGAGCGGGCCAGGCCGCCGGAGAGCAGCCAGCCGCCACCCAGCGGCACGTCGGCGCCGAACTGCCATTCGGTGGTGCTGGCATCGGCGAAGGCGACGCGGCCGTAGCTGGCCAGCAGCTTGGCCATGCCGAGGTCGTAGGAGCCGCTCAGGCGGGTGTACTTCAGGGCCGTGGCGTCGCCGTTGGCCTTTTCGGTCTGGTAGCCCAGGGCGGCAAACACCGGACCGTTGCCGTATTTGACGTTCAGGCTGGCCACGGAACCGCGGCCGGCGCCCGCGCTGGCGTTTTCGCGGCCGTAGCTGACGGCGCCGCTGACGCCGCCGAATTCGGGCGTGGCGTAGTACAGGCCGTTGTCCGGGTTGTCCTTGTACGAAGTGGTCAGCCAGGTGCCCTGGTTCGGGGCCAGCAGAGAGTTCTTGGCCGCCAGGGTCGAACCGCTGATGTCGTCGAACGCGCTCCAGGCGCGGCCGGCGCGCACTTCACCGAAGGCGCCCGAGAGGCCGACCCAGGACTGGCGGCTGAAACCGGTGCTGCCGGCGCCGCCGTTTTCCAGCGCGAAGCCGTGTTCGTACTGGAAGTTGGCCTTGAGGCCGCCGCCCAGGTCTTCACTGCCCTTGAGGCCGAAACGGGTCTGGTAGACGCCGCCGCTGGACATGGCGGTGGTGCGGTCGCCGGTGTCGGCGTCCTTGCGGCTGGCGACGTAGACGTCGGCCAGGCCATAGAGGGTCACGCTCGACTGGGCAAAGGCTGCGCCGGAGGCCAGCAGGGCGGAGGCAAGCGCCAGGTGTTTTTTCATGATGGAAGCGTCCTTGAAAGGGAGGGGATGGGAAAAAGGGGAAAACAGCGGAATGGGGTCAGAAGATCAGCACCCCGGCCACGGTGGCCACGGACAGGCCGATCAGCACAGGCAGGGTGAGTACGCGCACGAGGTCGGTGACCGAGACGCGGGCGAAGCCGGCCACAGCAATCAGCGACGACCAGGCGATCAGCGTGCCGCCGCCGGTCCAGATCGCGCCCATCTGGCCGATGGCGGCCAAGGTGGTGCTGTCGATGTTGGAGACCGGGCCCAGGGCGCCGGCCAGCGCGCCGGTCAGCGGCAGGCCGGAGAAGCCGGAACCGTCGATGCCGGTGACCATGCCCACGATCAGCAGGCCGAAGGCGACGAACAGCGGGTTGTGCGGAATCCAGTCCTGCACGCTGCGCACCAGATCGAACAGCAGGCTGGGGGTGGCGCCGGCGTCGCCACCGAAGATGGCGGCGGCGGTTTCGCTGGCACCCAGGAAGAAGAAGCCGGCGATCGGCAGCACCGAGCCCATGGCACGGAAGGCGAACACGAAGCCGTCGGTGACGTGGTCGGCACTGGCTTCGAGCATCTGCCGGCCGCCCTTCATGGCGAGCGTGGCCAGGATCATCAGCAGGGCGGCTGCGCCCCCCACCAGCGAGGCACCGGCGCCGCCCTTGAAGTCACCCAGCGGCACGCCCAGCTTGGGCAGCACCATCAGCACGATCACGGTCAGGAAGACCAGCGGCGTCACGACGGCAAACAGCTGGGACCACTTGAACTCTTCGGCCGGCACGCTCTTGAGCTCGCGCTTGAGGTCCTGGCTGGTCACGGGCTGGTGTTCGCGGCTGGTGCCCTGGGCAATTTCGGCCTTGTGCGTGGTGCCTTCGTGCGCGTGCTCGGCCAGTTCGCCCTTGACGGCGAGTTCCTGCCAGCGCTCCAGGTGGGTCGCGCTGGGTGCCTGGAACTTGCGGCGGTGGAAGACGAAGATCAGGGTCAGAGCGACCAGGCCGGTGATGACCGAGAGCGCGAGGGCACGGTCGGCCACGATGGCCGCGGCGACACCGGCGGCCTTGGCGCTGATGCCGGGGGCGACACCGATCACGTAGTCCGAAGACAGGGCCATGCCCTGGCCGGCGACGGCGATGGCAGCGGCACCGACGATGGGTGGCAGGCCGGCGGCAATGGCGGCGGGCAGCAGCACGGCGCAGACCAGTGGCACGGCAGGCGTGGGCCAGAAGAACAGCGAGATGAAGTAGGTGATGCCTGCCAGCAGCAGGTACGACACGGGGCCGTTCTTCATCAGCAGGCGGAAGGGCCGCACCATCAGGATGTCGGACTTCAGCGCCTTCAGTGAGTTGAGCAGCGCCGTCATCAGCGCGATCACCAGAAAGATGCTGAACAGCTCCTTCGCCGCGACCAGGCTGGCGCCGTAGATGCTGCCCAGGCCGGCCAGCGGATTGCCGGTCCAGGCGACGCCGACGAGAAAGGTGGCGACGATCGACGGCACGAGCACGTTGGCGCGGAACATCATCGTCACGATGATGCTGACCACGCCAATCAGGTACATCCAGTGCGCCGCTGTGAGGGTTACGTTGGAATCCATGGTTGTCGTTCAGTGGGGTGGCCCTGCCAGGGGGCGGGGCGGGGTTGATACACCGGGTGGGCGGCCGGGTCAGGACCGTCTACCCCGAGCTCCTCGAAGAACCCTTGCTAGTCGGGGCTGTGTCTCTGTCGGACCCATGCCCTCGGTGTCTTCCCTGGTTTCGTCTTCGGTGCATGCGCCCTGATTTGGGGCGTGACCGTCGACAGAACTGATCGTATACAGAATACAAATAAGCCGGATACAGGGTTTTCCCATGGCTGATTTGTGCTGCTTTGGGGCTCTTTTAGGGATCTTGTTGGACGTCTTGGTGCATATCAGGCCTCGTTTCTGTTGTTTCCTGTTCTTTATGGATACGGTATACCGTTTCCTGTTCAGGTCATATGCAGGGATCGTGCCAGGTGTTAGATGGGGCTCTCTTGGTGAAATTCGGGTGTCGGTGGGATATGGCATCCTGGGTTCGGTAGGGGTCTGGTGGGCTGATAGTTCATTTCGTATACTGTATTCATCAAACAGTGGAGAAGACCATGCATGCTTCCAACCTCCTGGCGAAGGCCGGGGTGTCCAGTGCCTCGGCCATGGTGGCCACGGGCCATCCTCTGGCGGCCGCCGCTGCGGCGGCCTTGCTCAGCGAAGGGGGCAGCGCGGTCGATGCGGCCATTGCGGCCGATGCGGTGCTGGGCGTGGTCGAGCCGATGGCGACCGGTATCGGCGGCGACCTGCTCGCGATGCTGGTGCCCCCAAATGGGGCGCCCGAAACCTACAACGGCACGGGCCGCTCGCCAGCGGCGCTGAGCCCTGATGGCCTGGCCGGGCTGCCGGGTGGCAAGCTGCCCGAGCGGCACGCGCTCACGCACACCGTGCCGGGGGCGGTGCAAGGGTGGTGGGATCTGCATCAGCGCCATGGGCGGGCGCCCTGGCCGCGCCTGTTCCAGGCCGCGATCGAATGCGCCCGCGACGGCTTCGCGGTGGCGCCGGTGGCGGCCCGGGAGTGGGCCCTGTTCGAACCCGTGATCGCGGCGGATCCGGTGTCTGCCCGTCTGTACCGGGCGGGTGCGGTGCCGGTGGCCGGGGAGCGATTCAGCAATCCGGAACTGGCCGGCGTCCTGGCGGCGGTGGCGGCCGACGGGCCGCAAGCCTTCTACCGCGGCGTGCCCGCACAGGCCGCGGCGCGGGCCAGTCAGTCCCGTGGCGGGGTGCTCGCGGCGGCCGACTTTGCGGCCCACCACGGGCATTTCGATGTGCCTTTGCGTGCGCGCTTCCGGGGGCTGGATGTGCTGGAGTGCCCGCCCAACACGCACGGGCTGGCGGTGCTGCACGCGCTGGAAGCGCTGGAGCCGCTGCCACTCGATCCAGGCGACCCGGCGACGACGGTGGCCATGGTGGACCGCATGGGCGAGGCGCTCGCCCACGCCAAGCGGGTGGTGGCCGATCCGGCCGGCAACACCGTGTGCACCGTGGTGGTGGACGCCAGCGGCCTGGCGATCACCCTGATGAGCAGCGTCTTCAAGCGCTTCGGCAGCGGCGTGGGCGTGGCCGGCTGTGGTTTTGCGCTGCAGAACCGCGGGTTCGGCTTCTCGGCGCCGGGCCACATCAACGGGCTGGCACCGTCCAAGCGGCCCTACCACACGGTGGTACCGGGGGCGGCGCTGCGCGATGGGCGCTTCCACGCGGGCTTCGGTGTCGTCGGTGGCGCCATGCAGCCGCAGGGCCATGTGCAACTGCTGACGCGCATCGCTGCGTGGGGTGAACCGCTGCAGGCGGCGATCGACGCGCCCCGCTGGCGCCTGGAGGCCGACCGGGCGCTGGCCACCGAAACCGGGATGCCCGCTGCGGTGGTGCAGGCCCTGCGGGCCGCCGGCTACCGCGAACCCGACGGGCTGGGCGAACTGGGCGGCCGCAGCGACTTCGGCGGTGCCCAGGTGGTGCTGCGCCAAGCCGACGGCACGTTGCTGGGCGGCTCCGACCGCCGCAAGGACGGCCTGGCCCTCGCCTGCTGAAGGCGCCCGCGCCTGATTTCCATTCCCTGACTGCCGCCGTACCTTTATGACCCTCAAGATTTATGGCATTGCCGCGTCCCGAGCCCTGCGCCCCCTGTGGGCGGCGGAAGAGCTGGGCCTGCCCTACGAACACATCCGTTACCACTTCAACGGGCCGGAAACGCGGGAGCCGGCCTACCTGGCGCTGAACCCGAACGGCACCGTGCCGGTGATCGACGACGAAGGCCTGGTGGTCTTCGAGTCGCTGGCGATCACGCTGCACCTGGCGCAGAGCCGCGCACAAGGGGGGCTGTGGGCGCAGACCCCGGCCGGCGTGGCGCAGATCTATCAGTGGACGCTGTGGGCGGCGACCGAGGCCGAGACGCTGGCGCGCCAGTGGTTCCAGCACACGAGCTTTCTGCCGCCCGAAAAGCGCCTGCCGGCGCTGGCTGAAGAAGCGCTGGACCGCCTGCAGGGGCGGCTGCGTGTGCTCGACCAGGCCCTGCAAGGCCGTGACTACCTGGTCGAGGACCGCTTCACCGTGGCCGACCTGAACGTGGCGGCCGTGCTGCAGCGCTTCGAAGTCATGGCGCGCGAAGACTTCCCGGCGGCATTGGCCTGGCACCGCCGCTGCCTGGCGCGCCCGGCATCGCAACGCGCCTTTGCGTTGCGCCAGGCCGGCTGAGGCGCTGTCTGCGGGAGCGGCGCGATGGTGGCCGGCGGGTCAGGTGATGGCGAAACTGTCGGCGCGGGCCGAAGGCCAGTAGAAGCCGAAGACGTTGGACAGGTTGGACGCGCCTTGGAGCAGGGCGCCAGGGGGCACCGAAGGCAAGAGGGTGGCGAGCAGCCGGACCTCGTTCTCGCTGAGGCGCCGCACGATGTGGTGGGCGCTGATCTCGCCCGGGTGGGTCAGGCCGGCGGCCTGCACCAGTTCGAGCAGCGCCTTGAGGGTGTTCTGGTGGAAATGGAACACGCGATCGGCCTTGTCCGGCACCACCAGGGCCTGCTGGCGCACCGGGTCCTGCGTCGTGACCCCGGTCGGGCAGTGGCCGGTGTGGCAGTTCTGCGCCTGGATGCAACCCAGCGCGAACATGAAGCCGCGGGCGCTGTTGCACCAGTCGGCGCCCAGGGCCATGGCGCGCGCGATGTCGAAGGCGCTGACGATCTTGCCGGCCGCACCCAGGCGGATGCGGTCGCGCAGGTTGACGCCGACCAGGGTGTTGTGCACCAGGCGCAGCCCCTCCTGCAGCGGGGCACCGACGTGGTCGGTGAATTCGAGCGGTGCCGCACCGGTGCCGCCTTCGGCCCCGTCGACGACGATGAAGTCGGGCGTGATGCCGGTTTCCAGCATGGCCTTGACGATGGCGAACCACTCCCAGGGGTGACCGATGCAGAGCTTGAAGCCGGTGGGCTTGCCGCCCGAGAGCTCACGCAGCCGGGCGATGAACTGCATCATCTCGATGGGGGTCGCGAAAGCGCTGTGCGCCGAGGGTGACACGCAGTCGACACCGACCGGCACGCCGCGTGCGGCGGCAATTTCGGGCGACACCTTGGGCCCCGGCAGCACGCCACCGTGGCCCGGCTTGGCGCCCTGGCTGAGCTTGAGCTCGATCATGCGCACCTGGGGATCGAGCGCGTTGGCCTTGAAGCGTTCCTCGCTGAAGCGGCCGGCTTCATCACGGCAGCCAAAATAGCCCGAGCCGATCTCCCAGATCAGGTCGCCCCCGTGCAGGCGGTGCCAGGACGAGATCGAGCCTTCGCCCGTGTCGTGCGCAAAACCGCCGCGCTTGGCACCGGCGTTCAGGGCCTGGACGGCGTTGGCCGAGAGCGCGCCAAAGCTCATGGCGGAAATGTTGAACACGCTTGCCTCGTAGGGCTGGGTGCAGGCGGGGCCACCGATGGTCACGCGAAAGTCGTGCGAGCCGACCTGGGTGGGCGCCAGCGAGTGGTTGATCCACTCGTAGCCCTCGGTCTTGACGTCGAGCTGGGTGCCAAAAGGGCGCTTGTCCATCTCGCTCTTGGCGCGGGCGTAGACCAGGCTGCGCTGGCTGCGCGAAAACGGCGTGGCCTCGGTGTCGCTTTCGATGAAGTACTGGCGCATCTCGGGCCGGATGTACTCGAGCATGAAGCGCAGGTGCCCGATCACCGGGTAGTTGCGCAGCACCGAGCTGCGCGTCTGCCACACATCCCAGGCGCCCAGCGCCGAGAGGCCACCGAACAGCAGCAGCCAGCCGCCACCGAGGCCGAATCCGACCAGGGTGAACAGGCTCAGGATGGCGCAGAGCACACACAGGGCGAGCACGGTGTAGCGGATGGGGTAGAGGGCGTTCAGTCGTTCAAGCATGGGCAGGAAAGGATGGCAGGCACGCGGCTACACTGCCCCGCATCTTAATGAACCGCCCGCCGGACCATGAGCATCGAAACCCTGAACGCCCCCATGGAAAGCGCCGACTTCGACGCGCTGGAAGACATCCTCGACGAACTGCGCAGCCGCGACGAGAACGTCCCGCAGTGGGAATTTCTCGAAGGCGCCATCGCGGCGCTGGTCTGCACGCGCCGCGTGGTGCCGCCCAGCGAGTACCTGCCGGTGCTGATTGGTGTGGGCAGCGACCAGCCCAACCTCTTTGCCGACGGTGCGCAGGCCGGCCGCTTCATGGCCCTGTGGACGCGGCGCTGGAACGAGGTGGCGAGCGCGCTGGACACCCAGGTCGAGACCCTGGAAGACGAACGCACCTACCACCCCGAGGTGCTGGACGTGCGCGGCGCCATCGCCATGCTGCCCGAGGCCGAACGCGAGGCCGCGTCGGCCGAGCCCCTGCCGTCCTTCGGGCAGATCTGGGCGCTGGGTTTCCTGTCGGTGGTGGAGGACTGGGCGGACGACTGGGCCCCGCCGCGCGACAAAGAGGCTGCTGGCTGGATCGAAGACGCGCTGGACTGCATGGCCGAACTGGCGGGCGACGACACCGGCGAACCGGCGTTCAACATGCACGCCGAGGACGGCCCGCCCAGCGTGAGCGAGGCCCGCGCCAATGCGTATGGCGAAGCCATCTGGGCGGTGTACGACCTGCGCCAGGTCTGGCGCAGCCTGGGCCCGCGCACCGAGCCACTGCGCAAGAGCGCCGAGCCCGGACGCAACGATCCCTGCCCTTGTGGCAGCGGCAAAAAATACAAGAAGTGCCATGGCGCCTGAGGCGCTGCAGCGACCCCTGCGGGGGCCGTCGGCGCTCAGCCCTGTTGCAGGGTGCGCAGCAGGTCCAGCACGCGCAGGCGTTCCCGTTCGAACGCGGTGTTGAGCAGCGTACAGGCCTGATCGGTTTGGCCTGCGCGGTTGAGCTGCAGGGCCTGTTGCGCCAGGGTGTGCAGTTGGCGCTGGGCCTGGATCAGTTCCGCGAACCGGGGGTGTCGACCCAGTGGCTGCGGTGCCATGCGCACGAACCACAGGCCCAGGTCGCTCAGGTCTGCGTTCATCCAGTCGGGCAGGGTTCGCTGCTCGCCAGGGGGGAGCGTGAGCAGGTTGTTGAACTGCACGCACCACTCCAGGTGGTGGATGACCGCCGACTGCAGGTCCAGGCGTTCCGAGCGGGTCAGGGGTTTGTCCGGCGCGGGCGGCGGGCTGGCGGGCGGCGCGGTGGTCGGTGCTTTGCGGGTGCGCCGCCAAGGCAGGAATCGGTTCAAGGGCATGGCGCCGGCAGCATAGGACGCGTGAGCGGCCTGCCGATGCCCTGGCTGTCGAGATCGGGCTCGAGGGGTGACTTGCATCACGCCGGTGTTGCGGTCATGCCTCGCCCCATTCTGGGGTCCGCTCAGGCGGGCAGGAGCTCGAACACGGCTTCGGCCACGACCTGGCCGTTGATCTGCAGCTCGATCCGGTGTTCGCCCGGGTACAGGGTGCGGGTGGTCACGGGCCGCAGGCTGTGGCGTTTGGTCAGCGCGCGCTGTTCGCCTGGCGCCAGCGTGAGTTTCCAGCCCTTGAACACCTTGGGGGCGCTGCGGCCGTTGGCTTTGCGGTGGTGGACCGCGTAGTCGATCACCAACGCCTGCTCGCCCGGCGCGCGGCTGTGCAGCGCGACCTGCAGGCCGATGTCTTCGCCGATGCGGGCCTGTGATGCGTCCAGGCTGAGCGTGGCGCTGCCGGTCAGGCCCTGGGCCAGGCCCCAGGCGGCGAGTGTGGGCGCGTGACCCTGTTTGACCAGGCCGCGGCTGGCGTGGCGCAGCAGCGCCTCGCGCTGGGCGCTGGCACCGCGCCGGTGCCGCACCACCCAGTCGGCGATCAGGTCGGGGTGGTCCTTGGCAATGTCGTTGAGGTGGTTGGCCACGCTGCGGCGCACATAGCTGCTGGGATCGTCCTGCAACGCCAGCAGCAAGGGCAGGGTGGGCGAGGGGTCGGCCACCAGGGCCTGCAGGCGCAGGCCCCAGGGCAGGCGCGGCCGGCTGCCTTCGCTGACCAGGCGCCGCACGTGCGCACTGGGGTCGTGCTGCCACTGCGCCAGCGTGGCCAGCACCGCAGCGGGCTGGTCGCGCAGGAACGGCCGGATCGCGAACTCGGCCGAGAAACGCTGCGTGAGGGCGTGCAGGCATGCCAGGGCGCGGGCCAGATCGTGCTGGCCGTGGCGGGCCACGTACTCGCCCATGGCCCAGACCGTCCAGCCGGAGATGCCGAGTGCGCTCTGGGCGTTGCTCAGACCCGTGGGTTCGCCCTCGGCATCGATCGCGATCGGCGGCGCCAGGCTGGCTTCGAGCACGTCGGCGGCGGCCGCGAAAGGTGCGGGCAGCGTGGCGCCCAGGGCGTTGGCCAGTTGCATGGCGCGGGCCTTGAATTCCAGCGCGTCCAGGCCGTCCAGGGCCAGGCGTTCGAAATGGTGGCGATCGAATGCCGGCCAGGCGCGCTGCAGGTGGGCGCCGGCCTGCTGCACCGTGCCGGCGTTGATGAGGTTCTTGAAAGGTTCGGCCATATCGGGAAAGTCAGTCAGTCAGGCGGTCCAGCAGTCCTTGCAGGGCGCGCTGCACGGTGGCCTGGCGCACGGCGTCGCGGTCGCCGTCGAAGCGGTGGTGTTCGGTGAACACACCTTGGGGCGTGGCCCAGCCCAGCCAGACGGTGCCCACGGGCTTGTCGGCGCTGCCGCCCGTGGGGCCGGCGATGCCGGTCACGGCGACGGCGCAGTCCACCGGGGCGTGGGCCAGGGCCCCCGCTGCCATGGCGCGGGCGACAGGTTCGCTGACGGCGCCGTGGGTGTTGATCAGGGTGGCCGGCACGCCCAGCAGGTCGGTCTTGGCCGCGTTGGAGTAGGTGACGAAACCGCGTTCGAACCAGTCGCTGGACCCGCTCAGGGCGGTGCAGGCGCCCGCGATCAGGCCGCCGGTGCAGCTCTCGGCCGTCGCCATCCGGGCGCCGCTTTGCCGAAGCCGGGCGGCCAGGGCGTCGACGAGTTCGGGAACGGTCGGGCTGTGCATGGTCAGAACCTCCAGAAGGCGAGCACCAGCAGCGTGCAGAACGCCGCCGCAAAATCGTCCAGCAGGATGCCGAAGCCGCCCCGGGGGCCGAAGCCCTTGAAGCGCTGGTCGGCCCAGGCCATGGGGCCGAACTTCACCGCGTCGAAGAACCGGAACAGGCCAAAAGCGGCCAGCTCGGCCATCAGTCCCTGCGGCGCCGCCACCCACAGCACGAGCCAGAACGCGACGATTTCGTCCCAGACGATGTGGCCCGAATCGGCCACGCCCATGTGCCGGGCGGTGACGGTGCAGGCCCACCAGCCCACCAGGGTACCCAGGCCGATGAGGGTGGCCCAGGCGGCGTCGCCGAACCAGGGTGCGAGCACGGCGTGCAGCGCCCAGGCCCAGAGCGTGCCCACGGTACCGGGGGCCAGCCGCGACAGGCCGGAGCCGCCACCCAGCGCGATGAAATGGGCCGGGTGCGAGAGGGCAAATCGCCAGCCCGGGCGCAGCAGGGGAGGCGGGGATGTTTCGGTGCGGGGCGCGTCGGCAGGGGCCGTCAGATTCATGCGGCGATTATCCCGGGGCGATCCGTCCCGTCGAAATGGTCGTGGCCGCGCAGCGGGATGTCGGTCACCGTGCCGTCGGTCTCCACCCCCCGCAGGCCTGGCGCGGCGTCGATGTGGCCGATGCGCTGCACCGGGGTGCCTGCCTGGGTTGCGGCAGCGGCGACCGCGGCGCGCGCATCAGCGGGTGCGGTGAACAGCAGCTCGTAGTCGTCGCCGCCGTGCAGCAGGCATTCGCGCCGCCATTCGGGCGGCAGGTCCGCCAGGGCCGGCGGCACCGGCAGCCGGGCCAGTTCGAGCGTGGCGCCGACCCGGCTGGCCTGCAGCATGTGCCCAAGGTCGCCGGCCAGGCCATCGCTGATGTCCAGCGCCGCGTGGGCGATGCCGGCCAGCGCGCGGCCCAGCGCCAGGCGCGGCTCGGGCCAGTCCAGCCGCCGCTGCAGCGCGGGCAAGGCCGCGGCGGGCAGGGTGGCGGTCCAGGGGCGGCCGCGCCGGTGTTCCAGCGCCAGCCGGGCTTCACCGACCTGCCCACTCAGGTACAGGTCGTCGCCGGCGCGCGCCGAGCGGCGACGCAGCGCCTGCCCGGTGCGCAACTCGCCCAGCACGGTGATGCACAGGTTCAGCGGGCCACGCGTGGTGTCGCCGCCGATCAGCGGGCATTCGTGGGCATCGGCCAGCGCGAACAACCCCCGCGAGAAGGCGGCCAGCCAGTGATGGTCGACCTGCGGCAACGCCAGGGCCAGCGTGAAGCCCAGCGGGCGCGCGCCCATGGCCGCGAGGTCGCTGAGGTTGACCGCCAGGGCCTTGTGGCCGAGTGCGACCGGGTCCACGTCAGGGAAGAAATGCCGACCCTGGACCAGCATGTCGGTGGAGATGGCCAACTGGTGGCCGGGCGCCGGTTGCAGCAGCGCGCAATCGTCGCCGATACCGAGTGCGACCTGGGCCGACAGGGCCTTGTCAGACCGGAGGAAATGGCGGCGGATGAGATCGAACTCACCGTTGCCGGGCGGTGGCGTGTCTGGGGCCATGGGGATTCAGGGCTGGGAGGCGGGGGGCACGGCGTCGCCAGAGGCGTCGTCGGGGTCCGGCGGTTCGGCGGCTGGCCGCCGGGGCGGGAAGAGAAAGCTCAGCGGGGCCTGGCGCATGCGCTGGCGCAGGGCCACGTTGATGCGCTGCCGGTTCACGTCGCTGATAGCCTGGGCCTTGAGGGCCAGTCGGAAGGCCAGGTAGAAGCTCACCGCCAGGTTCAGGGGGCCGATGACCAACACCCCGCCCACGGCCCACCAGAACGCCGGCTCCGACAGCACCGGCCAGCCGAGCTTGGCCGCCGCGGCCGTGACCTGGCCGGCCGACAGGGTGACGTGCCGCACTTCCAGCCCGAGGCCGAAGAAGGCGGCAAAGGCCGGCACCAGCCCGAGCATGAACCCCAGGGAAATGTTGGCCGCCAGCCCGGAGATGTTGCTGCGCAGGAACGTGGCCCAGCGCGCGGCACGCTCGCTGCCGAGCGTGCGGGTGAAGCGCGGGTTGTGGGCGATGGCCGAATCGAGCCGGTGGAACACGAACCAGTTTTCCACCCAGCCGGCCACGATGCTGGAGGCGAACAGCAGCACACCGGTGAGCGCCGCGAACAGCGCGGTCGGACCGAGCAGGTGCTGGTCGTGCAGCACGTGGCGGGCCTTTTCCTCGCTGAGCATCGGGTGCCCGCTCAGCAGCGACAGCCCCAGGCTGATCAGCAGCACCACCGGGATGACGGCGCCCACGTTGCCAACAATGGCGGCGATCTGCGAGCGCAGCAGGTTGGCCACTTCGTCAACGAACCGCCGCACCGCGCCGGGCGCGCGGATGTCGCGCAGCTTGGCCACCATGGCCGGTGCGGTCACGGCCGGCTGCTTGGTGGCCACCGTCCAGTGCAGCAGTTGCACCAGCACGAACGAAAGGGCGTAGTTCAAACCCGCAGCAAAGCCGCCCCAGAAGGCCGACAGCGCCAGCCCGGTGAGGGCGAACTTCACCCAGGTGGTCACTCCCAGAAGGGCGCCGCCGCCGGCGGCCTTGCCCAGCATCTGCCGGTATTCGGCCCCGTTGCGGGTGATGTAGTGCTCGCCGCTTTCGGCACTGCGCTCGGCCACCTTGGCCGCGGTCAGGTGGGAACTGCTGGCGATCAGGGCGCGGATGCTGCGCCCGTCCTGGCCGACCTGGACCAGATCGGCGAGCAGCGCGGCCGTGGCGCGTTCGGGTTTTTCCGACAGCAGGCAGTCCAGCAGTTGCCGGCTGCGCAGGATGCGGGCGCGCAACTGGCGCAGCAGGAACACGATGCCGACCGAGATGCCGTGTTCTTCGAGGTGGGTGTACACCGACTGGGCCGCCTGGCGGCACAGGTCGAGCTGGTGCGTCAGGCGCTCGGCGGCGAGCTGGGTGGCACCGCTGTCGGGGCCGTGGATGACGACGGCCTGGCGCAACGCTTCGAAGTGCACGGGCAGGTCGTGGAACGGCCGCCCCGCCTGGGCATCGGCCGACAGGCGGGCGCGGATTTCCGAGGCGAAGCCGGTGGCGCTGATCTGGCCGATGCAGAAGGTCAGCGCGTCCAGCAGCGTGGACGACCAGAACTCGGCGGTGGCCACCGAGGCGGGCGCGCCATCGTCGGCCGGGGCTTCCAGCAGCAGGCTGCGCAGGCGCTGCAGGGTGGCCGTGTCCAGTGCCTGGATCCAGCGCGCGTCGAAGGGTGATGGCAGCAGCAGGCCGAACAGCTCGGCCAGGTCGGTGGTCTCGGGCGTGCCCGGCAGCAGCTTGCGCCGCATGCGGTGGTTGAATTCGCTGAGGAAGGCCGTGCGGGGCGCGAAACCGAAGTCGGCCAGCAGCGGGGTGAGGTCCACCGTCTGCAGGAAGGTGTTCCACCACGGGTGCCAGCGTGCACACCATTCGGGGCGGGCCTGTGCGGCGTCGAGCAGCAGGCGCACACGGTCGACGCTTTCCTGCGGATCGCGGGCATCACCGCGAACCCAGGCGAGCAGGTCGATCAGCCAGAGATGGCGCTGCGCGAGCGGCGCATCCGGGTCGAGGGTGTCGAGCAGCCGGTGCAGTTCCATGGCGCACCGGTTCAGTGCAGCACGCGCGGGGTCGTCAGGCCCGGATCGTCGCCTTCGGCGAGCAGGGCGAATTCGGGGATCTCGGTTTCAAAGCGTTCTCCGTCTTCGGCCACACAGAAATAGCTGCCGCGCATGCTGCCGGTGGGCGTGCTCAGGTGGGTGCCACTGGTGTATTGGAACGACTCGCCCGGTCGCAGCAGGGGCTGCTTGCCGACGACGCCCAGTCCTTTGACCTCGTCGGTCCGGCCCCGTGCGTCCTCGATCAGCCAGTGGCGCGCGATGAGCTGGGCCGCGACCTCGCCGGTGTTGGTGATGGTCACCGTGTAGGCGAAGGCGTAAACGTCCTCGTCGGGCTGGGACTGTTCGCTCAGGTACTGGGGTTCCACCTCGCAGGTGAAGGCGTATTTCGACATGGGCGGCATGTTAACGCGCGCCTGCAAGACCTGCGCCAGCCTGCGACAATGCGCGCCTGCCCTCTGGCCCGACCGACCCACGCCCCATGACCCCGTACCGCATCGCCCCGTCCATCCTGTCCGCCGACTTCGCCCGCCTGGGCGAGGAAGTGAAAAACGTCATCGCCGCGGGCGCTGACTGGATCCACTTCGACGTGATGGACAACCACTACGTGCCCAACCTGACCTTCGGGCCCATGATCTGCCAGGCGCTCAAGCCGCATGCCAAGACGGCGGATGGCACGCCAGTGCCCATCGACGTGCACCTGATGATCCAGCCGGTGGACGCGCTGGCCGGTGCGTTCATCGACGCCGGCGCCGACCTGGTGAGTTTCCACCCCGACGCCAGCACGCACGTGCACCGCAGCGTGCAGGCCATCAAGGCCAAGGGCGCCAAGGCCGGCCTGACCTTCAATCCCGGTGCGTCGCTGGACGTGCTGGACTGGCTGATCGACGACATCGACCTGATCCTGATCATGAGCGTCAACCCCGGCTTCGGCGGTCAGAGCTTCATCGACTCCGCCCTGCGCAAGATCGAGCAGGCGAAGAAGCGCATCGAGGCCAGCGGCAAGGACATCCGCCTGGAGGTGGACGGCGGCATCAAGGCCGACAACATCCGCCGCGTGGCCGACGCCGGAGCCGACACCTTCGTGGCCGGCAGCGCCATCTTCGGCAAGCCGGACTACCAGGCTGTCATCGACCAGATGCGCGCGGCGCTGGCCTGATGCCGCGTCTCGTGGACATCGGGCTCGGCGCCGGTCCCGCCACAGACGGAGCGGGCCGGCAGGCCGCACGGGGCTGGCGCGTGGGGGCGGTGATGGTCGACCTCGACGGCACGCTGGTCGACACCCTGGGCGACTTTGAAGCCGCGCTCAACCGCACCCTGGCCGGTCTCGATCTGCCCCCGGTCTCGCGCGCGCTGCTGGAGCGCACCGTCGGCAAGGGTTCCGAGCACCTGATCCGCAGCGTGCTCGCGCACCAACTGGCCCTGCCCGAGGTGACGGGGCTGACCAATGTGTGTTCGGCGCGCAGCGTGGACACGCTCTACGAACCCGCCTGGCAGGCTTACCAGCAGCATTACCAGGCGATCAACGGTGCGTTCTCGGCGGTCTATCCGGGCGTGCGCGAGGGCCTGCTGGCGCTCCAGGCCGCGGGGCTTCCCATGGCCTGCCTGACCAACAAGCCGCTGGCCTTTGCCCGGGCGCTGTTGCGCGCCAAGGCGCTCGACGGTTTTTTCGGGCCGGTGTTTGGCGGGGACAGTTTTGAGCGCAAGAAGCCCGACCCCCTGCCGCTGCAAAAGACCTGCGAGGCGCTGGGCATACCGCCTGCGCACACCCTCATGGTCGGCGATTCGCAAAACGACGCCCAGGCCGCGCGCGCTGCCGGATGCCCGGTGGTGCTGGTGACCTACGGCTACAACCACGGCGAACCGGTGCGCGCCGTGGATGCCGATGGCCATGTCGACCGGCTGGACGAACTGGCGGCCCGGCTGGTCTGAGCCGCCCGTGGCGCGGGTCAGTACAGCAGCCGGCCGTCGCCCGATACCACGCCGATGTCGACCCAGTCGCTGCCCGCGTTGCCGCGGCTGAAGTCGACGCGGTAGCCGCCCAGGTCCCATTCGCCCATGGCGCGCAGGCTCTGTGCAATGCCGGTCGGGTTGATGCTGCGGGCACGCCGCGCGGCTTCGGCCAACACGCGGGCCGTCACGTAGCCCTCCATGTGGAAGGTGGTGTAGGTCTTCAGGTCGGGATGGGTTTTTTCCATGGCCGCGCGGAAGGCCCGTTGCAGCGGCAGCTTGACGCCGGACGGGTTCGGGAAGGTCTGCGCGATGCCCACACCCCGGGCGCCGGCGCCGGCAAACTTGGCCAGCGCGGGCGCCGGCAGGTACGACAGGGTGAAGATTTGCTGGGTGATGCCGGCAGCGCGCAGCGCCGCAATGCTCTCGCCAACGAATTTGGGGGCACCGATCACCAGGGCCGATTGCGGGTTGGCCTGGGCAATGGCCTTGGCCGCGGCGGTAATGGCCGGGGCATCGGTGCTGGCCGCGGCGGCCACCACCTCGATGCCGTTTTCGGCCGCGGCGGCCGTCCGCGCCGCGGCCAGCCCCGACGTGCCAATGGGAATGTCCTGGTGCAGCACGCCCATGGAGCGGATGTTCAGCGTGCGGGCATGGGCCAGAATCTTGCGGATCTGCTGATCGTCGCTGGCGCGGATGTGGAACAGCTTGGGATGGCCGGGCGAGCGCAGCACGCCGGCGCCGGGCACGGCGTTGAGGATGACGATGTCGGTGCTGTCCAGCAACTGGCTGTCGAGCATGCGCTTGAGTGTGACCGACCCCAGCGGTGCCAGCAGGGCCACCGGCTTGCTGTCCATGGCTTTGTCGAGCTGGGAACGGAACCCTTCAAAGCTGTAGGCGTCGTCCAGCGTGATCAGCGACACCTTGCGGCCCTGGATGCCACCGCGGCCATTGATTTCGGCCAGGGCTGCGGTCATGCCCGCATTGAGCTCCCTGGCGTCGGGGGCGGGCAGCACCGTGAACGGCCCGATGTGGGCGACCACGATGTCGCCAGCGGTGTTGTCCTGGGCGTGTAGGGCGGCGGGCGCAAGGGCCAGGGTGGTCAGCGCAGTCAGCAGCAGGTGGCGTCGGAACATGGCAGGCGGAGGTAAAACCGCCTGATTCGATCAGTGCTGCTGCAATGCAGCAACTGGGGATAACCCGGCCGGGTGCGGCGGGGATCACTTTGTGGTCAGGTTATTGGCCCAGCAAGGCGTCTTTGAGCTTCCAGTCGGCAGGTTTGTCGCCCAGCCAGATGCGCATCAGTGCCTGAAAGAACGCCGGTTCGGGAAACGGAGTGCCCTCGATCTGCCCCTTCACGGTGATCACCGTGCCCGATCCGGGGATCCAGTCGACAGAAAAGGTTTCACCGCTGCGCAAGCGCTTGTGGTCCGAAAAGATCTGGCTCATGCGCAGCACCCCGGGCACCAGGCGCGAGAAGCTGCTGCGGTCCAGGTTGTCTTCCATGCCCCGCGAGAACAGCTTGCCCAGCTCGGCCGAGTCGATGTCGCGCAGCATCGTGATGCTCAGTCGCTTGGGGCCGGGGGCGGCCAGCACGTCATTCGGGGTGGTGGCGCGGGCGCTGAGGTAGAGACCGGCGGCGTACACCTGAAAGACGGCCCGGTAGCGCACCCCTGCGCCGTTGAGCACCAATGGCTGATCGGCCACGGTGATCTGGTCGGGCAGTTGGATGCCGGCCACTTCGACGGCGGCCGCCTGGCCGCTGCCGGCCGACATCGCCAGCAGCAAGGCCAGGGCGGGGAGGGCGTTGGTCTGGAAGCGCAGAGAAATGGGCATGAACGGGGCATCGGTGGCCAATGGATGACGGCATTGTGTCCAAGCCATTCCGAAGGTACAAGGCGGTACCGCTGCGGACAAACCCGGGGTATGACCTCTTCGACCCCCTGCCCGCCAGGCCCCGGCGTGCTTTGCTACACTGCGCGCATCATGTTCGTCACATGCACAGTTCTTCCGGGTTTCGTGCCTGGCCGCAATGGCCGGGGAGCCTGGCCCTGGCGCAAGCCAGCGTAATCGTGCAACTCCCCTCCTGATCGGAGGTGCCGGCCCCGCGCCTGTACCCTCCTGCTGCCAGTGGCCTGGCGCCTTTCGCGCCGCCGATTCCCAAGAAGGATCGCCCGTCCCCTCTGCCGGACCGGGTGCATCGGAGAAAGAACCGTGATCACCGAACTCGAATTCAAGAGCCTGGCCCAGCAGGGCTACAACCGCATTCCGCTGATGGTCGAGGCCTTTGCGGATCTCGAAACCCCGCTTTCGCTGTACCTCAAGCTGGCCCATGGCCGGGGCGATGGCAAGCACAGCTTCCTGCTCGAATCCGTCGTCGGCGGCGAGCGCTTCGGGCGCTACAGTTTCATCGGCCTGCCCGCCCGCACCCTGCTGCGCGCCAGCGGCTTTGGTACCGACGCCAGGACCGAGGTGGTGCACGACGGCGTGGTGGTCGAGACGAACCAGGGCAACCCGCTGGACTTCATCGCGGCCTATCAGCAGCGCTTCAAGGTGGCGTTGCGGCCGGGGCTGCCGCGCTTTTGTGGTGGCCTCGCCGGTTACTTCGGCTACGACGCGGTGCGCTATATCGAGAAGAAGCTCGAAACCACCTGCCCGCCCGACACCCTGGGTACACCCGACATCCTGTTGCTTCAGTGCGAGGAGCTGGCGGTCATCGACAACCTGTCGGGCAAGCTCTACCTCATCGTCTATGCCGACCCGGCGCAATCCGAGGCCTACGCGAACGCGAAAAAGCGTCTGCGCGAACTGAAAGAGGCGCTCAAGTATTCGGTCGCGGCGCCCACGGTCAAACCCAGCCAGAACCATCCTGCGCAGCGCAGCTTTGCCAAGGATGATTACCTCGCCTCGGTCGAACGGGCCAAAGAGCTGATCGCCGCGGGCGACTTCATGCAGGTGCAGGTGGGGCAGCGCATCAGCAAGCGCTACACCGAATCACCGCTGAGCCTGTACCGCGCACTGCGCTCGCTGAACCCGTCGCCCTACATGTATTACTACCACTTCGGGGACTTCCATGTGGTGGGCGCATCGCCCGAGATCCTGGTCCGCCAGGAGCGCGTCGAAGAGGGCATGAGCGACGCCGGGTCGCCCCAAGGCGCGAACGCCCCCTTGGGGGGCAGCGATCCAGCGCAGCGGCGGAGCGTGGGGGCCAACAAAGTGATCATCCGCCCACTGGCCGGCACCCGCCCACGGGGTGCCACGCCGGAGAAGGACAAGGCGACCGAGGTCGAGCTGCTGGCCGATCCGAAGGAGCGCGCCGAGCACGTGATGCTGATCGACCTGGCGCGCAACGACATCGGCCGCATCGCGAAGATCGGCAGCGTCAAGGTGACCGAGGCCTTCGTGGTCGAGCGCTACAGCCATGTGATGCACATCGTGAGCAATGTCGAAGGCATCCTGAACGACGGCATGACCAACATGGATGTGCTCAAGGCCACCTTCCCGGCCGGCACGCTGACCGGCGCGCCCAAGGTGCACGCGATGGAACTGATCGACCAGCTCGAACCGGTCAAACGCGGTATCTACGGCGGCGCCTGCGGTTACCTCAGCTACGCGGGCGACATGGACGTGGCCATCGCCATCCGCACCGCCATCATCAAGGACCAGACCCTGCATGTGCAGGCGGCCGCCGGCGTGGTGGCCGACTCGGTGCCCGAGATGGAATGGAGGGAGACCGAGCACAAGGCGCGCGCTTTGCTGCGTGCGGCGGAGCTGGTGGAAGAAGGCCTGGAGTGAACACGATGAGCCAAAAAATCAAACTCCTCATGGTGGACAACTACGACTCGTTCACCTTCAACATCGTGCAGTACTTCGGCGAACTCGGCGCCGACGTGACCGTGGTGCGCAACGACGAGATCACCGTGGACGAGATCCAGCGCCGGCTGGACGCCGGCCAGATCGACCGCCTGGTCATTTCGCCCGGTCCCTGCTCGCCGGCCGAGGCCGGCATCTCGGTGCCGGCTATCCAGCATTTCGCGGGAAAGCTGCCCATCCTGGGTGTGTGTCTGGGCCACCAGAGCATTGGCGCGGCCTTCGGCGGCCAGATCGTCCGCGCGCAGGAGCTGATGCATGGCAAGACCAGCGTCATCACCACCACGCAGGAGGGCGTGTTCGCGAACCTGCCCGAGCAGTTCACCGTCAACCGCTACCACTCGCTGGCCATCCAGCGCGAGAGCTGCCCCGACTGCCTCAAGGTCACGGCCTGGACGCCCGACGGCGAGATCATGGGCGTGAAGCACAAGACGCTCGCCATCGAAGGCGTGCAGTTTCATCCGGAAAGCATCCTGACCGAACATGGCCATGCGATGCTGAGAAACTTCCTGGAGCAAGCCGCATGAAGATCGTTGATCTGCGCAGCGACACCGTCACGCAGCCCACGCCGGCCATGCGGGCCGCCATGATGGCCGCACCGCTCGGCGACGATGTGTTTGGCGACGACCCGACGGTCAATGCGCTGCAGGAGCGCATCGCGGCAATGACAGGCAAGGAGGCCGCGCTGTTCATGCCCTCGGGGACGCAAAGCAATCTCTGCGGCATCCTGGCGCACTGCGGGCGCGGTGACGAGTACATCGTCGGCCAACTGGCCCACACCTACCGCTACGAAGGTGGTGGGGCTGCGGTGTTCGGCAGTGTGCAGCCGCAGCCGCTGCTGCAGGATGCGCAGGGCCGGATGGCACTGGCCGACATTGCGGCGGCGATCAAGCCGGACGACCCGCACTTTGCCCGCACCCGCTTGCTGTGTCTGGAGAACACCTGGAACGGAAATGTGATGCCCGACGACTACCTGCGCGAGGCCACGGCGCTGGCGCGTGAGAAGGGCCTGTGCACCCATCTGGACGGAGCTCGCGTGTTCAACGCGGCCGTGGCCTCGGCCGCGCCGGGGCAGGGCACGTTGGGCCGTCTGCGCGAGATTGCCGATCACTTTGACAGCCTGTCGGTCTGTTTCAGCAAGGGCCTGGGGGCGCCGGTGGGGTCGGCCTTGTGCGGCTCGAACGCCTTCATCGCCCGCGCCCGCCGCGTGCGCAAGATGGCGGGTGGCGGCCTGCGGCAGGCCGGCCTGCTGGCCGCCTGCGCGCTGCATGCCCTGGACCATCACGTGGACCGCCTGGCCGATGACCACGCCCATGCACGGCGTCTGGCTGAGGGACTGGCCGGTATCGAGGGGCTGACGGTGAAATCGGCCGAAACCAACATCGTCTTCGTCGATGTGGCCGAAGGGCGGGGCCCGGCGCTGCTGGCGTTTTTGCAGGCCCATGGCGTGCTGGCCACCGGCCTGATTGGCTTGCGCTTCGTCACACATCTGGACGTGGATGCGGCGGGTATCGACCGTGCCATCGCCACGGTGCGACGCTTCTTTGCCGAAGCGTCGGCGGTCCCGGCTGGCGCGGGGCGCAGCGGCCCGTACTGACGGTCGAGAGGAAGCGCACCATGCCAGACACCCCCCATCTTCTGATGTTCATCGCGGCGGGCTGGCTGCTCAACCTCACGCCCGGCCCCGACGTGCTCTATATCGTGAGCAGTGCGCTCAAGAGTGGTGTGCGCGCGGGCATGGTCGCGGCGCTGGGCATTGTCAGCGGCTGTTTCGTGCATGTGTTTGCGGCCGCACTGGGCGTCGGCGCGCTGCTGGCCACCTCGGCCACGGCATTCACCCTGCTCAAGTGGGCCGGCGCCGCCTATCTGCTGTGGATGGGCGTGAAACTGCTGCTGACCCGGGGCGGGGCGCCGGTGATGCCCGCGGTCAGTGGTCAGGCGTCCAGGGCGGTGAACCTGGGGCGCATCTATCGCCAGGGTTTTCTGACCAACGTGCTCAACCCCAAGGTGGCGCTGTTCTTCCTGGCCTTTGTGCCGCAATTCATGGCGCCCGGCACCGAGGACAAGGTGAGCGCGTTCCTGTTGCTGGGGCTGCTGTTCAGCCTCAATTCGCTGCCCATCAACTTCGGCTACGCCTGGCTGGCCGGCTGGGCCTCGCGCCGCGTCGGCGCCGTGCAGCGCGCCATGCACAGGATGGACCGCGTGGCTGGCCTTCTGTTCATCGGCTTTGGCCTGAAGCTGGCCCTGTCCGACAATCCTTCCCGCTGATTTCCGGAGACCTTCCATGCCCCACGCCCACAAGATCACCCCGCAGGAAGCCCTGCAGCGCACGATCGAGCACCGCGAAATTTTCCATGACGAGATGCTGCACCTGATGCGCTTGATCATGAGCGGCGAGATGTCGCCGGTGATGATGGCCGCGCTGATCACCGGCTTGCGCGTGAAGAAGGAAACCATCGGCGAGATCACGGCCGCCGCGCAAGTGATGCGCGAGTTTTCGACCAAGGTGCATGTGGCCGACAAGACCCATCTGGTCGACATCGTCGGCACGGGGGGCGACGGCTCGCACACCTTCAACATCTCCACCTGCTCCATGTTTGTGGCCGCCGCCGCAGGCGCCAAGGTCAGCAAGCACGGCGGGCGCAGCGTCTCCAGCAAGAGCGGCAGTGCCGACGTGCTGGAGAGCCTGGGGATCAACCTCAATCTGCCGCCGGACGCGATTGCGCGCGCCATTGCCGAGGTGGGCGTGGGCTTCATGTTCGCCCCCAACCACCACCCGGCCATGAAGAACGTGGCGCCGGTGCGCCGCGAACTGGGGATCAAGACCATCTTCAACATCCTGGGCCCGCTGACCAACCCGGCCTCAGCCCCCAACATCCTGATGGGCGTGTTCCACCCCGACCTGGTCGGCATCCAGGTGCGGGCGCTGCAGCGCCTGGGGGCCGAGCACGCTGTGGTCGTGTACGGCCGCGACGGCATGGACGAAGTGTCGCTGGGGGCTGCGACTATGGTGGGGGAACTGAAGAACGGGGAAATTGCCGAATACGAGGTGCACCCTGAGGACTTCGGTCTGACCATGGCCGGCAGCCGGGCTTTGCGCGTCGAAACACCTGAGGACTCGAAAGCCATGCTGCTGGGCGTGCTGGAAAACCGCGACGAACCGGCGCTCAAGGCCGCCAAGGACATCGTGGCGCTCAATGCCGGCGTGGCGCTGTACGCCGCCAATGTCGCGCCTGACATGGCGCAGGGCATTGCGCTGGCGCGCCGCACGCTGGAATCGGGTGCGGCGCTGGCCAAGCTGCGTGAACTGCAGGCCTTCACCCAGTCGGCCGTGACCGCCTGAGTGCCTGCCATGCCCGCCTGGCTGAATAACGAGGGCGCCTGGATTGCCTTGGGCGTGTCCGCGCTGTTCATCGTGGCTGGCGTGGTCATGCACCGTGTCATCAAAAAGGTGCTCCAGGCACCACCTCCGGAAGATCGATCCCCCCATGAGTGACATCCTGAAAAAAATTGTCGACGTCAAGCGCGAGGAAATCGCTGCCGCCCTCAAAAAGAAGCCGCTGGCGGTGGTGCGTGAAGACGCCGAGAGCCGCCTGCTGACGCGCGATTTCGAAGGCGCCTTGCGCGCCAAGATCGCCGCCGGGCAGGCTGCGGTGATCGCCGAGATCAAGAAGGCCAGTCCGAGCAAAGGCGTGTTGCGCGAAGACTTCATCCCGGCCGACATCGCTCAGAGCTATGCCGAAGGCGACGGCCGGGTCAGCGCGGCCTGCCTGTCGGTGCTGACCGACCGCCAGTTTTTTCAGGGCAGCGCGGACTACCTCAAGCAGGCGCGGGCCAGTTGCGGTCTGCCCGTGCTGCGCAAGGACTTCGTGGTGGATGCGTACCAGGTCTACGAGGCGCGGGCCATGGGGGCTGACTGCATCCTGCTCATCGCCGCCTGTCTCGATGACGCCCAGATGGCCGATCTTGAAGCGCTGGCGCGTGGCCTGAACATGGCGGTGCTGGTGGAGGTGCACGATCGTGAGGAGTTGCACCGCGCGCTCAAGCTGAAAACCCCCCTGCTTGGCATCAACAACCGCAACCTGCGCACCTTCGAGGTCAGTCTGCAGACCACGCTGGACATGCTGCCCGAGGTGCCTGCGGACCGCCTGCTGGTCACCGAGTCGGGCATCCTGGCGCGTGCCGACGTGCAAACGATGCGTGCGGCGAATGTGAACGCCTTCCTCGTGGGCGAAGCCTTCATGCGCCAGCCGGACCCTGGTTTGGCCTTGGCTGAACTGTTCGCCTGAAAGCGTGCCGCGCATGCAGACCGATCTCTGGGAGGCTGACGCCCCGGACGGTGCCCGATTGCGGCAGGCGGAGCCGGGCGACCGGGGGGTGCAACCCGATTGGCAGCCTTGGTTGGACCGCTTCTGGGACGGGCAGGCAGGGCAAGGTCTGTTGGCTTACCTGCATCGGCGTCTGGCCGCCGGCGCGGTGATCTATCCGCCGCAGCCTTTGCGCGCGCTCGCCCTGACGGCGATGGCGGATGTGCGGGTGGTCATTCTTGGGCAGGACCCCTACCACGGCCCGGGCCAGGCCGAAGGGCTGGCCTTCTCGGTGGCGCCGGGTGTGCGCGTGCCGCCCAGCCTGCGCAACATTCGGCAGGAGCTGCAGCGCGACCTTGGCCTGTCCTCGCCGGACGACGGCTCGCTCGTGCGCTGGGCCGAGCAGGGGGTGCTGCTGTTGAACACGACGCTGACTGTGGAGGCGGGGCAGGCAGGCAGCCATGCCGGGCGCGGTTGGGAGGTGTTGACCGACAGCCTGATCGATGCCTGCAATGCCCAGGGGCGTGCCAAGCTGTTTCTGCTGTGGGGCGCGCATGCGCAGAAAAAAGCTGCGCGGATCGATGCGCAGCGCCACCAGGTGCTCACCGCGAATCATCCTTCGCCATTGTCGGCACGGCGGGGGCCCGAGCCCTTTCTCGGTTGCGGGCACTTCGGGGCAGTCAATGCTTGGCTGAGTGCCCATGGGCAGGTACCGATCAACTGGTGAAAGCCCAAAAGTGCGTCGGGTTTTGGAAACGACACAAAACCATCCGTTTTTGCCGTCGCAAATACCGCAAAACCCACTTAGACAGTGGGTTTTTTGTTGTTTGGACGAAACGAATTGATGTTGTAGACCATGCGTGCAGAGATGCCGTAGGCATCGCGGACAACAACGCTAGGCCAGCCATGGGCAATCAGATAGCGGATCTCCAACTTCTCTCGATCGGTAATTCTTGGAGGACGGCCCCAACGTTGACCGCGCGCGATCGCTGCATGTACACCAGCCCGCGTGCGCTCGCGGATCATCGACCGTTCGAGCTGGGCCACGGCACCGAGCACTTGAAGCGTGAATTCACCGATCGGGCTGGACGTGTCCACCGGCTCGGTCAAGCTCTTGATCGCCGCCCCGGCCGCACGCACCTGGCCGATGATTGACAGCAGATCGGACAAGCTTCGAGCGATGCGGTCGAGCTTCCACACCACAAGGATGTCTCCCCGTCTTAGGGACGCGATCACCTGGCGCAGTTGCGGCCGTGGTCCGACCCCGCTGCTCTTGTCCTGGTAGATCTGTTTGACGCCTACGCCCTTGAGCGCATCCAGCTGCAGAGCCGTGTCTTGGTCCAGTGTGGAGACCCGGGCATATCCGATCAGCATGCAATCCCCTCCTTTGGGATCACCGTAAACAAACACAGGCAGTCAGAAGCCCGGAAAAACGGGTAAGCGGTGCACGCTCCACGGTCCCCGTCCACTCGCACTACACCCGCTCGCACAGAGCCTGTTCGCACTCCGATCACTCGCACAAATCCCACTCGCACTTCGTGTCTACGTGGAATTTGTGTCTACGTGATCTGCGTGTCTTCACAGGCTCTGTGTCTACGCGGGTTCCGTGTCTACGTGGCCGGTGCCCGTTCCGCTTTTGGCGTTGATGTGGAGGTCATTGGACATTGCCAGGTTGACATGGGGCCTGCCGCCCCATACCCCTGCCCCCAACCCTTCGGGCCGGGCCTAGTCGGCCCTTTGGGTCCCCGGTCTGTCTTCAGAGAGCAGGTTTTCGGTGGACCCATGCGATCAGATCGGCGTCGCGTGGATCAGACGGCCGCAGGGAGCCCGTGACGTTGCGAGGCTGGTCTAGAGTCGCCGATGGCTTGTCGGCCTGCTGCTGGGCCGGCTGGGCCTGTTGCTGGGCTTGCTGCTGCGGTTGCTGCTGCCAGTCGACGAAGTAGCCATTGGCTGCAATGTCGCGGCACAGGCCGTCATCGACGTCCATGCGGGTTGCCTGCTGTGTGTAGCACCGGCAGTCGTTGCCGAAGGTGAGACAGGCAGCCGGGTACGGCGCGGTCGTGGGCTTGGTGACCTCGTCGTAGCGCGGCGCGGTGTGAGGCAGACCTGGCACGCGAGGTGCCCAGCCTTCGTACCAGTTGGGCGCGGCGCTGGCCATCGGCCGGGCTTGCTGCTGCTGAGTTCCCTGAGATGGGGATATTGCTGATGGGTCTTTGCCGCGCTCGGATGCCGGGGTATGCAGATACGTCAGTTTCTGCCACGCGATCCAGCCGGCTGCGAGCAGGCCGAGAGGCAGCAGCATAAGCACAATGACCTTTGCCGGGATTCTCACCTTGACGGTGTGCACCTCTGCGGACTTGTACCAGGTGTAGACCTCTTTCGGGTACCGGAACTGGCTCTCGATACTGTCTTTGCGAGTCGTGATGCAATTGGCCTTCACGCCCTTCCATTCGTGGATCGTCGCCCAGCGCGATCCGAACTTGCGCATCAGGTGCTTGTGGGTCTCGACCAGGTTGCGAACGTTACTGTCAACGAGCGCCGGGGCCTGCGTGACCAGGTAGATGTCGTAGCCCTTGTGCCGGTGGGTTTCGAGGGCCGCGACGTAGTCGGGCACCTTGGAGCCAACCGCTCGATTGCGGAAGAGGCGTTGAGCCTCATCGATAACGATGATCGACCCGACCGGCAGCGTGTTCCAGTTGCTGGCATCCGTTTCATGAGGCCTAGATGGGTCAGGACCCTCAAGGCCGAACAACTCCCACGGCAACAGGAGATCTTTAATGCCGGACTGATAAACCGGCCTGTTCTCTTTCAAGCGACGGCGCTCGACTTCCCACAGAAGAAGCAGTGTTTTGCCGTTGCCAGGCGCACCAGTGATCAGCGTGATCGCCATCAGGCACCGCCCTTCGTGATCATGCTGGTGAGCTTGCCATCGGTCAGGCCCTTGACGAGCAGGCGGGCCATGAATGCGCTTGCCAGGATGTTGATGCAGGTGCCGACCTGGAGCACGCCAGCGAGCTGGACGACGGTGGTGCCGAGGCCACCGAGACGCGAGAGTGTTTGGTCCTTGACAGTGGTCAGCATCAAGTCGATACCGGTGTACGTCACGTAGCCGATGCCCAGGCTGATGAGCACGCGGCCGACGAGGGTTCCGGCGCCTTGGATCAGTGCGCCAAGCAGCGCGGCGATGAAGAGAGGCATATCAGGTCCTGACGACGATGAAGGCTGCGGCGAGAAGGGCGAAAGCGACGGCTATGGCACCCATCGCGGACAACGCGGTACAGAGCTGGCTGAGTGGGATGACGATGGTCTTCCCCATGACAGGGATGCCGATATCCGATGGACAGCCACCGCCGAATGGGTTTGTTTGATCGAGGACGCCTACGTCCTTGAACTCAGCGTTTGAGCGGGGATGGTCTGTACCGTTGCCACCGCCGAGGGCAGCTTGGCCGACGCCGAGCACACTATTTGCAGGGTCCACCTTCAGAGCACAGAGTTGCTCATTCGCGGCCCTGGCCGTGGCGCACTGGACGGCATCGCCAGTGCACTGGAAAGAGCCGGAGCAGTCACCGCCGAAAGAGGAGTCGACACAGTGCGCGGACGTCGGGTTCTGCTTGCAAAAGTCGTCCTTGGACTCTTCCTTTGTCTCGGTTTTTGTGGTGCTACCGCCACCGTTACCACTGCTCGTGGTGGTCTCGGTCGTGGTGGTGCACTTGCCGTCTTTGCAAGTGGTTGATGACGTGCTGTTTGATGAGCCGGTCTCGGAGCCAGTCGTGTTGCCTTCGCCGTCCTTTGTCGTGGTCGTGTTGTTGCTGTTGTTACTGGTATTCGTCTTGGACTCGGAGCACTTCAGGCAAACGTGCTGGCCGTTGACCGTGCCAGGACAGAGCCCCGTCTTACACGTGCGCGGCACGTCGTCCTTAAGAGGCGGATCGTCGGGAGGTGAATTGTTGGATGTCGGAGGGGAGCCGGGACCACCACTCGGAGAGCCAACGCACGACACACCAGTAGAAATCAAAGGACCGGAGGCAAACCACTTGCCCGAAGTGGGGTCTTTGCCGGAGAAAGATGGATAGACCTTGCAGGAATTGAAGCAAAGCAACCCGCCCGTATAGCCAGCACCGCCTTGATACTGACCCTCACCCGCGACGGTAGAGCCAAGAGGAGCAGGACACTCAGGCGGTTTACATTGGCCGTCCTTGAGCACTTGCCCCTGGGGACACTTGCAGACACCGTTAGTCAGCGTCTGACCACCAGGGCACTGTGTCGGCGGGTCGTAGAGCACGACGCATTGACCGGACACGCGCACATAACCAGTCGGACACGTAGGGTCCGGAGGGTCGTCCTGGCCGTAGTCCGCAGGGATGCAGACTCCCATCAGCTCGCTGTAGACATAGCCGACCCTGCACTGGGGGGGCGGCTGGCACGCGCCGTCTTTTTCGATGTAGCCGGCATTGCACTGGCAGCTATTAGCGCCCTGCAACGTGCTGTTGGCGGGACAAACCTGGATGGTCCTAGTAGACAGCGGCTGGTTGCCAATGACCGAGTAGTTGCAGCGCCACGATGGTGCTGTGTAGTTGAGCCCGAGGAATGTCTGCGCGGTGTACTTACGGCATGCTGTCTCGCGATCTGCGTCCCAGGATGACTCGCTATTAGGGGCAACGCTGGAGCGCCACTGTACGAGCGAAGACGAAGGCAACAGAGCCCACGCGGAGGATGCAAAAAAGAGAGCGAGCGCGCATCCAATCAGGCGGAGAAGATGAGCCATGCTGCCCCCACGAGTGCAATCACGATCCAGATACCGCCTACGTCCGCCATTTGATCCTCCAGGGTGCTTACCAATGCACACGGGCCCATGTGCATCAGAAAGCGTCCGGTCAGAACGCGCGGCGCACCCACTTGTAGAGGGCGATGCCGACGAAGACGAGGACCACGGCAGCGCCGATGGCCATCACTGCGGTCTTGGCTGCATCGATCTCGGAATCGATGGCCGTGGTGTCAATGGCATGGGCCATGGCGGTGCCAGCCAGGGCGCCCAGGACGAGGGCGCCTTGGGACACACGGCTGTAGCCGCGGCGGATCAGTTCGTTGGTTTTCTTCATGGTGAGTACCTTTCAGGTTTCAGGGTCGCCGCCATTGAGGGCTTTGATCGCTGCACGCGCCGTGAAGGCCGCAGCCCAAACGGTCAGGATCGCAACGCTCAAAAGACCACCTTCCGTGGCGGTCAAACGGAAGGGGGATGCAGTGGCTTCCTGATGCTCTGCGAGCGTCAGGAGCACGTAATCAGTTGACTCGCACTCGACCGCGCTGGTCACGACGAGCGTGGATTCGGACGTGATCGAGAGGCAGCGCATGGTCAACCGTGCGCGGCTTGAGCGGGCTTCTCCAGCGGGACAGCCTTGAGCGGCTTGATGCCTTGAATAGCCAAGTAGGTCTTGCCCTTGGTGGCCTTCTCTTCAATGTCGAGCTCGGCGAGCATGGGGAAAGCGTTGTGCTTGATGGACGTCAGAACCTCGTCGTTCTCGACGCGCATGGCATTGGTGCGATAGCCCTTGCCGCCGACGTCTTCGCTAAGAGCGACGTCGATATGGGCGACCATGACCTTGATCGACTGGCCGTCGATGTTGTAGGTCTCCATGCTGATTCCACGAACGACCTCTTGTGCCTTGAATCTCATGATTGATAACTCCGAATTTGGTCTTGAAGCTCAGACCAGTCGAGCCCGGCCACCACGCCGGAAGGTTTGACCCGCTTCGGGACTCCGATAACGCGGAATTCCTCAATGAGGTCGGTGTCTGATGCGCTTGCGATTTCCTGTGCCTGATGGATCGCCTTGCCGTAGCAGCGCTTAAGGTGGTAGAGCAGGTGGCCGAGGTTGGTCACCGTCTCTGTTTGTGTGGTCGGAATGCTTTCGGCAGCGGCCTCGATAAGACCTGCAAGAGCGGGATAGGCGCCCGCGAAGAAGCCATCGCAGTCGGTCATGGCTTCGTAGGGAATGACGCGATCGCGATTGCCGAACTGGACCTCGAAGCGCACCCAGTTGGACTCAAGGTCCCCGAGCTGCTTGCCCTTCTCGTAAACGCGCAGCATCTTGCCGTTGGCGGCCTTTCCAACGTAGAGAGTGCGGCCGTGCACGCCGTCGAGCCAGTCACCTGCCACGCTGGTGCTGGGCCTGCGGCCACAGCTGGTGAACTGATCGGCTTGGACCATGCTCACGGCCTCATCGACGGTATGTTCGCCGTAGAGGAAATCGACGGCCAGGTCGATACGTGTGATCTTGGCTCCAAGCCCTTCGAGCAGCTCACGCAAGCTGCCCCAGTCGGTAACCATGCCGCAGCCTTTGCCGGTCAACTGCAACATCCAGCGCCCGCGCTGGGCTTCGCCGCCTCTGGCAATAGCACCCACTTCGACCAAGACGCCACCAAGGTAGACCTTGAGCTTGTGACGCTCGGTGAAACCGAACAGACCACCGTCAAGCTCGGAGGCGATGGGCCTGCCGCCCATGCAGGTACCGATGAAGGCAATCAGACCAGGCAAAGACATGGGCGGGGAATCGAAGGTGCAATTGAGCCAATCGACTTTCGCGCGGCCGTCTACTTTTTGCGGGGCGGTACTTTCCCCCCGTGTTACAGCACGGGGGGCGCTGCGCGCCTGCCGCGCCGCCGCGCTACGCTTGCCGTCGGCGCGGCCTGCGCTCCACGACAACATGCCGGAGCCGGACTGTCCTTGTCTCATGCGGGTTCCCTAAGTTGGGGAGACTGCTCGGCGACCAGGTGGGCAAGCAGGTCCAGTTGCCGACGCTGAAAAGCCAATTGGCTTTCATCAGCTCGGCGCTTGAGTCGGTGGTCGTTGCAGATGCCGCCGCTGGTGACTTCGAGGCTGTGCTTCAGGCAAGCCTGGCGTGGACCGATCACAGGCGAGTCATGGCGGACTTCCTCAAACCATTGGCAGTTGCGGCATCCCGGCCGCTGGCCCGGTGTCTGGTAGCCCACTTGAGCGTGCTTCTGGACGAGCCTCATGAAGCACCCAGAGCGCACCAGGCGCCGCCAGTAACGAAGCCGATCGCGAATGCGAGAAGCAAGAAGCCCAGGTTCATGACGCACCCCGCTGGTTTTCGAGGTGCAGGCGTACAGCCAGCCAGGCGAGGTAGTTGGTGCCCCCCGACTTCGCCGCGCTTTGGCCCGCCAAAGGTTGAGGCGCGGCGGTGACAGAAGACGGGGGACTTAAGCGGATGGCCTCGACGAACTCGGCGTCGAGGATTTGAGAGACGGTGCGAAATGCCATCATTGGCCCCTGACCGGAGGAACCATGATCGAAGTACACGCCTTCACGTTCTGGGGAATCACAGCCATGGCCGTGATCGGAACGCTGCTCGCCCTTGCAAACTTGTTCGTGAAAGACAAGGCCGCAGAGGACAAATCGAAGAAGTGGTATGTGCCGGAGCACCGGCCACCAGGTGAGGCGCCACCGGGGTACCGGTGGGTGCTGGTGAAAGACGAGTGAAGCATTGGCGGGCTTTGAATGACTACGTTCTGTAATCGCCCGAAAGCCTACACCCTGTTATCCATTGTGTTCACACCCTGTAGTACATTAAATCCGCTTGACAAGGCGGAAAAAATGCCATCTACCATTGATTTGCTGAACAAGGCTCTACAGAAACGCACCGCAGCGCAGTGGTGCCGTCACATGAATCTGGCGCGTACAACACTGTCAGTTGCCAAGGTCCGTGGACGCCTAAGCCCAACGCTGGCGGGGAATCTGGCTATGGAGATCGGACAAAACCCGATCTACTGGGCAGCAGTAGCAGCCGCAGAAGCAGAGCCGCCAGGCCCGCTCCGAGAAAAATTGGAGCAAGTTTTGGAACGACACAAAACCATGGCATAATGCATGGCTTCGCTACGGAGGGGTGCCCGAGTGGCTAAAGGGGGCAGACTGTAAATCTGTTGGCTTACGCCTACGCTGGTTCGAATCCAGCCTCCTCCACCAGCGATCAGTACAGCAAATGCGAGCGATTGGGTGAATTTGCTTTGGCTGACCGGCTTTGCCGGTGAGCTCTGGCGGGAGTAGTTCAATGGTAGAACCCCAGCCTTCCAAGCTGATGACGCGGGTTCGATTCCCGTCTCCCGCTCCATGGGTGCTGATGGTTGGTTTGTCTCGCATGAGGCGGTGGTGTGTAGAAGTTTCCGGGTGGCTGGCTCAGGCTGGTTGCTCAGGCCCATGTGGCTCAGTGGTAGAGCACTCCCTTGGTAAGGGAGAGGTCGCGGGTCCGATTCCCGCCATGGGCACCAATACCCTGGTGTTTTTTGTGGTTTCGGCAAATTTTTTCAAGCGGAGCTGAAAAATGGCAAAGGAAAAGTTCGAGCGGACCAAGCCGCACGTGAACGTGGGCACGATTGGTCACGTGGACCATGGCAAGACGACGCTGACGGCGGCGATCACCACGGTGCTGTCGCGCAAGTTCGGTGGTCAGGCCAAGGCCTATGACCAGATCGACGCGGCTCCGGAAGAAAAGGCCCGCGGCATCACCATCAACACCGCCCACGTGGAATACGAAACGGCCAACCGCCACTACGCCCACGTCGACTGCCCCGGCCACGCCGACTACGTCAAGAACATGATCACCGGTGCCGCTCAGATGGACGGCGCCATTCTGGTGTGCTCGGCCGCTGACGGCCCGATGCCTCAGACCCGCGAACACATCCTGCTGTCCCGTCAGGTGGGCGTGCCCTACATCATCGTCTTCCTGAACAAGGCCGACATGGTGGACGACGCCGAACTGCTGGAGCTGGTCGAAATGGAAGTGCGCGAGCTGCTCTCCAAGTACGACTTCCCCGGCGACGACACCCCCATCATCAAGGGCTCGGCCAAGCTGGCCCTCGAAGGCGACACCGGCGAGCTGGGTGAGCAAGCCATCATGAAGCTGGCCGATGCGCTGGACACCTACATCCCCACGCCCGAGCGCGCTGTGGACGGCACCTTCCTGATGCCGGTGGAAGACGTGTTCTCCATCTCCGGCCGTGGCACCGTGGTGACCGGCCGTATCGAACGCGGCGTGATCAAGGTCGGCGAAGAAATCGAAATCGTCGGCATCAAGGACACCCAGAAGACCACCTGCACGGGCGTGGAAATGTTCCGCAAGCTGCTGGACCAAGGCCAGGCTGGCGACAACGTCGGTATCCTGCTGCGCGGCACCAAGCGTGAAGACGTCGAGCGCGGCCAGGTGCTGTGCAAGCCCGGCTCCATCAAGCCGCACACGCACTTCACCGGTGAGGTGTACGTGCTGTCCAAGGACGAAGGTGGCCGTCACACGCCGTTCTTCAACAACTACCGCCCGCAGTTCTACTTCCGTACCACCGACGTGACCGGCTCCATCGAGCTGCCCGAAGGCAAGGAAATGGTCATGCCTGGCGACAA
>Ga0067045_1002735_pt1 | contig 105874 bp, 88 predicted proteins | sample TerdegcTABiofilm_FD_59184 | JGI IMG/M metagenome (GOLD analysis project Ga0067045, IMG submission 59184) | Combined Assembly of (Gp0054472, Gp0054536) Wastewater bioreactor microbial communities from Singapore -Terephthalate degrading...
TTACAAAAGTCAACTGCGAACCATGAAAATACAGGTTCCTGCCCTTGGCTACCTTGGGCGGGCACAGAGGCCCGCCCCACTAAAAGAGAGCCTAAAAGAGAAGCTCCTCCGGAAACCGGAAACCGGAAACCGATTTTTCTGACCACTGACAACTTTATTTTCCAACTAAATTAGAACGGAAACACGGCTATGCGAGAACTCGACGTGAAGGAGATTACGGCCGCGGTCAAAGAGGCGGCCATCACAGCCAATCATGAGCTGGGGGAGGACATGCTCCAGGCCCTGGCCCGGGGACTGGCTATGGAAGAATCGGCCACCGGTCGGGAAGTATTCCGGCTCCTGTTGGAGAACGCCCGGATCGCCAAAGAGAGCCGCATCCCCATCTGTCAGGACTGCGGCCTGACCGTAGTCTTTGTGGATTTGGGGCAGGAGGTGCACCTGGTGGGGGGCGATCTCAACGAAGCCATTCAGGAAGGGGTGCGCCAGGGTTATGCCGAGGGGTATCTGCGCAAATCCCTCTGTCATCCCTTTACCCGGCAGAACACCGGGGACAACACCCCGGCGGTGATCTACACCACCATTGTTCCCGGTGACCGGGTCAGGCTCATGGTGGTGCCCAAGGGCGGAGGCAGTGAGAACATGAGCCGGGTGCATATGCTGCGTCCCGCCGCGGGGTTGGCGGGGGTCAAGGAGAAGGTGGTGGAAACCGTCCGGGAGGCGGGACCCAACCCCTGCCCGCCCATTATTGTGGGGGTGGGCATCGGCGGTACCTTTGAACAGGCGGCGCTTCTGGCCAAAAAGGCCCTGCTGCGGGAGGTGGGCAGCACCAATCCCGATCCCGAGCTGGCGGCCCTGGAAGAGGATTTTCTCACGGCCGTGAATAATACCGGCATCGGCCCTGCCGGGCTGGGAGGCCGGCTGACCGCCTTGGCGGTGCATATCAAGATGATGCCCTGCCACATCGCCAGTCTGCCGGTGGCGGTAAATATTCAATGCCATGCCAGTCGTCATCAGGAAGTAATACTTTAGGAGCCCGCCCTATGTCACGCACTATCACATTAACGACCCCTCTCACTGATGAGGATGTGGAGGCCTTGCAGATCGGCGATACGGTGCTGGTCAACGGCGTCATCTACACCGGTCGGGATGCCGCTCATAAACGCTTGGTGGATCTCTTGACCGCTGGCCAACCGCTGCCCCTAGAGCTGCAGGGGCAGATCATCTTTTATGTGGGCCCCAGCCCGGCCCGGCCCGGCCGGGTCATCGGTGCCGCCGGGCCCACCACCAGCTATCGCATGGATCCCTACGCCCCACAGCTCCTGGCTCTGGGCCTCAAGGGAATGATCGGCAAAGGCAAACGCTCGCCGGAGGTCATCGCTGCCCTCCAGAAATACAAGGCCGTCTATCTGGGAGCCATCGGCGGCGCCGGCGCCCTGATTTCCCAGGCCATCAAGGCCGCGGAGATCGTGGCCTATGAGGATCTGGGGCCCGAGGCCATCCGCCGTTTGGTGGTGGAGAACCTCCCCACCATTGTTATCAATGACTGCCGGGGCAACGACCTCTATGAGCAGGGGCGCCAGCAATACGCCCGCTGACGGCCGGCCGGGGACCTCAACCGCACCTCCATGGGGCGCCGGTGGTCCTTTCCCCCGGCGCCTCTTGCCAAAAACTAGCCGAACCGGGTAGATTTCTAGTCGTTTTTTTCCTTGATATCGAGTATAGTTTAAAAGATTATTAAGTTGTCTTTCTAAAGGCTGCGCCGCTGCCTGTCCCCATGTATCAATAAGTTTTGCCGTGTAATGGTTTTGCTGGGACGGCAAACCGCTCGCCGACAACGGAGCATATCAGGAATCCTATGAGTCATCACGCTGACCTCGACGTCGTCCGCAAACGGGTTTTAGAGAAGAAGAAAAACTACCAGGAATACAACTTCGGGCCGGTGAAAGACGATGCCATCAAGACTTTTTTTGATCTGGCCCAGGAGTATGAAACCCTGGAAAACCTTTTCCGGGTCTGCGTTTCGGTCATCAAAGAATTCTTCGACCTGGAGAGCCGTCTCTACCTCACCTGCAGTGGCCTGGGGTGCCTGGAATATGTCTGCAGCAGTGAGGAGGGGGTAAAACCGGAGCGGACCCCGGCCCCGGAAGGGATCAATCTAGCCAACGCGGCTTACGCCCTCGACGACTCCTGGGTGATACCGGTGCGGGGAAACCGTCTCCTGGTGGACCGACTGCCCTTTTTCGCCAAAGAACAGGTCATCGGCATGCTGGAGATCTACCCGGCCAGCCACCTCACAGACGGCGATAAATTTTTCTTTGAAAAATACGCCAACCGCCTGGGCTATGCCCTCCACAACAAGATCATTATGCTGCAGAACATCCAGCATATTCATTTTATCAACAGTCTGGTGGGGGATATTGAGCATAATGTCATCATCCCCAACATCTCCCTGAGCCTGTATCTGCGGCACGTCAAGAAAAAAGTGGAGGCCCTGCACGATCTGGTGGAACACCCCCCCGAGGCCGTGCAGCACTGCCCGGAATTTGTCGCAGCGGTGCGGGGTCTCACCCTGGGCATCGAAGAGGATTGTCATAATTTTGAGAAGCAGTACCGGGGGGTCAGCCTTTTTCTGGAATCCCTCTTCCGTCCCAGCCATTTCCAGAAAGGCCACCTGGTGCTGCGGAAACGCCGCTGCAATGTGCGCAGCGAGATCATTCAACCCCAACTGGAGCTGTATCTACCCAAACTCCAGGAGCGTCAGATTGAGATTGACGAAAGCCTGGGCGGGGTCCCGGAGGAAGATTTCACCCTCATGGTGGACAAAGGTCTCATCTCCCAGGTGTATGCCAACCTCTTCTCCAACGCCGTCAAATATACCCGCCCCTCGCCCCAGGGCCGGAAATACATCTCCTATGGCCGGCGGCTGCTCCCCGATTTCTTCGGGACGGGCAAAGATGGGGTGCGCTTCAATGTCTTTTCTTCGGGGCCGCCCATCCCCGAACAGGACCGGGCCCTCATCTTTGAAGAGGGCTACCGGGGCCACAATACCGACAACGAGGTGGGCACCGGCCGGGGCCTCTTCTTTATCCGCAACGTCATCGAGACCCACGGCGGTCAAGTAGGGGTGGACATCACCCCCGAGGGCAACGACTTTTACTTCGTCCTGCCTGTGTTCAGCGATCAAGAGGCCATGGCGGCATCCTTGCCGGAACACCAGGTGAGATAACAGCAAACCCGCTCCGGGGACCTGTTTAGCTTTTCAACAAACGGCCATTTCCTGCTGTCTATTTTATAAACATTTAAAAATCAAGTTATATCAATATATTGGCAGCAGCAAATTGTTTTCTGTTGCCATTCTCAACAAAGGGTGTCCGGCAATGGGGTCCCAGGGTTTGCCCCGCTGGCCCGGCCCTGGCACCTTCCCGGTATTTCTCTCCGCTCCCGCGCCGCTTTTGAATTTGGCACCTCCCTTGCATATAAGAATGAGCAAAAAGTCTGTGGAGATCACACTCAACGGTATCAGCCCTAAGGAGGTTGTCATGAATGCGGCGACTACTCGAGAGGAGCGGACGGTTCAGGTGCCAGTGGCCACTGCCGCCGCCAAGATGGTGGAAGTTTTCGGCTTCAAAGTGCCTACTTCCCTGTATTATGTGCATCGTGGACATGCCTGGGCGGTCCTGGAGGACAGCGGCCAGGTGCGGGTTGGCATGGATGATTTTTCCCAAAAGATCCTGGGACCGGCCGAGGCCGTGGAGTTTCCGGTGGTGGGCCGGGAGTATTACCAGGATCACGTCTGTTTGGCCCTCATCCGTCAGGGACACAAGGCCAAGGTGCTGGCCCCCGTGGATGGGGTGGTCCAGGAGATCAATACCCTGGTCCAGGAGCAGCCCCAGCTGGTGCATGACGATCCCTATGGCGCCGGTTGGCTCTTCCGCCTGAAGCCCACCAATTTGCAGCGCAACCTGGATACCCTCTATACCGGGGAGATCGTGGCCTCCTGGATTGATCAGGAATCCCATCGTCTCCTGGGTCTGCTGGAGACCTCGGCGGGGGTGACCTTGCCCAGTGGCGGGAGCATCGTGGATGACGTCTACGGCCATTTCCCGGCCCTGGGGTGGCGGCAGTTGGTGCAGGAATTCTTCCTCCGGGATCTCACCAAGACCTGGAAGAAGCGGGCTCGGGTATGACGCCGTGATCAGGCGGCGGACATCTCTGGGAACTCCTCGGTCCGCCGCCGACAACGGCAAACTCTTCAGGCCCACCACGGAGTGCGGGAAGGATGAACCATGAAACCCCAGGAACGGAAAGAACAGTGCGTCTGGATGGAGGCCGGCGTCATAGATTATAAAATCTGCGACAACAGGTACGATTGCACCACCTGCAGCTTCGACCGGGCCATGCAACAGACGGCGGCAGCCAATCTAGCCCTCCGCCGGGCCGGGCAGACCCCTCCCGGGAAAAAAGGCCGGATCATCCCCTGGCAGGATAAGCTGCGCCAGCGTTCGGGATTACAGCAGCAGTGCCGGCATATGCTGACCAAGCGAGTCCCGGCATATTTCTGCGGCAATCATTATGAGTGCCAACACTGCCCCTTTGACCAGCTGTTGGAAGATCAATGGCAGGTTTTTACCCCGCCGGCCCGCCCCCATCTCCAGGAGGTCTTTGGCATTGCCGTACCCTTCAACCTGTACCTGCACCAGGGCCATACCTGGGCGGCGGTGGAGGACGGCGGCCGGGTCCGCCTGGGGATGGACGCTTTTACCCAAAAGGTCTTCGGTCCGGCCGAGGCCTGGCGGCTGCCCCGGATGGGCGAAGTCTTTCACCAGAATCAGATCAGTCTGGAGATGGCCCGGAAAGATCGCCGGGCCCCGGTGCTGGCCCCGGTGACCGGCATCGTGGAAGCCGTCAACCCGGCGGTGCGCCGGCATCCCCAGGTAGTCCATGACTATCCCTATGAGGATGGCTGGCTGGTGGTGGTCAGCCCCACCCAGCTCAAACCCGATCTGGAACAGCTCTTATACGGAGAGAAAAACCTGGCCTGGATCCATTACGAGACCAACCGGCTGTTGGGCCTCCTCCCCGCTGCGGCCGGCCTCACCCTCCCCGACGGCGGGGCCCTGATAGATGATGTCTACGGCCATGTCCCCGGCCTGTCTTGGGAGCTCTTGGTCTCGGAATTTCTGGGCAGCCGCTAGGCAGGGTAGCCCAACCGCCCCCTGCTGGAAAGACACGGCCTCCAGCCGTGTTTTTCTTGGGGCGCCCGGGATACCCCAGCGTTTTTTCTCGCTTACCGCCCCCCCCTTACCCGAGGCTTCGCCCGCCCTTCTCTTCGCCCCCTGCCCGAATCTCTGAGCTTTTTCCTAAAAAATGTGGGCGGCTCGGCAGCTCCCAAAGTTCTTTCATAGCAGACTATTTATTGATATCATTATCATTTATCATCAATATACGTATATTATCGTCAGTATTATAGCGATCTTGTGAATACCCGCCAGACCCATTAGTATATAAAAAAATGTCTAGAACTTTTCTTTAACTGATCGCCCGGAATGACCGACTCCACGGCCATGGTAAAAAAACCCCAGCCGCTCTCCCAGAAGGGAGGCACTGGCCGACTTCCCGCCGAAACCCTGGGGCAGGACCTCTATGAGGTCCTGTTCCATGCGGTCAACGACGCCATCGTCCTGGTGGATCCCGCCACCACCACCTTTGTGGCGGTCAACGATAGGTTCTGCCAGATGACCGGTTTCAGTCAGGAGGAGGCCCGGGGGCTGCCGGTGGCAGCCCTTTTTACCGAAGAAGCGCCATACACCGCCCGGGAAGCCCAGGCCTGCATCCAGCGGGCCCTCACCGAGGGGCCGCAGCTCTTTTCCTGGGAGGCCCAGGATCGCTTCGGCCGGCGCCACTGGGTGGAGATGAACCTGAAAGCCCTGGCCTTGGCCGGGAAGACCTACTTGGTGGGCACGGTTCGGGATATTCAGTCCCGCAAAGAGGCGGAACTCAAAGCCCAGGAGACTGAGCAGGCCATGATGGCCCTGCTCAATGCCCTCCAGGACATAGCCCTCCTGTTGGATCCCGACGGAATCATCCTGGCGGCCAACGATGCGGCCCGGCGGCGCCTGCGCTCCCAGCTGGGCGACTGTCTGGGCCGCAATGTCTTTGAGCTCATGCCGCCGGCCGTGGCCAAGATCAGGAAAGCCAAGGCCGATGAGGTCTTTCGGACCGGCAAGGTGGTCTATTTTGAAGATGAGAATGCCGGCCGCCATTTCCTCAACATCGTCTACCCCATCGTCAATAACACCGGGCAGGTGATCCGGGTGGGCGTCTATGCCATGGACGTCACCGAGATTAAAAGGACTGAGCGGGAGTTGGCCAAAATCAGGGGCCGGCTGCAGTGCCTCCTGGATCATGTGCCCGTGGCCCTCTATGGCTGCCAACCCGAAGATGTCGGCCGCCTGACCTACCTCAGCAAAAATATCGAACGATTGACCGGTTTCAGCGCTGGCGAGATATTGGCCGACCCCTTTTTTTGGAACCAGCGCCTCCATCCCGACGACCGCCTGCAGGTGCTGGCCAAGAAACAGCAACTCCAGCAATCTGACCGGACCTTCTTAGAATATCGTTTCCGCCATAAAGACGGCAGCTATCGGTGGCTACACGACGAGTTCGCCGTGGTGCGCAATCCTCAGGGAGAACCGCAGGAATTCATCGGCTCGCTCCTGGATGTCAGCGCCACCAGGAAGGCCCAGGAGGCCCTGATCCGGAGTGAAGCCCGTTACCGAGCCATTGTGGAGTGCCAGAGCGATCTCATCTGCCGCTTTACTCCCGATGCCATCCTCCACTATGTCAACGAGGCCGTCTGTCGGTTCGTGGGCAGACCCTATGAGGAATTGGTGGGCCAATCCTTCGGGCCGTTACTCTCCAGGGAAGTCCCCCAGGATTTGATAGCCTGGCTGGCGACGTTGACCCCGGATCGGCCGGTGGCGGACCGGGAACTGCAGGTAGACTTGCCGGACGGTCGTCGGCGGTGGTTGGCCTGGAAGATCTATGCCTTCTTTGACGATCAGGAACAGGCCCGGGAATTCCAGGCCGTGGGCCGGGATATCACCGAGCGGGTAGAAGCTGAGGAGGCCTTGCGGCAGAGCGAACAACGGTTCCGCACCTATACCGAAAACTCTCTGGTGGGAGTCCTGGTGCTCCAGAACTATCGCTTCCGTTATGTAAACCCCGCCTTCGCCGCCATGTTTGGCTACAATCCGGCTGAACTCATTGATAATATTAATGTCATGGCCCTGGTCCATCCGGATTATCAGGAGCTGATCCGCCGCAAGATCGCTGAACGCCTGGCAGGGGCACCTCCAGAGCAGTATGCCATTCAGGGCCGGCGCCGGGACGGCACGGTGATTCATTGTGAACTGACCAGCAACCGCATCGATTACGAAGGGCAGCCGGCCCTGTTGGCGGTGGTCATTGATATCACCCAGCGTTGGGAAGCCGAAGCGGCCCTGCGGGCCAGTGAGGAGAAATTCCGCTATCTGGTGGAAAAGATGAACGACGGCTTGGGGGTGTGTGATGCCCACCAGCGGATCACTTACGTCAACCCTCGCTTCTGTGAGCTCATCGGTTACGAAGAAAAAGAACTGGTGGGGAAATACCTGTCGGAACTCCTGGATCAGGAGAACCGGGCAATATTCCACCAACAGTTTTCCCGCCGGCAAGCCGGGGAGGAACATCCTTATCAGCTTGTCTGGACCCGGAAGGATGGCAGCCAACTACCTACGTTGATTTCGCCCCGGCCCCTCTATGATGAGGCGGGCAACTTTCAGGGCAGTTTCGCCATCCTCACCGATATCAGTCGGTATCGGGAGGCCGAGCTGGCCCTGCAACGGCGGGAGCAGTATTTCCGGCAGCTCACCGATAATGTCTCCGATGTCATCGGCCTGTTGACCGAGAAGGGTCTAATTACCTATCTCAATCCGGTGGTCAAACGGCTGTTGGGGTTTGCGCCGCCCGAGCTCCTGGGAGTGTCCATCTTCGCCCTGGTTCATCCCAAGGACCGCCCCACCCTGGCCGACCATTTTCAACAGCTCCTGCAGGGTCGGCAGGAGGGTTTCAGCGTGGTCACCCAGGTGGCCGACCACCAGGGCAGCTGGCATATCTGGGAACTGCAGGGCCGCAACCTCCTGCATGATCCGGTGGTGGCCGGGATCGTCATCAACGCCCGGGATATCACCGAACAGAAGAAGCTGGAAGAGGCGCTGCAGCAGTCGGCGAGAAAACTACGGGCATTGACGGCCCAGATCTTCGCCGCCCAGGAGACGGAACGCCGGCGTCTCTCGCTGGAACTCCACGACGAACTGGGGCAGTCCCTCACCGCCCTGAAGCTGCAACTCCGCTCCCTCAGCAACAAATTGCGCAAGGATCAGACCCGCCTTAAGGAGGAGTGCTCCCAAATGCTGGAGTATATCAATGATGTCGTGGAGAACGTGCGGCGTCTCTCCCATGACCTCTGCCCCTCCCTCCTGGAGAACGTGGGCTTGGGGGCGGCCCTGCGCCACCTGTTGGAGAACTACCGCCGGTTTTATCGCATCACCGACAACCTCCGGGACGTTGATGACCTGGAAACCATACTGCCTGCTGCCGCCAAGATCCACCTCTATCGCATCTTTCAGGAAATCCTCACCAATATTGACAAACACTCCCAGGCCAATGCCATCCGACTGGAGATCCGTCGAGAGGGAAACCGGTTGGCGGCCACGGTGGCCGATAACGGCCGGGGCTTCCCGGCCGACAGGGACCTTAAAACCAGCCAGGGCTTAGGCCTGTCGGCCATTCAGGAACGGATCGTCATGCTGGGTGGTCAATTGGAGATAACCAGCAGCCCCACCGAGGGCACGATCATCCATTTTTCCTTACCTCTGCAGAAAAAATCCTCAGCCAAGAAAGGATAACCAGATATGCGCCCCTACAATGTGGTAATTGCCGATGATCATGTCATGTTCCGCCAGGGTTTGAAGAAGATCATCGATCAGAATCCTGGGTATACCATCATCGGGGAGGCCAGCAACGGCGTGGAACTGATGCAACTCCTCAAAGAAAAGACCCCCGACCTGGTCCTCTTGGACATCTCCATGCCCCAACTGCAGGGCCTGGAGGCCGCCAAGGAGATCAAAAAACGTTATCCCAAGGTCAAGATCCTGATCCTGACCATGCATAAGAGCAATGAATACCTGAATTACGCCCTGTCCATCGGCGCCGACGGCTACCTCCTGAAAGAGGACGCCGACTCCGAATTATTTTCCGCCATTGACACGGTGCGTCATCATGGGGTTTATATCTCGCCCCTCCTCTCCCCCCAGTTAAAAGACCTGCTCCTCCGCAAGTACCGGGAGGAAAAGAGCCAGATGCCGGAAGATCCCTTGACCAAACGGGAAAAGGAAATCCTGCGCTACATCGCCGAGGGAAAATCCAGCCGGGAAATCGGCGCCGTTCTCCAGATCAGTTCCCGCACGGTGGAACACCATCGGGCCAATATGATGCGGAAACTGGGATGCCGCAAGATCGCCGAGTTGGTGCGCTACGCCATCCAGAGGGGCTACACCTCCGACCAGCTCTTTCCCGTGAAGCCCTAAACCCCCTGCCGATTGGGCGGGTTTCTGACTTTCGGCTGGCCTGCCGCCGATTCTGCGGGCTCTGGGACCGAGCCGGTGGCTGAGGGGGGTCTGCGTGTTCGGGGCTGGCCCCCAAAACAATGGGCGCTGGCAGTTGCTGCAAAAGATTTTTTACAATTATAAGTCAATATACCTATAAATTTAGGGAGATATGACGATTGCAAATTATTTCTTGTATGCTTATAGTTATTTTATAATAAAAAAAATTATCCCGTCAGCCCGGGGCCTTGCACCAGTGGCCAGGGGCACCGGACGGCGGGAAAGAGGAACGAGGTATAACGAGGTTAACTATGGCCCATCTTCATAAAAAGGTCAAGAAGGACCACACCTATTATTACATCCGAGAGTCACAACGCATTAAAGGTCGCCCCACCATTGTCAACCAGGTCTATCTGGGTACGGCTGACAAGGTCCAGTCCATGTTGGACTTTCCGGCCGGGAGTCTGCCGGAAGGGTTCTCCCCCAAGGAATACGGCTCCGTCTTCCTCTTTAATGAGCTGGATCAAGGGATTGATCTGGCTGCCCTCATAGACGAGTTGCTGCCCCCGGGGAAAAAGATCCGCGGCCCGTCCTTAGGGGAGATTATTTTTTATGCCGCCATGAATCGCGCCATTGCTCCCACCAGCAAGCGCAAGTTGGCGGCCTGGTATGAACAGACGGACATCCAACGGATCCGTCCGGTACGCCTCACCTCCCTGAGTTCCCAAAATTTCTGGAATCATTGGGACCGGGTCGGCACCCAGGAATTGGAAAAGATCAAGAACCGGTTTTTCAAAAAGATCCTGACCCTCACCGATCCGGCGGATATTGAGGAGGTGTTGTTGGAGGCCAGTCTGCTCTTTCCGTCGGCCAATGGCGGCCGCACCGCTGGAGACGCCCCTCGTGCGGGCAAGCCGGCCAAACGGGGGGTCAAGGTAGCCCTTTTGACCAATCAGCGGGGCATCCCTGTCTATTACCAAACCTACGAAGACGATGAGCCGGTTACCAGATATTTTGACCGCATCCTCACCACGCTCCTGGGGAAGGTCTCCTCCCTGGGGCTGGAGCCCCAGAATCTCACCGTGTTGCTGGGACTGGGGCTGTACCATACCCCGCTGCGGGAAAAGCTTGCCGGAATTCCCCGGTTCCACTATTTGGCAGCCGCGCCCCCGGAGGCCTCTCCGGAATTGCTGAAGGTGCCCCTGTCTCAGTATGAGATCCTCCCCTGCAGTCAGAATCAACGGCTCCAGGAACAGGGCGCAGCCCACTATCAGATCCGCTACGCCCGTCCCCGTCGTTGGGAGGCCGGCCAGGAAGTCATGCTCTATGTCCCTGCCATGTTCAAGAAGAACCGGCGGGAACTCAGGGACAAGATCCAGAAGTTACGCCAGGACCTGGTGGTTTGGCAACGGGAGCTGCGGCAGCTGCCCTTGGCCCAGTTCACCGGGGAGATCCAGCGCCGCTTCACCGGCCGCTGCCAGGATCTGGGCCTGACCGACGAGGTTATGCATCTGTCCTTTCTCCAGGAAAATGGCAAAATTCTGGTGCAGACCCGTCTGAACCGGTCCTATTGCGGCGCGCTCCTCCAGAGGATGGGAAAGTTTGTCATTCAAACGGATCGCCTGGACTGGCAGCCGGAGAAATTCTGTGACCTGGCCATTGAGCGGGGTCTGTTCGGAGACAGCCCCCAACGGCCGCCCACCATGTTCCAGTCGGCGTTGCTGCCCCAATATCATTGGACCGACTCCAAGATTCCCATCCATGTCTTTGTCTGCATGGTGGCCCTGACCTACCTCTGCTTTTTGAACGCCCGCCTGCAGGCCGCCGGTCTGCTCATCAATGCCAAGGAAGCCATGGAGGAGCTCCGGTCTCTGAAGACCGCCATCTTCCTGCTCTCCGAAGACACCAAACCCCTGCGCCTCTTCGAAGAACCGACGGATCTCCAGCTGCAGATTATCGAGGCCCTGGGGTATGAGATGGAAGAAGGCAGATTGGTGCCGCGGCCAGCGGCCGAGGAGGCCGGGACCGTTGGCGGCGAGCCGCACCTGGTCTAAGTCTCCACCCAAACACGGCCAAGTCAAGCCGCCGATCTGCATACCTGCCGAATCAATGAGGGCGAGCCGTTGGCTCGCCCTCTGCTTTTGCCGACCTGAATATTGAGGGCGGTGGTCACCCCTGGACTATTTGGGGAAATAGGGCCGGATGGCCGCCAGCACCTCGGGGATGATGTCCGACCAGCCGAAGGGCATGAAGTGAATGCCCTGGCACATGGGGGCGATCTCCTTGAGAAGGTCAATGGTCATGGCCGTGGCCTTTTTCTTATAGTCGCTTTTGGGGACGCTGCCCATCTCCTTGATCCAGGCCTCCGGCACGGTGATGCCGGTGACGTTGTCGTTGATGAACTTGGCCATGCCGGGAGATTTGATCACCACCATGCCGAACATCACCGGCACGCCCAACTTTTCCACCTTTTTCATGAAGACTTCAAATTTTTTCGGCTCATAGACCGGCTGGGTCTGAAAGAACTGGCAGCCGGCGGCCACTTTCTTCTCCATCTTCATGATCTGCAGATCCAGGGGCTCGAAATTGGGGTTGGCCGCAGCGCCCAGGGCCAGGTTGGTGGCCTGGGAAAGCTTGTTACCCATCATATCGTGGCCGGCGTTGAGGCCGGCGGCGATCTTCAACATCTGCACCGAGTCGATGTCAAAGACCGGTTTGGCGGATTTATGGTCGCCGATCTTGATGTGGTCGCCGGTGAGACAGAGGACATTGTCGATGCCCAGGGTGCAGGCGGCCAGGAGGTCGGACTGAATGGCCAAGCGGTTGCGGTCCCGGCAGGTGATCTGGAAGATGGGCTCCAGACCGAATTGTTTGGTCAGGACCGAGGCGGCCAGGGCGCCCAAACGCATGGCGGCCCCCTGATTATCAGTGATGTTCACCGCGTGGACGTAATCTTTGATGTCCAACGCCTCTTGAATATAGTCCGGGGGCGGGCCGCCGTTGAGGCGGGAACAGCCTTTCACCGGGCCCACTTCGCCGGTGATGACGAAGGTCTTTTTCTGGAACAGTTCGGTGAGTTTCATGCGCACCTCCCCTCTTTGATATAGAGGACCCGGGGTTTGGCCATCTTGCTGTAGTCTTTGGGCTCCATGTAGCGTTTCAGTTTGTCCAATTCGCCCAGGGCCGCCATGCGGTTATAGATCAGGACCCAGGCGCAGTCCCGGTTGGGGTCCACTTCGCACTTGCCGTTTTCCGAACCGCCGCAGGGGCCGTTCAACAGGCTCTTGGCGCATTTGGTCACCGGGCAGATGCCGCCGGTCTCATTGAGGATGCACTGGCCGCACTCCTGGCACTGCTCCATGGCCATGACGCCGGGAACCACCATATCCATGTGGCCCACGGAGTCCAATCCCACTTTGACGGGGATGGTGAGGCCCAGTTCTTCGGTGGTCTGGCGGGCGATCTGGACGGCGCCGCCGCAGCCCAGGACGATCATGGCATCGGCCGCGGCAATTTGCTCCTGGCAGGGAGTCAGGAAATTGCGGGAATGCATGATATTGCAGGTGCGCTCCGGGCTCACCTCCACGGTAATCTCTTTGCCTTGCTTCTTTAATTCCTCGGCCAGTTCATGGACCTGGTCCAGACCGCCGGTCATACAGACCTTGGCGCAGCCATCGCAGCCGACCACTGCGATCTTTTCATAGCCGGCCAGGGCCTGGAGGATTTCCTCCAAGGGTTTTTTGGTGGTGCCGATCATATACCTCTCCTTTTAACGGCTCAAAGAATTGTCCATGTGGGTATAGTCTATCCCAAAAAGACGTCTCCATCGGCCGTTCTCATCTGGTGTAAGAAGAAAAGGTCACACAGGAGCACCGCACCGACCGGTCCCGGTGACTCACATCGAGTTGACCCGAACCGACGGGAGATGCTGTCTTCTGGCAAGGAGGTCCTCAGACCCTGATTTGAGGCGGGCACCGCCCGCCACCGGCGGAACAGTTGCGAGATTTCACCATGATCCTCAATTTGAGTGATTAAAAGGCTGCAGCCCCGGATAGTCGCGCCGCATTCCGGCGGTGGTTCGGGCGTCACAGCAATAATTAGTTTCGCAACTAAAGTATAATCCTGCCTCCCCCGCCGGTCAAGTTTTTTATGAGCATTTGACCATTATCGGCAAGCCCTGAGTACCCGCCTTGGGCGGGAGCACAATCCGGCCAGGAGGTCCAGACTCCTCAATAGTATGGCCGCTGACCCCTAGCCGAACATGAGCCAGCTGGGTTTAAAAATAAGGATAACGCCGATGGCCAGCATGGCCAGGCCGCCCACCAAGTTGGAGAAGCGGCTGTAGCTGCCCGTCAGGCCGGCGATCTGTAGGGTGGTCATGGCGGTGATGAAAACGATGAGATCGTCAAGCATGAAAATGGCGATGTAGAGCAGGATATACAGATAGTATTGCCAGACCGGCAGGTTGTTGAGGGTTAGAACCTGCAGGAAGACTACCGGCAGGCTGGCGGAGCAGACCATTTCCACCAGATTAACGGCAAAGGCCAGGATGACAATGCCCCCCAGGGCCAGCCAGAATTTTTCCTGGCTGGTGATCTCTTTTAAGCGCTGGAACACCCGCTGCCGCCGTTCCGAATGGGTGACTTTGCAAACCCCGGCCTCCCCCCAGAAAAATTCCTTCAGATTATAAACTCCGGCCGCCAGGGCAATCAGGCCGACCAGCAGACGCACCCAGAATACCAGGCCGAGAAACATGAGGAGATTCAGCCAGGCAGTCATAAAGAGGAAATAGACCCCGGCCGAGACGAAGATAAATACCCCGCCCAACAGCCACATCCGCCCCCGGTCTGGCAACCCCAGGAGCAGGCCGATGAGAAAGATCAGGACCCACATGGCGCAGGGGTTGAAGCCGTCCACCGCCCCCAGCATCAGGGTTAACAGGGGCAGGGAAACGGTGCGGGTCTGGACTTCACCAAAAATCGGCAGGGTGATGGTGTCGGGCACCAACTTTTCTTCCAGAGGGACCGCTGGCCGCGGGCCGGCGCTGAGGTCGGCCACCAGGTCCGGCCCCGGGTTGGCCAGATAATCCTGCACCGCCGCGGTGATGGCTGCACCTGTGGTCCGCTCGTCCAGCCAGCCGCTGAAAGAACGTTGGCCGATGACGGTAAAGGGCACGCCCCGCAGCGGCACCTGTAAATGTTGCGCCACCCGTTCCAGCAAGGCGCGGTTGCCGGCGTCGGTGCTGATTTCGTAAAAATGCAGGTGCACTTGCGGATAATCTTGGGCCAGGCGCCGTAAAAACTCCTTTTCCCGCTCACAATGCGGGCAGTTCAGCGTCCAAAAAAGGTGGATGTGGACCGTGGCCTCGGCCGCCGACAGGCTCGGCGCCGGCCTGATGACCGGCGGCCAGCAGACCAGCAAGATGATGAGGCCCAGGAACAGAAGGGAGGATCGTCTCAGCATGGCAACTTCTTTCCGGTCGGGAGTTTGCCTCCGAAGCGGGCCGCAGCCGAACCTTGGCCCAGGAATTCTTGTACGTTAGCATACCCTAGAAACCGGCGTTGGCAAAAGATTTCAGGAGGGTGAGGAGCCAGGGAAATTTTCCGGAATTATCCTTGTCCAACCGGCGCCGGAATGTGATATAAAAGAAAAAAATAGTGTACTAAGGACGTCTTGCATGGCTGCTCCCCGCACCCGCTTTTCCCCCAGCCCTACGGGCTATTTTCATATCGGCGGCGCCCGCACCGCCCTGTTCAACTGGCTCTATGCCCGCCATTATCAGGGCACCTTTATCCTGCGCATCGAAGATACTGATATCGAACGCTCGCAGCAGCTCTATGAGGAGGATATCCTGGCCAGCCTGCAGTGGCTGGGGTTGACTTGGGATGAAGGTCCTTATCGCCAGAGTCAGCGCCTGGATACCTATGAATTTTATGCCCGGGAGCTGGTCAACCGGGGGGCCGCCTATTACTGCGACTGCCGGCCGGAGGTTTTGGAGCAACATCGCCAGGAGGCCCTGGCCCGCAAGGAAAAACCCCGCTACCATGGCCGCTGCCGGGATCGGGGTCTGACGGCCGGTCCCGACCGGGCCCTGCGCTTCCGCTGCCCCCAGCAAGGCACTACCCACTGGCACGATCTCACCAAAGGCCCCATTGCCTTTGACAACGCCGAGCTGGACGACCTGGTCCTGGTCCGGGCCGATGGCGTACCAACTTATAACTTTGCCGTAGTGGTGGATGACATCACCATGAACATCAGCCACGTCATCCGGGGAGATGACCACGTCCCCAACACCCCCCGGCAGATCCTCATCTATGAAGCCCTGGGTGCCAAGCTGCCCCAATTCGCCCACATCCCCATGATCCTGGGGCCGGACCGGGCCAAGCTCTCCAAACGCCATGGCGCTCCCTCGGTCATGGATTACAAACGCATGGGCTACCTGCCCGACGCCATGGTAAACTTCCTGGCCCGCCTGGGCTGGTCTCACGGCGACCAGGAAATCTTCAGCCGGGAGGAGCTGATCCGCTCTTTCACGCTGGAGCATGTGGGCAAGGCGCCCAGTATTTTTGATACGGAGAAACTCTCTTGGCTCAACGGCCACTACCTGCGGGAGACGCCGGCCGCGGTGCTGGCACCCCTGCTGCAGGAATTCCTGGCCCAGATCGACATCCACACCGAGGTCTCGGACCGCCTGGTCAAGATCGTCCACACCCTGCAGCCCCGGGCCCACACCCTGGCGGACATGGCGGCCCAGGCCCGCTTCTATTTTCAGGCCCCCCACAGTTACGAAGAGAAGGCCGCGGCCAAATTTTTGACCCCGGCAAGCAAACCCATCCTGCAGACCATCAGCGACCGTCTGGCCCGACTTTCCACCTGGACGGAAGCGGAGGTCAACGCCCTCTTCCAGGAAGTGCAACAGGAATCGGGCCGGAAGATGAAAGAGATCGCCCAGGCGGTGCGCTTGGCCCTCACCGGCCGCAGCGCCAGCCCGGGGCTTTTTGAGATCATGGTGATTTTGGGACCGGAGGAAGTCCACCGCCGCCTGCAGGCGGCCATGGAGGCCTGCCGCTAAAGGGGGCAGTTGCAAAAAAATTACATTGTTGGTGATACAGGCTTGCCAGTCTGTGGAAATTTCGATGGTACATGACTGAAGGAGGTAATCATGACTGCGTCAGGCAACTATCGGAGCAAACAGCTGTTGCTCAACCTGGTCATCTTTGCCCTGTTGGCCCTGGCCATGGTCAATGGCAACTGGATCGTCACCGTGGGGGCGGTCCTGGCTGCCACGGCGGTGGCTTTGTACTCAGCCACTACCCAGCCGGAGCCGCCGGCCGATGACCACGGACATCACTGAAAAAGGCAGTAGGCAGAGGGCAGTTATCATTTTCAGGGCAGGCCTTTGGCGGGCCCAGGCCCGCGAGACGCGGCAAGAAAAAACTGCCCTGGTTCAAAGATCAAACGATTCCGGGAGCCGGGGGGCGAGGGCGGGAGAAACCCTTTTCCCTTATCCCTCTTCCCTCATCCCTAGCCACAGGAGGGAGCTATGCGCATCGCACTGTTGGGCCAGGCGGCTTTTGGCGCCGATGTTTTCAAGGCATTGCACCCCCGGTACGAGATCGTCGGGGTCTTCTGCCCCCCCGATTCTCCCAAAGGTAAAATCGATCCCCTGAAAGAGGCGGCCCAGGCCGCCCATGTCCCGGTCCTGCAGCCGCGGCGAATGAAGGATCCGGAGGCCTTTGAGGCCATGAAAAAATTGGCCCCGGACCTGGCTATCCTGGCCTTTGTCACCGACATCGTCCCCGGCCGAGTCCTGGAACTGCCCCGGTTGGGGAGTATCTGCTATCATCCCTCCCTTCTCCCCAAACATCGGGGGGCCTCGGCCATCAACTGGGCGGTCATTGAAGGGGATACCAAGACCGGGCTGACCATCTTCTGGGTGGATGAAGGCATTGATACGGGCGACATTCTCCTCCAGAAAGAGGTGGAGATCGGCCCTGATGACACCACCGGTTCGGTCTATTTCAACAAACTCTACCCCCTGGGGATTGAGGCCATCGTCGAGGCTGCGGACCTGATTGCTGCGGGTAAGGCGCCCCGGATCCCTCAAGATCACTCCCTGGCCACCTACGAGCCCCCTTGTGACGACAAAGTGGCCGGCCTCAACTGGCACCAGCCCGGCCGGGTGGTCTACAACTTCATCCGGGGCTGCGACCCTCAACCGGGGGCCACCAGCACCTTCCGAGGGGAGAAAGTAAAATTTTTCAATGCCAAGTTCACCCCCCTGGCCCATGCGGCTGAACCGGGGGAAATCCTGGCGGTGGCGCCCCAGGGTCTGACCATCGCCGTGCCGGAGGGGGCCATTGTCGTCGGCCGCCTGCGCACCAAAGACCTGGGCAAGGTCAAGGCCGAAGAGTTCATTAAGGCCTTAAATCCTCAAGTGGGTGAGAAATTCGGCAGTTAGCCAAGGCGCCGCCGCCGGTGGATTTGGTCACGATCCTGCCCGCCGGGACCTTGATCTGACCGATATCGCGTCCCACAGATGGCCCTGTTCCACAGGCTGCGGGAGGAGTATGGTCCGTCTCAGTGAGGCAGAACGCCGCGATCTCCTGGAGATGGCCAACTCCCCGGCCCTCCGGGAGGACTGGCGCCGGCTGTCCCTCCGACGTCATCCGCCGCCCAGGGTGACTCCGGATGAGTTCCTAGCCTGGCTCCAGGCCTATAATGACTGTATCAACCATGCCCCCAAACCCCTCAGGCGGATCCTGGACCGGGACCTGAGACTGTAACGGCGCCACACCCCGGCCGGCAGAAAAAAAACCGGGGGGCTCAGCCCCCCGGTCGCTTCAACCAACCGGAGATTATTCAGCTTTAATCTCAATGGGTTTTGCCTTGGCTTCCTCTTTCTTGGGGCAGGTGATGGTGAGGACGCCCTGTTTATAGGTAGCCTCAATCTTGTCGGCATCCACTGCCACCGGCAGGCGCAGGCTGCGGCTGAAGGAGCCATAGCTCCGCTCCACCAGGTGGTAGTTTTCCTCCTTCTCCTCCCGTTCGCTCTTCTTTTCGCCTTTGATGGTCAGGACTTCGCCGGACAGGGAGATGTCAATGTCTTTGGCCTCCATACCGGGGACCTCGGCCTTGACCACGACCTTATCTGCGGTCTCGGAGACGTCCACCGAGGGGAGCCAAGTGCCCTCCAACGGACGCAAGGCCTTGCGGCCGCTGCCGAAATAATCATCCCAGAGGCGATCCATCTCATTGCGCAGTTTGGTGATCTCCCGGAAAGGTTTCCATTCCATGATATCCATAGGGTGTCACCTCCAGTGTGAAAATATTCTTTTTGTCTGTCAAAATAATGACGTAATGATCTGCTGTCAAGGGCTGGGGAAGATAAAATGTAAATATTTTTTCAAGAATGTTCTCCAGGCGGTGGGCGGGAGTGGGCTGTCCTGCCGGTTAGGCCCGTTGCCGCCGGTCCGGTGACTGCAATAAAGTCCTTGAATAAAATTGCGGTTAATGATATGAAAGAGGCGTGTCTTAACAAGATGGTGACAGCCCATGGTCTGGCGAACGGACTGACAGGTATGATGAGAAAACCTCCTTTGGCGGCAAAGGGGGTTTTTTTTGGATCGGAGGGAGAGGGGTGCAAGGAGAGGAAGTCCCTGGTGCAACATTTCGCCGGAAGGATCTTTTGGGATTGGCGGATCTGAGTCGGGAGGAGATCAAGACTATCTTAACCACCGCCGCGTCCTTTAAAGAAATTTCCACCCGGAGCATTAAGAAGGTGCCTACCTTGCGGGGCAAGACGGTGATCACGCTCTTTTATGAGCCCAGCACCCGGACCCGCACCTCCTTTGAGATTGCGGCCAAGCGGCTCAGTGCAGATACCGTCAACCTGACGGTGGCGGCCAGCAGTGCGGTCAAGGGGGAGACGCTCATCGACACGGCCAAGAACCTGGAGGCCATGGCGCCGGACATTATCATTATCCGCCATGCCTGCAGCGGGGCGCCGCACCTGTTGGCGGCGCGGCTCAAGAGCAGCGTGGTCAACGCCGGGGATGGCCTGCACGAGCATCCCACTCAGGGGCTGTTGGATATGCTGACGGTCTGGGAGGCCAAAGGCCGCCTGGACGGTCTCAAGATTGCCATCATCGGCGATATTGCCCATTCCCGGGTGGCCCGTTCCAACATCCACGGTTTTCGCACCATGGGCTCCCAGGTGGTGGTGGCCGGGCCCCAGACCATGGTGCCGCCTGATCTGGCGGAGTTGGGGGTGGAGGTGACGTTTTCCCTGGCCGCGGCCATTGCCGACGCCGATGTGATCATGATGCTGCGCCTGCAGTTGGAGCGCCAGGGGCAGATGTTCTTCTCCACGCTGCGGGAATATTCCCGCTTTTTTGGCCTGAGTCCCAAGCACCTGAAATTGGCCAAACCCGACGCCCTGGTGATGCACCCGGGCCCCCTGAACCGGGGGGTGGAGATCTCGCCGGAGGTGGCCGACGGACCGCAGTCGGTCATTTTGACCCAGGTGACCAATGGGGTGGCGGTGCGGATGGCGGTCCTGTATCTTTTGAGTGGAGGTGAGGCCAGTGGGACTGCTGCTTAGAGGCGGCTTGGTGGTGGATCCGGCCCAGGATCTGGAAGACCTCCGGGACGTGCTGCTGGAAAACGGTCGGATTGCCCGGCTGGCTGCCCCCGGGACCATTCCGGCCGAGGGTCACGAGGTGCAGGATTGCACCGGTCTGGTGGTCTGCCCGGGGTTCATTGATCTGCACGTGCATCTGCGGGAGCCGGGGCAGGAGTATAAAGAGACCATTGCCACGGGCGGGGCGGCTGCGGCCGCGGGGGGCTTTACGGCGGTGGCCTGCATGCCCAACACCCAGCCGGTGAACGACAGCGCCGCAGTAACCCGTTATATCCTGGAGAAGGCGGCCGAGGCCCGGCAGGTGCGGGTCTATCCGGTGGCGGCCATCTCCCAGGGCTCCGAAGGCAAAATTCTGGCCGAATATGGGGAACTCCAGGCTGCCGGGGCCGTAGCCCTGTCCGATGACGGCCGGCCGGTGAGCAATGGCCAACTCATGCGGCGGGCCCTGGAATATGCCCATACTTTCGGGCTCCTGGTCATCAGCCACGCCGAAGACTTGGAATTGGCCGGGAATGGCGTCATGCACGAGGGGCTGGTGTCGCTGCAATTGGGGCTGCGGGGCATCCCGGCGGCGGCGGAGACGGTGGCGGTCTTCCGGGACTGCGAATTGGCCCGCCTCACCGGCGCCCGGCTGCACATCGCCCATGTCAGCACCGCCGGAGCGGTGGCGGTGCTCCGCTGGGCCAAGTCCCAGGGCGCACCGGTCACGGCGGAGACTGCCCCGCACTACTTCAGCCTGACCGAGGCGGCGGTGCGAGGGTTTAACACCAATGCCAAGATGAACCCACCCCTGCGGACCGAGGCGGATGTGGCCGCCATTAAACAGGCCCTGGCCGACGGCACCCTGGATTGCCTCGCCACTGACCACGCCCCCCACAGTGTGCTGGAAAAAGACCTGGAGTTCGATAAGGCGGCCAACGGCATCATCGGGCTGGAGACGGCGGTGGGCCTGAGCCTGAGATTGGTAGAGGAGGGCGTCCTCACCCTGTCCCAGTTGGTGTGTAAACTCAGCACCAATCCGGCCCGCATCCTGGGAGTGCCGGGGGGCAGCTTGCGGGAGGGAGGGCCGGGGGATATCACCGTCCTGGACCTGAACCACCCCTGGAGCGTAGACGTCTCCCAGTTCAAGTCTAAAAGCCGCAATTCCCCTTTCCACGGTTGGCAGCTGCCCGGCCGGGCGGTCATGACGGTGGTGGGAGGGGAGGTGATTTGGGAATTATAGATATTCGCCGTCAATTATCAAAATCACCTGCGGACCATGCAAATTCACCCTTCTCCCAGCTGGCGAGCATGGGCGGGCACGGAGGCCCGCCCCACTAAAAGAAAAGCTCTTCCAGAAACCGGAAACCAGTTATCATGAGCCTTCGGCTCAGCTGAGATCATGAAAACCAGTGAAGCAGGCTTCCTTGCACATGCAAGCACCATTTTCAGAACAGAACAGAAACTGGAAACCAGTTATCATGAGCCTTCGGCTCAGCTGAGATCATGAAAACCAGTGAAGCAGGCTTCCTTGCACATGCAAGCACCATTTTCAGAACAGAAACCGGAAACCAGTTATCATGAGCCTTCGGCTCAGCTGAGATCATGAAAACCAGTGAAGCAGGCTTCCTTGCACATGCAAGCACCATTTTCAGAACAGAACAGAAACTGGAAACCAGTTTTCATGAGCCTTCGGCTCAGCTGAGATCATGAAAACCAGTGAAGCAGGCTTCCTTGCACATGCAAGCACCATTTTCAGAACAGAAACCGGAAACCTTATTTTCTTGCTAACCCGCGAGGTTCTCATGGCCAGCCAGGTTTACATGTTTGATTTAAGGGTGTCCACGAAGGATACCAATTTCAAGAAGTTCGGCCGCCTGCTGGAGGCGGTGGATCTGAAGGGCATCGTGCAGCGAAAGAAAAAGCGGCCGCTGGTGGCCATCAAACTGCATTTTGGCGAAAAGGGCAACACCAGCTTTATCCGGCCCATTTATGTGCGCCAGGTGGTGGACAAACTCTGGGATTATGGCGCCCGGCCCTTTCTCACCGATGCCAACACGGTGTATGTGGGCACCAGGGCCGAGGCGGTGAGCCATTTGAGCACGGCCATCCAGAACGGTTTTGCCTATGCCGTGGTCAATGCCCCGCTGATCATTGCCGACGGCCTGCGGGGCACGGCCGAAGTGGAAGTGGAGATCAATCAGGAGATTTTTCCGTCGGTTTTCCTTGGCGAGGCCATCGTTGAGGCCGAGGCCTTGGTGAGCCTGGCCCATTTCAAGCTGCACGAATTATCCGGGTTCGGCGGCGCCATCAAAAACGTCGGCATGGGGTGCGCCTCCCGCCGGGGCAAACTGGCGCAGCATTCTAATATCGCCCCCAAGGTCAACCAGAAAAAATGCACCGGCTGCGGCGATTGTGTGGTCCATTGCGCCCAGGAGGCCATCCGCCTGGAGGGCGAGAAGGCGGTTATTGATCCGGCCAAGTGCGTCGGCTGCGCCGAGTGCATCCTCACCTGTCCCTATGGCAACATCGAGATCCAATGGAATGAATCCATCCCGGTCTTTCTGAAAAAGATGGTGGAGTATACGTACGGCGTGCTCAAGGACAAGGGGGATCGCACCGTCTTTGTCAACTTTATCACTCAGGTGTCACCGGCCTGCGACTGCTACGGCCATAACGATCTGCCCATCATCGGCGATGTGGGGATTGTCGCCTCCCGGGATATCGTTGCCCTGGACCAGGCCTCCGCGGACCTGGTGAATCAGAGCCCCGGCCATCCCGGCTCCTGCCTCAAAGACCTCGCCGCCGGCAGCGACAAGTTCCGGGATGTCTACCCCCAGATTGACTGGGAAATACAGCTGGATTACGCCGAACAGCTGGGGCTGGGCCGCCGGGCCTATGAGCTGGTGAAGATTTAAGTCCGGGGTCCGGGTCGGTATGCTCATTGGCTCCGGGGGGGCCGGCTCGGGGACAGGGCGTCCACCTGGAACGGCTTCCAGCCCCTGAAATCTAAGGATGAGGCAGGTCGGTCTGTGGTGTCGGAACCTCGGCGATATCTGCAGTTGGATCCCTCCTGGTGTGCCCCCCAGGCTACCTGGCGGCAGCGGCAGCGGTTCCGGGAGATGGCCCGGCGGGTGTTGCGGCTGCCGGACCCCTGGGAAGACCCTCAAGACGTCCTGCTCAGCGAGGCGGAGTGGCAGGGCTGGTTGCCCCCGGGGAACGAAGGGGAGACGATCCTGGCCGCTCTGTCCCAGGAGACCGGCATCTATTTTTTCCCCTCCCGGGAATGGGTGCACCGGTTCTGCCGGTTGGTCAAACTTTTGGGGGCGGTAAAGGTTCTGGAGGCCGGGGCTGGCCGAGGCTATCTGACTGCAGCCCTGGAACCGGCCCTGGGCCGCCTAGGCGTTGCTTTCCGGGCTGTGGATAACGGTCAGGGCGAGTTTGAGAGCGGTCTGCCCCGCCACCCTCTGGTGCAGCCGGTGAGCGCCGAGGTTGCTTTGGCCATCTTCCGGCCTGATTTTATTCTCTTTGCCTGGCCGCCTCCCGGCCAATCTCTGGGCCCGTTGTTGGCCAGCCCCGGGGTGCGCTACCTCCTGGTGGTGGGTGAATCGCTGGGAGGCTGCACCGGCGACCCGGCCGATTGGCAGACCTATCCCCATCGGGAACTCAAGACGCTGTCCCGCTTGGGTTGGGGACGTTCCGGCCGTCAGCGCCAGGCAGCCACCCTCTTTTGGCTAGCCGGCTAGGATAGAGGACAAAGGCCAACGGAAAAAAACGGAGATGTCTCACCCTTGCTGACCATGGTATCTTGAGAAAGGAACGATGACCCGGACGCCCATTATTGATGAGGCAGCCTGTATCGGTTGCAATGCCTGCGTAGAGACCTGCCCCGAAGTATTTGTCCTGAACGAATCCCTCGGCTGGGCCATGGTGCTGTTTCCGGACGGTGCACCCGAGGAAAAGATTCAGGAAGCCATAGACATCTGCCCGGTCCACTGTATCAGCTGGACTGATTGACGGCAGATTGCTTCTCCTCCCGCACCTCGGCCCGGCCCCGGCTGGCCCGAGATGGGCAGGGAGTCTTTTCCCCTTGCCTTTCTATGGTTCTGACCATACATTTACAGAAAGAGAATGCTACTATGCCCTCCTGCCCCTATCAGAAACTGTTCATCTATGAAATCCAGGGGGAGCTGATCCTCCCGGAGGCTTTGGCCGCAGCAACCTTCCTGGGCTGCTGGCGGGAGGGCGACTGTTCTTATCTCTTTTTCACGGAAAAAAAGGAAACCGCCTTGAAAGAATTATTGGGAGAACGTGAAGCCTGGCGCTATTTGTCCGAGACGGAGATCAACTATGAGGAATGGGAAGCCGGTCATCCCCTGGTCCCCCTCCGCATCGCTGATTTCCATCTCTGCCCCCTCTGGGAAGAACCCCAGATCCGCCCCGGGGAACATCTCATCCGCCTTGACCCGGGGGTGGCTTTCGGCTCGGGGTTTCACCCCACCACCAAGCTCTGCCTCCGGTTAATCCACGATTTGTATGCCAGGGAGACCTTGCCCAATGTCCTTGACCTAGGCACGGGCACCGGCATCCTGTCTCTGGCCTGTCTGGCCAAGGGGGCCCAGCACAGTGTTGCCGTGGACCACAACAATCTGGCCATCGAGACGGCCCGGCGCAATGCCAGGTATAACCAAGCCGAGGACAAGATGACCTTCATCTGTGGCGATGTCCTGGAGCACCTGGCCCGGCCGGCCGAGTTGGTGCTGGCCAATATCTACTATGCCATTTTGCAGGAGATCTTGGCACAGCCCGAATTTCACCACAAGCCTTGGTATATCTTCTCCGGCTTGGTGGGCACGGAAGTGGATAAATTTCTGACCCAGATGCGGGGACTGCCCTTGGAGGTGGTCCAGGTCTTGGACGAAAATCTCTGGTTCGCCATCCTGGCCCGGCGTCGAAACCAGTGAGAGGGATTGGAGTGAACAGCAGCTGTGCGGATTAATAAAACTACGACATCGGCCACCGACATCCTGTGGGAGGAGATGCTCCCCACCCCTCTGGGCCCTCTCTGGCTGGCCTTTACGGCCAAGGGGTTGCGTTGGGTTCATTTCCAAAGCCCGATGCCGCCTATCGGTCCGGTCTGGCCGGTAGACGGCCGGGAAAGCGGTCTGACCGATCAGCTGCGACGTTGGCGCCAGGAAGCGGGCGCGGCCTTGGATCGTTATTTTTCCGGTCAGCCGGAGACCTTCAGCCACCTCACCTTGGACCTCCAGGGCACGCCTTTTCAACTCCAGGTCTGGGAGGCGCTGCGGCAGATCGCCTTCGGCTCGGTGACCACCTATCAGGCCCTGGCCCAAGCCGTGGGGCGGCCTCGGGGAGCCCGGGCCGTAGGGGCGGCCCTGCGGGCCAATCCTCTCCCCATCATCCTCCCCTGCCATCGGGTCGTAGGGAGCCATGGAGATCTGGGGGGCTATAGCGCTGGGCAGCATGTCAAACGGGAACTTTTATCCCTGGAGCGCCAGGCGACCGGCCAAAGCCCCATGCCGTGGCAGGGACCAATGCCCCGGAGCTGATGACGGCAGGCTGCCTCAACGTTAAAAAGATGGAGGAGGTCTCTATGCCACGCTGTTCATGGCCTACCTCACTGCTGCGGTTGTTCCGGCGCTGCCATTATTTTTGGCGTCGGGGGCGAAGCGTGCTTACTCTGGCGGCCGCAGGTTTCTGCCTCCTGCTGCCGCTGGCTGCCGGCCAGGCCCAACCGCCCCCCTCTGAGGCACCGCTCCGCCTGGAGCCCATCGGCCGGGTGGAACGCCGGGGCGGCAAAGTCTTCATCGTGGTGGAACCGGCCCTGGCCGAGGGGCTGGCGGGCATCGACGACTTCTCCCATCTCTGGGTGATCTATTGGTTTCACGGCAATGATACCCCCGAGAAGCGGCGCACCCTGAAGGTCCACCCCCGGGGCAACCCGGCGAACCCGCTGACCGGTGTCTTCGCCACCCGCTCGCCGGTGCGGCCCAACCTGCTGGGACTGCAGGCCTGCCGCCTGGTGGGGCGCCAGGGGAGCCGCCTGGAAGTGACCGGCCTGGATGCCTGGGACGGCTCGCCGGTGGTGGACCTGAAACCGTATGTGCCGCAGATCGACGCCGTGCCCCAGGCCGCCATCCCAAAGTGGGCCGCAGGACCGCCCCCGGAGTGAGTCAATATGTGTGAATTCTGTCTGCAGCACGGGGAAGGGCAGAAGTGGTACCTGCAGGCCAAGAACTATGCCGATGACCTGCTCAGCGATCTGGCGCGCCGCAATTTCATTCGAGATTTTTTAAGCGATCCCGCTGGGTTGGCCGCCAGCGTCAAGCGCCTGGAGCAGTTGGACCGCCTGCCCGCCTTTATCCGCACCCTGGTCACCGGCCTCATTACCCGGCGCCAGAAAAAAAGCCATTTCGGCCAGATCGTCCCCTTGGAGGACATTCAGGAAATCTTCCGCTTTGTCAAGACCATCATCCGGGTAACCTGCATCTGTCGGCAGGCGTCGTTGGGACAGGAGCAACGCTATTGCTACGGCGTCAGCCTGGCCCCGGACGGCGGCCGCTTTGCCGACATCCTGGCGGGATTGGACCCCAGTTTCGCCGCCGGGCCGGATAACCAAGGCCTGGAGGTCCTGACGCCGGAGGAGGCCCTGGCTGCGTTCCAAGCCCACGAACTCGAAGGCCTGTGCCACAGCGTCTGGACCTTCCATACCCCCTTCATCGGCGGCATCTGCAACTGCGACCGGGCCGGTTGCCTGGCTCTGCGCTGCACCCTCGCCCATGGCGTGGCGGTCATGTTCCGGGGCGAATATGTGGCCCAGATCGACCTGGATCTGTGCCTGGGCTGTCGGGAATGCCTCAGCCTCTGCCAGTTCGGCGCCCTGACCTACAGCGCCAGCCTGGGGAAGACGGTGGTGGAGGCCCGTTGGTGTTACGGCTGCGGTGTCTGCCGGGCGGCCTGTCCCCAGGACGCCATTCGCCTGACGCCCCGCCCAAACGTCCCCGCGGCGGCCCATCTCTGGTAGCCGCCTCCAGCCGCCGGCCCTTCGGATCCTTCGGCTACGATTCACTCCCTTTTTGCCACCCTCCGGTGTATCCTCAGGCCATGGTTTGTTACTATCCTTTACGGGGTGTAAAAAATATTGGCAGTACCACCCTGCCGCAGCTGGCTCGATAGGTATTTTCTGAATAATATTCGAAGGGAAAATAGGGCAGGGGTTGGCACAACGGTTGCAGAAAGTATTTGCGGTTGAATTGACCTCAGCGAATGGATGGAGAGAACACGTGAAGATTTCCATTTGCTCCCGGCCGATCCCCCTCAGCGGCGGCGTGCCTGAGGTGACAGATTTTCAGCACTAATTATCTATCTTAAGGAGGAGTGACCGCAGATGAGTCGTGGCCGCAACATTTACACCATGATGAAGATGGCGGCGGAACATCAGGCCCGTTGGGAAATTGAAATGTCCAACAACATTGTCCGCAACCGCAAGAAATTACTTCTTTTGTTAATCCTCTGCCTGCCCATCCTGGGGTTTTATGGCCTCACCTGGGCAGCCAGCGACCTGTTGGGCGGCAAGACCGCCTTTGCCCCGGCCTTTTATACCCCCTCGGTCTTTATTGCCACCATCTTTATCGGCATGGCCGCGGGGTTGGTCACCGGCTGCATCGGCGCCGGGGGCGGCTTCATCATTACCCCGGCCTTGATGAGTGCCGGCATCAAAGGCATCCTGGCCGTGGGCACGGACCTGTTTCATATCTTTGCCAAGGCCATCATGGGCACGGCGGTCCACAAGAAGATGGGCAATGTGTCGGTGCCCCTGGCCATCGCCTTTTTGGTGGGCTCCATTCTCGGGGCCACCGGCGGCGGGGTGCTGAACCGGTGGATTTATGATTATAACCCGGTCTTGAGCGACCTGTTTATCTCTCTGGTCTACGTCTTCCTGCTGGGCTTCCTGGGCTTCTATGCCATGGCCGACTTTTTGAAGCTGCGCAAGGCCGGGGCCGATACCAAAATCCAGGATCCCCATGCCCATGGCGGCGGCAAACCGGCCGCACCATCCGGGACCACCGGCGTGGCCCAGAAACTGCAGGCTGTCAATCTGCCCCCCATGATTACCTTTGACGAAGACCTGGTGCCGGGCGGCAACCGCATCTCCGGCGTCTTCGTGGCCCTCTGCGGCTTTGTGGTGGGCGTGGTGGCCGCCATCATGGGTGTGGGCGGCGGCTTCCTGGCCTTCCCCATGTTTGTCTATCTCCTGGGTATCTCTTCCTTCACCACGGTGGGCACCGATATCCTGCAGATCATCTTCACCGCCGGCTACGCCTCCATCACCCAGTATGCCATTTACGGGTTCATTTTTTATACCCTGGCCATGGGGATGCTCCTGGGTTCCCTGTTCGGCATTCAGGTAGGGGCGTTGACCACCAAGGTCGTCAAAGGTATTTACATCCGGGGTTTTTACGCCATCACCATCATTGCCGGCTTTGTCAACCGCTTCTTTGCCCTCCCCAAAAAGCTCAATGACATGAAGGTTATCAGTGTGTCGCCGACGTTGGTCAGTGTCGTGGATACCATCGGGCTCATTGTCTTTTTTGTCATTGCCGGGACCTTTGCCGTCTGGGTGTATTACATGTTCTTCAGCAATCTCAAAAAGCTCCGGGGGGAGGTGTAAGCGATGAACAAGACAAAGATAACCACAGGAGTTGTGCTCCTGGTCACGTTTTTCCTGGTTCTGGGCGCCATTTTCATGCCCTGGTTCGGCAACGGCCGCAACGGCCTGGAATTCTCCGACGATTTCTTTAACTCCCTGGCCAAAGGCTCCAGCAACTTCATGGAAGACATGCGTCGGCTGGCCACGCCCTTCAAGGGGCAGGCCCTTGCGGTGGAATTAACCATGAAAGACGCGGACACGGCCAAAAAGGCAGAGATTCTCTTTACCAAGGCCGGGGCCACCGTGGCAGCGGCCGGCGCCACCTTGAAGATCCAGGGCGATCTGGGCCAGGTGATGTTTGCCGCCATCGACGACTCCGATGCCATGTTCAACAATCAGGGCGACAAGGTTCAGGCCCGCTATGAATTTGACCCCAAAAAGGCTCTGCGCACCTGGTGGACCGCCTTTAGGGAATTGGACACTGCTTTGAAGCTCCAACAGAAGTTCCGGGAAGCCAAGGCGGTGAATGAGATCATGTTCCGGGCCATTGAACCGGGCTATAATTTCTATGGCATTTCCCCGCAGTTGGTGCGGGATAATATCGCCCTGCTCACCTTCCTGCTGGTGTTTTATGTGATCTATACCCTCTGGTATGGCTACGGCGTCTTTGAACTCTTTGAAGGGTTCGGGCTGGGCGCCGAGAAAGGCCACAAGGAAGAAGTCTAACCATTTCCCTGCGCCCCTGTTGCAGTTTTGGCCGGGATCGCCGTATAATAAGGCGATCCCGGTTTTTTCTCCGCCGGCCCAGGAGTCGCCTCGTGACCTTTTGGAAGAAACTGTTCGGCAAGAAAAATGACATCGCGGCCGCCGCTCCAGCCGGGCGGGGGGCCTCGGCCCGCTATGGGGACAAGTATGCCCAGTATCAGGAGCTGCTCGTTGAGAGCGAAGCAATCCGGGAGCTGCTGGGCCGCCTGCAGGAGGCCCTGACGGCCTCGCCACCGGATGCGCCCGCTACCGTGCCCCAGCTCTGCCAAGACCTGCTTCAGCACCTGGACCGGGCCCTGGCGGTGCTGCAGACCTTCTGCCGGCAGACGCCGACCGAGATAATCCAGGCTTACGAGGAACTGTCAAGGCGGTTGCAGCAGGTAGCCACAGCCCCGGATCCCCTGATGCCGGAAGCTATGGCCCAGCTTCGGCAGGACTTGGAAGAGATGCTGCAGCCGGCTGGGCACACTGCGTCTGCGAGCGAGTCCAATACTGTGTCAATCTGCCGTTCCCTGCCGGCATTATTGGACGCCATCACCGAGGCCCGTCTGGCGGAAATGTTCTGCCTCAGCCTGCGGGCCCAGGTGAGCAAGAAGCAGGCGGCCAGCCTGGTCACCGGTCGGCTGGTGCCCATCCTGGTGGTGGATGTGGACGGCGGCCTGGCCCGGTCGGCTGCCACCGTGGGTCTGGAGGATATTGCCTCGGTGCCCTTCCGGGCCTTTCTGACCGGCATGCTTTCCATCCCCTGGCCCAAGGCCCGGCCGGTGGATATGAAGGGCTTCATCTCGGTGGTAGGCGTCACCTCCACCACGCCCCGGTCCGAAGACCAGCTGAAGAAGATCAGCCTGGCCATACTGGCCCGGGATTATATGAATTTCAGCCTCTGCCTGGGCTATCATGCCTCCACCATCGAAGCCTACGTCAGCGACCGGCCCCCGTGCAACTATCTGCGCTTTCATTACCAGGGCGGCGCCGCCTCGGTGGAACGCCGGGTCCGGCGGCTCAAACTCATCAGCGGCATTTTAACCCGCCTGGGGTTCGAGGTCAGCATCACCGGCGACCTTCTGGACGGCCGGAAACACGGCGATGACCTGCAGGCCAGCCTGAAACTCCTGGAAATCCTGGGCCGCCTGGAGGTCTTCACCAAGCAGATGGATATGGTCATGTCCAGCGATGAAGTGATCTACGGCTATATTGAAGATTTTCTGGTCAACCATGGCGGCGGGACAGGATAGGAGATAGAATTCTAGACTAGTGTCCGGATACCAAGAAAATAAGGTTTCCGGTTTCCAGTTTCCGGAAGAGCTTTTCTTATAGTGGGGCGGGCCTTAAGTGCCCGCCCAAGGTAGCCAACAGCAGCGACCTGTATTTTCATGATTCGCAGGTGACTTTTGTAACTCATGGCAATTACCACAAAGATTCCCCTTTTCCGGGAAAAGATCCTGCCTTTTTCAGGGGAAATTGCCAGCCGCCGCGATCAATTTCCCGGAGACGGAATTTTTTGACCACTGACCGCTGAACACGCAATTTTCTAAACTGTTACCGAGACAATATGACCCAACAACCTTCCGAGTCTCCCAAAACAGGGCCGGTCAGCAGACCATGCCCCTCCCCGATGCCACGGCCGGAAAAAAACGATTTCCCCAGCCAGTTCGCCCGCTATTTTTTTGGGGTGCTGACTCTGGTGGTTCTCTATTACACGTATCTCATCACCAAACCCTTTCTGGTGGAGATCTTCTTAGGCCTGGTCATTTTTCTCATTAGCAAGCCTCTCTATAACCTCATCCTGCGATGTTGTTTCGGCTACCGCAGTCTCAGTTCGGCCATTACCTGTCTGCTGTTGGCTGTTTTTATCATATTGCCGATCCTGACCTTGGCCGGCATTATCGCCGGGCAGGCCTTGGACATCTATACCATGATCAATAGGGGGTTGCACAGCGGCGCCCTCTGGCAAAACCTCATAGAAAAGCTGGATTTTTTACAGGAATTGGCCAAAAAATTAAACCTGCCCATCAATCTGGAAAACCTGCGGCTGGAGCAGTTCATCCAGACAGCCCTGGTGAGTGCCAGTCAATTCATTTACGAAAATGCCATCGGTTTGGTAAAGGGCTTTACCAATGTGATTTTCAGTCTGTTGTTAATCCTGTTCGTGGCATTTTTCTGTTTTCTCGAAGGCGATGACTTTATCCAGGCCATCAAGGAGCTGTCGCCCTTGGAACCTGCCCACAACGAGGAAATCTTGGGGGACGTGGAAAAAACCATCAAAGCCACCCTACGGGGCACGGTCATCGTGGCGCTCATTCAGGGCATTTTGGGAGGCGTGGGCTTCTGGCTGTTTGGCGTGCCCAAAGCGGCTTTTTGGGGCACGGTGATGGTCCCGGCCTCGGTCATTCCGGTGGTGGGCGCGGCCCTGATCTGGCTGCCGGGAGCCCTTTTCCTCTTTTTTCAGAACCATATCGGCGCAGCCATGGGCCTGATCTTCTGGAGCGTCGTCATTATCGGCTCAGTGGATAATATCCTGAAGCCATTCTTGATGAAGGGCGCCCGCTATACCCCGACGGTCTTTACCCTTTTCGCCATCATGGGCGGCATCTCTTATTTCGGCACCATCGGCTTTATTCTGGGGCCCCTGATACTATCCTTTTTCCTGTCTGTCCTTTCCATCTACCGTCACACCATCCTGTTGACCCACTTTCCCCAGGACCAAGCGGGATCGGGACCGGTCGCAACCGTTTTGGGGCCGGAGGAGAAAGAAGCTCCAGACAAATAAAAAGACCGGGGAAGGTCTCCCCGGTCTGGCAAAACCGGCGGTGGCACCTCGGCCTATTACACGACCTGGGCCTGAAATTGTTTTTTCAACTCGGTGAAAGCCGGTTGGTCTTTGAGAAAAGCCGCCCGGGTTTCCAGTTGCTCGATCTCCTGCTGCACCAAAGCCCGGTCGACATGCCGGTCTTCATGGATAAGCTGGCAGTATTCTTCGAACAATTCCTGCCGCAGGTCTTCGGAAAAGAGCTCGCCCTGGCCCACTTCTTCTTCCAGGCCATAGAGGTTATCCAATAGATAGAAGTAGCTGGCCCGGGCTTCGGAAAGGCGCCCCATTTGGGCCAAACGATCGGCCTTATCCTGAGCCTGGCGGAGTTTCTCTTCCAATTCAGCGGCATCCAACGTGCCTGAAGAACCGGCGCTGGCAAAGATCTGGTCCACGCTTTCCAGGAGCGTGTCCAAATCGGGGCTTTCTTCCCGCAATAATTCCCGGGTTTCCATGATCTTGTCAGCCAACTCGAGGATGATCTTGATCAGCTCGCTCTTGGAATATTGCTTCAGCTGCTCCTTCAACAGGCTCCGGTCCAGGAAACTGCTGGGATTTTCCAGCCAGGCCTGCAGCACGGCCAGGGCGCAGGTGCACCAGGTACCTTCCTCCCCGGGGCAGGAGCAGGAACAGGTCAGTTTGTCATCCTCCAGAAGAACGGCGCAGGAATTCCAATTGTCATTTTCTTGAACTGCGGCCTCCAGACGGTCGGGGGTCCGGTACCGGAAATGGACCTGGCCGGCGTGCACCAGGTTCCGGGCCGCCGCCCACTGGTCCTCAGTCCCCAATTGCTGAATCATCTCAGCGGGTATCTCTTCGAAACGCATACCGAATATCCTTATTATTTCCTCTTACTTTTTTAGTTTATATTTCCTTGTGCAAAAAGGCAAACGCAATATCTCCATCTTTAAGTTTTTTTTTTAATAATCGGCCCGAGGTGGCACGGTCCGGGCCTCCAGCAGTCCGGACCGGCCGACGCCGCCCAAGCAGACGCCGGGTTATTGCCAGTGGTTGTAGAAGTCACCCACGCCCCTGAAAATGCCGGGCTACCGTCTTGGCCAAGTGAGGTGGGCACGAAGGCCCGCCCCCCTTAAAAGAGAGGCTCAGCCGGAAATTGGAAACCGGAAACTGATTTTTCTGACCACTGACCACTAACTACTGTAATTAATGGTCTGAAAGACGCGGGCTTGGCTTAGGAGAAAGGAAAATGCTGGCAGTAATCGAAGAGGTCCTGGAGACGCTTTTCCAGGGCCAGACGGAATTCAGCCATTGCCGCCACGTTGCAATCAGGGGGCACGATAAACGGCTCTCCCATAACCAGGGCCACCCGACTGAAGGGAAGGATGATCTCAAAACGGTCCCAGGTATCCAGCACCAGTTTCCGGTCACTGGCTACGGCCACGGGAATAATTGGCGCCCTGGACTCCCGGGCCAGAAAGATTACCCCCTTTTGCAGGTGATGATAAGGACCCCGGGAGCCGTCTGCAATGATACCACCGTGTCGTCCGAGTCTGATGTGGGCGGCGATTTTTTGCAGGGCGGCCAGACCTCCCTTGTTCCGGGAGCCCGATAAAACCTGGGCTCCATACCGTTCGGCCACCCGGCTGATGAGGTCGCCATCCACACTGGGGGAAGCCAACAACACCACCGGCCGGGAGAGGGCAGAAAATTTATAGAATGTATAGGCAAGCTGGCCGTGCCAGCAGGTGAGCAACACTGACTGCCCCCGGGCCACCAATTTCTGTTCAGCCTCCAGGTTGACCAGACTCTGCCGGCAGGTGGCAAAAACGCCGTTCATCCAGAGATGGGCCAACGGCGGCAGCAGGCGCAACAGACGCGGATTTCTTAATTTCATGGGATTAATGCAGGTTACGGTTTTTCTCTGCGGACACCGGGACCTGGCCCGCCGGGCACGGAAAGATCACCCCGTAGACTCCGACCTTTTATGGGGCTGGCCCTCCGGCCCGACCGGATCGCCTCCGGCTTTGACCCTCTGGTCAACTCATTTCCGGGGTTGGGGCAGCCGATCTAATTTATTCAGGATTTTCATCTGATAATCGGAGTGTTCCTGGAGCAGCGGGGAGACGCGTCGCATCATGTTCAGTTTCATGGTGAGAAAATTCAGCCGGCGCAGCTGCTGCAGTTTGGCGGCCTCATCCGGGAGACCGGCCAACATCTCCTGGAGGGTGACGATCTCTTTCTGGAGGTGCAATTCCGGCGGCAGGCAGTCTGCCATCTTGAGGATCTTATAAGCCATCCGCAATTCCGGCGGAACCTCCCGGTCATCATCCAGAGCCAGAGGCTGGCCTTTTCCCGCCAGGTTGTCGAAAACTCCATCCTGGATGGCCTCCAGAATGCGGCTCTCAGCAATTTTTTGAAATAAAAGCACGCCAAGACTCCTTTGCCACCTGCCCCCAGGGCCCTGCTGCCGCTCCGGGAGAGGTTAGATCCGGCCAAGAGCGTCCAGACATCTCCCGCTCCGCCCATGCAGGCAATTATACCAGACCCTGCTCCCTTTTGGCTATGGCAATTGCCATCAACCCTCCCGAAGCTGGTTAATCATCTCAGCCGACGCCAGCGGGCACGGCCCGCCTTAAAAGACCCGGGGGCGGGCATTATCGGCCCACCCCCGCAGGACCAGGAGAATGGAAGGGATTCGACGGGAATCGTTCGCTACAGGCTGAGAATGATATCAGGTCCCACAATTTTGGTCTTAACCAACTCCAGATGGCGCAGGGCAACGACTTCCTGGTGCACCCTGCCCTCATCCCAGTTTAATTGTTTGGCTGCCAATTTCAGCGGTATTTCCTGCTTGGCCTTCACCAGATCGTAGAGCTGCTGCTGATCGGCGGTGAGCTTGCCGCCCAGTCGGTCCATGGTCCGCTTGGCCACATAGGTGGCCCAGGGATCACATTCTTTGGTCAGGTCCACTAATTTGATGTAACAATCCTCACAGACCTTCTCTCCCATGAGGGGACGGAGTTCATCTGCCTCCACCTGGGACTGGCAACGTGGGCATTGAACCATAGCCAACCTCCTTCGGTTAGATTGCTTGCACCACTTTAGACGTCCTGGCCTGGGGGTGGGCCCTGAACGGCCCTGTCTGCCCCCCACCTTGATAAAAAATAATTATCCGCCTCCCTTTCAGCAATACCAGGGGAAAAATAACCGCTGACGCCCCTTTAAGCCCAAGAGCAGAGGGCCACGGCTTTCCAGGGCTCGTTTCCCCACTCCTTCTGAGCATGGGGTTGACGGGCGGTGTCAGAAAACGCCCCGATTAATTCCTGACGTTCCTCTCCCCCCTGCGGGGGGGGGATTGCAGGGAAGGGAGCTGCCCCCGGGTCGCACCGCCGGTCTTTAAAGATTATAATCGCCTTCGATTTCCAGAATATACTCTTCGGCTTTGGAGCCGGAGGTAACGGTGAAGGTACCTTCGCCGGTGAGATTCTTCAATTTCCCTGTACCTTTATAGACTTTCCAGGTGCCTTTGGTAATTTTCGTAGCCGCATCCCGGTGCCCTTCATAGCGGCTGTATACCTGGCCGTCAGTAAAAGTCGTCACGGCGTACCCCAACATGGGCCCGGAGCCTTTGATGCGATCATGGAAACCGACGCTGTGGCGGGAGACAAACTCCCCGGCTACACCCTTCTCATACTCCAGCGGTTCCCCTTCCATCTCGGTGAGCATCATGGTATGGTCCACCTGATCTCCCACATACATCATTTCCCGACGGATGGTGTAGATTCTGTATTTGGCCTTTCTCTTCATGCTGATCCTCCTTGAGCGTTAAATCTGGAAAGTTATGCAGTTTTCCAAAATTCTTCAATAGCAATCAGCCAGGAACATTACTGTCCGGCAGCGTTTTGCGTAGAGGCGAATGGCGCCTTGCTATCTCGTGGCCATCCGGAAACGCCGCCTCCATAGGTGACGGCAGGGTTATAGGACGAGCCGGGCGAACCGTGCTTTAGCTTCTGTCCTGAAAATGATGCTTGCATGTGCAGGGAAGCCTGCTTCACTGGTTTTCATGATCTCAGCTGAGCCGAAGGCTCATGATGGTTGGTTTCCGGAATAGCTTCTCTTTTAGGCTGTCTTTTAGTGGGGCGGGCCTCCGTGCCCGCCCAAGTTAGCCAATGGCAACGCCTTTGATTTTCAAGGTTCGCGGCTGAACCGCCGGTATCAGTGTCAGTCTATCTTTTCCAGCTCCGCCAGGGTTGCCGCCAGATCTGAGGTGTCCTCGGGGGCCAGAACCGCGTCTTCCTCCCAGGACTCCTGGTTGGGCTCCGGGCCGTTGCCGGCCGGTTTGACCAGACCGGGGTTATGAGCCACGAGCTCGTCCACCGGCACCTCCATTTCCTGGCCATCGCGCAGTTCTACTACCACCGTCCGGTTTAAAACGTTCTGGCGGATGATTTTTCCCTCTCCCTGGGGCAGGGTCACGGTCTTCCCCACCTTGGGGAAGCCGGCCTTTAAGTCTAAGTAGGTCTGATATTCATAGGTCAAACAGCACATCAACCGGCCGCAGGAGCCGGAGATCTTTCCCGGATTGAGGCTGAGGTTCTGCTCTTTGGCCATCCGGACGGAGACCGGAGCAAAATCCTGGAGAAAGGTGGAACAGCAGAAAGGTCGGCCACAGTTGCCCAACCCGCCGATCATCTTGGCCTGGTGACGGACACCGATCTGGCGCAGTTCGATGCGAGTCCGGAAGTGCTGAACCAGATCCCGGACCAGATCTCGGAAATCCACCCGCTTGGCGGCGGTGAAATAAAACACCATCTTGCTGCCGTCAAACAGGCTTTCTACCCGGACCAGATGCATGGGCAGCTGCCGCTTCTGAATACATTCCTGGCAGAAACGGAAGGCCTCCTGCTCTTTTTCCGCCAGGTGTCTGGCCTGTTCAATGTCCTCGGCAGTAGCCAGGCGGTACACCGGCTTCAAGGGGTGGATCATCAGCTTGGGGCTCCGTGGCTGGGGCGGGCTCACCACCGTCCCAAAAGCCATGCCCTGTTCCGTCTCCACGATCACCTTATCACCCGGCGACAACACGAAATGGCCGGAATCAAAATTGTAGACTTTGCCGTGAGGGTGGAATCGCACCCGGACTATCTTGCTCATGAAGGTCTTCGTTCATTGTGGCGAGGAAAGATTTAACCCTTGATCCTGTTACCGCCCCGGGCCAACTGGGCGGCGGGCCGGAGCCTGGGTCAGATCAGTCCCACCGCGTTCGGGCCGACGCCATTGCAAGGCAAAGGCGTTGAGGGCCAACTCGACGTTGACATTGGTCCGCAATTGCCGCTGCAGGGTCTGCAAAATGTGCAGGCGATGCAGGATGACCGGCCGGGATCGGGAGGCAAGCTCCTGGTCCAAGCGGGCCTGGCAATCCTGATTGATGATCTGTGTCGGCGGCCCCTGACTGGCCAGCACCAGGAGATCACGATACCACAACTGGGCCAATAGAAGGAACCGTTCCAGCTCGTCACCTTTTTTGGCCCTGGCAGCGGCCCAATCCAGGACTGGGCCGACGCTGCCGCTCTGCAATACCTCCAGGTCGGCCCACATCTGTTGCCGGGCGGCCAGGAGCGTCTCCAGGTCTTCGGCCAGGGCCGGCCCCAAGGAACCGCCATGCATGGCCGCCACCAGGACGGCTGCTGCCGGCGGCAACCCCCGCTGGGTCTGGAGCTGTTGCACTACCACCGATTGGGGCAGGGCGTTGAATACTAGACGCCGGCAGCGGGAGACGATGGTCGGGAGGAGATCCGCCTCGCCGCTGGCCGCCAGGATAAAGAGATTATCGGCCGGCGGCTCCTCCAGGGTCTTGAGCAGGGCATTGGCCGCCGCCGCATTCATGGCCTCCGCCGGCTTCAGGAGCACCACCCGCCAGGTTCCCGCAAAAGGGGCAAAATCGGTCTGGCGCCGCAATTCCCGGATCTGTTCGATCTTAATCTGGGCATTGACCCCCTCCCCTTCCGGGCTGATCCGTATCAGATCGGGATGATGTCCTGCCGCAAAGAGGCGACAGGATCGGCAGTGACCGCAGGCGTCCAGATCGGGACGGCGGTCCTGACAGTTGAGGGTCTGGGCCAAGGCCAGGGCGGTACTGGCCTTCCCCACCCCTGCCGGACCGGTGAACAGCAGGGCGTGGGGCAATCGGCCGCTGGCCAACGCCTGCTTGAGAAAACCCAGGACCCGCTCCTGGCCCAAAAGGTCACGAAAGAACATAATGCTTTGGTTGCCGCTTGGCAGGTTGCCTATTCCCACCCCTTTTTTTCTAACTCTAAAGATGTAAATTGTTCTCGATAGTCTTTAAGGGCGCCGGCCCAGTCCTGGCGGAGTTTTTTACCTGATTGTGGCCGATGCTTGGCGAGCAGGAATTCCACAAAGTCAATAACCTCTCTGTGTAAATCCGGTGGCAATTCCTTAATCAGTTCCTCCAAATTTTTCACGCTGTCTTCCCCTGCTTGATTGAAATACGATTTCAGGCACGATTCCTCTCGCCAAATCCTATTCCCACTCAATAGTACTGGGCGGCTTGGAAGAGATGTCATAGACCACCCGGTTGACGCCCTTGACTTCGTTGATCAGGCGGTTGGCCAGGTGCGCCAGAAAATCATAGGGCAGACGGGTCCAATCCGCGGTCATGGCATCGGTGGAGTCCACCACCCGCAGGGCCACCACGTTTTCATAGGTGCGTTCATCACCCATCACCCCCACCGTCTTGATGGGCAGGAGCACGGCAAAGGCCTGCCAGACCTGGCGGTAAAAACCTTTGGCCTTCATCTCCTCCAGGACGATGGCGTCCGCTTCCCGGAGCACGGCCAGCCGGGCCGGGGTGACCTCCCCCAGGATACGGATAGCCAGGCCCGGGCCGGGAAAGGGATGGCGCCAGATCATCTCCTCGGGCAACCCCAACTCCTGGCCCACCTCCCGGACCTCATCCTTAAACAGCTCCCGCAGCGGTTCGATGAGCTCCAAGGGCATGACCTCGGGCAGGCCGCCCACATTGTGGTGGGTCTTGATGGTTGCCGACGGCCCCTTGAAGGACACACTCTCGATCACGTCGGGATAGAGGGTGCCCTGGGCCAAGTATCTAACCTTCCCCAGCTTTTTAGCTTCTTCCGCGAATACCCTGATAAACTCCCGGCCGATGCGCCGGCGTTTCTCTTCCGGGTCAACCACCCCCGCCAACAGATACAGGAAACTGGCGCTGGCATCCACATAGATCAGGTTGAGATGATAATGCTCCCGGAAGAGTTGCACCACCTTCTCGGCCTCACCCTTGCGCAGCAAGCCGTTGTTGACAAAAATACAGGTCAACTGCTCGCCGATGGCCCGATGCAACAAGACCGCGGTCACCGAGGAATCAACGCCGCCCGACAGGGCGCAGATGACCTTATCGGTTCCCACCCTCTCCTTCAGGTTCTGGACCGTGGCCGCCACAAAGGACTGCATCGTCCACAAGGGTTGCAGGCCGCAGATGCTATACAGGAAGTTGGCCAGCACCTTCTTGCCGTTGGGGGTGTGCTGCACTTCGGGATGAAACTGGACGCCGTAGATGCGTCGGCCACGATCCCGGACCGCCGCCACCGGACAGGCATCCGACGAGGCAATGACCTCAAAGCCCGGCGCCAGGGCCTCAACCCGATCTCCATGACTCATCCAAACCGTTTCGGTGGGGGCCAGACCGGCTAAAAGATCCTGGTCATCCCTGATCTGCAGCGTCTTGCGGCCATACTCCCGGGCCTCCGCCGGCGCCACCTTGCCGCCCAAGACGTGGTTGAGCAATTGCAGGCCATAACAGATGCCTAACACCGGGACCCCCAACTCCAGCACCTCCCGGCCCACCAGCGGCGCCTCCGGTTCGTACACGCTGCGGGGGCCGCCGGACAGGACAATGCCCCGGGGGGCAAAGGCCTTGATGGCCTCCAGGCTCATGAGATAGGGATGGATCTCGCAATAGACATGCAATTCCCGAATGCGCCGGGCGATGAGCTGGGTATATTGCGAGCCGAAGTCAAGAATGAGGATTTTCTCTTGATGGGGATCGATCACGTCGCCGTTGCCTCACACAGTAGCATCTCTGATTTTCTAAAGATTATTGTATCCTTAAAACCAAGCTGCGGAAAGGGAAAACTGCTTTATAAGCCGAGGGGCCTGATGAATCGCTCTTCCAGGGTGCGCTGCATCGTGTCAGTATCACCCCCCGCCAAGGCCGCCCACTCCTGCTCCAACTCCTCGGCGGTCTGCCGCAGCCGCCCTAAAGCCGTCCGGCGGGCGCGCTCCACAAACCCCCAATCCCGGGTTTTCTGGAGATCCCAGAAGGCCGGGGCCAATTCCGGCACCAGATAGGGATAAAATCCCGGCCGCCAGGCCAACAACAGGGCCAACTCCGGCAGATCCCGCCTCTCCACAATGTGGGCCAACCGGCCCCAATCATTCAGATCGGCCAAGGCGTCTTTCAGCGCCCGCACCCAGCGCTCCACCTTGGAGTGGGGCAGACGTTGGACGATCTCCGGCAACGTGGTCTGTAGAGCCGGTTCCAGGGCCTCGCCGATTTCATGGCGGATGAGGGCCTCTCCCTGGGAGGCCAACAACGCCTGAAAGGAATGTTCATAGCCTTCCGGCTGGCGCAGCCACTCAGCCGCATCCAGACCCCAAGCCGCCAGGGCCACCTGAAAAAAGATATTCTTCTGCCTGGTGGGGTCGGCCAACTGATCCCACAGGTAGTATGCCAAGGCTTCGGTGCGCAGATAGATTATTTCACCCTGGCGCAAAGCCGGCGCCGCGTCCAGGTCCCGGGCCAGTTCCGGACCCAGAATCAGAATCGTCAGGCCGAAACGCTGCCGCCTCTCCCACAATTCCCCCAAAAAACACATGGGCGCCAACCCATGGGTGAAGCCGGCCCCATAGGCCAAGCCCTCCGAGGCCACCAGACTGTTCAGTTCCGCCACCCCAAAGGGATCCCACCGCTGCCCCTGCCAATGCAAATCCCGGAGATCCGTCTCGGCCAGATCGGTCCAGGCCTCTTCCTGCCGGGCGATCCAGGCCAAAACCTCCTGGGGATCCCCTTCCTGCCAGGGCTGCAGACCCCGCTCCCATTTATACAACTGCCGCAGCCGCAACAGCATGCCACAGAGAGAGTAATACCCCACCTGCCCGGCAGTGGCAATCTGACAGTTGGCCCGCACCTGCTGGACCAGATCTAACATGGTTTTTTTCGCCTCGGACTCGGGAAATTTGACTTTCAGCCGAAAATACCTATACAATAACCATCGCTGCTGCCGTCTGCAACTGAACCGACGAGCGGCGCGCCGGGAGCTTCACGGTCAAGGAGTCAGATATCCTTTTCCTTGACCCCTGACCGTGGTTCCTTCTAAGCCCTGCGAGAGAGGGTTGCTGCTATGGATAAGTTATTCTCCCCCCAGGCCGTCGTCCTGGTGGGCGTCTCCCGGCGGACCGGCGTCGGCGCTTACAACGGCCTGGAGATGCTGTTGCGCTACGGTTATCAGGGACGGATCTACGTCGTCCATCCCCAGGCCGAGGAGATTTTGGGACACAAGGTCTATCCCCGGGTGGAGGATCTGCCCGAAGTCCCGGATCTGGCCGTCATCGCCGTCGGTCGGGATCTGGTCCTGGCCGTGGTCGAGGAGTGTCTGGCCAAAGGCATCCGCTGGCTGGTAATCATTACCCAGGGTTTTGCCGACGCCGATACCCAGGGCCGCCAGCTCCAGGCCAAACTGGTGGCCGCGGCCCGCCGCTGCCAGGCCCATCTCATCGGGCCCAACACCATGGGCGTCCTCAATGCCTACGCCCATTTCACCACGGCCTTTGTGGACCTGATCTGCCCCGCCGCGCCACCGCCGGTGAGCCTAGTGGCCCAGAGCGGCGCCCCACAGGTCGGGGCCGAATCCTTCACCGGCCCCCTGGGCAAGGCCGTAGATCTGGGCAACGCCGCCGACGTGGGCTTTCCCGAGGTCCTGGAATACCTGGAGACCGATCCCCAAACCAAGGTCATTGCGCTGCATATCGAAGGCCTGAGCCAAGGCCGCCGCTTTCTCCACACCGCCGCCCGGGTGAATCGCCGTAAACCCATCGTTGTCCTGAAAACCGGCGTCAGCCCCGCCGGCGCCCAGGCCGCCCTGTCCCACACCGGCTCCATGGTCGGCCAGGATCAGGTCTTTACCGCCGCCTGCCAACGGGCCGGGCTTACCCGGGTCCACAGCGCCCAAGATCTACAGGACACCATCCTGGCCTTCCATCGACTGCCCCCGATGCGCGGCCCCCGGGTGGGCATCGCTACGCCCAGCGGCGCCTTGGGCATCATTGCCCTGGACGCCCTCAGCCGGGAAGGGTTGCAGCCCGGCCCGCTGCCGGAGCGCATTGTCCGGGAAGTGGAGCCCCAGGGACCGTATTGGCACGCCCTGCACAACCCCGTGGACCTCTGGCCCATCGGCATGCTCACCGGTGACTTCCTCCGGATCGCCGGCCAGACCATCGCCGCCTTCCTGGAAGATGACCAGATCGACGGCGTGGTCTGCATGCTCCCCGCCATCGGCTCCCCGCTGCACCGCAACATCCTTGCTACCCCGGCGTTTTTTGCCGGTCTCAACCTGGAACGCTACCAGAAGCCGCTGACCGTAGCCCTCTACGGTGACGCCCGGGAATCAGTCCGGGCCTCCCTCGGCCAGGTGCCGGGCGTGGCCTGCTACTTCTCCGTGGAGCAGGCCGTCCACGCCTTAGGCCAACTTTACCGCTACCATCAAGCCGTGTCCCGACCGCCGGAAAGCTGGCCCGAACCCTCCCCCGCCAACCCTGGACGCACCCCTGCCACGCCCATCCTCTTGGGCCAGGAGGCCCTGGACTTCCTGGCCGGCCACGGCATCCCCACCGTGCCCGGCGTGCTTACCCATTCCCCCGCTGCGGCCGCAGAGGCCGCTGCCGCCCTGGGGTTCCCCGTGGTCCTGAAGATTATCTCACCCGATTATATCCACAAGGCTGATCAAGGTGGCGTCATTCTCAATCTCCAGGATGAGGCCGCGGTTGCCATCGCCTGGCAGCGCCTCCACCCCCTGCTGGCCACCGCCCCCGCCGGGGCCGCCACCGGCATCCTGGTGCAAAAACAACTCACCGGCCGGGAACTCCTCCTGGGACTGAAACACGACCCTGCCTTCGGCCCGGTCATCGTCTGCGGCTATGGCGGCACCTACACCGAAATCTGGCAGGATACCGCCCAGACCCTGGCACCGATCTCCCCGGCCCAGGCCCAGGAATTGTTAGCCTCCCTCCGCTCCTATCCCCTGCTGCGGGGGTTTCGCGGCGAGCCGGCCGTGGACCTGGAAGCCGTCTGCCGCTGCCTGGTAGCCCTGGCCGATCTGGGGCTGGCCCACCCCCAACTCCAGGAGGTGGATGTCAATCCTCTGATCGCCACCCCTCAGGGCTGTTGGGCCGTAGATGCCCGTCTGGTCTGGCGATGCCGTTGATTGGCCGGTCTCCGGAAAGGCCTTTATCCCCTCTCCCGGCAGGCAAGGAAAGGGTCAGGGTCCTGACCGAGCTCTGGAGCCCGGGACCGCGGGAGGAACAGATAAACCTTTTGCAACATCGCTGCCATTGACCTGTCACCATGTTCCGTCGCCTCAGCGCCCTGCTGCGCAAGGAATATCTCCAGTTTTTCCAGGATCGAGCCCTCATCGGCATCGTTTTGTATGTCTTTACCGTGGAGATCTATCTGGCCGGAACAGGGTTCAACATTGAGGTCCGCAACTATCCCACCGCCATTTTTGACCGGGACCGGAGCCAATGGAGCGTCCGGTTGGCGGAAAAATTCCGCCTCCCCTATTTTCAGGTCACCGAGATGATCACCTCCGAAGATCAGATGCTCGACCTGTTGAACCGAGGCCGGGTATCTCTGGTGGTCATCATCCCCCATGGTTTTGCCCGCTCCCTGGCCAAAAACAATTGCGCCACCCTCCAGGCCGTCACCGATGGCACCCTGTCCAACACCGCGTTGTTGGCTTTGGGGTATACGGACCAGATCGCGCAAAGTTTTGCCCGGGAAGTGGGGCAGGATCTGGGGCGGGGCCAGACCCGGCAGGAATCCCTGGGCCCCCGGGTGGTGGTCAAACCCCGGGTGCTGTTCAACCCCAATCAGAAAGGGGAATGGTTCGCCGGACTCATCGAGTTATTCAGCGTCATCACCCTGGTGGCCATCCTGCTGCCGGCTGCGGCCATGGTGCGGGAAAAGGAATACGGTACTATTGAACAGCTTTTGGTGACGCCGGTCCGGCCGGTGGAGATCATGGCCGCCAAGGTCATCTCCATGGCCTCCATTGTCCTGATCTCGTCGCTGCTGAGCCTGTTTCTGATTATCTTTCCCATCTTCCAGCTGCCTTGGCGGGGAAGTCTGCTGCTCTTTATCGCCGCCACCAACCTGTATGTCTTCTGCGCCACCGGTTTTGGCATGGTCATCGCCACCTTCTGTCGGAATCTACCCCAGACCATCCTTCTGGTGATCCTGATCATCGCCCCGATCCTGTTCCTCTCCGGGTCCTGGACCCCCATCGAAGCCATGCCGCCGCTGTTGGCGGCCATTACCTATCTGTCGCCCCTGAAACATTATCTGACCATCGGCTATAATATCCTGTTAAAAGGCGCCGGTCTTCAGGTCTTATGGCCGGACCTGCTCAGTCTGAATATTCTGGGTTTCGGTCTATTCCTTCTCTGTGCCCTGCAATTCCGGCGGCAATTCAGTTAGGGGCGCCTTGGTCGTATAATAATTGCTCTCTGGGCAGAAGTGCATTACAATAGTAAACGCTTTGCCGACGGCGACACCTCGGCCCCCCAGGCTAATCTTACCCGTGGAGGGAAAACAGCGGCATGCAACGAATTAAACGATGGCTTCTCACCCTGACTATCGGCGGCGTCAGCCTCATGGCCGCTTACCTGCTCTTCGGCGTTGTCTTTACCGACTTCCTGGTGGAACTCTGGTGGCATCGCAGTGTCGGTTACGAACGTTTTTTCTGGCTCCGGTTGGGGTATCGGTACCTCATACTGGCGGGCTTCACCCTGCTCTTCTTTTTCTTATTTTTCTTGAATTTCTGGATCGGTTCCCGCTACCTGGGAGGAACGCAGCCGGAGCAACAGGATGAGAAGGGGCGTTCCCGCTACCGGCTGCTCATGCAGCAGTTCCGCACCGGCTCCATGCGGGTCTACGGGCCTTTTAGCCTCCTCTTGGCCATCCTGGTAGCCTGGCCGTTATACCAGCATTGGGAAGAAACCCTCCTCTTTGTCTTTGGGCCCAAGGCCGGGGTCGTCGATCCGTATTTTGGCCAGGACATCAGTTTTTACTTCTTTGCCCTACCCATCCTGCAGTTAATCCTGCGGGAATGGTTCATTGCCATCGTCTTGCTCATCGCCGGCTTGGCCTTGCTTTACTATCTGGAAAGCCGACTCCTCAGCAAGGCCGAGGAACAGATCCCCAAAGGGGCCAAGCTGCATCTCATCCTGTTGATCGCCCTGCTATTTTTCCTTTGCCTCTGGTGGGTATTTCTGGAGCGCTATGAGCTGGTCTACGCCCAGGAGCGGGTCCCCATTTTTTACGGCCCCGGCTTCGTGGAGATGCGAGTCATTTTGCCCCTGCTTTACGGCACCATTCTGGGCATTCTGGCCCTGACCATCTCCCTGCTCTATTATGCCGCCAGCAGACGGGGGCTCAGAATCCTCATCGCCAGCGTCCTCTTTCTGGGGGCCGTGCTGGGACTGCGCTATACCGACTTCCTGCCCGATCTGGTGCAGCGCTACATCGTCAAACCCAATGAAATCTCCCGGGAAGCCCCGTTTATCCAGAAAAATCTTGAGGCTACCCGCCAGGCCTATCAGGTGCACCAGGTGGAGGTCCGGGAAGACCCCATCACCGACGGGGAATCCGATGAACGGGTCAGCAAGATCGGTGCCAGTCTCCGCAACATCCCGGTGTGGGACCGAGACATCCTCATCGATGTCTTTGCCCAGCTTCAACAGCTGCGGACTTACTATGAATTCACCGGCGTCAGTGTGGACCGTTATCTGGTGGGCAATCAACTGCAGCAGGTCTATCTGGCCGCCCGGGAACTGAACCTGGAGGCCCTGCCGGCCGGGGCCCGGAATTGGATCAACGAACGCCTCAAGTATACCCATGGCTTCGGCATCGTCATGACCCCGGCCGCCCAAGGCGGGGATGAACCCATGCATTGGTTCGTCCGAGGCATCCCCCCCGTTGCCGAGTACGGCATTGAGTTGGGCCCCCAAGCCATTTATTACGGCCGGGCCAATCTGGGGCCGGTGATTTCTCCCAACGATGTGCGGGAAATGGGCTATCCCGTGGGCGACACCACGACGGAATACAGCTATACCGGCAAAGGGGGCGTCCCCGTCTCCAACATCTTCCGGAAACTGATTTTTGCCATTTACTTCGGCGAGAAGGATATCTTTTTCACCACCAAGACCAATCGGGACAGCCGCATGCTCTTCCGCCGCAACATCGTGGAGGCGGTGAAGGCGTTGACCCCGTTCTTTATCCTGGACCAGGATCCCTACCTCGTCACCACCCCCCAAGGACTCTTTTGGATTCAGGATGCCTACACCGTTTCCCGGCGCTATCCCGGCTCCCAGCCCCATCAGCTGGGGTTCAATTACATCCGCAACTCCGTCAAGATCATTATTGACGCCTATAACGGCAGCATTGATTTTTACCTTTATGAACCCAGTGATCCCATCGCCCGAGCCTTCAGCCGGGCCTACCCGGGCCTCTTAAAGGACAAGAAGGATATGCCGGCAGCCCTGCAAGCCCATGTCCGCTACCCCAAGGACCTCTTTGATATCCAGCTGGAGATATTCCGGACCTATCATCAGTCGGTAGAGGAGTTTTATAAGCAGGAAGACCTGTGGGAGTTCCCGGTCATTTCCCGGGGGCCCAAGGGGGGGCGCCTCTATCCCTACTATCTGACCCTGAACCTCATTGACCCCGACAAGCCTGAATTTCTTCTCCTCTGTCCCATGACCCCCAAAGCCCGGGACAACCTCCGGGCCTTAGTGGTAGTGGGCTGCGACCCGCCCAACTACGGCAGACTCATCGTCTACACCTTTCCCAAGGGGTCCATCTTCTTGGGTCCGGCCCAGGTGGATGCCATTATTGACCAGGACACCCAGGTGTCGGCCCAATTCACCCTCTGGAATCAGGCGGGTTCCCAAGTGGAGCGGGGACGGATGCTCGTGGTGCCGGTCATGGGGTCCCTGGTCTACATCCAACCGGTTTACTTAAAGGCGGCCGCCACCCTGCGCATACCCCAGTTGAAGCGCCTCATTATTGTCAAGAATGATACGGTGGTCATGGAGCCGACCCTGGAAGAGGGGTTTGCCCGACTGGCGGAGCGGTTCCAGACCCAGGCCGATCGCACCCGGCGGCGCCTGCAGGAGATTACTCCTCCCACCGAAGCCCCGCCGCCGACCGAGTCCACCCCGACACCCCAATAGCCGGCAACGACCAGGGGGCGGCCTCTTGACCGCCCCCCAGACATGCCCTGTCCCCCTAGTGCGACAGCACCCCCCAGGAGGCGGCAGCGGTTCCCCACCTCCCGCCGGCCGCGCCAGATTCCTACCTGATCAGCGCCACAGAGGGCCTTCCCACACCCCGATGGCCAGGTCCCGGCGAGTCCGGTGCCAGAAATGCCAGGCAAGCCCCAAAAAGACCAGATCGGGCAGCCACGGGGCCAGGGCCGGGGGGATATAGCCCTGACTGCCCAGCCGCCAGGCCGCGGTCAGCAGCAGATAATAGAGGAGAAAAATGACCAATCCCAGGATCAATCCCACGGCCCGTCCCTTGATCTGGGTGGAGATGCCCAGGGGCATGACCGTCAGGATCATCACCGTTACTCCCAGAGGCAGGGAAAAACGGCGATTGATCTCGATGAGCAGCTTGTTGCGCTCCACACTGCCGGCCGCCGCCCCAGCCAGGGCCTGGCGCAGTTCTCCCAGGAACATCTCCTCCTCGGACTTGGGCCGGGGAGCGAACTGAAAGAGCTCCAGGGGAATCTGATAGGAATCAAACTCCACACTATGGAACGAAGTCCGCTCTTCACCCAGACGCAGCACCCGCCCCTGTAAGAGATGCAAGACCAACCGTTCGGACTGCTGGTCATAATCCAAGCGGGCCCTGTCACTGCTGATGACATAGGGAACCTGCGGATCGCGATAATCCGCCAGGAATACCCCCTCCATGAGCCCCCCTCCCTCGGGGACACTGTTGACAAAGAGGACCACACCGGAAAAATCGTTGTTAAACACTTGCTCCTGAATTCCCAGATCAGCCCGCCGTTTGGTAACGTCGGTGAGCAGCTGGCGCATCTCCTGGTTCCCCCAGGGCGTGGCGTAGAGGGAAAAAAACAGCGATGCCCCGGTAATCACCAGACCAAAGGCCAGAACCGGCGGCAACAGCTGCACCACCCCCACCCCACTGGTCTTTAAGGCCATGATTTCATTGTCATTGGACAACCGCAGGAAAGTCACCAGCACAGCGATCATACCGGCCATGGGAATGGTGAAGAGGAGCAGGTAGGGCAGGAGGAGCAGACAGAAACGCAGAATGTCGGCCAGCCCCACCCCCTTGGTGATGATCATCTGCATGACCCGGGTGATCCGCCCCATGAAGACAATGGTGGTAATGGCCAACAGACTGACGGCAAACATCCCCCAGCATTCCCGCCAGAGATAGCGGTACAGGATAACCAGCCACCTCACCCCACGATTTGGTGGAGCCTCCTTTAATGGTTGCGGATGAGAAGATACTGCCGCCATCGGCCCAATACCTTTACCGGCTGAGGAAATATCCCCTGCCGATCCTGAAGTTGTTCCTCGGAAATTATCATCATAACATCAGAATGCTGCTGCAAGAAAGTGGTTAATGCGGAACTCGTGCCCAAATAGTAGGGGTTGCCGGGGCGCTGTCCCAGGCCGAAGGCCAGTTCCCCCCGGATACCATAGAGATACAGAGGCTGACCGGTATAAAAAGAGAGGGCCTGGGAATACATCTGATACCCGACGATAACCGTATCGGCCTGTCGCTGGGCGATGATTAGCCGGGCCAGATCCCGAGGCGACCTTTCCACCGCCAGACGCTCCACCCCCAGCATGATCAGCAGGGCCAAGGCCAGGGCGCCGCTTGCCAGGATGGGGCGGATCCATCCCAGCCGAGGAGGACCGACCAACAGGATGAAAGGCAGCAGGACCAGGAGGACGCCCCCCGCCCTCAGGTAAGGCATCAATAAGGCCGCCCGCGCCCCCAGGGAGGGGTGGAGCCATGGCAACAGGGCCGAGAACGCCAGCAACCCCGCGGCCACCAACAACCACATGACCAAAACGGCCCGCCAGACCCGGGGGTTTGGGACCTCCACCGCCCCGCTGCCCGCCAGGGCCTGACCGAGAAGCAGGGCCAGGGGGGGCAGGCCCGGCAACAGGTAGGGAAACAGTTTGGCCCGGGCCAGAGAGAAAAAGACAAAGACCACGGCAAACCAGGTCAGCAGGAAACGTCGGTCCGCAGCCGTTGGTCCCTCCGGCGCCATCGCCGGCGGGCGGCTTAAGGCCCAGGGCAGGAGGAAGGTCCAGGGCAACAGCCCCACCACCACCACCCCCACGTAAAAATAGACCGGCTGCCCGGCATGAATCCGGGGAGTCAGGAATCGCTGGACATGCTCCTCCCAAAAAAAGTACCGCCAGAACTCGGGGTTGTGCCAGGCTACCAGGAGATACCAGGGCAGCACCAGCAAGGCCAACAGGACGGCGCCGCCCGGATGCCAGAACCGGGGCCAATGCCGCCAAGCTCTCTCCAGAAGCAGCCAGGTCAGGAAGATCAAACCGGGCAGCACCAATGCCACCGGGCCTTTGACCAACACGCCCAATCCCCAGGCCCCATAGGCCAGGAACAGGTACCTGCCCTGGCCCGTCCGCCAGGCCTGGTAAGCTAAAGCCAGACCCCAGGTCAGGAAACAGGTGAGGGTCATGTCCAGGGTGAGAATCCGTCCCAAAATCACATAGCCGGCACTGGTGGCGGTGATCAACGCCGCCCAGAAACCCGTCTGGACATTCCCCAGCCTGCGGCCCAGCCAGAAAACCGCCAACACCCCTCCCCAGGCACTCACGGCCGGCACCAGCCGGGCGGCCCACTCCTGGAGACCGAACAGATGAAAACTGGCCGCGGTCAGCCAATACACCAACGGCGGTTTCTCTAAATATGGCAGGAAATTGAGGGTGGGCGTCAGAAAATCCCCGGACGCCAACATCTCTCGGGCAATCTCGGCATAGCGGCCTTCATCGGGATCCATGAGTCCCGGCCGACCCAGACGGTAGAAAAACACGGCGGCGCAGAGCCATGCCAGGCCGCCAACCCAGCCCCAACCTTTAAGCCTCGTGCTGAACATACCGGGTATCATCCATAATCAGGCCTACAAGATAAAGGCAATTGCGAGGAACCGCGCCCTGGGGCCAGGAAGGAGGGTCGTCTCCTTCCCAACCGACAGGGGCGGTTGCCTCCAGGACTTGATAACTCCAGCCTCCACCGTGAACCTTCCCTTCCTGGCAGCGCCCCCGTCAACCTGAGGCCCGTTCCCGGCAGAGCATTAATTGGGCGGGCACTTAAGGCCCGCCCTCTGAGACTGATTTTTCTGACCACTGACCACTTTATTCTCTTGGCAAAGGTTAGAGAGGACCGGCCCCCAACCACTGATCCCCGGCCCCTCCCTAACCCCGGGGGTGGGCTTGGCGGTGAATCTCCTGGAGCCGGGCCGTATGCAGGTGGGTGTAGATCTGGGTGGTGGAGATGTCAGCGTGTCCCAGAAGGAGCTGCAAGGCCCGGAGGTCGGCCCCCCGCCAAAGGAGATGGGTGGCGAAGGAGTGGCGCAGGGTGTGGGGGCTGAGATCAGGGGGCAGACCGGCCTGCCGGGCATAACCCTTGAGGATCTTCCAGAAACCTTGGCGGCTGAGCCCCCGGCCCTGGCGGTTCAGAAACAGGACCTGGGTAGAGGGTTTTTTTACCAGCAGGGGCCGGACCTGATGAAGGTAGAGGTTCACCTTTTCTATAGCTCGGAAGATCATGGGTACCAACCGCTCCTTGGAGCCTTTGCCCACCACCCGGATTACCCCCCGGCGCAGGTCCAGCTGGGGGATGGTCAGACCCACCAGCTCCGACACCCGCAACCCGGTGGCATAGAGGACCTCCAGCATGGCATCATCCCGCTGCCCCAGGGGGGTGGCGGGATCGGGCGCAGCCAGGAGACGCTCCACCTCTTCCAGCCCCAGGATTTTGGGCAACCCCTTGGGGAGCTTGGGGGCATCCAGCCACTCCAGGGGGTTGTGGGTAGTCAGCCCTTCCCGGAGCAGGAAGCGAAAAAGATGCCGGATGGCGCTGAGCTTCCGGGCCCGGCTTCTGGGCCCCACCCCCTGGCTCTCCAGATGGGCCAGATAGTCCTGCAGATCGGCCAGGGTCAGGTCCGGCCAAGAATTTTTGCCGATCTTTTTGCTGTATTCGGCCAGCTGGCTGAGATCCTGGGCATAGGCCGCCACCGTCAGGGCCGCCAGCCCCCGCTCCACCACCAGATGCTGAAAGAACTGCTCCAGGGTTTGATCCATGCCTTGTCCATCACAGGGTTGTCAGATCTGCTCTCTTCATTTATTATTATACAAGAGTATTGCCAAAAGAACCCCCAGAATGATGCTAAGACGATTCTAGCAGAGGGAGGATGGCTCTTGCCGAAAATTCGCCCCGCCGGTCCCCTTATCCTTTGCCTCATCATGGCGCTGGCCCTTGGGGTCGGACAGTCACAGGCCGCCCCGCCCATTCAGAAACACTCCTCTCTGGAGTATGATCCCCAGAACGTGGTTACGGTTGCCGGTCTGATCACCGCCATCGAGCCGGCTGCGGCCTCCAACCTGCCGGAACCGGTCTTCCTCACCTTGACCACCCCCCAAGGAAAGGTCAAGGTATTCATCGGCCCCAACTGGTATGTGGCGGAACAGGGAATGGAGTTTGCGATCCTGGATCGCCTGGAAGTCACCGGCGCCAAGATCGTGGATCAAGGCCGGGCGGTGATCTTCGCGGCCCAGGTCAAGAAGGGCGACCGGACCTGGCAGATCCGGGATGAAACCGGCAAACCCCTGTGGACCGGCCGGAAACAGGAAGCAAAATAATCGGCTGAATAACCTCCGTCTGGCCGTTGCCAAGAGCCCCTGATCTCTCAGCGCCAGCGGCTTGGAAAAGAATGGGGTGGTGGGAATGAAAAAGGCAGGAGCACCATTGCCCCTGCCTTATTAATTTTTTCTGATGTGATAGCTTGTTTTTTCCCGGAAAAGGCAACTATTGCGGAGGAGGCCGCTTCGAGGGGCTTGGGTTAACAAGCCCCTCTCGTCTCGGTGCCCCGGTTATCATAGGTTACGGCTGGTCCGTCGCTAACGGATCCTATGCCGCCGGCCCGCCAGGGCAATAAGGCCGGAACCGAGCAGCAATAAAGTACCCGGCAACGGCACGACCACATCTCGCGCCCCAACCGTAAGACCGTGCCAATATTCATTGGTATGCGTAAAACTGATGGATGAGTAGACCCCGGGTAATTCAATGACCCCGTGAACCTCACCAGAGCCGTAAAAACCGGTGCCATTTTGGTTGAGGATAGGGGTGCCGGATCCCCAGTAGCCTCGGCCATAACTCAGGATATTAATAGGTACGCCGAACTCCACCGTGTTGCCGTTCCAGCTGACCAAAGCCAGCAAAGGATCTTGCACCGGTATGCTAAAGGTAATGGTGGCGGTGCCGCCGGTGTTAAGGCCAATAATGTCAGAAGTCGGGGGCGCATTGGGGACCGTGGCGCTGATATAAGGGGCAGAGGGATTCCAGTAATTCGTGCCGCCACTGGTTTGGGCAAAGGAATATGTCCCGGAAAATTGTACTGCCACGGTGTCAACGCCGAAGGTAAGCGAACCGTTGACGACCCCAGATGCGGCACTCGTCCAATCAGTCCAGGATACCGGGGCGGCCTGGGCTGCGACCAGGGGACAGAAAACTAAGACGCATAACATCATAACTTTAAAAAGAAACTTCATTTTCCATGACCTCCTCGGCAAGGGTTTCAAGACAAAGTCATTTTCACATCGTTTATGCAATGATTGTGCCTGGATAACTTTAAAAAGACAGGGACAGGATAATTTATAAATTATCAATATATTTGGGAAGTTAGCGGTATGTCAAAGACAGGCGGGTTTCAGTCTGCAATCAGGAATGTTTGGACCTTGAAACAGAAGCAAAGATTTTGTTTATTTTATCAATTAATTCAATATGTTAATAATGTTAATTAATTTGAACCTCTTGTTCACAAATTGAAACACCATCTGTTTCAGTCTAGTTGGCAAAAGTTCGGAAGCATTTTTCTTTTTGGCAGGGCCGCCGCCTTGGTGGCGTATTTTCCTTTTCAATCTTGTTTTTTGATAAAAAGGATATTATATTAAAAAGGTTAAATAGCCAATGTGTGGAGGAGACCTAGCTACCCATGAAAAAAGGCATTCACCCCAAATATCATCAGACTACGGTGCGCTGCGCCTGCGGCCATGAATTTCCCACCGGTTCCACCCAGAAGGAAATCCGGGTGGAGATCTGCTCCAAGTGTCACCCCTTTTTCACCGGCAAACAGAAGCTGGTGGATACGGCCGGCCAGGTGGAACGGTTTGTGAAGCGCTACGCCGGGTATAATCAAAAGGTGGCGGAGAGCCAGGCGGAGAAATAATTTATGTCAGGGTATCAGCCCCCGTATCCGGTGGGGGGCCAGGCGGTCATCGAAGGCGTCATGATGCGGGCCAAGCATACCTATGCCATTGCGGTGAAGCGGCCCGACGGTTCCATCACCATCAAAGAAGACCGCCTCCATACCCTGGCCGAACGATACCCCTTCCTGCAGTGGCCTTTTGTCCGGGGGCCGGTGGTGTTGTTGGAGGCATTGATTTATGGCATGAAGGCCCTGACTTTTTCGGCGCAGGCGTCTCTGGACGAAGAAGAAGAGGAATTATCGGCCTGGTCCATGGGCCTGACCATCTTCTTCGCCTCGATGATGGCCATCTTTTTCTTCGGCCTCCTGCCCCATTATCTCAGCAGCATCGTGGGTTGGCTGTGGGGGGCGCCCCTGACGGTGAACAACTTCACCTTCCATCTGGTGGACGGCATCCTGAAGATCATCTTTTTTCTCCTCTACGTCTGGTGCATCTCCTTTGTGGAGGAGATCCGCCGGGTCTTTGAGTATCACGGCGCCGAACACAGGTCCATCTTCACCTTCGAGGCCGGAGAGGCCCTGACGGTGGAGAATGCCCGCAAGCATCAGATCTGGCACCCCCGCTGCGGCACGTCTTTCATTCTGGTGGTCTTGCTCACCAGCATCCTGGTCTTTACCGTGCTCTTTCCGCTCCTGCCGGTCCTGCAGGTGGGGGGCCGCCTGACCACCAACCTGGTGCAGGTGGGCATCAAGATCCTCCTGATGTTCCCCATCGCGGCGGTGTCCTATGAGATCATCCGCCTGGGAGGCCGCCACACCAACCATCCCCTCTGTAAGCTGGTGCTTTGGCCCGGTCTGTTAACCCAGCGGCTTACCGCCCGGGAGCCCTCCGACGAACAGCTGGAGGTGGCCCTGGAGGCCCTGCGGGCCGTGATCAATCAGGAAGAGGCCCTTTCCCGGCCCATGTCTTAGCGCTGCCCCTTCCTCTTCTGCCCGACCGCCTGATGACAGCATCGCCGGCGCGGCAATCTCCCTGAAGATATGCCCCAATAAACATGGGCTTAATTCCAGAAGCCAGAAACCGACAATCGGAAAGCAATTGCCATGACTTATAAAAGTCACCCGCAAACCATGAAAATACCGGTCATCGTCTTTGGCTAACTCGGGCGGGCACGGAGGCCCGCCCCACTAGAAGAGAGCCTAAAAGAGAAGCTCTTCCGGAAAACGGCCAGAAACCGATTTTTCTGATGCGGGGGGTAGGGCCGGCAAGGATGCCGGCCTCACGGACTCCATTCCTAATCTCTATGAACTATGAACTACTAACTTTATTTTCTAAATAATCAGACCATGCTCATTGATCGTTTAACCAGCATTAAACAGAAATATCAGGAATTGGAAACCAGGCTCAGTAACCCGGAGGTTCTCAAGAACCAGGAGCAGTACCAGGCCCTGGCCCGGGAACATGCGGAGCTGACTCCCCTCATCAAGACCTTCCGCACCTACCAACAGGTGGAGAGGGAACTGGAGACTAACCAGGGACTGCTGCGGACGGAGACCGATGAGGAGATCAAGGAACTGGCCCGGGAGGAGATCCAGCTCTTGAAAGAGAAGCTGGCCGCCCTGGAGGAGGAGCTGCGTTTTCTGCTCCTTCCCAAGGACCCCAACGACGAGAAGAACATCCTCCTGGAGATCCGAGCCGGCACCGGCGGGGAGGAGGCGGCCCTGTTCGCCGCCGACCTCTTCCGCATGTACAGCCGCTATGCCGAACGGCACCACCTGAAGCTGGAGGTTTTGAGTTATAACCCCACCGGCATCGGCGGCTTAAAGGAAGTCATCGCCCTCATCGCCGGCGAAAAGGTCTACAGCCGTCTGAAGTATGAAAGCGGCGTGCACCGGGTGCAGCGGGTGCCGGTGACCGAATCTCAGGGCCGCATCCATACCTCGGCGGTGACCGTGGCCATCCTGCCGGAGGCCGAGGACGTGGATGTGCAGATCAATCCCGAGGACCTGCGCGTTGACGTCTTCCGCTCTTCCGGGCCGGGCGGCCAGAGCGTCAACACCACCGATTCGGCGGTGCGCATCACCCACCTGCCCACGGGATTGGTGGTCACCTGTCAGGATGAAAAATCGCAGCATAAGAACAAGGCCAAGGCCATGAAGGTGCTTCAGGCCCGCCTCTATGACATGATGGCCCAGGAGCAGCAGCAGAAGATGGCCCAGGACCGCAAGAGCCAGGTGGGCAGCGGCGACCGCAGCGAACGCATCCGCACCTATAATTTTCCCCAGGGCCGGGTCACCGACCACCGGTTGGGGTTGACCCTCTACCGTCTGGAGGATTTTTTGGACGGCGACCTGGACGAGATGTTGGACGCCTTGGTCTCCTACTACCGCACCGAGGCCTTGAAACAACAGACCGCATGACCGCCGGCCAGTCTCCGCCCTGGACCATTATCCGGGTCCTGCGCTGGGCCCAGAACTATTTACAGCACCAAGGTATCAGTGAACCCCGGGCCAGCGCCGCCGTGCTGCTGGCCCATTGCCTCCGCTGCACCCGCCTGGATCTTTACCTGCGCTATGACCAACCCCTCAGCCCCGGTGAGCTGGACTGCTATAAACGCCTGCTGCGCCGCCGCCTGGCCCATGAACCCACCCAATACATCACCGGTCACCAGGAATTCTGGTCCCTGGATTTTCTGGTCAGCCCTGCGGTCCTCATCCCCCGCCCCGAGACCGAACTCATCATCGAGGCGGTCCTCAGGTATGTTGCCCACTTGCCTGAGGGGGCTGCCGGCCGCCGCATCCTGGATGTGGGCACCGGCAGCGGCGTCCTGGCGGTGGTGTTGGCCAAGGAACTGGCCCAGGTCCAGGTGGTGGCCCTGGATTATGCTGATGCGGCTCTCATGGTGGCCCGAGAGAACTGCCGGCGCCATGGGGTTCAGGATCGGGTGACCCTCATCCAGGGGGATCTGCTGGCCCCCCTGGCCTGGCGGTCGGCCTTCGATGTCATCGTCTCCAACCCTCCCTACGTGCCGACCTGGGAGTGGGAACAGTTGCCCCCCGAGATCAAGGACCACGAACCCCGCCTGGCCCTGGACGGCGGCCCCGACGGCCTGCGCGCCATCCGCCTCCTCCTGCCCCAGGTCCAGGACCGCCTCAAGCCCGGGGGGTTGCTGGCCCTGGAGGTGGGAAAGGGTCAAGCCGCGGTCGTGGCCCGGTGGCTGGAGGAGACCTCCGCCTATGACCCCCCCCGCATCCTCCCCGACTACCAGCGTGTTGGCCGAGTGGTGACCGCGGTGCGGCGGCCTGCCGGAAATAATTCCGCCCTGGTTGATGACAGGTTCCTCCCGATCCCCGACGAACTGCCCTGAATACTTAAGAATCAAGTCGATACACCGCCAGCAAGGGCAGTTTTCCCCCTTCTGCCCCGGCAGCAGGTGATCAGGGGGTGAAAGACCCCCCTCTGATCCACCGGCGGCCAGACCACCCCAACGTTAAGGGGCGGGTCTCAGACCCGCCCCCGACAACACCATCTCCCAAAGACCCAGGGAGATTATTGCCGCCGCCGGAAGACCAAAAGGCCCAGACCCGAGATCAGGAGATAGACAGCGCCGGGAACGGGCACCACCGTAACTCGGTCAATCCAGCCGGTGAAAGCCGCCACCCGGGTATCAGCCCCTAATTCGCCGAAACTGCTGTTTAAATAATTGTCGATATCATAAGGGGGGCCGACGCTCCCGATAAAGGAGTGGACCCCAGCGAGTTTGCCGCCTATAAAAGTGGGGCCGCCCGAATCCCCGGGGGCGATATCGGCCTCGGCGTTCCCCAGACCAAAGTCGCTGGGAATACCAAACCCGCTCAAGAAGAGATTTTGGTTAAACTGGCCGTTATCAAAGTCAAAGACGCAAGCAAAGGGGTTCCCCGAGCTATAAATCCAATTAGCCTCGCCAAAGGTATTATCGCCCTGGCGCAGGGTGCCGGCAGCAATAGTCGAACCGCTGCTGCCATAGCCGGCCTTGCCGTATCCGGCCATGTTGCCGGTGGCGGCGGAGCTGATCTCGGTCCGGAGGAGATCATAGCCCTGGATATTGAGCGGGGACGTCAACTTGACAACGGCCAAATCCGCACCGTTGGCAAAGTCGCCGTTCCAGCCGGAAGGGAAATAATAGGCCGCCGCCGCGGCGGTCTGGCCTCCGGGGAAGTAGGCCGTGAAGAACGAGGGCAGTTCGCCGTTGACATTCACCACGTGCCCGGCCGTGAGAAGATACTGCTTGCCGCCCTGGTTCAACAGGGTGCCGGACCCCAGATAACTCCCTGAGGAAAATGACACAATGATTTTGGCGACGCCATCGTAGCCGCTGCCTGGAGCCACTACATGATTGGCCGGGTCATCAACGGTGGTAATCAGAGACTGGATCCTGATATTCTCCGTGTCCAAAATTGTGAACGCCTGGGCAGCCCACGGAATGGCCAGGATAACGGCCAGGGCGGCTACAACAGCCAGAATGGCACGACGGTTCTGCAACATTTTTCCCTCCTGAACCAGGTACTCGGTTTAGAACACGAACCGGCAGCAATATATTATGCAATAAACATGCCGGGGCCATGGTCGGCGGGTTGTGCAGCCGGTGAACCAGCGGCAGGATCACCGGGAAGATATATATTCTTAATATTATATCTAATTTTCTTTGGTTCCCGGAAAAACAGCCTGCACTTTCCCCGAATGCAGGAATATCCTGTTCGGGAAAATGTTCAAATATTGCATCATCTGTTCATAAAATTGAACGCGCGGTTCTGCCGCGCCTCGGTCAGGGGGGGATAAAGGTGAGGGGAAAAGGAGTGGGGGGCGGGCTTCATTGACCCCCGGGTCAGTTTTTTATCAGTGGGGCGGGCTCCCGGGCCCGCCCCAGTCAGTCCCTCGCCAGAGACCGTTCAGAGGTTGGGGTGAGGAACTTGAGGTCAGGTCCTGGCTAGGATTCATGTTTCTTTTTCTTTTCCGGTGCCGCCGGGCCTGGCCCGTGTGATCTGGCCGGAGGCGGTTGGCGCTGCTCCACGTGCGGCCGCTCCTGCCGCTGCCTCAAAATCTCGGCTTGGCGCTGCTGCTGGGCCTGGCGTTGTCTGAAGGCCTCGGCCTGGCGGGCCTGGTGTTCCTGCTGCTGCCGCAGCATTTCGGCCTGGCGCTGCTGTTGTTGCCGCTGACTCATGGCCTGGCGGGCCTCCTGTTCCGGGCGGACTCGGGGAGGTTCCGGTGGACGCCGGGGGGCTTCGTGGCGCCAACTGTTGGTCTCACCCGGACCGGGCGGCAGAGGGGGTGGCCCTTCCCGCCGTGGGGTTGGAACTGCCGCGGCCCGGGGAAACGGGGGGGCCGAAGTCTGGCGGCTGCCCGCGGCTACGTCCGGAGCCGCAGGAGTTGAGGAGAGACCCCGGGCCGGTGGCGTTGGCGGCAGATGCCGGCGGGATGCTGCCGTCACTGTGTCTGGTGTCGCCGTGGCGGAGGTTTCCTGGCCGGGCCGCGGGGCCAATTGATTGCCTCTGGCCCGAGAGTCGGGACCAGGGCCGGCGGCGGTCAGCCTGGGGGGCAGCTCCAGCCTGCCGGGGCTGGGGCGTCCCGGCTTGGCATCGTCCGCCCGAGCTGCCGATGTCGCCTGCGGCCTGGGCTCGGCCTTTGGAACCAGTGTCCCGGCCGTTGCGACCGGGTGCGGGGTTGATTGGACCGGCGGGGCCGGCAGGGCATCGGGCCGGTTCAGGGCCACGGCCCGGGTGGACGCCGGACTCCACCAACGCCCGGAACCCCGGCCCTCCGTGGCTGCCGCCGGCACCAGATGACGCCAGACCGGCTGTCGAGCCACCACCTGCGGCGGCGGTAGGACATTGCGCAGATGTTGCAGACGGTGCCGCTGACAGTGGCGGGCAAAATCATGCTGGGGCAGCCGCTTCACTTTCATAATATAGACGGCCGGCGGCCCCCAGTTGAAACAGCCCCGGGGGGCATAGGCCGGCGTCACATAGTTATAGATATATACGGTGCGAGTGTAAATGGTGGGTGCCATCAGGGATGAGGCCAATAGACCGGAGTTGAGATAAGAATATTGGGCTCCGTACGGTTCACCCCAGCCGGAGAGGAAATCGGTGGCCCGAGTGAAATTCCACCAGGACGCCGGCAGGTTGGGCAGGGCAGATCCGCTATAACCATAATCACCTCCGGCACCGTAATCTCCCGACCATCCCAGGTCGCTGGGGCTGGCCTCGGCCGGCGGTACCGGCGCCCAGCCCACATGCTCTTCATTGGCCCGCCAGGTGCATGTGTGAGGGTACCAGGTGCGGCCCGGGACCCAGACCCAGCCATGCTCGGGGGTATGGAGCCAATTGCCGTAATGATAGGTGGCCCACCCCCAGGGCTCCTCTGTTTCAAAGACATAACCGTCCTGGGTCAAGACCCAGCGGCCGTCGGTATATGGCCGCCAGGACCGATCCACCCGGTGGGGCCGCCAGACCTGGCCATAACGGGGATGCGGCAGCCACTGGCCATAGGGAGCCAAAGCCTCCTGGAAATAGGCCACATCTTCTGACGGAGCCGCCGCCACCGGGCCGCACCACACCCAGATTCCCATCACGATGACCAAAGCAGAGATGACCCTCGTCATCGTTATCCTCCTTATGCCCTACCAGGAAAATACAGTAGGCAGTTGGCAGAGGGCAGTAGGCGGTTGGTACCGCCGGCTTTCCAGTGCTTGCCGGTCTTCCTCTCGCATCCAACCTGAATTTCCCTAGCCCCCATCTGACTCATACAAGTGGCAACTGGACAGAAAATAAAGTTCGTAGTTCATACTTCGTAGAGATTAGAGGGGAGTCTGTAGGGCCGGCATCCTTGATGGCCCCGGCCCCCCGCATCAGAAAATCGGTCTCTGGTTTCCGGTTTCCGGAAATGCTTCTCTGTTAGTGGGGCGGGCCTCCGTGCCCGCCCAACTTAGCCAATGGCAGCGACCTTATTCCTCATGGTTCGCATGTGATTTATTTAGTCATGGCAATTACCATGCAACACCAGCTCAGAAACCTCAGCACCGCTTTCCATCAGAAGCCTCTCCCGACTGATCCTCTGTTGTCATCCCTTGCAAAGATGTTGCCAGATGCGGAGCGGATTCGGTTCGGCGGTTTCTGTTGTTAATCCAGTCGGTTGATAGGGAGGGGCGATTTTCCGGCCCCGGGCTCGGAGGCTGGCAGGAGGAGGGTTTTCTTAAAAAGCCAAGCCGGTGCCGGTTGACAGGTTTTCCTCTCTCATTTTGAAAAAAAACCTGTTCGAGGGGTTCCGACCTTCTATCTGCTTAGGGAGGTCCGACAAACCGGAGGCGTTAAAGGATCAACATGCAATCGCCGTAGCTGTAGAAGCGGTACTGCTGAGCCACGGCGGTGGCATAGGCCTGGAGGACGAATTCCCGGCCGGCAAAGGCGCTGACCAGGAGCAGCAGGGTGGTTTTGGGCAGGTGGAAATTGGTTATTAACCGGTCCACCACCTGGAAGCGATGGCCGGGATGGATAAAGAGATCGCACCAGCCGGCCCCGGGTCGGACCGAGCCCTGGCGATATTGCCATTCCAGGACCCGCACGCAGGTGGTACCCACGGCCACGATCCGGCGGCCGGCGGCCCGGGCCGCATTAATGGCCGCGGCGCTTTCCGGTGAGAGGATAAAATATTCCGGGGCCAGCCGGTGTTGAGTGTAATCATCATGGCGTACGGGTTGAAAGGTGCCGGGCCCGACATGCAGGGTCAGGGGGACCACCCTCACGCCTTTGGAAGTGAGGGCTTCCAGCACCCGGGGGGTGAAATGAAGCCCGGCGGTGGGTGCGGCCACGGCGCCGAGCCGGTTGGCAAAGATAGTCTGATAACGTTGGCGGTCGGCGGCGGTGAGGGGACGCCGGATATAAGGAGGCAGGGGGACTTCCCCCCTTTGGGCCAGCACTTCCAAGAGGTCGCCCTCTTGGCTTTCCAGGTGCAGGACCACGACGCCGCCGGGCTCCACGCTCAGGATCTCGGCCTTGAGGGATGGCCCGAACCTGACCTGCTGGCCGGGACGGGGCGGTTTGGCCGCCCGCCACAGGGCCCTGGCCGTGCCTTGCCCGGCAGTTTGGCCCCCGGCAACCGGGCCGGGCAGCTCCACCAGCAGCACCTCCACCCGGCCGCCGCTGGCTTTCTGTCCCCGCAACCGGGCTGGGAAGACCCGGGTATCATTAATCACCAGGACCTCACCCGGCTCCAACCACTGGGGCAGTTGATAAAAATGGCTGTGGGTCAGAGTCCGTCCCTGCCGCTGCAGCACCAGCAGCCGGGCCTGATCCCGCTCCCTACAGGGTTCCTGGGCAATCAAGGCCTCGGGCAGATGATAATCATAGTCGTGAATGGATGGCATGGTTCAATAGTCAGGGGTCAGCCAGTAACAACGTCCCCTTAAGGGAAATTTTTTCCTGCACCGGTTGTCCGGCAACGGTTCTAAGCAAGAACCCGGCATCGGCTGGAAAGCCTGCACCGGGTTTCCTCCCCTCCTGGCCCGGTTCCGGGGCCGGCTCAGCCGCTCTTAGGGCCCTGCTGATAGGGGATAGGGTCCGTCAACCCGGCCCGGGCAAAACCCTCCAGGCGCAGGCGACAGGAAGAGCAGTGGCCACAGGCCTCGTCTTCGTTCTGGTAGCACGACCAGGTCAGGTGGAAAGGGGCCTGAAGCTGGTGGCCCAAGCGGACAATGCCGGCTTTGTCCAGGTGGATTAGAGGGGTATGGAGGCGGATATGGGTATTGGGACCGGTGCCCAACTCGATGAGACGGTCAAAGGCGGCGAAATATTCCGGCCGGGTATCAGGGTAGCCGGGACCATCAATCATGTTCGCCCCGTTAAAGATGGCGGTGGCGCCGATGACCTCGGCCCAGGCCACCGCCGCAGCAATGAGGACGGTATTGCGAAACGGCACATAGGTAGAAGGCAGCCCGTCCGACTCGGCGTTGTCCAGCGGGATAGCCAGGCTATGGTCCGTTAGACTGGACCCACCCAGGGCGCCCAAAAAGGACAGGTCCACCACCAGGGTCTGTTCCGGTTGAAAAAAGGCGGCCAGATCCCAGAAGGCCCGCCGCTCCCGGCGCAGGGTCCGCTGGCCATAATCCCCATGGAAAAAGGCCAAAGAAAACTCCTGCCCGGCCACGGCTGCGGCTACGCAACTATCCAGGCCGCCACTGACCAAGACAACGGCACGCTCGAGTTTGCTCATATTTTCGGAAATTCCGGGCGGCTGTCCCCGCCGCGATGCCAGGGCCGGCGGCCGGGCGGTTGCGGCCCCCGGGGCTGGAGAAATGCCCCCTGCCGCTGCTGCCGGCCATCCGGCCAGGTTGCTGGTTTTGCCATGTTCCCCTTAGACTCCCCGCCTCTCCGGCGGCCAGATATATTTGTGAATCTGCAGGTTGAGACGCAGTGGTAGTTTTGCCGCCAGGATCCAGGCTGCCAGTTCGGCCGGCGGCAGCACCCCGAAAACCGGGGAAAAACACACCGGGTGGCGCCGCCAGCTCTGCCAGGGGCTGAGGGTCTGGAGGGCCCAGTCAAAATCCCGGCGGTCCTGGATAACACACTTGAGTTCGTCCCGAGAGGTCAGGACCGACAGGTTATCCAGATAATTATGGGCCGCCATGCCGCTGCTGGGGCATTTAAGGTCAACGATGCGATGCACCCGGGGATCCAGATCCTGCACCGGCCGGGAGCCGTTGGTCTCCAACAGAACTGTGAAGCCGGCATCCGCCAGGGCCTTCAGGAGGTCAGGACAGTGGGCCTGCAGGAGTGGTTCGCCGCCGGTGACCAAGGTGTAGGTCAGACCCGAAGCCTGGGCCTCGGCCACCAGATCGGCCAGGCTCCGTTCCTGGCCGGCCGTATAGGCATAGGTGGTATCGCAATAACGGCAGCGGAGGTTGCAGCGGCTCAGCCGAATAAAGAAGGCCGGCCAACCGGCGGCGCTGGCCTCCCCCAACAGACTGGTGAAGGTTTCGCAGACCTCTAATAACATACCGGTCTCCTGGTCTCCCAGGTCTAAATCAGTTCAGCCAGGAAGCCCCCATATCCCCTCCTCCCGGTGAAGCGGGACCGCTAGTTGCTAGGTAAGCTCGGTGGACCGCTTTGTCAAACAGAAAGTTGGGCAAAGACGGGAGCCACCCTATGGGCACGGGGTGGGAGGTGCCAGACCAGGGTCAGGCGCCATCGGCGTCAGTCCAATAAGGCTCTGATTTCCTTAAGGGTGTGAGCAATGACGCCCATAGCATAGTTGACAATGCCGGATTCCGGCATGGCCACGGGTTCTGTCCCCAACCGCTGGCGGCGGGGCGGCACTCCCGGACTGCGCAGGAGTTCACGCAGGTTGTGCAGATCATTGAGCAGGGTGGCATACCAATTCTGGGAAGTCATGGGCAGCCGTTGATCCAGGCTGATGTCTGGGGGAAGGGAAAATTGCAGCGGCAACTGGTCTTGCCGCAGGGTCTGCACCGCTTGCGCCAATGTGTTTAATCTGGCCTCTGCCGGCGGAGAGGCCTCGGAATGCACCTGTTCCAATACCTGGGTTAAGGCATGTTTCGCAAGTTTTGTCTTTTTGCCGGCAAATCTTTTCTTTTTTGACATAGGTTGAGGAATTCTTGGGTCAAAAGATAGTAATCCCTCGCCCCAGTACTACTATGGTCATAGTCAAAAACGGCTTTCTGGGCAATTTGGGCTTGATTGAGAGCTTCGTTTTTCATTATTATAGCCCCAAATGTCTTTTCCAGGTAGGGTTTTAATTGCTCCATGATAAATTCATTGGTAACCCTATTGCGCCGATCGTACATGGTCAGGAGGATCCGGAAAAAATCCCCCCGGAACAGGTCCTCGATGGTAATATTTTTCACCTCTTCAATGGTGGTCAGCAGATCGGCCAGGCCATCCAGGGAATAACGGGACATTTGACAGGGAATAATAATAAAATCAGCGACATAGAGGGAGTTGGTAGTCAATACCCCCAGAGCCGGTGGGCAATCAATCAGGACATAGTCATAGGTAGTATTTTGGAGCGCCTGGTGGAGGATGGTCTCCCGATACATGCGGGAATAAAGCAACTCCGCCGCCCGGGCCAACTTGATATGGCTGGGGGCCACAAAGAGCCCCCGGATATACGTTGCCAGCACCACATCTTCGATATCTTTGCGGGGAATGGACATGACCTCGGCCATGGATTCGGTGAACGAATCCGGGTCGATGCCGATCCCTAAACTGGTATGTCCCTGGGGATCCATATCCACCAACAACGTCCGGTAGCCTTGGTAGGCCAGACCTGCTCCTAAATTGATGGTGGTGGTGGTCTTGCCGGTTCCCCCCTTTTGATTGATGATGGCAACGACGAATGGCATGGTTAGGGACTTCCGGTTCTCGATGTTTTCGGGATAGAAAGAGTCTGGGACTGGCACCCGGCCCTGCTTGCCTGCAGAAACATCTTAATGGAAAAGCCGGGAGCACGTCAAGCTTATTATGGGAGCCGGAGATAACAAGCTGGATCATCTCATAATTTCAAATTGATAGAGGCAACTGCCAAGCAAAGGAGGAGAGATGCGCCTTGATCAGCAGTTGGGTGTCATTGGCGTCGGCAGCATGGGTTCGGCCCTGCTCCGAGGCTGGCTGGAAACGGACCTCCTGACACCGGAACAGTTACTCATTGCCGATGCCGACCAGGAGCGGCTTCGCAATTTGGCCGCAGAATTGGGGCTGCGGTCCGACAGGAATGAGGCGTTGGCGGCACAGGCGGATGTCCTCCTGTTGGCCGTAAAACCTCAGGTCATGGAGACGGTCCTGGCGGAGATTCGCAGCCAGGTCAACCCCACGAAACTGATCATCTCCATAGCCGCCGGCATACCGTTGGCCTTTTTGGCCCACCACCTACCCGGCGCCCGGCTCCTCCGGGTGATGCCCAACACCCCGACCCTGGTCCAGGCCGGGATGGCCGCCATTGCCCCCGGGCCCAACAGCCATCCCCAAGACCTGGCCTTGGCCCAGGAGCTGTTCGCTGCAGTGGGGAAAACGGTGGTGGTGCCAGAGAACCTGATGGACGCGGTCACCGGCCTGAGCGGCAGCGGCCCGGCCTATGTCTTTCTCTTGCTGGAAGCCCTGGCCGATGGCGGCGTCAAGATGGGCCTGCCCCGGGCCACCGCCCTGCTTCTGGCCGCGCAGACCATCCTGGGGGCGGCGAAATTATTTTTGGAGACCCGGGAACATCCCGGCGTTTTGAAGGATATGGTGACCTCGCCGGCCGGCACCACCATCGCCGGCCTGCACGTCCTGGAGCAGGGGGGCTTGCGGGGAATCGTGATGTCGGCGGTGGAGGCCGCGGCTAAGCGCTCGGCGGCATTGGCGCCGCCGCCGCCGACCACGTCTTGAGGATCTTCATGTGGATGTCCACCGCCGGGGCGCTGTGGGTCAGGGCTCCCACGGAGATGAAATCCACGCCGGTGGCGGCCACCTGTGCCACCCGCTCCAGGCTCATGCCCCCGGAGGCCTCCAGACGGACGCGGCCGGCGGCCAGCCTGACCGCCTGGGCCAGGGTGGCCTCGTCCATGTTGTCCAACAGGACGATATCGGCGCCGGCGGTGATGGCCTCCTGCAGACCGGCCAGGTCCTGGACTTCCACTTCGATCTTCAGGGTATGGGGCGCGCCCTGCCGGGCCCGCTGGATGGCCGGGGTGATGCCGCCGGCCGCGGCGATGTGGTTGTCTTTGATGAGGATGCCATCAAAGAGGCCGAAGCGGTGGTTGGCGCCGCCCCCCAGGCGGACGGCGTACTTGTCCAAGACCCGCCAGCCGGGCATGGTCTTGCGGGTGTCAACAATGCGGGCCGAATGCGGCTGCACGGCCATGACAAAACGCCGGGTCCAGGTGGCGATGCCCGACAGGCGCATGAGGAAATTCAGGGCCACCCGCTCCCCCAGGAGCAGCAAGGCCGCCGGGCCGGTTACCGTGGCCAGTATGGTTTTGGGCGCCACCAGCTCGCCGTCGGATACCCGGGGGGTGAAGGCCACGCTGCCGTCCAGACGGGCGAAGACCGCCGCGGCCACTGGCAGGCCGGCCACGACCAGCTCCTCTTTGGCCCGGATGTGGGCCTCGGCCATGACCTCGGGCGCAATGGTCGTCCGGGTGGTCACATCCCCCGGCCCGATATCCTCGGCCAAGGCCAGGTCGATGAGGCGGTGCACGGCCGTGTTCAAAAACAAGGGAGTCCCGTCCATAGTGTGGTCTGTTTCCTCAAGAAATATCCTGTTTCATCTGTAGGAACTCTTCCCGGGTCAGCTCGCCGCTGGCATAACGCCTCTTCAAGATATCCAGGGCCGACTCGGGCTCGACGCCGCCCTTGCCGCCTCCGGGCAGGGGAAAGCGGCAACCTTCCCGGCTGAAGAAATAATACATGCAGAAAATTAACACAATGAGAATAAAAACCGGGATGAACACGGGGAAAAACCAAAACGGCCCCCACCACATTGTATTCGGCGGCATTCAGTTTCCTCGGCGATCGGTCAGCAAATAAAGTTCAGAGTTCATGGGCCTCTGGTCTCTGGTCTTTAAAAAAATTAGATTCAGTGGAGCGGGCTTCCGTGCCCGCCCAACCCTGCCACTTATGGCCAACCTTGATTTTCATGGTTTCCGATTGAGTTGTCTAACTCAAGGCCATTATCTGGGAAGTATCCCATGTCCTGACCATAGCTTCTCCGGTCTCGACGGATAAGGCAACCTAAAAATACGCCTCCGTCGCCTTCATGACACCGGTGCGGTTCATCAAGCCTGGGAGCCGTCTGTTTCCGGCAGGCGGCCCAGGGCCTTGGTCAGCTCCACGGCCACGCCCAGACCCCGCCGGGCGTCTTTATTCATCATTCGGAACATGAGCCCCACCGGCCCGGTGGGTTTGGCCTTGTCCAGCCTGACCTCGGCCGGCAGATTGCTCAAGCGCTCCAGGAAATCGATCATTTCCGGCTCCGCCAATTTCTTGATCAAGCCGTGCATGCGCACAAAGCCGTCGCCGATGGCGTCGATATCCTCCGCGGTATAGGTGGCGGCCAGCTTGGCATACATGCCGATCATGGCCTTGTTGATGCGGAAGATGCCCTGCTGCTCCATCTCGTCCAGCTTGTCAATGAGGTGGGGGACAGCCAGGCGCAGCATCGGCTCCAGATCCCGCCAGAGATCGATGAGATTTTCCAACTGCTCCAGGGCCCAGGTCAGGTGGCGGAAACTCAGGAACAGCTGCTTCAGCATGGCCAGGATATCTTCCAGCTGGAAACCGGTCTCCACCTCCGCCAACTCTTCGGTGAGCAGACGCGCGGCCGGTCCGACGAGGAGGCTGGCATCCCGGCCCAGGTCGGCCAGGCTGTCCCAGGGGCGGGCAAACTCATCCAGGCGCTGTTCCAATGCCGCCACCCGGTCCAACTTCTCCTCGATTTTGGCCAGACGCTCCAGGATCAGGTCTTCACCGGACATGTCCGACTCCTTTGCCGTAAGGGCAGCTCAATATCAGGGGAGAGGATGCCCCGCACCTTGCCGGCCAGCACAAATTGGCTCTCCAGAGGCAACTCGCTGCCCTTCAACATCAGGTTGTAATAGACCCAGCGGAACATCATCTTGCCGACGTAATTGGTAAAACTCACACCCAGAAGATCAAAGGGGCCCAACCCGGGGAAGGGAAACTTACCCGGCAGCGGCTCGATCTTAAAGTTGAAATCCAACAGCGTCCCCTTCTCAAAGCCCGTGACCACATAACAGGTGGCGTGGCCGTCGTAGGCCGGGCGAGGAGGCTGGCCGTCAATCTCCCGCTTCAGATTGTCCGTCAGGATTTCAGATTCATAGTGGGCCACCGAACCGGCCTTGGAGGTGGGCAGGTTGGCGGCATCGCCGACGACATAGATATTATCAAACTTCTTGGACTTCAGGGTATTGTTGTCGGTATCCATATACCCCATGGGGTCGCCCATCTCACTGTCCAGGATATACTTGGCCCCGAAGTTGGGAGGGATGGCCACCAGCAGGTCATAGTTCACTTCCCGGCAGTCATAGGCGGTAATGATGCGCTTTTCCGGATCCACCCCCGACAGCTGGAAGTTGGTGGTTACCTTGATGTTCTTCTCTTCACAGATCTGACCCAGGATTTCCGCCGCCTTGGGCTTGGTAAAGGCCCCGGGCAGAGGGGTGACCAGCTCGATCTCCACATTATCCCGGACACCGTTGACTGTAAAGAACCAATCGGCCATGAAGACAAATTCCAGAGGGGCCACCGGGCATTTGAAAGGCAATTCGGCAATGTTCAGGACCACCCGGCCCTTGTCAAAATATTTCAATTTTTCCCGCAGGGCCAGGGCACCGTCCAGGGTGTAGAAATTATGAATTTCCCGCCCCCAGCCCTCGCCGGCCATGCCCTCCACTTCCTCCGGTACGATGCGGCAGCCCGTGGCGATGACCAGCCAGTCATACGGGAAGGTGTACTGCTTGGTCTTGACCTGCTTTTTCTCTGGATCCACCCCCTGGATCTCGTCCAGGACAAAATTCACCCCCGGCGGGACAAATTTGGTCTTGGGCTTGATGCAGTCCTCCTTGGTGTAGATGCCAAAGGGGATGAAGAGCCAGCCGGGCTGGTAGTGGTGCTGCCAGTCCTGGTCAATGACTGTGATCCCCCAGTCCCGTTCGGGCAGCAGGTGTCGCATCTTGGTGGCCACGATGGTGCCGCCGGTGCCGTGCCCTAAGATCACCAATCTTTTCATGCCGTTGATCCCTCCTTTCCGAAAATTACACAAAGTATACAAGTTTGGCAGGAAATCTTCCAGAAGAAAAAAAGTACAAGTAACGCTGGCACCAACAATTTTTTCCTCAGCATCTCCGTTAGGAATATTATCCATTTCCAGGCGGCGGGGCAGGATGGAGGTCTTTCCGGTGGTGGAGGGAAATCCTTCCCATGGAGGCCGAGCCTCGGCCAACCCGTCGGTAAAGCGGGGAGCGTCTTGCGGCTCTAACGGCTCCTGGCAGTCTGGCCGGTTGTGGCCCCATTCTGTCTGGCCTGCTGGTAGGCTTTTAAAACCTCCCGTTCGTAGGCCCGGGTTGATTTGGCATTATAAACCCGCAACACCCGCAGGAGGTCGCCGTCGTACCGGGCCAGCAGGTTGGCCAGGACTGCGGCCCCGCCCATGATGTTTTCCCGGGGGTTGTGGGGATTCACTCCATACTTTTTAGCGGTGGCCCGGTGCAGTTGCATGAGCCCGATACATTGTCCCCGTCCCGAAGTGGCCAGGGGGTCATAACGCGATTCAATGGCGGCCACCGCCTGGATCAGGTAAGGTGATATCTGGTATTTCCGGGCTGCCTCCTTCATATAGTGCCAATACTCCTGTTTCAAAACCAGGTTCCCGATCCGGGGCGGGGTGGCCGGCCATGGGTCCACCAGCCGGCTCGGGGCTGTCCCCTTGTTGCTTCGGTCGGCTTCCCGGCTGCCCACCGGGGCGGTATCGGACCGGACGGACTGCTCATCGGCTACCAGGGTTTGGCGAGTACCATGGGCCGGATTGCAGGAACTGCCACAGAGACAGACAAGGGCGAACAATAAAACAGACAAGATATTTTTCATACCAATGTACCTCCGGGATTGCAGGTCTGGACGCGGCGACAGCTCGATGGGCTGGAAGATATCGGCTAAGAGCGGAATCTAGAGGAAAGCCAAAGGGTGGTCCAGCGGATGCCTGCGCAGATGCGGTTTGATTATGCAGATTTGTGATACATATCACATATGCGGCGATCAGGCAATATTTTTGATCATAGGTTTATTAAGGTCCCAACAGAATGAAGCCGAGCCGGTTGGATACAGCAAGCTGGAAGGAAGGCGGTCTGCCGGTGGGTTAGCCCATCACCGTTCAGATATCAGAAAAGACCAGCGGCAGACAGGTGCCGTTGCCGACCCTGGGCTCCTGCTCAAGGCGCGGTATTGCCCCGAACGGCTCTCTCGGTTAAGATGTGGGCAGACGGCTAGAATAAGAGGGATTTTATGCGTTCTAAGCTCATCTTTTTCGTCCCCTCACGGCTATCACCATGCGGGGGCAGGCTGCTCCGGGTGTTGCTCCTGCTCTGTATGGTCTCAGGAGTGATCCCTGGGCCGGCGGCGGCCACCATCAAGGTTTTCTGTGGAGACCTGACCCCCCAGGTTCAGGAAGTCGTGGGGGGATTGGAACAGGTTCTGCAGCGCCCCCTGCCTGTGGTCACCACGACGGCCCCACTGCGGGAGGCCGAAGCCCAAACCCGGCAACTGGCCCAGGAAAAACTCGCCGTGCTGGTGGTGTTGCAGACCAAAACCCTGAGACTGGTAGCACCTCGGATAAAAAAGACGCCGGTAGTCTTTGCCATGGTGGCCGATCCCTTCCAGAGTGGGGCTGCCTATGATCAGACCCGGCCGGAGGACCATCAGGAGAATATTACCGGCCTTGCCAGCCCCCCTCCCTTGGCGGAGGCCCAGAAGCAGGCCCGCACCCTCTTCCCCCATCTGACCCAATGGGGACTGGTCTACAATCCCACCGAAGGGCCGTCGGTGGAGCTGTTTCTCCAGTTTCAGGCCCTGGCCAAGGAGAACGGCCTGAAGCTGACCGCCAAGCCGGCCACCGACCCTGCCGCCGCCGTGGCGGCCCTGGCAGAGCTGCGGCAACAGGGGGCGCAGATCTTCTTCCTGCCGCCGGATCAATTTTCCCAAACCTATGCCCCGACGCTCCTTTCCTGGGGTCAGGAGCAGGCCCTGGCAGTGGTCAACGGCAACCCCCGCCTTGCCGCCCGGGGCGCGGTGCTCAGCGTCACCCTGGATTATGCCGCCGTGGGCCGGGAGGCCGGCCGCTTGGTGGAGCGCCTGCTCCAAGGCGAAACTCCCCGGCAGATTCCCATTACCACCTTTTCGCCGGCGCAGATAACCGTGGACGAGGCCTTGCTGCAACGTTGGGCCGGATATCCCCCCGCCCGGGGCAGATAGAAGTTTGAGGAAAGGGCGGGCTGTCGGTTTGGGCTGGGTGAGCAGGATAATGGCGTTGAAAGTCGGGGGCGGGGCGGGCGAGATGGGGAGGCGGTTCAACCTTCCAGGAGGGATTGTAGTCCATAATCTCCGGCCTTAAAGGCCGCCACGACTTTCTGCATGACCGCGTCATTGGCCAAGGCCAGGTCCAGTTGGCGGGAAAAAGCCAGGAGGGTGCCCACCTGCACCAAAATCTTGGCGGTATCTTCCTGGGAATATTTCACCAGCCGACCCCGCACCAGGTCGCTGATGGCCTGGGCCTTGAAACCCATATCCTCCAGGAGCAGGGCCAATAGTTGAGCCCGCCGTTCCCGCCGATCCAGACTGGCCGCCCCGCCTTTAAATTGAAAGGTGATGTAATTATCGTTGCGCTCTGTTGAGACATAGGCATCCACCAGCCCGAAGTGGTAGCCCAGCCGTGAGTTCAGATTGACGTATTTATCAGTAATGATGGCAAAACTCTTCCCACCCAGGGAGGTATCCGCTTTGTTCTGATCATAGAGGGTGTTGGCGAACACCGAGATAAACCCCTTGAAATCCACGGCGACCTGCCCGGCCCAGCGCACCCCGGGGTGGCAGAAACCCTGCATGAGGGCCAGGAAGGGGAGGGAGAGGACGTCCTCTTCAGAGATCAGGGGTTTGCCCGGTTCCCGCAGTCCGCCGCCCAGGTCCAGGACAAAGAGGTTGATGGGCAGGTCGGCCCGATAACGGCTGACCCCCTTGGCCTGGGCCGAGGCCTCCACATCCAGCTGAAACATGGCATCCATGGCCTTTTCGTGGCAGAACCGGGTCAGGTCGTGGAAGGTGCGGCAGGCAGCCGGGGTAAAATCTTCTCCGGCGGGATCCAACAGATTAAGCGGGCTGATGTGAGCCAAGACACTCTTGAGTTTGGCATAGACCGGGTCTTGGCGCCAGGGCTCCGGCGGACCGCTGGGTTTGACGAGCAGCTCCTGGTGAATACCGGGATAGACCACCGCCAGATCGGCGTCCACCGTTACCTCCAGGCCGGTGTAGAGGGCCTGACGGACGCCGGTGACATCTACCAGAGTGGGCACCTGGAATTCCCGGGCTAGGATGGTCATGTGGTCGGTGGGGCTGCCCACTTCCGTGAGGATGGCCGCAATCCGGTCCATGACCTGAACCAGGCGGGAAGAGGGCTGCCGCAATACCACCACTGCCCCCGGAGGGATCTGGGGAATGTCCGCCTCCCGGCGCAGGACGTAAACCGGTCCGGCAGCCACGCCCCCCACGGCCCGGACCCCTTGGCTCAGAAGCGGCGCCACCGGGACGCTGGGTCGTTCGGGACGCGGCCCCTGAAAGGCCGGGGCACTGAGCCGCAGCGGTCGGGACTGGAGCAGGACAATGGTGCCGTCCTCCTGTAGGGCCCATTCGATATCCTGGGGGCCGTGGAAATGTTCCTCCAGGCGGAGGGCTATCTCAGCCAACGCCTGGAGCTGCGCCTGGGTGAGACAGGGCTGGTCGGCCTCGGCCTCCGTCAGGGCCAGTTCTTCCAGACCACCGCCGCGGCGGGCTGCCAAGGCTTTGGTCTTCCGGCCCAGACGGCGGGCCAGCAGCGGCAAGCCCGGCCCTCGCTTCACCTCAAAGATATCCGGCGAGACCGAACCGTCCACGGCAAACTTCCCCAGTCCCCAAACGGCGGTGATGACGATGCTCTCCTGCTGGGGCGCCTGGGGATTGAGCGAAAACATGATACCACTGGCCCGGGCCGGGACCATCTCAAGGCAGCCCACCGCCATGGGCAGTTCATTGAGGGAAAACCCCTGATATTTCCAATAGAAGATGGCCTGAGGAGTAAACTTGCTGGCCACCACGGCCTTGTAATGGTCCACCAGGGACCCGGGGCTGACGTTGAGGAGCGTGGCAAACTGGCCGGCAAAAGAGGATGCCGTATCCTCCCCCACCGCACTGGAGCGGACCGCAATGGGGCGTCCCTGAAAAGAGGCCGCTGCGGCCGTCATGGCCGTTGCCAGCTCCGGGGGCACAGGGGCAGCCTGGATCAGGCTCCGGATTTTTTGGCTGACCACCTCCAGGCTGGCCAAGTCCTGGACATCCGTCTCCTCCAGGATCGCCTCAATCTGGGCGGCCAGATTGGCCCCGGCCAGAAAATGTTGATAGGCCCTGGCCGTAATGACAAATCCCTGGGGGGTGGGCAACTGCAGGCGATTGCGGATCTCCCCCAGGTTGGCCATCTTGGCCCCGCAACTGGCGGCCATCTCCCGATCAAGCTGGTCCAGCCACAAAATGAAGGGAGTTTCCGGCACCGCTGGGACCGCAGCCAGGGTCTGCAGGGTGTCGGCCAAGATGTTATTGTACACCAGGTCCAGGTGGCGATAGCGGTCCTGGGTCAGGACATGCAGGGCCTCGATCATCCTGGCCACCGCCCCGCTGAGGGCCTCCACCTGACCATAGATATAGCCGCTGTCAAAGAGGAAGTCCCCCGTGGCCTTCTCCTCCATATCCGCCATAATGGCCAAGGCGGCGTTGTTGTTGTCCAACAGACGGCGGAAATGGGCGAACTTCTCCCGCAGCAGGGCTTGCTCGTCGGGTTCCTCTTTGAGAAAGCGGCGGAGGAATTTGAACATGATCTCACCATGGCCGGCGCTCACACCTGAGTACCGACCGGGGGGCTGCCGGCCGCCAGGCCGAGGTCCAGGGAGCTATTGTTTCAATTTCTGCAATTCCAATTGCATCTGGCGCCACTCCAGAGCCCGCTTCAGGGTGATCAGGATGGCTTCCTGGCGGAAAGGCTTGGTGATATAATCATAAGCCCCCTTCTGGATGGCCTCTTCGGCCGTCTCAATGGTGCCATAGGCGGTGATCATGACGATGGGTAGGTTGGCATCTATCTGTTTCACGGTTTCGATGAGGTCCATCCCATCCATGACCGGCATCTTCAGATCGGTGATGAGCAGATCGAAGGGCTCCTCCTTCAGCAGTTTGGCCGCTTCCATGGGATTGTTTGTGGTTACGACTTCATAATCAGTCTTGCTCGTCAGGATGGTTTTCAACAGACGCAGCATGTTGGGTTCGTCATCCACCGCCAGGATTCTTGCCGGCATAGAATTTTCTCCTCCCCTAGACTCTTAACGCGGTTGCCTCAAAGTTCGTGGTTTTGACTTGGTGATGCTGATGGCCGGGCAGCAGTTTTGTCCTCTCCCGGGGCTGAAGCGGCGCTGACCACGGGCAGCTGCACCGTAAAAGTGGTCCCGTGTTTTTCTGGATATTCCGCCGCCGGGTAGCTGATGAAGCTGATGTCCCCCCCCACCTTCTTGATAATGCCATAGGAAACCGACAGGCCCAGGCCGGTCCCCTCTCCCACCTTTTTGGTGGTGAAGAAGGGGTCGAAGATGCGGGGCTGATCTTTTTTGGGGATGCCGCTGCCGGTATCCTCCACGATTACCTGGACCCTCTGGCCATCGGTACTGAGACGGGTCTTGATCCGCAGGATGCCGCCCCCTTTCATGGCCCCCACGGCATTATTGATCAGGTTGATAAAGACCTGCTGGAGTTCCTGGGGGTCGCCCTGCACTCGGGGCAGATCGGGCAGGATCTCGGTTTCTAAGCGGATCTTTTTGGTCAATAACGTATTTTTGACCACCGCAATCATTTTGGCCAGGGCATCGCTCAGGTCCGTGGTCGTCTCGGTGCGTTCCGGCGTGCGGGCGAAGGTCAGGAGGTTCTCCACGATCTTTTTGCATTTCAGACCTTCTTCTTCGATGATCTGCAGAGTCTCATGAATCTCCGGCATATTCGCCGTCTGTTCCAGGAGGATTTCGTTGAAGCCCAGGATGACGGCGATGGGATTGTTGATCTCGTGGGCCACCCCTGCCGCCAGGGTGCCCACCGAGGCCAGCTTTTCCATATTGATGAGGCGATCCTCCAGGGCCTTGCGGCCGGTGACATCCCGGGAGATGATCTCATAGCCATAGATATTGCCCTGTTCATCCTTGAGGCCGACGATGCTGGTGGAGAACCAGAACTCCCGATCGCCGACCACGATGGTGTGGCGTTTGCTGATGATCTTGCCGGTCTTTTTGATTTCGGCCATCCATTCTAGGTGAAATTCCGCCGAACGCGGGGACATGATATCAAACAAGGTTTTGCCGATGAAGATATTGGGGTTGGCCTCCGGATCGCTTTCCAACTCCCCGGCAGCCTGGGCCGTCACCGGGCGGCGGCGGGTAAAGAGCTTGGCTGCATAACGGTTCATGGACAATATCCGACCCTCCAGGTCCACCGTATAAATCAGGTCCGCGGCATTTTCCACCAAGGCTTTGTAGCGCTCTTCTTTTTTCTGGAGCTCTTTTTTCTGGAACTCCACCTCTTCCTCCAGGGAGATGGTAAACTGGCGTTCATACCGATAATGGAGCATGAAGATGGCGCCCAACAGCACAAAAAACCCTATGATGACCTGGAGAAAGAACTGCCGGAAGTAAACCGAGTGAATGACCCCCTCCACTTCGCTGGCCGGCGCCACCACCGCCACCGACCAGAAATAGGGGTTCTTATCGGTGGTGATGAATTCCGGGTCGATCAGGCGCACCGGGGCATAGGCGATCAACTTTTTCATCACTCCCGCCAGGCCTTTGTGCCAACCGGAGGTATACTCTCCCCATCCCTCCTGCCCGGTGAGCATCTTCTGCCGCTGGATTTCGTTGATGGCGTCAAAGGAGATGGCGGGCATGCGTTCCTTGCGGACGGTAAAGGCATTCTGGCCAATAAAAGAGCGCTCCGGGTGGTTCAGGAAGGTGCCCTGACTATCCATGATCCAGGCATAACCCGACTTGCCGCTGGTAATGTTCTGGGTAAATTTCTTGGCCAACCGGTGGGCGTCCAGATAAAAAGCCAATGCCCCGGAAAATTCACCGGAAGGATGGGGGTGGCTCTCGTCGGCGGAAAGCTCATAGGTGGGGATGGCCATGATCATGATCAGCCGCCCGGTATAGTTGGGAATATTCATACTTACCGGTTGGATAAAGATCTGGCCCTTGTGGCGGGTATCGGCGGCCCAGGAAAAAAACGGCTCGCCCTGAAAATCGCCGCCGATGACATGTTCCACCCCCCGCTCATCCACCAGATAGGCCCGGTTGCCCCCCCGATTGATGCGCCGGATCTCCACCACCCCGTCTTCTCGGACGCTGGACAGCGTCACCCGCATCCGGTTGGCCCAGGTAAGGGGCTCAAGGTACTCCACCGCCGCGGAAAAGTTAAGGGTGGTCAACTCCCTTTTCAAGAAGTCGATATCCTGTTCCAGGATGTTGGCAGTGTGCCGGGCCAGCATCAACTGCTGCTGATTAAAGTCTTCCTTGATGATGCGCCGCATCTGGTCCGCTGAGATGTAACCCAGATAAAAACCGCTGGCCAACAACAGCACCGTGACCACCGCCATGAGCAGCAGGGCATATCTGGAGAGAAGGAAGCTGAAGCGTCGCATCTGTTCGGGGCTGCGAGGTGAGGTCTGGGCGCGGTGCGGCCTCCCCCACCATGACACTTTCCATTTTGCCATGGTTATAGTCTTTCCTTAATGGAACGCAGCCGGGGGCCTGATACTGCGGCCTGGTCACCGCCGCCATCCAGGGCTTAACATTCTGCCCGGTTTAGGATATACTATTCATCGTCCCGGCTGATACTGAATTTTACTCAAATATCATTATACCTGCATCTGGAAAAAAACCATACCAAGAGAGCAAGGTCGGACCATCCTTGGGATGGACCGCTTGGCCCTGCCAGGTCGGTTCAACAGACCGCCCCGGCACCGCGTCCCTGCCGTGGCGCCGGTGTCTCAGCTCCTTGCAGCCCGAACCTGGTTGGCAACAGCTTGACAAGAACCGGTCGGTTCCCGGTCTCATGGCAATCTTATGGCAGTTCCACATCTTTCTGTAAAAGGCCTAAACCTGGTGCAACTGCGGCAGAGCTACCTCGCCCTCATTGCCTCCACAGAGGTAAACCGGCTGCTGGAGGACATCACCACCTGCAGCCTCAGCCGGGTGACGGACCTGCCCGGGACCCAGGAAATGCCCCTGCCTCAGACCGGCGTGGAACTCTTCCCGTTCCTGGCGATACATACCCGTCGGCACCGCCTCATCATCAGCGGTACGCTCTTCCCCAACCAGGAGGATCTGGCCACCGGCGCCCTCTTTCACCTTATCAGGCTGCAGCTGGGAGACGAAGTCGACTATTTCAAGCTGACGACGCCCCAGTCCTCGTTTCTGTTGTCGCCCTTCCACTGCCGTTTTATCAGCATCCTGCTGGGCCTGGCCTGGTTTTACGTCCTGTCCGTCCATACCGGCGTCATCCAGCCCGATTTTTTGGCCTTTGCCCCCTATTCCCTGGAAGAGCAGGTCATCGCCCGCTATCTCCAGAGTCTGGTCTGGATTCCCTGTGCCACCGTCAAGTTGGATGCCCAGGATACACCATATATCGGCACCCGGCTGTATACGCCCTCGGACCTGAAACGCTGCGAGGTTCCCGGCAGCAGTGCTGAAGAGGCCTTGATCCGGGGCTTGCGCCTCTTTAAACAGCTGCTGTATTACACCATCGAAGGGGAAAGGATTTTCACCGGGTTTGCCTTTTTACCGCCGGACCAACCCTTGGCGAACCAGCAACGGCGTTGGTCCAACCTGTTTCTCTATCACGAAGCCCAGCGGCCGCTCCTCACCGAGGGCCTGGACGCCATCAAGCAACTGCTCCTCAATGCCGACGGCCGCACTACTTTTTTGGCGGCCCATCGGGATCGTATCGTCGGCATCCTCCACCTGCCCGAGGGGACGCAGCGCCAGCTGACCACGGTGCGCTCCTGGCGGGAATCTTTACCCTTGGCCAGCATCAGTCGGCGCGGCCGCTTCAACTTTTGGCTGGCCTTGAAAGGGCGGCAAAATAAACGGATCCCCCTGTCGCTGCTGGAATACCGCCACGGCCGTCTGCAGATCCCCCTCTTCCAGGACGTCTTTTGGCAGGAACTGGAGCGTCAACTGCGGCAGATCTGTCCCGACGGCAACCATGGCCAGGCTTTGCAGCAATTGCGGAACCTGTTCCGGGGCATGCGGGCCAGTGCTCGGGGGGGCATCATCCTGGTGGGGCTCACTGCGGCCATGCTCCAGGAACCCTTCGTGCCCCTGGAAAATGAAATGCGCCTGGCCCAGCCCGCCCCTCTGGACCAGCGCTGGAGCGCCATCCTTTTGGGCTTGGCCAAACCCGATGGGGCCGTGATCATGAACGAAAAGTTGGCGGTAACCCATTTCGGCGCCCGTCTCAAGGCCACCGGCCTGCAACTCCCGCCCTTGGCCGGCGATGAACTGGGGAGTGGCACCCGCCATCAGGCTACCCGGGAAATTACCGCTTACTACCCCGATGTCCTGGGCATCTGCATCTCCATGGACGGCCCCATCTCCCTTTATCGCACCGGCCGACTAATGGCCCGGCTCTATTGAGGGCACTGGTGCGGCCCCTCCCCCTTATCTGTCGATATCTCTAAAAATTTCTGGACAGATCTTTACATCTACCCCGATTGCTCTTACCATGTACGATGGAATCATGATCCTGCTGCCGTCGCCGGACAAAGGGCCTGGTTCTTGCAGGGAAGAGGGAGCGGGTCTTGGCCCCCCGACAAGGGACACCTTGACACGTGCCGCCACTGTCGGGCTGTGCAAGGTGAGACCCATCGCGGCAACCCGCACTCATCCCCAGTCGGCTGCAGAAGCCAGCTGTGACCGGTAAGGAAGGGAGTGGTGGCTGACCACTGGCCACTGGATTTTTCATCCTCGTGCCCGGGACAGAAACGTCGCCGAGGCAGACAAGCAATGGGGAAGGAATGCCGCAATGGCTCCCATCAAGATTAAGTTTGCGAAAGATTTTGAAATGTTGGAAGAAAGGATGCGGCGGCTCATGGAGAACCTCTTCGGTCCTTGGAGCGGCGCCATGCCGGCCGCTGCCCCCCATTTCCAACCCGCCGCCGATATTTATGAAACCCCCCAGGCCCTGGTCATTCGCATGGAGTTGGCCGGCCTACAGACGGCCGATCTATCTTTGACGGTGCATCGGCAGGAACTGGTGGTGGCGGGGCGTCGGCGCTTTCCCGCCAGCGAGCCCGTCGGGCGCTTCCACCGACTGGAGATTGACTACGGCAATTTCGAACGGCGTTTTCCATTGCCGAAAACCGTGGATGAGTCCCGGGTGGAGGCAGAATATCTCCAAGGGATTCTCACGGTGAGGGTTTTCTGGCGCCAAGCCGCCCCACCCCGTCAGATTGTCATCCGCGAGGAAGAATAACTTCTTCTTTTGGATATTCGGTAAGGGATGTGATTATGTCTACTGAAGCTAAAGATACGCGCCTGGAGTCTGAAGCCAACGGCACGGCCTCTCCGCCTGAAACAGGCAGCTCCCGGCTGTTGCCCATACTGCCCATGAGCGAGCTGGTCCTCTTTCCTCGGCTCATCATTCCTTTGGCCCTGTGGGAAGAATCGGCCCAGCGGCTCATCGACGATACCCTTTTGAAAGACAAGATCATCGGCATCCTCACCAGCAGACAGCCGGCCACGGAAAGCTATACCATTGACAACCTCTATCCAGTGGGGACGGCGGCAGTGATCCTGAAGATGGGAAAGACCCAGGAAGGCGCGGTCCGCCTCCTGGTGCAAGGTCTGTACCGCTTCCGGGTGGAGGAGATTGTTGATACCGAACCCTATCTCCAGGCCCGGGTCACCCCCATCTCGGAAAGCTACGAGACCGACCTGGAGATCGAAGGCATGGTGGCCGGTCTTAAGGGCCTGTTCCAGAAGATGTCGGAACTGTCTCCCTATCTGCCCACGGAACTGGGGGCCATGGTCCAGGAACTGGACGATCCCCGGGTGCTGGCCGACGTGGCCGGCGGCAGCTTAAACATCGCCAAGGCCGAGAAACAGGACCTGTTGGAGACCCTGGACGTCAAAGAACGCCTCCAGAAAGTCCTGCGCCTCATCACCCGGGAGATCGAAATCCTGGAGTTGGGGAAACAGATCCAGGCCAATGTCAAGACCGAGATGGACAAGGCCCAAAAAGATTATTACATCCGGGAGCAGATCAAAGCCCTCCAGAAAGAGCTGGGGGAAACAGACGAACGGTCCCAGGAGATCGGTGAACTTCAGAACCGCCTCCTGGAGGCCGACCTGCCGGAAGCCGCCATGAAAGAAGCGGAGCGGGAACTGAACCGGCTCAGCCGCATCCCCCCCACCTCGCCGGACCACCAGGTCATCCGCAATTACCTGGAGTGGATGATCGAGCTCCCTTGGTCGGTGAGCACGGAGGACCGCCTGGATCTGGGGGAGGCCAGGCGTATCCTGGATGAAGACCATTACAACCTGGAGAAGGTGAAAAAACGCATCCTGGAATTCCTGGCGGTGCGGAAACTGAAACCCGATATGAAGGGCTCCATCCTCTGTTTCGTGGGACCGCCGGGTACCGGCAAGACCTCTTTGGGAAAGTCCATCGCCCGGGCTCTGGGCCGGAAATTTGTCCGTCTTTCCCTGGGGGGCGTCCGGGATGAGGCCGAAATCCGCGGCCACCGCCGCACCTATGTGGGGGCCATGCCCGGCCGCATCATCCAGAGCATCCGGCGGGCCGGCAGCAACAACCCGGTCTTTATCTTGGACGAAGTGGACAAGATCGGCGCTGATTTCCGGGGCGATCCGGCGTCCGCCCTGCTGGAGGTACTGGATCCCGAACAGAATTCCGCCTTCTCGGACCACTACCTGGAGGTAGGCTTTGACCTTTCCAAGGTGATGTTCATCACCACCGCCAACATGTTGGACACCATCCCCCCGGCCCTCCGGGACCGAATGGAAGTCCTGCAGCTGCCGGGCTATACCGAAGAAGAAAAGATCCAGATCGCCTTCTCGTACCTGCTGCCCCGCCAGCTGGAGGCCCATGGCCTGCAGCCGGAACAGTTGACGGTGACTCCGGAGGCCATGCGTCTGGTGGTGGCCGACTACACCCGGGAAGCGGGACTGCGCAACTTGGAACGGGAAGTGGCGGCCCTCTGCCGGGGTGTGGCCCGGGAGGTGGCCGAGGGGCTGCTCACCGCCAAAACCATCACTGCGGAGGATATCCCTGTTTATCTGGGCCCGGCCAAATTCTTCCGGGAGACGGCCCTGGACCACCCGGAGCCGGGCGTGGCCACCGGTCTGGCCTGGACGCCGGTGGGGGGCGAAATCCTTTTCATCGAGGCCCTCAAGATGCCGGGGAACAGCAAACTCAAGCTTACCGGCCAGATCGGCGAAGTCATGCGGGAGTCGGTGGACGCCGCCCTGAGCTATATCCGGGCTCGGGCCCCTTATATCGGCGTGGCCGAGGATTTCTTCAAAGACACCGACATCCATGTGCATGTCCCGTCGGGGGCCATCCCCAAGGACGGGCCTTCGGCCGGCGTGGCCATGCTCACCGCCCTGGTCTCCCTGTTTTCGGACCGGCCGGTGAAGAAGGGCTTGGCCATGACCGGAGAGATCACCCTGCGGGGACGGGTCCTGCCGGTGGGCGGCATCAAGGATAAAGTTCTGGCCGCCCACCGGGCCGGCATCAAGGAAGTCATTTTGCCGGCCCAAAACGCCAAGGATCTGGAGGATATTCCCGTTAACGTCAAAGAGGCCCTGCAGTTTCACCTGGTGGAGCGGATGGAAGAGGTCCTGGAAATTGCCTTCGGGCCGGGACAGGCCGCCTCCCTCCCCCAGGCCGCCGCGGCCTGAGCACCTTCACGATGATCGTCGGCATCGGTGTTGATCTGGTAAAGATTCCCCGAATCGGCGCCGCCCTGGCCCGATTCGGGGACCGCTTTAAGCAGCGGCTCTTTACCCCCCAGGAGATCGCCTACTGCGACTCCCACGCCAAACCGGAGTATAATTACGCCCTGCGTTTTGCGGCCAAAGAGGCCTTTTCCAAGGCCTTGGGGGTGGGTTTGCGGCAGGGCGGCATCTTCTGGCGGGATGTGGCGGTGGTGCCGGCGCCCTCGGGCCGGCCAGACCTGCAGGTCAGCGGCCGAGCCGCCCGGCTCTGCCAACAGTACGGCGTCACCGGCATGTTTGTCTCCCTGAGCGACGAAGGGGAATACGGCGTGGCGGTGGTGATCCTGGAGCGCTGAGGGGCCCCCGGTTCAATGGAAACAGAACTGCTCAGCCAAGACCTCGCCGCCGGCCGCCACCTCCTCCAAGGTGCGGCCGCTCAACACCGACTCCGGCCGGGTTTCTAAGATATCCTGGGTTGGATCGGCCTCGTCGTCGTCTTTTTTCACCAACAGCCAGCTCTCATCTTTGCCGGTCTTAAAACGGGTCAGCGAATAGGCCCCCCGGAGTTTCCGGCCCTCCAGCCAAAGGGTGACGTGGCCGTGCTCCAAGGCCTGGGGCAGCGGGATGGGTTGGCCCTTCTTTTCCGTCAGGTTTCGGAAGGTGCCCAGATCCCAGACCAGCACGGTGCCTGCGCCGTATTGTCCCGGGGGGATGATGCCTTCGAAATCGGCATATGCCAACGGATGGTCTTCGGTGGGGACCGCCAGCCGTTTTTCCCTGGGGTTGGTGGAAGGCCCCTTGGGTATGGCCCAGGATTTCAGGGTACCGCTCACCTCCAGGCGGAAGTCATAGTGGAGACGCCGGGCTGCATGTTTCTGGACGACGAAAATGGGCTGAGGCGAGGCATGGCCCAATCCCCCGGCCGGCTCGGAGGTCTTGGAAAAATCTCTTTTCTGGCGATATTTCGCCAGAGGATCGTCTGAGGACATAACTCTCCCTGCCGGTCTTGCTCCGGCCCCTTCAGGTTTAGGCAAGCATCAGCGGCCGAACATCCCGGTGACGGTGGCAGTGGCCAGAATTTTGCCCGCCAGGGCCTGCTGGAAGGCGGCCAAGGTGGTCTGGACCGGCAGTTCCAGGGAGGCGACGTTGAGGGCGTACAGGGTCACCACATAAGGATGGTCGCCGCTGCCCCGGGGAGGCTGCGGCCCGCCGTAGCCGATCTCCCCGAAGGAATTGCGCAACTCCACAGCACCCTTGGGCATGTGGCGCCGGGAGGCGCCGGCTGGCAGTTCCCTGGTCTCCGGGGGGATGTTGATGACCAGCCAATGCACCCAGTTATTGGCGATGGGATGGGGATCCACGATGGCCAAAGCCAGGGATTTGGTCCCGGCCGGCACTTCTGACCATTGCAGGGGCAGGGAGACGTTTCTTCCCCCGGCGCCGGGCATGACGTGGTCCAAGGGGATGGTCCCCTTATCGGGAAAAGCGGCTGAGGTGATCTCCATGGCGTCTCCTCGTAGAGGCATGAACAGCAGCGCCATCAGCCAAAAAAGCACCAATGGTGGCCAGTGAGACATGGCAACTCCCAGTTGAGGCCCCGACAGCCTGCCGGCCTTTAGGCAACAGCCGCTTACCCGCTTCAAGGCATCGGGCATGGTGGCTCGGGCCGTCAGCAGCCTTGACAGGTCTGCTCAGGTTTTCTCAAATTCATCATCTCGCAAGAGTTCCCATTTTGTCAAGCGAAAGGAGATCTATGAGCGCATGGTTCGGGTATGCCCTCCTCTCCCTGTTTTTATGGGGTCTATGGGGCGTCTGCAGCAAGGTGGCCAATAATTACCTCCCCAATTGGGCGATTTTTATCATTGAGGCCCTGGTATATGTGGCAATCGGCGGTACAGTCTGGAGTCTCCTGGGCCAGGCCATCGTTTGGCATCCCGCCGGCGTGGCGGCTGCAGTCGCGGCCGGCCTCTGCGGCGGCGGCGGCCTCTATTTTTTCCTTAAGGCCCTGGCCAGCGGTCCGGCCACGGTGGTAGTACCCCTCACCTCCCTCTACCCCTTGGTCACCGTGGTGGTGGGGGTGACCCTCCTGGCCGAGACACTGACCCTCCGACACCTGCTGGGCATCCTGCTGGCCAGCCTGGCTGTCTGGCTGCTGTCCACCTAACCGCCGCCCCTCAACCGTGGCGGGCTCAGGGGACGTTGGCCGCTGCAGGAAAATCAGGTTAAAGGTTCGGCCCCATTGTGCCGAATACACCAATAGCAAGGCATGCCTGCCGTTGCCACAACCAAGCCAAATTCAGGCAAAGGTGTATCAATGCAATTTCATCTGCTCTATTTCACGGAAGGGATCGGCCAATACCTGCAGGACGTTGTCCGGACTGTGGCACCGGGGGAGGTTGTCCAGAAGACCCAATTGCCCCCTTCCTTAGCTGACGAAGCCGCGCCTGTCAACTCTGAGAGTCCAGCCGATGTCTGGATCATGGAATACCGAGAAGGGGTGACCGGGCTGGATCACTTCATCGAGACCAGCCGCCATCAAGGCAATCATCCCGCTATCTTCCTCTACCTGGAGCAGGCTGACACCCAGACCCTCCTCAAGGCCCTGCGGTTGGGGGTGCAGGAATGTTTTATCGGCCATATCAAGGAAGAGGAATTCTCTGCAGCCCTCAACCGGTTGCAGCGCCTCCGGCAGCGCCTCACGGAGGGCACGAATACCAGGGTCGTTGCCGTGATGGGCTGCAAGGGCGGGGTGGGAGTCAGCTTCCTGGCCGCCAACCTGGCCCAGGTGCTGGCGGCCAGCGACGGCGGGCCCATACTGCTTATGGATCTGGATCTGAACAACAGTGATATCGGCTCCATCCTGGACCTCCCGGCCCGCTATTCCATTGTGGATGTCGTGGAAAAATATGACAATCTCGACTCCCAATACTTAAGAGATGTCGTACACCGACTGGAATCCGGGTTGGAGGTGCTGCCCGGGCCCCTGCGTCTGGAAGACCGGGAGCTGGTCCAGGCCCAGCTGGTTCAGAATATTCTGGAATATATCCGGAAACAGAGAATTTACCGCCTGATCCTCCTGGATTTGGGGGATTCCCTGGATGAGGTGACCATCAAGGTGTTGGAGGAGATAGACCTCCTGCTCCTGGTCGTCCAGCTGACCATCCCGGCATTGCGGGATGCTCAAAAGATTCTGGAAATACTCCTCCTCCTGGAAGTGCCGGCCGAGAAGATCAGATTGGTGGCCAACGCTTACAGCCCCAATCTTTCCATAACTCCCAAAGAGGCCGAAAAGTATCTGGCTCAGGAGCTGCTTGCCGTCCTGCGCTATGATCATCAGGCGGTAACCCGCAGCCTGAATGAGGGGCGCCCCCTGGTGGAGCTTCTGCCCAGTCATAAATTAACCAATGAGATAAAGAAACTAGCCCGTGACCTCTCTCCTCCCGAGGATACCAACGGCAACCGGTCGGGTATCTGGGCAAAAGTAAAAAATCTCCTGAGATTAGGTGGTTAACCTATGAGTCTTCTGGCCAGGATACAGAGGCAGGCCCCGGGGAAGAAATCTCTGCCGCTCTCCGCCTCCCGGGATGATGATATCGCCAAGGAAGATCAATACAATGAACTGAAATCGCGGCTGCACTACCGGCTGTTGGATCTTCTGGACCTGTCCCGTTTGGCCGCCGCAGACGATGCCCAACTGCTCCAGGACCTGCGGCGGGGTATCGAGCTGATTCTCGCCGAAGAAAATCTGGCCATGAGTCAGGCCGAAAGGGAGCGTCTGACCCATGATATCCGGGACGAACTCTTGGGCTATGGCCCTCTGGAAGGATTGCTGCACGATCCCACCGTCTCCGATATCCTGGTCAACAGTTATAATAACGTCTATGTGGAGCGGCGGGGTAAACTGGAGAAGGTGTCGGTCCGCTTCAAAGACAACGCCCACCTCCTGAAGATCATCGAAAAGATTGCCTCGGGCGTCGGCCGCCGGGTGGACGAATCCTGTCCCATGGTGGACGCCCGTCTGCCTGACGGCTCCCGGGTGAATGCCATCATCCCGCCCCTGGCCCTGGACGGACCGGCCCTGTCCATCCGGAAGTTTTCCAAGGATCCCTATAAAGTCCACCATTTAATCGAATTCGGTACCATTACCGCAGACATCGCCAAGGTCCTGGAGGCCATGGTCAAGGCCCGCCTCAATATCCTCATCTCCGGTGGCACCGGCAGCGGCAAGACCACGTTTCTCAACGTCCTCTCGGGATTTATCCCCAACGACGAACGCATCATCACCATTGAGGACGCGGCCGAGTTGCAGCTGCAGCAGGACCACGTGGTGCGATTGGAAACCCGCCCCCCCAATATGGAGGGCACGGGCGAGGTCACCCAACGGGATCTGGTACGCAACGCCTTACGGATGCGGCCGGAACGGATCATCCTGGGCGAGGTGCGCCAGGCCGAGGCCCTGGATATGCTGCAGGCCATGAATACCGGCCATGACGGTTCCCTGGCCACCATCCATGCCAATACCCCCCGGGACGCCCTGGTCCGCCTGGAGACCATGGTGGCCATGGCCGGCCTCAACATCCCGGACAAAGCCCTGCGCCATCAGATCGCCTCGGCTATCCACGCCGTCATCCAGGTGGCCCGCCTGAAGGACGGCAGCCGGAAAATGCTCTATCTCAATGAGATCGTCGGGATGGAAGGCGAGGTCATTGTCATGCAGGAGATCTTCCGGTTCGAAATGATGGGGCTGACGGACGAGGGCAAGATTAAAGGTCGGTTTCGGTCTACCGGCATCAGGCCCAAATTCATGTCAATCCTGGAGGCACTGGGAGTGGAACTGCCCGGCCACATCTTCCGTCGGGATGGTTAGCAACCCCAACCATTGGAGTCAACATGGACCTGCTGGTAAACATCCTGGCTTGGTTCAAATTCCAAGAGAGCGAGTTCCCCCCTCTCCTGCCGGTGGTGGTCTTTCTGGCCATCCTCTTCCTCTTGCAGGGACTGTTCCTCCTGATCAGCGGCAGCCAGAGAAAGACCGCCAAGCGGGTCAGAGAACGGCTTAAATTTGAGGGTGAGCTGGAAAAACGGGTGGAAATAGCCTCGTTGCTCAAGGCCGGCGTCCTGGAACAGAAATCGTGGCGGAGCCGTTGGCTCCATAAACTCAGCAACGTCTTCAAATTGGAGGAACTGCTCCTCCAGGCGGCCATCCCCTGGTCAGCCAACCAAGTCATGCTGGTCTGTCTGGGAATCGGCTGTCTCGGCAGTCTCTACGGCTTCTTTCAGTTCGGTATCCTGGGGGCCAAAGCGGGGTTTATACTGGCCGGCATCTTCCTGCCGTATCTGGTTTTGACCATAAAGAAACGTCTCAGACTAAAAAAGTTTGAGAAGCAGCTGCCCGAGGCCTTGGGCCTCATGGCCAGAAGTCTCAAGGCCGGCCATTCCTTTCCCGTCAGCATGCAGCTGGTGGCCGATGAGATGCCCAACCCCATAGGCATCGAATTCTTCAAAACCTTTAAAGAATATAGCTTCGGGCTGGACTTCAAAGAAGTGATGATGAATCTCTATCGGCGCAATCAGTTGCGGGATCTGAAGTTTTTCATCACCGCCATCCTGATCCAGCGGGAGACCGGCGGCAATCTGGTGGAAATTTTGGAAAAGATTGCCAGCCTCATCAGGGAGCGGTTTAAATTGGTCAACCATATCAAGGCGTTGACGGCGGAAGGGCGTCTTTCCGGCCTCATCCTCATGGCCATGCCCATCGGCATCGGGCTGGTCATTTATAAGTTGAATCCAGATTACATCAGTCTGTTGTGGACTCATCCCCTGGGGGTCAAGATGCTGGGCGCTGCCATCTTCTTCCAGGTGTTGGGGATGCTTGTCATCCAAAAGATTGTCAATGTCAAAGTTTAAACTTGGCGGGAGTCAGCCATGATCCTAATGGGATTGGTATTGGGCCTGGCCGCGGGCATCTTCCTGGCGTTGATCGTCATCTTGGTGCAGCGCGCCTTCAGTCCCTCCCCGGCCCGCCGGCTGTTTGCGGATGCCGCGACGGATTCCCCGGCCCGGAAGGTGGAGCGCGAATTCATTTCCGCCCAGGTTGCCAAAAAATTAAAAGACCTTTTTGGTTTCACCAAAGATCCCCTGAAGGCCAAGGAACTGAAACAGAAACTGCTCCAGGCCGGGTATTATGGCGAAGGCGCCTTGACCAAATTCATCGCCGGCAAGCTGGCTGCGCCCATTCTCCTCCCCCTACTGGCCGCCCCCCTCATCTGGCTTGCCAACATCAGTGGCACGTACAAGCCTGCTCTTTTGTACCTCTGTATTGCGCTGGGTTTTTACCTCCCCAACTCCATCCTGAACCACAAGATTCAGTCCCGACAGAAGCAGATCAGCGAAGGACTGCCGGATGCCCTGGATCTGCTGGTGGTCTGCGTGGAGGCCGGGCTGGGACTCAATGCCGCCATGCAACGGGTGGCCGACGATTTTAAGGTGAGCAATCCCGTCCTCAGTCAAGAGTTTTCCCTGGTGAACCTGGAGATTATCGCCGGTCTCAACCGAGAGCAGGCGCTGCGCAATCTGGCGGACCGGACGGGGGTGGAGGAATTGGCCACCCTATGTGCCATTCTCATCCAGGCCGATAAGTTCGGCACCAGTATAGCCACGGCTTTGCGGGTGCAGTCCGACACCCTGCGGACGAACCGGCGCCAGCGGCTGGAAGAAAAGGCGGCCCAGACGCCGGTCAAATTGATCTTCCCCCTGCTGCTCTTTATCTTTCCGGCCCTCATGGTGGTGATTCTGGGGCCGGCGATCATTCAGGTTATGGAGAGTTTCATTAAGAAATAAGCTTCTCATCAACACCCGGAGGATGATTATGCAGGCAAAGACCTGGTGGCTCCTGGCCATCCTGCTCAGCCTCGTCATGGGCGGCCGTGGCGAGATCAGGGCTGAAACGAATCTCTTCCGCCAGAGTGCCGACGGATCGTTAATCATTACGGAGCACGTTGCCGTGCCGGCCGCTGCCCCTCTGCTGTCGTTGGCAATGCCGCCGGTGGGGGCGATGCCGGCGGGGGTACAGATCATCCGGGGGAAAGTCGGAGCGGCAGGAGGGCAGCCGCTGATTGGGCCGGGCCAAGGGGGTGCGCGGCAACAGAAGATGCTCATCATTCAACCCGGGGGGCAAAAACCTCAGGGTCGGGAGCCGACTGCGGCTCTGGGGCCTCTTATCCAACAGGCCAGTCTGGCCTATGGGGTAGATCCCGAGTTGGTGCAACTGGTCATCCGGCGGGAGTCAGGGTACAATCCCCTGGCGGTATCGCCCAAAGGGGCCATGGGGCTGATGCAGCTCATGCCCGGCACCGCCGCCTTGCTGGGGGTGCAGGACCCCTTCGATCCGGCCCAGAATATTGATGGCGGCGTCCGCTATCTGAAACAGTGTCTGGAGCGGTTCAATAATAATTTGGCTCTGGCCCTGGCAGCCTACAATGCCGGGCCCGAAAATGTGGCGAAATACGGGACGATACCACCATTTGCGGAAACTCGCAACTATGTGGCCCGGATCATGGAGGATTACACCGGAAAGCCGCCGGTGCTGCCGGTAGTGGACGCACCCCCGGTGCTGCCGGCGGTCGCTGACACTCCCAAGGCCGGCAGTAGAAGGGTTTTTTCCAAACCTGACCTGCAGCCCCTGGTGCTTCCCGGCGGTCAATTGGTAAAGGTAATCCAATCCGGCCGGATGAAAATAATGGAAATTCTTTCCCATTGATGGACCGGACGGTCCCAGGGCCGTCCGGCCGTGGCATTTTTACCTTTCTTCCCGCCCCGGTTCATGGTAGGTTGAAGAAAATTCCTGCCGGGCACCCTGCCCCATCCCCCGGAGCCATGAACCCTCTGCCGTTAGACTCTTTTCCTGCCGGTTTGCGCCGAGAACTGGCGCCATGGCCGGAGATCCAGGCCATTGCCCCCGACGGCTCCGACCGGCGTTTTTTCCGGCTGCGACGGGGCGCGGTTTCCTGCATCTGCCTCTACCACCCCCAACCGCCGGGTCCGGTGGTGACGGAAAACGACTCATACTACCTGATCGGCCGCCACCTCTGGCAGCACGGTCTGCCGGTTCCCGAAATTTATCATTATTGCCGGGAGGAGGGTTGGTTCCTCTTGGAAGATATGGGTGATACATCCCTCCAGACGGCCTATGCACAACAGGCCACGGACCGTGACCGCCTCCACCTCTATCGGCGGGCCATCCAGCTCCTGGTTGACTTGCAGGCAAAAGGGACGCCGGGGTTCAATCCGGCTTGGTGTTTCGATACGCCCTATTACGACGCGGCCTTGGTTCATGCCCGGGAGTGCCGCTATTTTCAGGAGGCTTTTCTACAGGGCTATCTGGGCTGGCCAGCTGTCCCGTCGGAATTGGAGGAGGATTTCGCCCTGCTGCTCCAGCGGGCGCTGACCGGGCCGGAACAGGTGGTGCTCCACCGGGATTTTCAATCTCGAAACCTGCTGGTCCGGGACCGCCGTCTGGGCCTGATCGATTTCCAGGGAGCCCGGTTGGGTCCGCCCCAGTATGACTTGGCGGCGTTGTTATTGGATCCCTATGTCCGCCTGCCCATTCCCTGCCAGCAGGAGCTTGTGGAGGAATACCTGGCCCTCTGGCAGTCTCAATTCGGCGGCGATCCGGCGCTCTGGCGGCAACGCTATGATTATCTCGCCCTCTGCCGCAACCTGCAGATATTGGGAGCTTATGGCTACCTGAGCCGTCAAAAGGGCAAGCCGTTCTTCCAACAGTTCATTCCGGCCGCCTGTGGCAGTCTGGTGTGGCGGCTCAATCTCTTGCCGCCTTGGGAACTGCCCACCCTCCGGCGTCTGGCCCGACAGGCCTTGGATCAGATCGGGGGTTAGTGGACCGACTGCCCAAGCCAGCCCTTCCCGACAACGAAGATAAGCCGCCCCGGCGTCCTAAAAATCGATGTTAAAAAAGATGTCGCCGCCAGGGTTTTTGCGGCCCAGTTGGGTTTCAGCTCCCAGGTATTTGTGGATCTGATAATTTAGCCGGACCTGATTGACGTCTTCGCCCTCCAGGGGATTGAGTTTGCGTTCATAGCTGACGGTCAGACCTCGCCCCAGTTTCTTCCCGACCCCCAAGGTTTCCCGGCCGGTGGTGGGGGCCACCTCCCCCAGAAACGGCAGTCTCTCCCCCAAGATGGTCTTGAGCTGGTGGGCGGTGAGGCTGCCCACCAGCCCCATCGCCCGCTGGGTGACGGTAATATATTCTTCCCGGGTCATTTTATCGGCCAGATGGTCAAAGAGGAGGAGCGAAAGCTGGTCCCGGGGGGGGAGCGGCGGGTTGCTCTCCAGGCCGGTGCGGAGGCTGTCCAGGGGGCCTTGGGCGAACACCGACAACGTATAGTCGTCTACCTGGCGGGAGGCCCGAGCTTCCACCCGGATGGGTTTATGCGGTACACCGGGGAAGAGGAGCAGGGCCTGGTCCACGGTGAAGGGCTTATTGTTCAGGGAAAAGACCCCGTTTTTCCCTTTGACCCAGCCTCCCAGATATTTAGGGCCAGGGGGCCGGCGTTGCACGGTGATCTGTCCGACCATCTCCATGTTGACATCCTTGTCACGGAGCCAGACGTCGCCGGGGACGTCAACCTGCAGGTCCAGGGTGAAGTTGCGGATCACGGCGGCGGCGCCGGTGGCCGCAGATCGGGGATCAGGCGTTTTGCAGACCCGGGGGAGAAGGATGATATCCTGATTCCGTTCGGACCGGAAGAACCCCACTCGAAATTGTCCTGGGGTGATGGTGAAGCGGCCGGCGCAACGGAAGTTGGGCCAGGAACCGGTGAGGGTGGCCTGGCCGTTGGCCACGGCCCAGGAACCGGCCCGGCGGATGGCCAACAGATCCGTCGCAGACAGGTTGAGGTGCACATCCTGCAACTTAAAGCCGGGGATTCCCGCCCCACCGGTGATTTCACCCCGGCCGCTGCCGCTCTGGAAGTGCAGACGTTTAATGGAGAGGCGGTCCCCCTCCAAGCGGATTTCCCCGGGCTCCAGGGCAAAGGGGGCGCCGGATTCCCGGACGGTCAAGACCCCGGGGCCGTAGCGCAGGGCCCCGGCCAGAAGGGGACGCCGGAGGCTGCCAGAGATCTGGGCCTGCAGGTCCAGGGGGCCCTCCCCGGCAGATAATTGGGGAATGAGTTGGGGGAAGAGGCCCAGGGTCAGGTTCTCCGTGGCCACCCGCACCTGCAAACCTTGATCCGGCAGACGCCAGGACCAGGGAAAAAAGGTTATGGTCAGCGGTGCGGTTCCCTGCCAGGTGAGGCGGCCTTTATCTGGCTTTTCCAAAAGCTGGCCGCTGAGGCTGAGGAGATTATCCCGATACTGCAGGGAGGTTTGGAAGGAATCAAAGTGAAAAGTACCGATAGCGCCGGGACTGACCTGCACCTGGCCCCGCAGTTGGGGGGCTGGGCCGGTGCCGCTTAACTCCACCTGGGCGGACAGCGCTCCCTGGAACAAGGAGAGCTGGGGCACCAACCCGGTGAGATCGGCAAACCGCAGGTTTTCCAGCCTGACCTGGCCGGAGATAGTCTCAGGGGCGATTTTGGCCGCCAGGGACAGGACCGTCCGGCCATAGCCCAAGCGCCAGGGCGTCAGTTGGAAGAGACCCGGGGCCAGGGTCAGGGTGGTGGGCTCCTGGGCCGCCACCTGCATCTGGGGCGGCCCCCACTGGAATCTGTTGATCTGGACCTGCACGCCCCGATCCAGCCAGGCGGCCACCCCCGCCAGACTACCGCCCTGGCCGGGAGCTTCGGTGGCCTGGAGGCTGAAGACCAGTTGGTTATCCTGGGTGCGGCCGCTGCCGCGGAGGTGGCCGATTTCCCCCAGGGCCGTGGCCAACCCCCGGGCCTGGAGATCAAACCCCGCCAGGTGGAGATGATGCCGGGAAGCGGTGCCCGTCACCAGGCCTTGGACGGCCTGGAGGCGCAGCCCCGACCAGGCCAGGGATTGCCCCTGAAAGCGGAGCTGATAAGCCAGGGCCGACCACGGTCCCTGCACCGACAGCTCCGCCCCGCCCTGGCCGGTGAAGGCCGCCGGCAGAGGCGGCCAGGGGCCAGGCGGGGCCAGCTTGAGTTGAATGCGGGCGTCAACCCCGGATTCGGCCAGCTGCCCCTGGGCCGTGGCGCTGAGCCCGCCCCACCGCAGCCGGGCGGCTTGGCATTGGAGTGTCCCTCCTTCCCAACTGCCCTGGAAAAAAAATTCCTGAAAGGTCTGCCCTTGGCAACGCCCGGCCGCCTGGATGGTGCCCTGCAGCCTGGCCTGACGCCAAGCCTGGAGTGCCGGCATCCGGAAACTGCCGGTCATCGTCAGGTCCATGGCCCCGGTGACGGTTTTGGCACCGACCGCGGCCAGCAGCGGTTCCGGATCAAAGCCCACGGTGGTCAATCGCAGGTCTCCTTGCAGAGGCGTCTGGTGATCCCGGCGGGGCCAGAGTTGACCCTGGGCCGCAGCCTCCACCCGGCCGAAATTACCTTGGGCGGTGAGATTGAACCGCGTCGCCGCAGTACGGCTGAACTCGGTCGTTAAGGCCGCGATCTGGAATTTTACCTGCCGCCAAGCAAAGGGCTGCAGGTTCAAGCTGACTTCCAGGGCCTGGAGATCCCAAGGTTGTCCCTGGCCGGCGCCGCGGAGACGGCCCTGGAGGGGAGTAAGCTGCGAAAGCCAGGTGGCGGCCGGCCCCGCCGGCAGGCCGGTGGGTTGCAACCCGGCAAAATCCAGCGAAAACTGGAAAGACGGTACCCCATCGTCCGGCCGCTGCCAGTCTCCTTGGAGCTGCCAGCGGCAATCCTGGAGAATCCCGGCCCCGGCCAGGTGCAGCGCCGCCAGCGGCCCGCTGATCTCCAGATCGCCTTGAAACGGCAGTGCCTCCGGCCAGGATGGCCAGAGTTGGCGGATCTGTCCCCCAGTTAAGGCCGGAACCTGTAACTGCAGCCTGAGATGGGGCTGCTGGGGAAGGTCGGTCAAGGCGGCCTGGAGCGTGAGTCCGGGCCACCCCGACACTGCCAGGCGACCCTCTCTGACCTCCATTTCCTGGGCGGAATAGGTCAAGGCGCCGGAGAACCGCAGGGCCGGATAGGGCGGCATGATAAAGCCCAGGGAAGCGGCAGGCATGACCAGGCGCATCTGGGGCCGGCCTGGATGATGGATCTCCAGCTGCAGGAACAGATCTACTTCCTGAAAGACCAGCTCCTGACCGGGGCGGTCAACCTGCACCTCGCCCTGTTCTATCTGGATCCCAGCCAGTCGAATTTGCGTAAACGGCGGCGGCGGCCGTTTTTTCAGGAGGTTGGAGACGTTCCAGGTGCCCTCGGGCGTCTGTCGGAGGGTCAGGGTAGGATGCCGGAAGATTAAGGTGCGGACCACTGGCTGCAGTTGGAGGAAAGAGAGCAGGGAGACACTGACCTCAATCTCTGCTACAGAGAGGATCGGGGCACCTTCCCGATGGAGGGTCACGCCCTGGAACACCATACCGGTGAGGAGGTTGCCGGACACCCTGGCCACCCTCAGATCAGCCCGCAAACGCTCCTGGACTTCGGCCACCAGGCGCCAACCCACCCGTTCCCAAAAACCGGCCGTAGTCACCCACCATCCGGCCAGAAGCAGGAGGCCGAGGGAGAGCCCTGCCGCCAAGGAGAGGCGGCGCCACAGGCGGGATGTCCCCGGAGGCTGTGTCATGGTCTGCGCCCAACCCAATGATATCTATCGGCGGTCCGACTCCGGCCGTCAGGAAACAGCTGCCTTGTTCCCCTCGAACCGACCGCCCGACAGCGGCAGTATACCTGATTCCTTGGGTTATTGCCAATAGTTATCTAAGTCGCCTCCAAAGCAGGAAAATTATTCCCGGCGGCGGCTGCGGTCCAGTCCGCCAAGGTTGTCCTCTGACTACTGTTCAGCGCTTATTCCAGGCTGAAGCGATATTTCTGCTGTCCCAAGGGGACATACCATTTGATGAAATTATAACTGATGCCGGCCGGCGCCGGTTTGATGCCGTGGACGCGGCTGCTGACGGCCGGTAGGGCATCGGGAACGAAGAGGAAGGTATAGGGCTGATCATGGGCCAGGATCTCCTGGAACCGGAAGTAGCAGGCCGCCCGTTTCTGCTGATCAAAGGTGTGTCTCCCCTCTTCCAGGAGCCGATCTACTTCGGGATTCTGATAGTGGATGAAATTCAGCTCCCCCGGCTTGGTCTTGGAAGAGTGCCAGATATCATAGACATCGGGGTCCTGGCCGGTGGTCCAGCCCAGGAGGACCGCCTCAAACCGCCTTTTTTCAATGAAATCCTTGAGAAAGGCGGCCCATTCCACGGTGCGGATCTTCACCAGGATGCCCACCTCCCGCAGGCGGCGTTGGATGATTTCCGCGGCCCGCACCCGGACTTCATTCCCCTGGTTGGTGAGGATGGTGAACTCAAAAGGCTGCCCTTCTTTTTCCAGGATACCCTGGGCATTGGGATGCCAGCCGGCCTCGGCCAGGAGGGCTCTGGCCCGCTCCGGGTTATAAGCGAAGTCCTCAACGTGAGGATTATAGAACCAGGTGCCGGGCTTATAGGGGCCCGTGGCCGGCACCGCCATACCCAGGAGGACACCGTCAATGATCTCCTGTTTGTTGATGGCCGAGGTCAAGGCCTGGCGGACGCGCCGGTCCCTGAACTTGGGATCTTCCAGATTGTACCCCAGATAGGTGTAGGCAAAGGCGGTATAGCGGTATTTATTGAACATTCTTTGAAATTTTGGGTAGTCGGTCTGGCGGGTGTATTGCAGAGGGGTGAGCCCCATGCGGTCAATATTTCCGGATTTAAGTTCCATGAAGATGGTGGCCTGGTCGGGTTTCACCATGGCGATGTAGCCGTTGAAAAAGGGCCGGCCCTCGAAATAATCGGGGTTGTGGGTCAAGATGATACGATCCTGGGTGCGCCAGGAAACAAACCGGAAAGGACCGGTGCCGATGGGTCGGCGGGCCAGCGGAGAGCGGGTGATGTCCTGGCCGGCCAACAGGTGTTTGGGCAGGATGGCCAGCCCCCAGCTTCCCAGGGCCGGGGCAAAAGGCTTGGGATAGGTGACTCGAAAGGTATAGTCATCCACGACCTCGGCCTTGGCCACCTGTTTATAGTCCCCGGCATAGGCAGTGGGGGTTTTGGGATCCACCATGACCTGATAGGTGAAGAGGACATCGTGGGCGGTGCAGGGGGTGCCGTCGTGCCAGCGGACGTTCCGCCGCAGTTTGAAGGTGATGGTGAGGCCGTCGGGGGAGATCTCCCAGCTTTCGGCCAAATCGCCCACCAGTTGGAGGTCGCCGTTGTATTTCACCAGGCCGTTATACACCAGCGACGCGATCTCGTGGGAAGCAGAGTCGGAGGCCAGGGGTGGGATAAGGGTGCTGGCGTCGCCGATGGTCCCGTCAATGAAGATATCGCCATAGGCCGGCGTGGTATCTGCCGCAGCCGGGGTGGTGGGGGCATCGTCGGCAGCCTGGCAGCCGCCGAGAAGCAGAATTACCAGGAAGATAAGCAGTCCAGAGGCGTAATTACGGCAATAAGTCATTCTTTCCTTTTCCTTAAATATCGGCACAGAGGGCCGGGATGTACTCCGGCACCGGGGCCGGCCGGATCAGGAGCGGAGGCGGAGGCCGGGGCCGAACAGGTGGCTCAGGGCATCCTGCAGCCGGTCCACGGTGGTGACCCGCAGCTCACTCTTAAAGTCGTCACGGCCCTGACTGCGGCCGGCGATGACGGCCCGGCGGAAACCGAGTTTGACCCCTTCTTTCAGGCGCAGGTCGGTCTGGCTGACGGCCCGGACTTCGCCGGTAAGTCCCACCTCCCCGAAGATCAGGGTATCGGCGGGGATGGGGCGATCCAACCACGAGGAGGTCAAGGCGGCAACGATGGCCAGATCTGCGGCGGGTTCACTGAGTCGGACCCCTCCGGCCACATTCACGAAGATGTCCTGGCCGCCCAGATTCAGCCCCAGGCGTTTCTCCAGCACGGCCACCAAAAGGGAGAGGCGGCCGCTGTCCACGCCGCTGGTCTGGCGTCGGGCCATGCCCAGGTTCGTCGCGGTTACCAGGGCCTGGACCTCCACCAGGATGGGGCGGGAGCCCTCGATACTGGCCACCACTACCGATCCCGGTGCCTCCAGGGACCGCTCCGAGAGAAAGAGGGCCGAGGGATTGGCCACCTCGGCAATACCGGTGTCGTGCATCTGGAAGACCCCCAACTCCTGGCTGGGCCCGAAACGGTTCTTGACGGTGCGCAACAGGCGGTAGGTGTGAGAGCGGTCGCCTTCAAAATAGAGGACGGTATCCACCATGTGCTCCAGGATTTTCGGCCCGGCAATGGCCCCCTCTTTGGTCACATGGCCAATGAGCAGGATGGGGAGGTGGCTGCGTTTGGCCACCTGCACCAACTGAAAGGCCGTTTCCCGCACCTGGGTGACAGATCCGGGGGTGGCGGGAACTCCGGCGGCATAGAGCGTCTGAATGGAGTCCACCACCAGAAACCGGGGGCGGTTGGTTTCCAGAAGTTGCAGGATATTTTCCAGACAGGTTTCGGTAGCTACCAAGAGGGTGGGAGCGGCGATGCCCAGGCGGTCGGCCCGTAATTTCAACTGGGCGGCGGACTCCTCCCCAGAGATGTACAAGCCCGTGGCCCCCTGGCGACACAATCTATCCAACACCTGGAGCATCAGGGTGGATTTGCCGATGCCCGGCTCTCCTCCCAGCAGGATGACGGAGCCGGGCACGACGCCACCGCCCAAGGCTCGGTCAAACTCCAGGAGGCCGGTGGCTCGGCGATCCTCGGGGGCGGCGGCCAGGCTGAGGAGGGGGATGGGCTGGCTGCGCACCCCGCTGGGGCCGGCTCCTGGGATGCAGCCCGGTAGGGTCGGCGCCGCCACTTCCTCGATAAAGGAGCTCCAGGCCTGACATTCCGGGCACTTGCCCAGCCACTTGCCGGTCTGAAAACCGCATTGCTGGCAGATATACACTGTCCTGGGCGGTTTGGGAGTCATGACGCCGCCATCCTCACCTTAGAATAGATTGCCGAAAAGGATGAGAAACCTTTTTTCCTGCCAGGCCCGTCAGCCATAGAGGAGATACTGCTCCCTCTGGGCCAGAAAGGCCTGCAATTCCTCTTGCCAACGGTCGGTTAGAACGGACAGGGGGGTTTGGGCCACCAGGCCGGCCCGGATTTCCCGATCGCCGGTGAGGAGATCAAAGGGGAGGCGATCACTGACGTATTCATAGGGTGGTTCCCGCCATTGGAAGTGGTCCGGGTAGAGCTCCAGGATGACCTGGAGCAGGGCCAGGGTAGTGGTATAAGGCTGATAGGCCCGGCGGTCGCTGATATGCAGCTGCCAGCCGCCGCAGACCTGGCCGGCCCATTTATGGAAGGTAGGTTGGAACCAGGTTTCCCGGAGAATGACGCCGGGCAGTTCATAGCGTCGGTCCAGGGCCTGGCCAACCTCCAGTGGATCAATAAAGGGGGCGCCGCACAGCTCAAAAGGCCGCGTCGTGCCCCGGCCTTCCGAGAGATTGGTGCCCTCCAGCAGGACCTGGCCGGGGTAGACCAGGGCGGTGTCCAGGGTGGGCAGGTTGGGTGAAGGCAGGACCCAGGGGAGGCCGGTCTCATCAAAGTATTGGCGCCGCTGCCAGCCATGGAGGGGCAGCACTTCCAAATCGCAGCCGATCCGGCCGATATCGTTATAATAGCGGGCCAATTCGCCCAGGGTGAAGCCATGGCGCATGGGCAGGGGGTAAGGGCCGACGATGGAGGCCATCTCGGGCGTCAAGAGGTTTCCCTCCACCTGGACCCCACCGATGGGGTTGGGCCGGTCCAGGACCAGGACTTTCTTGCCGGCCTGAGCCGCGGCTTGCATGGCATAGGCCATGGTGGCGGCGAAGGTGTAGACCCGGGTCCCCACATCGGGCAGGTCCACCAGGAGGAGGTCAATCAAGTCCAGGCTCTCGGCCGAGGGCTGCAGACGCCGGCCATAGAGGCTAAAAACCTGCAGGCCGGTGAACGGATCCCGGGTGTCGGGGGAAGGGACCATATTATCCTGTTTTTCGCCCCACCACCCGTGCTGAGGACTGAAAAACGCCCGGACCTGGCCCGGAAAACGGCGCACCAGCTCCGGCCAGAGGGGCCGCCAACCTCGACCCACGGTGGCTTGGTTGCACAACAGACCCAGCCGGGCCTTCTGCACTTCCCGGGGAGGCTGGTCCAACAGCCGCTCAAAACCGATGGTTACCGCCATAAGGTTCCTCAGGTGCGGTTAAAACTCTGCCTCCTCCTTTTTTACCGTGGGCCTCACCAAGAGGGCCACATCGTGGGTCATGCCGTCCTTGCGCAGGAAAAAGTCATCGAGAATACATTTCAGGTCAAAACCTTTGGATTTGAAGGCCTTCATGACCCCTTTATGGTCGGTGAGAACCTCGGCCTTAAGGATCTGGACGTTTTCCAGTTTGGCCAGGTTGATGAGTTCATCCAACATGAGCGACCCCAGGCCCTGGTTGCGAAAGGAACGGGAGACAAAGATCCGGATCTCGCCGATATGCTTGCTGGCGTGTTTACCCCGGTGCAGGGTGGCGTCGGCCACCAGGGAATTGTCTTCCATGTTCACTGCCACCAACGGCAGCACCTTTTGATAATTAATGTGGTCAACCCAATAGTTGATTAACTTCTCATCTTTGACATTCTGTTTTAAGAAACGGGTATCTTCTTCCGGCGCCTCCTGGAAGAGTTTCAGGAGCCCCTCCCGATCCTGGGCGTTCAAGAATCGGAACATAATCCGCTGGCCATTTTTTAGGGTGATAAATTTCCGATACGTGGCATAATTGATCATGGCGGGCCTCGGACAGGTATAATCTTTACTTTTGTATCATAGACTATCAGATAAATATGTCAACCGGTGAGGGGGGAAAGGGCCGGGATCAGCGCCGCCGCCGAGTTAGGTAGGCAGGCAAGCCCCCCACGGAAGCAAACTTTTTTGATAAAGCGGCAATTTCCGAACAGACGCTGACTCCCTGCTTGGTTGGATACCATAATGCCCACGGTAGCCCACGTTGCCCCCGAGCTCTTTCCCGTACCGCCCATCCGGGGCGGGGCGGCGGAGATGTTTATTGAGCAGGTGGCGGGTCGGCTGCCCGGCTGGCAGGCGGTGGTCATCTGCCGGAGCGATCCGGAGCTGCCGGACCGGGAGGAAAAGGGATCGGTGCGATATTTCCGCCTGCCTCTGACGGGTTGGCGGTTCCGGCTGTACAAACGCTACCGGCGGTGGTGGCCCTGGTATGATCAACAGGTCTGGAGGGTTATCCAGGACACTTCACCGGATATCATCCATGTGCATAATCGGCCGCTTCTGGCCCTCTATCTGCAGAAGCGTCTCCAGGGTCGACCGCCGGTTCTCCTGCACCTGCACAACCTCTATGAATCCTTGGGCAAAAGGGAGAGGCCGTCGCCGGGCACCCCCATCCCGGTGGCCGCCTGTCTGGCCTGCAGCCGTTTTGTACTGGAACGGGAGCGGCAGCGCCTGGGGCGGGGAGCGGCCAGCCACTGGGTGGTATACAATGGCGTTGATCCCCAGGCCTTCCCCTGCCGCTGGCCGGCCAGGGAGGAGGGGCGGGAGGTGCGCCAACGCTACGGTCTGGGCCAGGCGCCGGTGGTCCTCTTTGTGGGCAAGGTGCGGGAAAGCAAAGGGGTGGGGGTGCTTCTGGAGGCCATGATCCAGGTCTGGCGGCAGGTGCCGGAGGCCGTCCTGCTGCTGGCCGGAGGCACGGAGTATGGCCGGGGCCGCACCGATCGGCAGACGCCCTTTTATCGGCGTCTCTGCCGTCGGATCCAGGAGGCGCCGGGGCGGGTGGTCCTCACCGGATTCATCCCACCCGCCGAGATTGCGGCTTTTTATCAGGCCGGGGACGTCTTTGTGGGGCCTTCCCAGGTGGAAGAAGGTCTGGGGCTGGTCTTTTTAGAGGCCGCGGCCAGCGGTCTGCCCATCATCGCCAGCCGGCGGGGGGGCATTCCCGAGGTGGTCCAGGAGGGCGGCAACGGCCTGCTGCTGCAGCGACATGATGATCCCCGGGAGTTGGCCGGTCTCATCATCCACCTCCTGGCCGATCCCGATTATCGCCGCACCTTGGGTCAACATGGTTGCCGCTGGATCCGGGAAAATTTCACCTGGGACCAGATAGCCGGGCACCTGGCCCAGATTTACGAAGCGGTCTGGAGCGGGAACACCTGGGCGGAGCGGACCCATGACCCGTAAGGTGCGTTTCTGGTTGGCCGAACTCTGGCTGCGGTGGCAGGCCGCCCGTCGGCCGGTGCGCCCCTGGGTTCAGTGGCGACCCACGGAGGGACAGCGGATACTGCTCATTAATAACACGGCCCTGGGGGACTTCCTCTTCTCCACTCCGGCCATCCGGGGGCTGACAGAGCGGTTTCCCTCCTGGCAGGTGTATCTGGTCGTCCAGCCCGGGCTGTTGTCGTTGGTGCAGGCCGAACCGCGCCTGGCCCACTGCTGGGGCTATTCCCGGGGAACCCTGGCCTTTTGGCGCCTTATCCGAACCTTGCGGGCGCAACAGTACGATCTGGTCATCATTTTACATGGCAATGATCCCAAGGCGACCCTGTTGGCCCGGCTGACGGGAGCCCCCTTTATCATCGGATCGGCCCATAGCCCCCTGCAATTTGCCTATTCCCTGGCTATACCCCGCCAAGGGCTGGCGGAACATGCCATCCAGCGCCGCTTGAATTTTGTCCGGCCCCTGGGTGTGGCGGGGGTCCCCGAACACATGGCGGTCACTCTGCCGGACACCGTTCGGGAGAGGGCCGCGGCTGTGTTAGACGAGCATTTTCACGGCCGGCCGCCGGTATTGGTGGCCCTCCACCCCGGTGGTTCCGCCCCGTATAAACGGTGGCCCCTGGACCGCTTTATCTCCCTGGCTCAGTGGCTGGACCAGCAGTACGGGGCGGCATTCCTCATTATCGGCAGTGCGGGGGAACGGCCCCTGGGAGAGGCCCTGGCGGCTGCCGTCCGGGCGTCTCTTTTCACCGGCGGCCGATATGACCTGCTGATGGTGGCCGGCCTTTTGAGCCACTGCCGCCTGTTGGTGGGAAATGACAGCGGCCCCTTCCACCTGGGGCTGGCCCTGCGCCTTCCCAGCCTCGGCCTCCTGGGGGCAGACGCCCCCGAACGCATCGGCCCCCATGCCGCACCGTGGGGCCGGGCCATCTTCAAGGCCGCAGCCTGTAAGCGGCAGCCGTGCCTGACCAGACGTTGCCCCCATCCTCTCTGTTTAGAAGCCATTACAACCGAGGAGGTCATCCACCTGATTCAGCAGTGGTGGGAACCCCAATACCTGGCGCCCCGATAACGGCTGGATCATCGCGGTTCCCGGAGCGTCAGCGTTTTCTCATTTCCAGCCCGGTGCCAACAGCCGGTACCGGGGATTGATGCAAGCTCCAGACATCCGGCCATCACCATATAAGGAGAACGGGGTATGAAACGGGCCGCACTGCTTGTCCTGATGGGGACTTTTTTCTGGTGGGGGCTGACGCCCCCGGGAGCTGCCGCCGAGGCGAATCTGACCTGGGCCGAAAGGTTTGTCCTGGAAAAGGCGGCTCAGGGGGAAATGGCGGACCTGGAAGCCGAGTTCACCAAAAATGACTACGACCGCCACCTCTCGGCGCAATTTCTAACCGCACTCTTGACGGGAGAGAGGGGTTATCCGGTACAACGCAAAGGTATCCGGATCAGGAAAGCCGTCATCATGGGGGATGTGGATCTGGAACTGGCGGAGGTTCCCTTTGACGTAATCCTGGTTTCTTGTCAGTTCCGGGGCGACTTCTCGGTTGAAGATGCGATCTTTAAGAAGCACTTGATTCTCAATGAGTCCCAGTTTGAGAAGTCGGTAAATTTCCACCGGGCCAAGATCGCCATCAATCTCTTCTGCCGCAACGCCGTCTTTAAAGGACCTACAGATTTCGCCTACGCTGACATCGGCGGGCAGTTCAGCGCCTCTGGAGCCGAGTTTTTCCATGAGGAAGGGCCGAACTTCCAATGCTTAAAAGTGGGGGTGGGTGCTAATCTGGACCGCAGCGCCTTCTGGGGCCGGGTGGATTTTAAAGGCGCCGATATCTCCGGACAGTTGAGCGCTGAGGATGCTTGGTTTCTGAACCCCAAAAATCCCGTTGACTTTGAAGGAGTTCAGGTCGGCCAGGCAGCATTGTTACGGAATGTGATCATGAGGGGAGGGGCAGATTTCAGCTACGGCTCCTATCGATATCTGCTCCTTGACGGCTCTCCGGGAGATACGACAGAGAGTTTATTAACCTCCAGGGCTCGCCAGAATCGGGCCTATGAGCCGCTGCGCCGGGAAATGGCAGATCAGCAAAAGCGAAAAGAGTTGGTGGTTTTTCAGGCACTCAACCCCGGAGCATTCCTGGCCTTCCTCATCGCTGCGGGCGAGGATTCGGAGATGAAACATCTCATCCTACCCTGGGTTTTAAATCCTTATGCTTTTCTCCAACTCTTTATCAACGATCTGACCGATCGGGTACCGGCAGGAAGGGACGTCGTTTTCACCTTTGCAGGGACAGTCATCAAGGGCCGCCTGGATGTATTAAACTTCCAAATGTCCAGGTTGGAGGCCCGTCACCTGCAGGTCAAAGGACCTGCCACCTTGAAGGCATTGACCTTGGTATCGAGGGTTTCCGAGGACGGCCTTGACGAAGCCTCGCCCGACGACCCATCGGCAACGCCGGCCCGGATGAATCTCCAGAGTGCCTCTATTGAAACCCTTAGGCTTAGCAACATCCTCTGGGGGGAGGGACCGACCACAGACCCCAAAGGCGTCCGGATAGACGGGCTCACCTATACCTCCCTCTGTGTGGATGATGAACCTGAAAGTCTTGAGAAACTTCTCCGTCTGCCCACCGAGAGCGCCTTCAATACCCAAAACTACCTTCAGCTGGAAGAATTCTGCCGCCGGACGGGTCACCGGGATTGGGCTGATAGGGTGTATATCGCCATGCGAGATCGGGAGTTGGAGCAAAAAAACGGCTGGTGGGAAGGCGTTGTCAAGCTTTTCTGGGGCAAACTAACGGGCTATGGCCGGGAACCAGAGCGGGTGATCCTGCCGGTGATAATAGTTATCGCCATCGGTTTCTGTCTGTTCGATCCCCGCTGCCTGAAAAAAGAAAAACGGGCGGCCTGGCAATTGTCCTTCCACCTCTGGCGGCCTTCATTTCTCCCGGATATTTTCCGGGATTTAAGGCACGGCAATATCGCCCGAGCGGGAGGCAAACTCAAGGGCATGGGGAAATTGGTGCTCATCAGATTCCTGGTCAGTCTGGACCAATTCATCCCGGCCATAAATCTAAAAATCGCCGAAAACTGGCAGCCATGTGGTTTTGGCAGGTGGCTCTGGCTGAAATTGCAGGCAATCTCCGGCTGGATTTTGGTCCCCATCGGTTTGGCGGCCATTTTTTCCCAATTAAAATAATGGCTGCCAGCGGCGGAAGGCGGGGGTAAGCCCCGCTGTTCTGGCCCCTTTAAACATGGTGTGGACCTTGATTCCATAAACCTCCTCCAGGAAACTCAGGTGTGCAGTTCAGAACAGTCAGCCGCAAACCATGAAATACAGGTCATCGTCTTTGGCTAACTCGGGCGGGCACGGAGGCCCGCCCCACTAAAAGACAGCCTAAAAGAGAAGCTCTTCCGGA